>OLWF01000203.1_pt1 | contig 41737 bp, 48 predicted proteins | sample 1644131 | NCBI WGS metagenome assembly OLWF01 (sample SAMEA103958163, study PRJEB25191) | human gut metagenome
AGCATAGTCTGCTCGGGGCCCAAACTCATCTCGCCTTACCGCGCGACGCGTATGTTACTTGCGCTTGCCGCCGCCATCGCCGGGACGACGGGAGCTGCCGCCGCGCTTGCCGCCGCGTTCTCCTTCGAAGATGTCGCAATTGTCGCTGATGACAACGCGCTCTCCGCCGCCGCTGTCGCGTTGGTCTCAGATTGCTCAGCTGCCGCCGCCGATGCCGCCGCGGCTGTTGCTTGTACCGTCGCCTGAGCTACAATGCCAGCAGTCTCGTCAGCTCTTGCCTGTTCCGCTTTCTCGCGTTCTTTTTCTGCTTCCACGCGCCCGGATTCAGCGATGACCCGCGCCGACTCCGCCGTAACTCTCGCCGATTCAGCCGAAGCCCTTGCTGCCTCCGCGACCTCTCTCGCCGACTCCGCCGTCTCTCGCGTCGATTCAGCCGAGGCTCTCGCCGCCTCTGCCGTCTCTCTTTCTGTTTCCGAAGTCTCGCGGCTTTCTTCCGCCGTCTCTCTCGCTTCCTCCGCCTCGACCCGACCGGCTTCAGCCGCGGTGACGCTTTCGTTCAGTTCCTCCATGTCGTTGATTTTGTCGTTCGCGTCACCGATGAGATTGTTCAGTACATGAAAGCTGTCGCTCGACACCATCTCGTCCGACGCTCCGGCAAATATCGACTCGAAAATGACCATAATAAACCGCGACGTCGAAACAACACCGCCGTCTCTGCCATATACAGTTATATCACAGTCAGCCCGTCCGACCGCCAGCGTCAGCTGCGGGTCGAGATCGTATATAATCCTGCCGCCCTGAATGACACAGCTGTCATTGAACTTTGTGCCGTCGCTCTTGTTCGCCGCGAATACCGCGTAACTGTCGTCGGGCAGATAGAACATTTCCTGATTTTCGATAAGCGTCGCGATAATGCGCCGTGCAGTGTCGCCCTGCTTTACTGAAAATGACAGCTGTGATTCTTCTTTTCGCATATCAAGCGTGAACCTTGTCACCGACAGCATGATATCCCCCCCTATTAATATTGATTCTGCATATATTATAGCGCAGACGTACATCACTTTTCTATCCCATAAAAAGCAAAAAAATATCCCCGACATTGCTGTCAGGGGATATTTTGATTTAATGCCACGGAGCTTCATTGAGCGTCTTCTCACTGTAATCAAGCGCAAGCCAGAGCGCGTCTTTCTGTCGGCGCGTAAGGGGCAGGGAATTGATGTAATCCGCCACCTTGTCGCGCTTTGAATACGGAATCGTTTTTCCTCTGCGGTCAACGTCCGACTCAGCCTGATTATTATACTTGAATACATCGTAGAATTCCTCAACCGACACGCCGCGCCCCTCGCAGTACTTGGTGTATCTTCCCACTGCCGCGATCGAAATATCCTCCGCAAATGGATACTCGTTCTTGAAATCCCACAGCATGACGTCGTCCTCGGCTTCTTCTTTCGACTTAGAGCCGTATTTCGACAGCATCTCGATTGTGCGCTCTCGTGTGAGTTTGCCGTCGAGGTATTCATCCTTGATGTCACCGAAGCTGATTCCGGTCACGACCTTGCAGCTCCACTCGGTCACGATCTTCTCGACCTCGTCGTCGTCCTTGCCCGAGTACTGCTTCATCAGCTGCGTCGCTTTTGCCTTGGTGATGTCGCCGTCGCGATACCACTTGCCAATCTGACTCTGAACATTGCTCGTTACATCATCTTTTGAGTAGCCGTGTGATGTAAGCTCATTTACCGCTTCATTGTAGCCCTTACCGTCAAGCACCGCGCCGTATACCTCACTGTAGTGTGAATAGCTCGCTTCACCCGAATCCCACTCCTTGACCTTGAAGTAAGCTTCGTTTTTGTCCTCGGACACGCCGGTTCGGATAAGCTCATCTATTGCTTCCTCCGCGGTCAGGAAACCGTCAAGATATGCGTACTTAATGTTCGCGGCGTCGCCGGGGTAGTAGGTGCGGACCTTGAGATCGGGATTCCCCGCACCAATGGTTGCGTTCCAGATAGAAACCGCTTCGCGAACAATGGGCGCAGCTGGAATTCCTGCAATGCCTGATACAGATTGCAGCATTTTGTATATGCTGTGATACCACTGATAGTTAGTGTCGTTGCCCATCAGCTTATCAACCGCGGTTTGCAATCCGGCTTTTAACGGTATTGACCACTGCATATAGAGCGGCGGTAAATCATTTCCGTAGGTGTCGACTCCGAAATAGCTGAGAATTTCTTTTGCAAGCTCATAAATGTCAGATATAAACGGAATCTTGCCAAACGGGAGCAGAGCATCGACAACATTTCCGGCAAATGCTTCCGCGTACTTCTCATACCATTCCTGATAATCGTCGTCGTCGCGCTCGGCGTCAAGAGCCGCCGTTACAGCTGAATTGATAATAGCACTAACGGTCAGTACAGCCGCCGTTCTCGCGATATTACCAGCATTCATCTGTAGTGCAGAAGCCTTGCTTCCGGTGCGCTTCGCGTCGAGTCGGTACTTGAAGTATGCGTCTGTCATCATGCTCATATCTACTGCCGGTTCTGACATAAATGATGTAGCTGAACGTACAAAGAAGCCCTTGTTGCGCATAAGCTCGCTTCTCGTCAGCACACTGTCCACAACCTGCGTCTTGTAGATGATATCCTCAAACCGCCGCAGTACCGCCTCAGTGAAGCCGCGGTCGCCCTCTTTTAGGTTGGTATTCTTTATAACATCGTCACGGGACGCGCCCCAGATAGCCGACCACGTGTAACGGTCGAACCATTCGGCGGGCTTCATACCCACCTCATTGACTTTTGAAAGCAAATTTTGATCATGCTTTATAAGCGAATTCAGACCTCTCGAAATGTTAATGTCGTAGAATCCAAGGTCTTTCCAGATAGCAATACCCGAATATTCAAGCATTTCCTGCATATTCTTTTTGTGTGCGGCAGGATTTAGCCCTTTAAGTATGCTGTCTGTTCCAACCTGCATAGCTGCTCTGACGATGGCTGTCGGCTGCTGAAGCCATACACGGAGATTGTACGCAATCAGCGAGCGATTATACATACCCAATGCTTTCATTCCTATGTTGTCATAGGGATTGCTCATCGACTCAGTATTGTTGTAGGCTTCGAGAATGTTTGTGATGAACTTTACCGCATAGCCTGTGCCTTCACTGCTGCTGCCTTTTTTCTCTTCCATGCCGTAAGCATTGGTCAGTGAGCGCTTTACAGTGTCTTCAGTCGCAATACGCTTGCCGTTTTCGTCCTCAACAGTTCGCCGGTAGTTCAGCCATTTCAGCGCGTCCAGCACCGGCAGAGCCATCGCGTTATACTGCGCCATGTCGGACATATGGTTTGCGAATACATCAAATATAGAGTAGGTCATAACTCCATTGTTCGCAAGCTCGTTTCGTTGCTTCGTAAAGCTCATGTTTAAGAGCGCATAGAGCGACGCTCCCTCCGGCGGCTTCTCGGTGCCAAACTGGTTTGCGAGCTGACGTTGGTCGACGTTTATCGGATAGTACTGCTCGTTCGTAAAGAGACGTTCACCGAAGCGCGCCATCGAGACATAGTTACCCCACTCCGCGCCTTGAGTAGCCATATACTTCTGGAGCTTGTCCGCGACCTCACGCTGACGGTCCGTCAGAACCGAGAGTATCTTCCCGACGTCTGATTCTGACATCTTATGACCTATATCTGCATAATATGTCTTTTTCAGCTTTGACTTTACAGAAAACTTCGGAGCGCGTATTCCGCCTGACAGAATATGCCGTCTTGAGTCCTCCTGCTTATACAGTTCATATAGACCCATTATCTGCGCAGTCGTCATATTGATAGTCTCGCCGCTGTCAAGAGTTATCGTGTGCAGCTGCTTCTCCCAGTCCTTGACCTCGTTGTCGGTGTAGGTCTGCTTCGTGAAATTCTCGATTTCCTTGACGTGGAACGCGAGTCTCGCCTGACCGCGCCGCAGCTCGTCATAAATAGACTTGCCGCCCTCACCGAAACGCTCGAACGCGTATGCCGGACGCATCGACTGCCAGAACGCGAAATTGGATATCGCGCCTGAGTCCTTGTCAAGCGGTAGTGTGTCAAGGTAATTTATCGTGTTCTCTGCGGCTTCATCGACTTGCTTGAAGAAATTGTTTTGGTGGAAGGTGTTAAATCCGCTGACCGCCTTTTTCAGCGAACGAACGATTTCCGACAATGCCTTGAGCTGAGATGAAGTCATGCGGTTTACCACACGTTCCTCACCGGGATCGGCTGTCAGGACATTTACGGTGTCGACGAATCCGTTCAGTCGTTCCATGAAACCGTCCGGAAGGTCGATTGTACCTGAGTACTTTCCGTATAATTCCTCACTGTTCTCAATGGCTCGCTTCAGCTTTGACAGCTTGTTTGTGAACGCGAGATCGGCTTTGGTCGCGTCACCACCTCGCAGCTGACGTTTTGATGAGAAGTCAATAGACCGTAAGAAGTCGATAATCGGATTTTTCAGCATTTCCGGTATATGTCCGGAGGCGCGCTTTACATCCGGCTTTATCAGACTGTTCATCAGATCGTTCACGTCGGTCATCAGCCGTGAGCGGTATTTCTTTATGTCAGCGGCTTCGTTTCTGCGATCGCGGTAATTGCTGATAAGAGTCTTGGTGCGGTCTCGTTCCTCGGCGCGAACCTCTGATTCCACCAGTCCCCTCGCTTCGTGAAGCACACGGCGCAGGACGCGCTTGTCCTCGACGTCAAGTATTGTCCCGTTCAGCTTACCTATACGGTATTCTATCTGACCGACCTTGTGCTTTGCCGCCTTGGTTTCCTCGCTGTTCTCATTGATTTTCCGAAGCGACTCATACTGCTTTGCCGCCTCTTTCCGCTCACCTGCAAGTCGGTTCAGCTCCTTGATTTTTTGGCTGAACTTATCAAGTGCCGCTCTTTCGCTCTCTGAAAGGCGACCGGTATCGATACGATCAGCCGCGCGCTCCAACACCTCGCGGTCAGATAGCGTACTCTCACGCCGCTGATATTGTATATCAACTCCTTCAGATTCAAGAGCAGTTCTTAATGACGGCGTTATTACCTTGTATGGTATTGATATGTTTTCTCCCTCAAGCATTTTGGCAACGACTTTTGCAATTTCAGCGTCAGGTATGATTCTCAAAGGTCTAAACCAGCGAGAAAGAATAACTCTACGAGCTTTATCTCCCTTAAGCTTAGAAGATACAGGACCGGAATGCCATTTCATCTCTCCAACGGAATCTTTGGCATATTGTGCTTTGTACCCACTTGTGAGTTCGCTCGATGGAATTTCCCCCTCTACAATGACAAGGTTATCTCTCTTATATGCCGATGAGAACTGATCATTCAAAGGCGAACGAGATGTATGGAAATATGGGTTATAGGCCGCTTCAATGCTGCTGCCGTTTGCTTTATCAAGCTTAAATTTGTTTCCATTTCTTATCAAATCAGGACGCTCGGCTGCTTGTTCCCACACACCAATTTCACTTGGCTCAACAAGTTGATTAACACCATCTTCATTTACAACTTTTGCCGCCATAGGAGGATATAGCTTGCCATCAATTACTTGCATTGCTCTGTAAACCTTTTCGTGCTGTTGATCGTTGAGGAAAGTGAGAAGTTTTTCATCAGTGACTCTGTTCTGATATTGTATCCACTCGTTGTCTTCTTCCGTGTAATCAGTTTCAGAATGTTCGGGGAGGTTGTATCTCTGCTGTTCCTGAGTGTCGGTATCCTCATCAAGCGTGTCGAGCGACTGCTCCTCGCGCGGATTCAGAATGTCCATAACCTCGTTGTACCGTGCGCGCTTCTTGTCAAGCTCCGCCTGACCATCAAACGGCTTCTCGGCAAGCTCCTTTTGCAGCTTCATGTCGGCGGTCGCGGTTTCGATACCGCTCTTCCAACCGTCGAGCTTCTCCTGTAAGCCGGACGCTGTCGAAGCCAGTACATTGATTCCGTGCGTCGGATTGCCGGGATAGGTCTTGAATGGATAGCTGCCAACTCCCGAAAGTACGCCGTCAATACCCTCGCTCGTCTTGACGACCTGTATATTAAGTCCGGCAAACTCACCGATTTTGGTATAGCCCTCAGTCATAGCTTTCGCTTGAGCTTCGGCAATCAACGCAAGACCCGCGTCCTTTTTGTCCTTGTAGATCCTGCCGCCGATATTGACCTCGAACTTTCCCTCAGACCAGGTGTCGCGCATCGTGGACATATCCGCGCTCGCTTCCTTGACTCGTTCACGATACTCTGCAATCCGCGCCGCGTCTTGTGCGTATTTCGTGAGCGCGCCGGCCGCCGCCTGATTGTGCGAACGCTGAAGGCTTTCGAGCTTCTTGATATCGGTCTCAAGCTGAACCTGTTCAAGTATCAGCGGAGAACCTGAAGCAAGTGCTTTTACCTCTGCCGCGGACAGCGTGACCTCGCCGGTGTCCTCGACCTCGCGCCCCACATTGTCGCCGTTCATGATCTGGTTGATAAAGTTCTGCTTGCGCTCAAGGATATCCCACAGCCGCGTGTCAAAGCTGCCTTTGGTGACATATACGAACTTCGAGACCTCGTCGTTCATGTTGCCCTGCCTGAACGCGCGCCCGTCGCGCTGTTCAACGTCTCCGGGTCTCCATGGCGCGTCAAGGTGGTGTATCGCGACGATCCGCTTCTGCGCGTTCATGCCGACACCCATCTTTCCGGTAGAGCCGATGAGCACACGCACAGTGCCGTCGTTCATCGCGTCGAACAACTCCCTGCGCTTTAAGTCGGTGTTGGCGTCGTGAATAAACGCTATCTCCTCGGCTTTTACACCTTCGCTCACGAGCCGCGCCCTGATGTCATCGTAAAGCTGTGCGCTGTCGGTGTCGATAAGCTCGTCCGCCACCTCCGCGTCAGTCTTGCTCGAACTGTTTTTCGGCGTCGCCATGTCGCAGAATATAATCTGCGTGCCCTTGATGCCGGCAGTCTCCTTGTAGATCTGTGCGACGTTGTCCGCGCACTTGTATATCTTGCAGCCCTCCTCGTAGGGAAGACTCGGGTCGATCATGCGCTGCGTGTAGGAAACCTTTCTGCCGTCGCTCGTTATCTTGAGCATATTGTCCTCGCGCGGGTCGACATTCTTGACGTTGTCGGCTCGCTCTTCAAGAGCTTTCATGTAGTCCTGCTGGAACTGACTCGGCTCGCTGACGACGGTAATGACGCCGCCGCCCTTCATCTTCGGCACCTTAAGACCGGGGATATTGGTCAGGACATCGGCGAAATTGCGGAACAGCATCTGAAGCTCGGATAGGTTCTTGAAACGAGAGAAGCTCTGCTTGATCCGGTATCCCTGACCGCTCGGTTTTATCTCGACTCCGTTTACCACCTCGCCGAACTGCTTTGCCCACGCGTCGAAATTGTTAAGTCCGAGGCTTTTCAGCATATCCGGCTGAAGGTACTGCTGCATTATGTACATTTCGGACATTGAGTTCATGACCGGCGTCGCGGTGGCGAATACGACGCCGCGTCCGCCGTTCAGTCCTTGCAGATACCGTACCTTTGTGTAAAGGTCGAACGCGCGGGCGGAACCGTTCTTGTTTCCGAGACCGGCAATGTTGTTCATGCGGGTCGTATAGAACAGATTCTTGAAATTGTGCGCCTCGTCGACAAACAGACTGTCTACGCCGAGATCCTCGAAGATGATGTTATTCTCGTCTCGGGACACATCACTTAACTTCTTGATTTTGTTTTCGAGATTGACGCGCCGCTTTTCAAGGTCCTTGACTGACGCGAATTTGCCGCTTTCAGCTTTTTCCGCTTCAATAGTCGCGATGATCTCATTGACTTGCTCGGTGTAAAACTGCTTCTGGAATTCAGCCGACATCGGGACTTTCTCGAATTGCTCATATGACACAATGACCGCGTCCCAGTCGCCGTTTCTGATACGGTTTGTGAAGATTTTGCGATTTGACGGCGAGAAGTCATTGTCTTCGGCGACCAGCAGCTTTGACGCAGGGAAGAAGCTGTTAAATTCCTTGCCCCACTGTGCGACCAGTGCTTTCGGAACAATGAACATCGGCTTTTTCGCGATACCCAGCTCGCGCAGCTTCATCGCGGCGGCAGCCATCTCGTAGGTCTTGCCCGCGCCTACCTTGTGGGCGAGCAGGGTGTTTCCACCCGACATGATTATTCTTTCAACCGCGTCGCGCTGATGAGGACGGAGCGGCTTTTCGGGATTTGTGCCGTTGACCGTGAGATTGTCGCCGTTGTACTTCGGTGTGACGATAGAGTTGAACACATCGTTGTACAGTCTCGAAAGCTCGTTTTTCCGTGTCTCGTCGTTCCACAGCCATTTGCGGAATTCGTTTGCGACCTCTTCCGCCTTGGCGTTCGCCGCAGTAGTCGCGTCCTTATCAACATGGTATTTACCGTCCTCGCCCTTGTAGCCGACTGACAGACTGCGGCTGTTGAGCAGGGCTTCAAGTATGTTGACAAACGTTCTTTTCGGAGTACCCCAGACCTGCCGGTTTCTCGCGCCTTCTTTCGCCCTTTTGTTATTAAGGATAACCTTGTATCCCTCAATGTCGTTGTAGGTTATCGACACTGTATCTCTTTGCCACGTCGATATCCCCAGCAATTCACGCGCGAAATCGCTGTAAACGCTCGTCGGAATCCAGGTCGCGCCCGGATTCACATATATGTCGGTATGTGCAATATCCTTCGGCACAACCTCGCGGAGTGCTTCAATGTTGTTATTGTAGTCTTTATCAAAAGCCGCGAGTGCCTCCGCCTCGCGCAGCTTCGCGCGCACGTTGCCCGAAAGATAGGTCTCGGCGATTTCAAGACTTCCGTCTTTCTTTTTGAACGCGATACGAGAGTCGATAAGCTCACGCTTCACACTCTCCTCGTCGCGCGCGGTCAGACGTGCGATAAGTCCGGTGTCAACTCCGCCCGACTCGTTCATCGAAACAGCAACGGCTTCACTTATGTTTTTCGCGCTTGTGACCGTCCGATTGGGGGAGACAGTGTTTTTCGTGAATATATCGGACTTCGTTGCGCTCTTCTGCTTGCGATTGTAGACCTCGAGCGCGAGAAGCGCGTACCTGTCCGGATCGTCGTAGAGAGCACTGCGGTTAGCGGTCGTGTTGAGATAGCCGTACTTTGCGACAAACTCATCGTAGAGCTTGTTTAATAGCTTTCTTGCCTTGTCAATCTCGGTCTTTTTGAGACCCTGCTGCTGATACAGAAGCAAATTGCGCATTGCGTCACGGATTCCGATAAGTCCGTTAGTACGAGCCGCCGCGCTTTTGGACATCGTCTTCTCGACAAGCTCGCCGCTCTGTTCCTCGTATATCTTGCCGTCTCTTGATACAAGACTGCCGTCACGCGGCTTTTTGACATTCTTCTCGACCTGGAAGTTTACGCGTTCCTTTGTCGGCTTTGCCGGATAGTCCATTCTGCCGTCGATATGAGAAAACGCCTCGCGTATCTGGTTTGCAAGACTGCCGCGGTCGGGGAGGGGCTTGTAGGTAATGCTGTCGCGGCTCTGGTACATCTCGTTACGAGCCGGTGTTCCGAGAACCATCTCGGGGTGCTCGGCAAAGTAGCGGTTCTGATAAACATTTCCCATGTAGGAATACTTATCATTTTCGAGTGTTATACCCTCTGATTCAAGGAAATCCTCACCAGCGTATGGAGTCCCGTCGGCGCGCCGCTTCAGGATCATAATTGTGGTCGCGACCTCTGTTCCGGCGTTTTCCTTGAACGCGCCCTCCGGCAGAGCGATGGCACCCAGAAGATCAGCCTTGTTCATAAGATACCTGCGCACAGACGGGTCTTTAGAGTTCATCGTGTAGTTTGAGGTTATGAACATCACAATGCCGCCGGGGCGAACCTTGTCAAGCGACTTCGCTAAGAAGTAGTTGTGTATAGCTCCGGTCATCTGCTTCGGATAGGACTTGTCAATCACCGCGTAATTGCCAAAAGGAACGTTGCCGATTGCGACGTCCATATATCCGTCGGGAATGTTCGCTTTTTCGAAGCCCTCAATACGCACGTCCGAATTCGGATAGAGGTATTTCAGAATGTTGCCGGTTATGTTGTCAAGCTCGACCGCGGTCCAGCTTTTGACCTTTGCGGTCATTTCGTCAGGCATCGCGCCGATGAAATTGCCGACTCCCGCCGACGGCTCAAGCATACGACCGCCATTAAAGCCGAGACGCGAAAGTCCGTCATACATAGCCTTGATAACCGAAATGTCGGTGTAGTGCGCGTTCATTGTCGAGCGGCGCGCCGCGTTGTAGTCGTCCTCGGATATTATGCCTTCCTTTACAAGCGAACGGAGTTCATCGTATTCGGCTTTCCAGTGATAGTTGCTGAACGCCTTATCGAGTCCGCCCCAGCCGACATACTTCGATAGAATGACCTGTTCCTCCGGCGACGCGAAACGGTTTTCGGACATGATATTATATAACGTCCGGATCGCGTCTACATTAGCCCTGAAGCGCGACTTCTCACCATTTGGCAAATCAAGACTGTCGCCGATAACGAAGTTTGTGCCTCTCGGCGTCTCCTGCGACCGCTGTTCGATAATCTCCGCAACCTTGTCGGTCAGCTCTGTTCCGGTACTGTCAGTGTTGGATTGTGTTTCGTCCGCGTTTGCTTGCGATTCGACTTGCGATTGACCAGCGGTTTCTTGCGATTGACCAGTTGTCTCGGGCGGCGTTGTCGCCTCTACTCGGTCAGATCCCCGTAAATCTCCGCTCTGACTATCTCCCTCATCTGGTCTTCCGCCAGACCGTCCTGAATCAGTTCGACTGCCATCTCCTCGAGCCTCTGTCCCTCGCTCATCAGATACCGGTACAGCTCCTCCGAGCTCGTCCATTCCTTGTAGGTTTTCTTCTTGTAATCCTGTAGGTAATCGTGGAGTTCCTTCCCCCATTCCGGCAGGCTCTGATACTGTTCCAGCGTCAGCCGTCCCATCATCTTCGGTTTTGACTGCTTCGGTTGTTTCTGTTCCATTTGCTGTTACCTCCGTATTTTCGTTGATTTCGGCGGCAGGTGAGGTGTCCGGTTGCTCATTTTTCATAGCGTTGTTTTCAGGCGATGTCTCATCTGCCAGAACAGACGTAGGGAATTGACTTGACTTGCGCTTGTCCTTGTGACCGAGCGCGTCAATCACCTCGTCGCGCTGATCTCTCGGGGCTCGCATATACTTGTCGCGGAAGGTCTCGCCCTCGGCAGCCTCCGCCGCCGGTGCGCTTTCGTTCACTTCCGTCTTCGCCGTTGTTTCCGCCGCGGTTTCTGCCATTGTCTCCGCGACCTCATCGGTCGCGACCGTGCGCTGATAGCTCTCGACCGCATTCACCGCCGCCGCGTCGAACTTCGCGACAATGCCCTCGGCATAGCGCAGAGTCTCGCCGAGCTGACGCTTCATCGCGCGAGCTTCGGGTGAGCTTGACTGATACAGCCGTCCGAAATAGGATTTAATATTCGAGATGAAATCCTTCAGCTTTTCCCGCAGCCGCTCGAATACCGATTTGTGCTTCTCGGCAAGAAGGTCAATGAAGTTAGAGTCGGGCAGAATATCGACCATCGCTTCGGCGACGACCTCGCGGCTCGCGCGGTCGTATGAGACGTCGCGACCGTTCTCGCTCATCAGCGCCTGCTGGCGCTCGATAAGCTCGCCGACGTCCTCTCCCGACTCGGTCAGATGCGAAAACACCGCCGCCCTCAATTCATTATACCGCACCGGCGACCAATTTTCAATATAATGAGTAAATTCGTGTGAAAAAGTCCGCAGAACAGTATATTTAGATAAATCGCCGACGTCCTTGACATTGGCAAGCCCCGCGTTGACATCAAGATATATTGTTCCGGCGTCGCTCCGCTTGTAGTAGCCCTGCGCGCCGGTGAAGTTTCCGGACTCGTCGGATTCAGACTTGTACAGCGCGATATCGATGCCGGTCGCTTCGGATATAGCCGACAATATCTTGTATGCCTGATTCTGAGTGTCGTTGAATTGTGACTTCAGCTCGTCAAGCGTAACGCCCTCGCCGCGCACAGTGCCGCGTTTCCAGCCGGTCTTGCCGTTCGCGCGGCGTTCAATCGACGACTGCCGTTCCCCCGCAATACTGCCTGCCGCCGCCTGTCCGGCTTCATACGCGAGCTGTCGCTGGCTCTCGCTTATGTATGCCGCCGAATCGCTTTGCATAGCGTAGTCGCGTGAAACACCGCTCCTGCCCATGTCATACGCCGCTTGATACGCACGGTCGTATTTTACAACGTCCTGCCCGTCGATGTAGGTGTGAACCATCGCTCCGGCCTGCTTGCCGTATTTCTTCGACAGAGATTCAAGCGACTGCGAAGACTGTTCCGGCTCGACCTCAGCAGTCGATTCGGGCGAGGTATTGTACTCCTGTCCGGCGGCGTCCGTCAGCGTCCGAGCAGTCCGGTTTTCATCGGGGACATTAATATCCTGTTCATTCGCGGGCGCATTCGGAATACTTGTATCCGACTTGGATGAAACTTGTAATTCACTTGTATCTTGCTTGCTTATAACTTGCTTAGAACTTGCTTTTGTCTCCGGTTCTGCCATCTCGGTTTCAGTCAAGGAAGTCGCACTTCCGGTCGAGTTTTCGGTATTGACAGTCCCATTTGCGGTTGTCTTGGCATTGACCGTGTCCGCGGTTGACCTGTCAACGCGGGGATATAGCACCGCCGCGTCGTTAATATTCATGTCGACGGTCGACGGAATGTCTGAATACTCGGCGGCACGGCTGAGTGCAGCACTGTATTCGTCGACATTGATGCGGTTTGTGTCGAGACTCTCCGCCCAGTTTGTGGTGTAGTTTCCAGAGCGGATATTCTCGGGATTCAGTTCTGCGCGCACACGGTTTCCGTAAATGCTCGACTCGACCGCATATTTTTCCTGAGTGTTCAGTTTCTCGCCGAACACATCCTTTGTGATTGCCTTCGCTATGGTGTCGATATCCGCGGAGTTCTCGCCGAGCTCGGTAAGGCGATTCTTCGCGGAGTTCTCAATTGTGTCGCGATCATTTTTGACAATGGTATCCTCGTTCTGCTGTATCAGCTTTGCGAGCTGGTTTCCGGAGACGCTCTTGCCGCTGTCTACACGTTTTTTAAGGTCTTGCGCATATACGTTATCAGGATTGATTTCTATCGCTTCGTTTACAATGTCTCTCGCGCTGTCTTTGTACTGATTGTCGTTGAATTTTGATGTCGCGCGGTCTCCTCCAATGATACCTCCTGTTTCGAGAATGCCGGTCGACAGTGCGGTTACTACCGCAGTTTCGATCAACTCATCAATTGTCGGCGCGTCGTAGTCGACGCCGAACAGAATCGACTGAAATGCCGGTTCAAGGAAGTTCTGAAGCTCTTCCTCAACAATTTCACCGCCGACGCTTATGCCGTACTTCGCCGCGATGCGGAGCAGGGAATTGTCAATCTGAGCCGCCTTAGACGCGATTTTGCCTGTTACATTTGCCACGCCGGACAGCTTCGAGATACCACCGAGGAGATACTGGAGAGCCGCTTCAGACGCTCCAATCAATGCGCTGTACATCCGCGCCTGTCCAGGCTCATAGCCGTCATTCAATGCCTCTCCGTAAGCGTTGCCGGCAGCGGACACGCCGAGCGTAGCCGCGCCGATAGCCGAAGAGCCGGTCAGCATAGAAACCGCTATACTCGGCAGCATATTACCGATAGTCGAACCGGTTTGATAAAGCGTTTTGCCAACCGTGCCGAGGTTATCCGAAAGATACTGACTTGTATATGTGGATGTAGGTGTAGCAATCTTTTCGTTTGACACAAGTTGCCTGTATCCGCTCCGTGCCTGCTCAATTCCGCTTCCGATTGAAGATGTGATATATGCGAGATTTTTAAGAAATGGCTGGCTGTCTTCTATGTTCTCCGCCAAAAACGCGCCCATGCGGCTATTAAGACTCTCCTCGATTTCAGAAAGAAACTTGTCCGCAGTTTCCTTGCCATCCTTAGCGAGAAGATAATTATAGATATTTACCTCGTCATCGGTCATGCGGCTGTATTCAACCTTGCCGGTAGCGTTAGGACCTTCCAGAGCGATTTTGCCGTAGTTATCCCGCGAATAGGTTACAATGTTTCCAACGTCCTCGGCAAACGGCTTCCACGATCCGATCGAAAGACCGCCGTCTACCTCATCAAATGTAGGATTCTTTACCGCCGCTCCGCGAGCCGCGTATTCCTCAAAGTCCTCGGCTTCGAGATACTTTCCGTATTTGTCGTAAAAATCAGTGTTGTCCTTGTATCTGTACTGTGCCTCGCTTGAATACTGCTTGTATTCGCTCATCTTGCGGGTAGCCCAGTCGTACGCCTGCGACAAGCTCGAAACCATCTCGTCTATGCTCTTGCGTGACTCTGAATCGCGAGCGAACTGATTGCGAACCGAGCTTGCCTTGGATAAAAGATCAAGCGCACGGTCGGCAATGTCACGGTCTACAGCTTCATCAGACTGTTTGTAACCGCCATAATACTCGCTGATTTCATTTATAATAGCCGCGCTGCTCTTTGCCCACTCCTGTGGGTCTAAGCGGCTTGACGACGATGAAGCCGCGCCTGTCTGCGTCGAAGTCGTGCTACTGTCATTGCGAGATGTTGTGGGACGAGTGTATCTGTCGTCGTCCTCGTCCTCTTTTCTATTGACGGATGCCGAAACGCTCGTTGAGGTTCCGCTCGGTCTCTTGCTCGGGGATTCAAACCCCGGCAATCCCTGTTTGCGCCGCTCGCGCCATGTGTAAAAATCCATAAAGCCTCCTTAATCTATCAATGCAGTGAAACACGCACATATGGTTTTTTAGATCCGCCTGCCGGTTTATTATATGAAGTTTTCACTGTGGCTGATGGAGTAATGCTTCCGGCTCCCGCGATACGCGAGTTGACATACGCTTTCAGATACTCCTCGTAGCTGTCATACTGTGTGTCTGATCCATTGCCGCCCGAACCTTTTTTTGAATTCCATTCACTCTTGGTCATCATCGCACTGCTAACGTCATTTGACACACCGTGACTGCGCATATACGCCATAGCTTCTTCATACGTTGTGCCGCTGAAGCTGTCATTGTCAGCTTCTCCGTCAAAGCCGTAATTATTGAGCATCTGATTTGCTTCGTTCTCGCCGATACCTGCGTTCGCGAAGTCCTGCATTGTCGGAGCATATCCCGATTCAAGCATATCGATAACATAATCGTAATATTCCTTCTGCTGTGCCGCGGCAATCTCATTCTCGTAGTTGTACTGTTCAAGTTCTCTCTGATATACCTTGAAGTCAAATTCGTCCTGCCACTGCTGACGGTCAAGCGCGTCCTGCTGCTGATTGTACGCGAAATTCTTGTTCCACTGATTGTTCGCAATGGCGTCCTGATATTGGTTGTATGCAAAGTTCTTGTTCCATTGCTCGTTCGCAATCGCGTCCTGCTGCTGCTGATACAGAAACTCATTCTGATAATTCTGCTGTGCGAGCGCGTCCTGAAGCTTCTGATACTCGAACTCGTTTTGATAGTTCTGCTGCGCAAGCGCATCCTGCCACTTCTGATAATCAAATTCCTTTTCGTAATTCTGCTGCGCAAGCGCGTCCTGAAGCTTCTTATACTCGAATTCATTCTGATAATTCTGCTGCGCGAGAGCATCCTGCTGCTGCTGGTACGCGAAATTGCGCTCGTCGATGTACTGGTTGTACGCGTCTCGGTTGGCAGTATAACCCTGATTGTACGCGTCGTCGAGCAGCTGCTTGTAGTAATTCACATTGTTCCAGTATTGATTCAGTTCGTTAAGATACTGATTGTACTCGGTGTCGCGCATATCGCCGAGCATACTGTATTGGTTAAGCATATCCTGACCTTCGTCGCGGTATCTGTCATATGCCATTCCGTACAGCTCCGGAACAACCTGATTCAGCTGTGACAGATAGGATTGATACGCCTGATTTCCTACGCTCGCCGCGTAGGAATTGCCGTATCCTCCTGTCAACATTGCGGCTTGTCCCATTGTGTCCTGCATCGCGAGCTTGCCGAGCGAAACATACTGGTCCTTGTACTGCTGATACAGCGCGTCCGCGTTCACGTCGTATGAGAATTTCTCACGGTTGACGATTTTGTCGTATACCTCGCGTATCTCGTCCTCATAACTGTTTTTGTATATAGGCAGATTACTCTGTGCCTGCTTCAGCGCGTTCAGAGCTTCCATGTACGCCGAATCCTGAAACCGGTCGTATACTCCGACGCCGGATGAATAATTTCCGCCGAATGAACCCGAACTGTCCGAGCTGCCGTTTTCCTGCGCGTAGGTCTTTCCAGTTGTCGGCATACCGAGGTCGGAGTAATGCTCCTTGTAATATTGGTCGTAAACCGCTAAAATGCCTTTCTTTTTGGCTTCGTCATAGCTTGAATCGAGCTCGTAGCCTTCGACGCCGTCCATCGCGCGCTCAACATAGGCATAGGCGTTCTGCTGATGCTTTTTCTCTACATCTTGCGCCGAGTCATTGGCTGTATAAGCTGTGAATTTTGTGTATTTCGATGCCATATCATACCCCCTGTTTCCAAATTCCATGAACCGAAATATTGATTTTAACCTTGACTGGAGCGAACGGAGGAACTATAGACGAGTCCTCGGCGACTGTCGGAGGCGCGTATAGACCGAATGAAATCAAAAATCCCGCTGTTTCGTCATACGTTAAATTGATGTTGTACGGTAAGATCACGCCGTTTTCGCCGGTCACAGTCAGCGATATTATCGGAGCGGAGCTTTCTAAAAACAGTCCTACCGGCAGGTTCGTCTCTGCCGCGTAGGTGTATAGACCGCCGGACAGACTCCATTCGGTCACTTCAACCTCAAGTGTTCCGAAGCATTCAGCCGCGCCGGATGACCACTTCCGGTACCGCCATATGCCGTCAGAATTGAGGTCGCTCACAAAATCGGCAATCTTGTCGTTACCCAGCTTAAGCAGAGTACGCACAGCCGCCGCGATAGACTGTATGTCAGCCTCCGTCCTGACCGAATCCGAAGCCATACCCGAGGTGAACGCGAATTCGAGGTCGTCGACCAGCTGATACAGATATGACCTTATCTGCGATATCTGCACAGACGGTGCCGCCGCCGCGCTGATCATTGGCTTTCGCAGTGTCGCCATTATATGTCGCTCCCCTCTGACAGCGTCTTGCATATCGAATATAGCTTCATTTCGCCGTCTCCCTCTATTTTAAGTCTGAAATGGTCGCACCTGCGCGGCCTTATCGAAACACTTAATGTCCTCATTTTGCCGCCTCGAAGCGACGCGGCGTGTTCCCACGAACCGCTCGAATCATACTGGATATATACATACGCCTGAGCTCTCAATCCGAGCGAAATGCGAAGATTCAGCCTTGATATATATTTGCGGTCGGGTGAGGACAGTCCTATAATTCCGGTCTCCGCTGACCATTTTATAATATCGATGTCGACCTTTCCGCTGCCAAACACGGTTTTTATGTTACCGCTGCCGCCATCGATGTAATATAGGTCGTTTTTGTGCGACGCGAAACAACGCACGCGTGTGTTATCCTCTCTGTGCCACATCGCACGCTGCGTGTCATAAACGAACAGATGGTATGTTCCGTCCGAGTCCGACATTGAAATATAGTATTTGTTTCCGTGCGCTCCGGCTACCGCGCCGAAATACGCGGTGTCTCCGAGCGCGGACGACACCTCCACCGGCAGCGAGCCGTCGTACGCGCATATCCCGAGACGCGACTTGTAGTAAAGCACCTCATTGACTATGGCAAGACTGCCCTCAGAGCCCTGCTGAACGCCGCGGCAGGCGGTAGACTGTATCTGATAGTTCGACGGCATATTTCCGTAAACCTTGTGCATACAGGTTTCTTTGAAGAAAATCGGATAACCCATGTGAGATATCGCGCCGGTGAACGCGCCGTCGGTACCGACCGACGCCCGATAGCTGTCGGTCGAAATGCCCTGATAGCATGACCAGTTGCGGAAATCCCCGAGCTTTGAAGCGTAAATTTCATTTACCATGCTTCCGTCGTCCGATGAGCCGTACCGGCAGCCCCATAGACGGTTTCCCGACTCGATAACGAAATCCATTATCGGCATACCGAGCTTGACTGTAATCGGGTCGGTCTGTGTCGCCACCTTGTCAAGTATTCCGACTACGATGATGTAGTCGTCGCCGCAGTCGTAGATGAGCATATTGTTGTTGAGGTCGGAGAGCTCCTCACTCTCGACTCCAGATATTGTGACGCTGTCATACGCCTTGAACTGCGCGCCAATACCGGTCGCTGCTATCTTGATGTAGGTCGTCGCAATCGAAACCCACATACCGCTCGATGACGAATACTGCTTCAGCGAATGCGGAGTCTGCGACGTGTCAATCCAGTACTGCTCGTTCTGCGGATTTGACGGCTCCGAGTCCTGAGTATATGTGACAGTGTAGGGGTCGCCGGTTATCTTGCAGAGCGTGAACGTGACTGTACCGGACGAGGTGTAAGTCTCCTCGATATCGCCGTAGTCATTAAGCTTCTGCGTGTTCACGTACTTTTTGTCCGGCAGTATGATTATATACGCGCCCATAGATATCATGCTCTTATCCCCGTCTGTGAGTCCGAGGTCTATCACGGTGTCTCCGATGTGTATATTCGAGCCGTCGATATAGCATAGCTCGTCCTTTGATATAATGCCTCCGAATGTCGCTGTAGCACTGCTATGCACAGCGAACGTGCCGCGGGCGCGTCTCGGGCAGAGCAGGGGATAGTAGTCGCTTGTAAGATTTGTCATGTCGTAGAACTCGTTCTCAGAAGTTCTGAGATTGTGATTGTAGCCGCCGAAAGCGTCGATGAACTGGCGGCTCGATGCTATCGGGTCGATAATCGGATAACGCATATTCTCCCCCCCCTTAAAATCTGATACGACCGTGTGACAGGGGCATATGCGTCCGGTTGTAACTGTCGGCGAATGCCTGCCACTCGGTGTTGTACATTGTTATCGAAACATTGTAACGGTCATACTCACCGTTGGTCAGGTCTATCTGCGCTTCAAGCCATCGGACGTACATACTGTCATACGGCGGCGGCGCGATAAGCTCAGTATCAGCGTCGAAGTCCGGATCATAGCCATGAAAGTCCTTATAATCCTCCGCGCCCTCGTGAGTCAGAATTATGTCGCTTTTAACCATCAGTTCGAGCTTCGACAGCCAATCGACCTTGGTGTCCCAGCTGTAAACATTCGGCTTCAGCTCGTCTATCTTTGCAATGGCGTCACTTAATTTCACGCCGCACCTCCTATAAAAATATCGGGGAGACAAGCTCCCCGATTAGTTGCTGCCATCGGCAAGCATTTAACTATTATCGCTGCGCAATTCGTCGATTTTGCGGTCAAGCATTTCCTGTGCCCGCATGGCTCGTCTGTACTCAGAGGCGACCTCGGGCGGCACTTTTGATGTCTTGCCGCGCGGCAGCAGGTAGTTTTTGCCGTTGATACCGATGAGCAGGTTCGGCTCCTCGTTCGAGCCGCCTCGCGGAATAAACAGTTCAACCCTATGCTCCTCAACCGGAATCTGAACATTCTCAGCCTGAGTTTCCGGAGCCGGAGCAACTATTTCAGACGCGGTAGTGTCTATGACAGCTTCTTTATCCTGTGATTTAGCCATATATCCTCCTGTTATCAGCCGTTATCGGTGTAGTTTGCGGTGTCGGTCGCGCTGAACGCCGAGCAGCTCATCACACGGAGCATACGCTCGGTATACAGTATGGTCGCGCCGTTGGTCTCGAACTTGTAGCCGATAGTCGAGAACTGGTTGAGCGGACCGCCGACCTGCTCCTTGGACTTGACGATCATCTGCGCCGCGCCGCCGTCCGGGTCGATAATGCCGAACGCGTCCTTGCCGAAGAAGTAAGTCGCGTAGGTGACAGTCGATGCTTTATTCTGGTAGGTAGTACCTCCGAGAATGGGCGCGAAAACGTTTTCGATGAAGCGGCAGCCGTGCAGCTCTCCGATTTCGCCGTTGAAAATTTCGGTCGTAGCCGCGTACTTGTGCGCCTCAATCCACGCGTCAGACTTGCGCAGGTCATACGCTACCGACGGGTGAATGACTGCGTAGTATTTGCCGTTTATCGTCGGCACGCGGTCTTTTTTCAGCTTGGTAACGGCTTTCGCCACCATGTCGGGAGTCATCATCGACATAGCGGTTGTGCTCGCTTCCATCGTCGCACAGGAAGTCGGAGTGCTCGCTACAGCTCCGGTCGCCAGCGTAATGTTGTCGCAGTAGAGCACGTTAGTGTTGGTAAGCAGCGCGTCGCGAATCAACGTCTCCTGCGTCTCTGCGAGAGACGCGCCCATCTCCTCGGTAGCACCGAGAATTACGTCGTCATACGCGCGCATTTCGAGTACGTCAGAAACTGCCGCGTAGGTGCCGTACTGGTTGATAGAGCCGGTCTTGGAGCTCATGCCGAACTTCTGACCGGTCGGAATAACACCCTCGGTCAGCTTGTCAGCCTTGGCAAAGGTGTTCCATTTTCTCCATTCAACCGTTTTGCCTCGTCCTTGCGGAAGCGGCTGACGCTTCGCAAACTGCGCGTAGAACATCTCCACACGCGCGTTTTCGAGCATCTCGGTGTCATAGAAGGTTTTGAGCTCACCGGCAAGCGTGTTAGTGCCGTCGAAATTGGTTGCCGCGCCGGTACCGGCGTTGACATAGTTGACGCTGGTGTTAACCAGTGTGCCCGCGTCAGCAAAAAGCTGAAGCAAAGAAATATCAGTAATCATAAATCTCCTTTCGGTTTACTGTCCGGGATAGAGTTTTTCACCCCTCGCAGCCGCTTCGCGGATTCTGCGTTTGAGAGCTTCTCTTTGGTCCCTGGACGCGTTTTTGTAGTCGAAACTCGTGACCGACGGAGCTTTTCCGGATGTGCCGTTTTCCTGCGGACGACCTGTGCCGGAGCGGATCGCGTTCGACAGCTTCTCGGCGGTTTTTTGCGCCGCCACCTGCATTGACGCAGACTGTATCTCGCGTCTGTGTACCGCGTAGTACGCGTCCTCAACAGACAGTCCGACACCTGGAGATGTCAGACGCACGAAAACCGGATTGTTAAGCTCCTGCCTGAGATCAAAGCTCGGGAATACCTGCTTAAGTGCCTCGCCCTCGCGCTGCATTTTCTGTATGTGCTGCTCGATTCGCTGCCTTTCGAGCGCGTCCTGCTCGGCTTTTTTCTGCCGCGCCACGTCGCGCTCCTGCTGGTCAATGCGCTTTGCGGTCTCGACCGGCACGCCCATCTCAAGCGCGCGATTCTCGTAGTAGTCGCTGTCGTCGCTGACAGCTTTGGCAAGCGCGTCGTAGTCGAGATTTGCGGGGTCAAGTCCGTATTTTCGAGACAGCACTTCAAGTGCGGGAGTCAGTTTTGACAGGGTTTCCTCCGAAGCTTTCTCACGCTTGAGCCGCGACTGTATGACCGATTTCATCTGCTCGTTGTACTCAGGATCTGCCATAATCTCGTCCCAGGTCATGCGCTTAGGCTTGTCGTCTGCCGTATTTTTATCGGCTGTATCATCTTTTGCATCGTCGGTCGGGCTTTTTGCAGCGGCGTCCTGCGTTTCGTTCGGCTGTGCCGTCGGCGCGCTCTGCGCCTTATGTCCCTTAGCCGAGTATCTCGCCCGCTTGTCAAGCTTGTCCGCCGGAACGCCCAGCTCCAGCAGACGCTGCCGTTCGGCGTCAACGGCTGTGGCTTCGGTAGCCTCTGCTCCATCGCCTGCGCCCGATGCGCCGCCATCTCCTCCGGAACCTCCGTCCGCAAAGAGCTGTAAGAGGCGCATATCATAAATGCTGTACATATATCTGTACCTCGATTGTAAATCTGCCGCTTTAGGGGCGGCGAGTCCCGCTATCTATATAGTACACCATAATAAAATCAATTTCTATCCCTGTACTGCGATAAATTCCACAGCGTCCGGATAACGTGCCGCGAGAAATTCGTAGCCGGACACGACGGCGTCGAGCGCGAGCCGGACGACCTCGTCATAGTCTGGCAAAACCTCGGCGCCAATAGCAGAATTGCCGCTTGATATGTCGCGATTTATGTGCTTCACATAGCCGCGATTGTATAAGAGGTCCACAGACGAGCTGTAGGTGTGCAGAAGCACCGAAGCCGCCGCGCAGACAAGATCGTGTCCGTACTCAGCCGTGTTTGCGTGACCTCTGACCGTGAGCTTGAAACCCCTCCGGTCGTATACTACGGATATCATCACTTCATCCCTCCTTCCGGCTGTGCGGACTCTGCCGTCTGCTTGCGCGCGTTCTGCATACGCTTGTCCTCGCTGGGATTTCCGGTCGTGTGCGACTGCTCCTCAGGCATGGACGCACCCGCCGCAGCTGACGGTGCCACTCCCAGAGTCGCCATGATATCCTGACTGATACCGTCCACCATGTCCGGCTGACACTTCGCCGCGAGCATCAGTGCGAGCTGCATATACTGTGTCAGTTTGTCGAACAGCGTCCCCTGACGCGATATCTTCTGCATCAGCTGGTCTTTGCCGTCAAAATCCATGATGTCAAGGCACATCAGGGTCTGGTCAGTCATCTGCGGGTTGAAGAAACCGAGCTGGAAGAACTGCAATGCCATCTCATTCTGCGACAGCTTGGTGTACGTCGACTTTTTTTGCGCGGATATCTTGATATCGAATACCGGCAGACGGTAGCCCATGTCCTGCCCGAAGTCGTTGCCCTGATACTGCGGCATTATGCCGGCGTTTGAGTAGCTGACATACTGCTCCGCGCCGTACTGACCTAAAATGCGGAACTTTCTCGGCACATCGTAGAACTGCCGTATCAGCTCTATGACGAGATTGACAATCGAGCCGAACGCGCGGTATGAGGTCAGCGTCGCGTCCCGTGAGCCCTTGCCTGACGCCTCCTGCAACGCCGCTATAGCCGACGCCGCCGTGACCCCCGACGAGATGTTGCCGGTGCTCGTCTCGGTGTTGCCCGACGTCTCGCGCAGCTCCTGTATCGTCGAGTTAAGCACGTTGATATACGTAGCCGACAATCCCGCCGAGTCTATCTGCCGCAGCGTAGTCTCGTCGACGTTTCCGGACACATGAACGAGCGGCTTTGACAAGTCGAGGAACTCCTCCAAATTGACATTGCCGTCGTTACGGGTGAAGTACCGCGGCACAGCACCAGCCATTGCATTTTTGATAAACGCGGTGTTAAGTAGATCTATCTCAGTCTGCGGCGACTTGCAGATATCCACATATCCGTAGCCGCAGGGCGAGCCCTCTATCGGAAACAGCGGGTCGAAAACATACGGATACAGCCCGTGGTCGTAGAGACCGGTCTCCGCCATTGCCGCCTTGACGACCTGTCCGCGCGCGTCGGTCATGGTCTGCGACTCGTTTTCGGTTGCGAATAGCACTACATCCTCGACATACTTGACATACTGGAGCGTCTCCTTGCCGCCGACCGTCTTGTGATAGTACACCTCGATAACTGTTGCCTTGTCCGATACGTCCTGCGCGTCGTCGAGTAAAAACTTAGTGTCGACAAATCCACTCCCCTTTAGTTTGTCCGAAAGCTCGGGATAGCGCGCCTTAAGTAAGTCCTTGTCGAACAGCTCGGTATGGAAGAAATACCGCGACTTCTGTATGTCTGTAACGCCGGGCTCCCAGTAGAGGTTTAAGAGGCTCACGCACTCTATCGCGACGTCTCCGAGACCGCCATACTTGCCGCTGTCCCATACGACCTTGTATACGCCGGTGCCGAACTTGCCCTTGTCCCACATCGCGTCGGAATAGGTCTGCTCGAAACCGCACTGCTCGAGTATGCAGGGAACAATCGAGGACAGCATCAGAGCCTCGCCGCGGTCACCAGCTTCTCTCGGCAGGATATTCGGCTCGGGGTAAGACTCCATCGCGTCGGCGTGTTTTGACACAAGCACATTGTGCAGCCAGCCCGACCGGCTCACAAAGCCGCCGTCGCGTCCTATCTCGGTATTCTTCTGCTCCTCAGCCTCGTTTCGAAGTTTCCACCAGTTTTCCGCCTGCACGACGCGGTGCTTGGTGCGAGAAAGTCCGGCGTGATAACGCTGTAGTATGTCTGTGAACTGCTTTAATTGCTCAGCTCCGATAGGCGCGCCGGTATTTCCTCCCGCGCGCTCTGTCACGGTCTGTGCCGCTCCCTGCTGCATATCAGGTCTTGCTTTGTCCATATATACCTCCGTTTTTAACTCTTGTCTTTGTCGGGTACTGATCGAGCGGGTCGAAGAAGACCGGCTCTTTTTGCACCTTGACCACCGGCTTGATCGGACGCGACATACACATATAGCGTATCTCGTCCGGGCAGTGGTCCTCGAGCTTAGTGTCGATGTCCTCTGGATGCGTCTCCGAGTGCATCATCAGCGGCAGAGTCCGTATAGCCGCCTTGCAGGTGTCGAAAATGTACATCCGCGGGTAGCCCTGCTCGTCAAATTGCAGGCGGTAATGTACCTGCATCCAACCGGGGATTCGCTCGTGGTCACCCGGTGTGAAGTATATCCCGTACCTTGTCGCAGTCTCGGCTATCGACTCACCGCGGCTCGCGTCAAAAATAGCGGGGTCGGCGACACTGTCGACTATCTCGCGCCCTTTGAGCCATGGGTGCGTCGTCTCGATCTCGCGTATCTTCCGGAACTGCTCGTCCGGAGACCAGCGCACACCCTCGTCAGGCGTCTTTGTGCAGCCGTACAGCTCCATAATGCGGTAAAGTATGCCGTCGTAGTCGATCGCCCACCAGCCGAGCGAAAAAGGCTTGGAGTAGCCGAAGTCGTAGCTGCGCATGATAGTCCACCCGCGGCACACGCCGACACTCGGGTCGAAAGCCGGTATCACGTGTGTGTACCTGCGCTGAGCGAGCGCGTCGGCAACCGATATGCCAGCAGCCTCGCACAGCGTCTCGTCAGGCGATATGCGGAAATCCTCGAAAAACTGCCCCTCGAAGATGTCCCACCTGCCGTACAGCCACGCCTCGCGCAGCTTAGGCGGCAGTGCCTCAAGCTGTCTGATATAGTCGGGCTGAGACTCCATAAGAGCCTTGTTGTCGGTGACCAGAGACTGAATAAAGACATAATCGTCCGGATTTTCTCCGTCCTCATACCTCCGGTCGATAAACAGCCGTTTGATGTAGCCGTGCGACGCGCCGCCCGGGTTCATCGTGTAGTATATCCGCTTCGGAAAAGCATTTACGCCGCGCACACACGCGGTGATTTTGCGTATCCACATCTCCTGAAGCTGTGTCGCCTCGTCGAGAAATACCACATCATACTCCGCACCCTGATATTGGTCAAGGTCGCCGTCCGACGCGCAGTAGCCGAACTTGATCGTGCTGCCATTTGCAAACCGAAAGCATTTGTCCTGTCGGTTATACTTAGCTATACCATGCAGCTCGCCTATAAGCGTGTTGATGTGGTTGTTAAGTAACTCCGGATATGTCCGTCGGATTATCAGTATCTTTATACCCGGATATCGCAGCGCGAGGAGCTTCGCCTTGGTGCGCACCGCCCAGCTCTTGCCGCCGCCGCGCGCACCGCCGAAACCGATATGCTTTGCTCTCGCCTGTAAAAATAGCTTTTGACGCTCGCTCGGAGCGGATATCTCCAGTATACTCACTCGCTGTACTCCTCCAGCGCGCCCGAAAGACGTATCTCGACGACACGGTCGCCCTCGTCCTCGCGCTCAGCTTCTCGCCGCAGCTTGGCTATGCGCGCCTCCTGCTCGCGCCGGTCGAGGTCAGAGCGCAGCCCCTTGATGTCTTGCAGGTCGCGCAGTATAGCGGCGATCTGACGCATAGAGCCGGTGTCAGTACCGTCTATAGCCTCTATAGCCTCGGATACCTTGTCGAGCAGCTTGTCCGCCGTAGCGTAAATCCTGCTGTCGTAGGTCGCCGCAGCCTCAGCTGCCTGCTCGATTGATTTTGTGCCCGCCATCGCGTAAGCCTGAGAGCGCATCTCTGTCCACCGCTCGCGCTCGGCTCGCTTGCGCAGGGTTGAAAGGCTCACATCATACTTTGCCGCGAGCTTTCTGTAGCTCGTACCGCCGGCAATGTATTCGGCCCTGATCGCTGCCCAGTCAGTCACACTCATCCCCCTTTCGTTTTTCTATATCATATCATATGTCGGTGTTTTTTTCTATCCCGCAAATCCTATATCGAAAAAAAAATATATTTTTTTTCGTAAATCCTATTGACAAAAACATTTTTATGTGATATACTATAGTCACAACAAGCTTACCGGCAAGCTAAAACCGGAGAAAGGTTAATAACTATGAAAATTAAAGAAACAATCTATGCTGACCGTTGGGTAAACGGCAGCGGCTTCAAAACAGAAGGAAGTATTCTCAATTCTAAGATCTGCGAATTCAAATCATTAGAAGATGTCTTGAAAATATCAAGACACAATTACGACGAATTCTTGTCCGATCTCGCCGCTGAAGAAAACGGTGATATAAGAATCATCGTAAATTTCTACGACGTCAGCGACGACAACGACAACATCGTTCATCACCTCGAATGGTGGATGGGTGACGAAGACGACGAAGACGCAGAGTGACGGCGGGATTCCCGCCGGTAATGCGGCGGCACGGTCACAAGCCCGTGCAGCATATATAAAAAGACGCGGTCATGAGCCGCGGGAAAGAGGATATATCATGGATAATTCGGTTAAAATCACATTCAAAGCAGCGCAGGCTCTTATAGGCGGTAACTGCGTGACCGTCAGAAAGGGTACTGAGCTCGGAAAGCTCATGTACATCGAGTGGGGATATCCGATTGCCCACATCGAGAGTAAGAACGGTATAAGCTATATATACCGTATCGGCCGTCATTACGTGCTGGTGAGCGATGTATATACGCTCGGCAAAACAGCCGCTCTGACGAAGTGCTACGCGGACAAGCTCGACGAGCAGATAGAGCTTATCGAGTGGAAGTACGGCGATGACATCGCCGGAGCCGCGGATGCTAAAGACGAAGTTATCTACGACATGACCCGTCAATGGCTCGGCGCCGAGCTTGCATAAAAGCAAAGGAGAGACCATTATGAAAAGCAGTTACACAGTCAGTATGAAGAAGTTTGATCTGCCAAGTCCTTATGGGATCGGCGGGGGACGGATATCAAAGCTTGACATCCGGACAGACGACGGGCAAGTCGTCGCAAGATACGATCGCGGCTGGGACATCGAGCCGCAGGACGAAGATGTGAAAGAATTGATAAATAAGATAATTAAGGAGTAATATCATGAAAAAAGTAGTTCAAGGTGTCCTCTGCGACACCGACACAGCCAAGCTTTTGGGAGAGTATCAATACCTCTCCCGCCGGGACTTCCATTTTTTCCGGGAGGAGCTTTACCGAACGAAGTCGGGCAAATATTTTTTGTACGGCGAGGGCGGCCCCGCGAGCCCTTACGCGACGAAGGTCGCTCAAAATGAATGGACGGGCGGTGAAAAAATCAAGCTCTTGCCGCCCGAAGCCGCCCGACAGTGGGCGGAGGAAAATCTCGAAGGCGACGATTATATCGCCGCCTTCGGGGATCCGGAAGATGGCGATTACTACAATATCGCCGTAGACTCCGCAACTAAAGCTCGGCTTGATAAAATCAAGTCAAGCACAGGAAAGACGCTTCGCCAAATTGTAGCCGAAGCAATAGCGGCATATGCAAAAAGCAGGGAATAAACCCCTGCTTTTTTTATTCGTCGTAAATGCTTGATAAGGCCCGATATATCTCGCATTTATCATAATTGCGGCAGCAGTATATGTCTATCTGCCTGATAAATGCCTCAGCATTACTATAACACAGTGTTATAGTAGACTCATCCTGTAGCCCATCACAAACAATTTTCTTCTTTCCGTCATCTCGCTGGTAGTATGGGCATATCACATCAACCTGCTTGTATGATCCTGATGACATAACACAACCCCCTCAGCCAGCCGTTTCGCAGCTCTCGAGCATCTCCTCGTCCCAGAAGAACAGCTCGTCAAGCCGGTATATCCCGACCGCCGGCACCGCGGTTACACGTGCATTATCGCCGCGGAATTTTGCCATCAAGCCGGACATCTTAATATCGCCGTAGACTTTGCCGGCTACAAGGTCGGCGCGTATACGCACAGTATCGCCGACCTTATACCTAGTTGCCCTCATCGTCTTCACCTTCTTCGACCGGCTCTACCTCGTCAGGTTCAAGCCATTCGCGGCTACCGTTTTTTAGCTCACATAGCATGATGTTCCGCCAGCTCGACGCAAACACTTTGACAACCCTTCCACGTATTCGCCCGTCAGCCCCGCGGCAGTCCTCGTAAAAACGCCGATTTTGCATTGATCCGCTGTTCGCCTGTACGACCTCCTCGCGCAGGCATACCGTGTCGCCGACATTAAATTTTTTCGCCATAGTTTAACGCACCTCTTTCATTTGCATACTCGTCGAGCTCGTCCTCGATCTTCTTCATGTCAATCCCGTCGCGCCGAAGCAGCTGATAATACGCGCCGTCCTGGTATTTTGTGCCGTATCGCTCGCGCGAGTAGACGTGCGCGTCGACGACTGCGCGCAAGAATCGGGATATTCGCTGCTCGCCGAAGCCGAACTCAGTGTGCAGGACGTATGCGATCGCGGTGTCGTAACTCCGCGCCTTGTCGTCGATCTGGTCGACGACCGCCTCATGGGCGATCTTCCGCGCTTCTTCCTGCATGACAGCGCGGCGGACGCTATCGGGGTTGAGCTTTATGTTCATTTTCTCCCCCAGTCTTTCGCGCACATCAAATCGTAATGATGTGTGAGCTCGATTTCATCAAGCACCGAATCGGCGCTTCGTCCGGCTAATATTTTATAGCTTTCATTGGCTGCAACATAACCAATTTCGCACGTATCTTGACTGATACTACGTACAAAAACGATTGTGTCTACTCTTATCGCGCATTCTTGCCCATCAACCGATTTTACTTTTATAAAGCTCATGAGCTCAGCACCACCTTGTTACCTCATGCCCGCAGTCAGGACAGCTCGCAACTACAAAGCATCTCTTATCCGCGTCCTCTACGAGCTCGTAATCGTCCTTGTCCGCCTCGAACAGACAGCCGCACTCCCGGCAGTAGAAATATTTCGGCTCGTCTTCAACTACGATTTTTCTTTTCACGATTGTTTTCTCCTTTCTCAATCATATACCGCACTATCTCATACGGTTCCTCGGGCTCGATGTAATCGTCCTTAAGATTTATCCGACATGAGCCGTCGAAAATTTCTTCTACGTCGATTAGTCCAACTTTCATCACTCTACCACTTTGATAAAAACTTTGCTAAACCAGTCGTCGCCGTCCAATGTCGCTGCATAATCGTACGGTCGTACGCGATTTTTATCGTCAATACACTGACCATCGGTAAACCGATATATTTTCCCTCTCGTAAATCCATTGTCGTCTGTGTTGTTCCCCGCATACATAGCCCTACCAGTAAACCGCTGCGGCTCAAAAAGCTTTTTAACGACTTCTTTCGCCGCGGCTTCCATGCTGTATTCGTCTTTGTAGTAGCGCGATACAACATTAACCTGCGCAAGGCTGCCGTCTTTGTACAGCTTGGCGATAGTGTCGTCTCCGTCGGAACTGATTACTATCTCCCAGCCCTCTTTCAGCCTCTCTGGAACTGTTCGATTGTCGCTCAATCCCAAAAGATAATCGCTCGTCACCGAAAAGAAGCTCGCGTATCGCGCCAAAGCTGTTATATCCGGAACTCTTGACGCACTCTCGTATAAGTTGACACTGGTTCTTGATATATCCAGCGCGGCGGCTAACTCGGTTTGTGAGAGTCCGCGTTCTTTCCTCAATGTTTTTGTCCTTGTGGCAAATATTTGTTTAGTTTCCATATTTATTTTTCCTTATCCTTTCTCGCCAACCCATAAGCCTTTGCAAAGGCAATCACATCCCGCACAAGCTCGTCGTTGCCGTCGTACCTGCCGCTTGCCGCGCGATCAGCCCAGACCATGATCATAGCCTGATATGACCGATACTTGTCCTCGTTGTCCTGCTCGTCCATCCCCAGCAGATAGTCGGTTGACACGCCGAAATACATAGCGTATTTTATCAGCGTGATTATGTTCGGCACGTGCTTGCTGTGCTCGTAGTAGTAGACGCTGCATGGCGACATCCCTATTTCCTTCGCCAGCTCGTCCATAGTCAGACCGCGTTCCTCTCTCAGCGTCTTCATCCGCTCGGCGCAGGTCTTCGTCTTTAACATATAGTCATTGTATTCCATTTTTTGCTCCTTGTTTTTGTGGTTTTTGTGCGTATTTACTTTAACTTGCCGGTAACTTGCCGGTAACTTGCTTACTCGGATTCATCTCACGTGCACACACACGATGCGCAGTCACGTTCCTAACGTCCTTTCTCCTTTAGGCATAGCTTCGATAGCGTCTAAAAGCTGATTTCTGCGCGTATTAATTTCGTCTGGAGTATATATTCCATCCGGCTCTTGTATGCTTGCGTTTGTGCCAAAGGTTTGAAGCATTTGTTTTAACCGCGGATTCAATGCGAGCTTATTTTCAGTTTCTGCCCTTTCCTGCAAAGTTTTAATCGCTTTGTTGAACTGCCCTTTGATTACGCTATTGAAAATATCTGATTCCATTTGCGACCAATCAAACAGAGTTCTCGCCGAACCGGCGAATTTCTTTAGTATCGGCGGCAGTTTCTCAAATTCTTCTTTGCAGCAGTACGCAGAATTCGATACTGCTTTTACTAATCGATTCCATAAATCGACATCGTCCGGAGTGCCTAACGCTACTCTTTGCAGCTCTGATATGCGTTCTTTTACCGTAGCAATATCTGGCGCAAAGTCTTTTTTCGTCTGTATAAGATCGTATAATGCGACCGATACCACCTCATACGGTTCGTCCTTGAAGCACATAAGCCATGTGTTCGCTACGCTTTCAGCATCTCTGGCTGTCATTTTAGTGGCGAATGACTGATATGTTGTTCTAAGTATCGTAAGGCATTTGATGCATTCTTCTCTATTCATCGTGTTCGTTCCTCATTTCATCGAGCATTTTCAAAAATATATTGTTTGTATCGGAGTTATCGGTTTGCATTTGATTCTCCTGCTTGTAGTATGTTGGCGTTTGTATCATAGGCGTTAAATCGTATTCGCTTTCCCACTCTGCTCCGTTGAAGTAGGTAGAGCCATGCTTTATATACTGCTTACTTATGCCTTTAGCGGCTATATACTTGCAGTACTGCTCGATTCCGGCTTTGACCTGCTCATAGGTAACTTGCTTTCGCTTTCTTGCTCTTTCGTATGCCCGATAAGCGTGTTGCTTACCTTGCTTGTTAGGATATATTTCCCATAGCTTTTCAAACTCATCTTTTATGCTTGCGTTTGCTGTGGCACTCTCGTCCGACTTGTCGGACATATTATTATAGTTAGTAGATGTGTTAGTAGATGTGTTAGTAGATGTGTTTTTGTTAGTCGGTTGAACGTATGCCCCTATGTCGGTTGAACGTATACCCCTATGTTGTTCAAACGTATGCCCCTCTACTGTTTGAACGTATGCCCCTATGTCGGTTGAACGTACATCGCCCGATTCTAATTCTTGCGTTTTGTTTATTATGAGATTTTCATAGTTGTTCCCAAAAGCATATAATGAATATGTGCCGCCTTGTTTAAGCAGATGATATTTCAATATATCAAACTTAACCAATTTTTGCATACGTTCTATGCAAGCTTTTTTTGTTATATCAAGCAACGGCAAATCCTCTATAATCATGCCATGTGTTACAAAAGCATACTGCTCACCGTCAATGTACATTTTTTTCGTTCGTGGGAAAATGTCCACAAACCAACGCAGAATCAACAAGTCAGTACAATCTATTTTTATTTGCTTTGCTTTACCGTTTTCTGTGACTGTTTGCTTTAACGTTATTGCAAACGCTTGTGAAAATCCGTGTATGGTATACTTCAATGTTTATCACTCCTGTCTTGTTTCAGCCATCTTCTCCTCCTACTCTGACAAACCGAAGTTCTCATCTATCCTCGGTATAACCAGCTGCATGGCTTCCTCGGGCGTGTAGCACACCCCTGCAAGACAGCCGCACTCCTGCGCGGCTTTGATAAATTCGAGCTGCTTCTCGGTCGGCTTGTTCGGTTTTGCCTTGCACTCTATGTACACCGCACGTCCGTCACTCTTCCGGTATCCGGCGAGATCGGGAAACCCCGCCGGAACTCCGGTCGAAAACCAACGTCCGTCGGGCGTTTTCATGCGCCCAACGTTTACGCGGTAGAGTTTGCAGTAGGGATAAAGTATGCGGATAATAGCCGACAGCAGTTGTGATTCAGTCCGCCACTGTATCATTTCCGCCTCCTGTATCGCCGTCGGAAGCATGACCGCCGGAAGTATCAGCGCGATTGTAGTCGTCCGCGCTGATCTCAAGCCCCGATCCGGTTGCCGCTACGTGAAGCTGATCGGAGAAGAAGCGCGCCACCTCGGCTTGCTCTGGAGCGAGCCGCCCGAGCAGCTTGAACTTGACGACACTGTACTTTTGCCCCGACTGCGACGTCTCCGACGTCAGCGAGAATTCGGTCACCACCTCTGACGGCTTCAGCCGCTTCGTCGCGAGCGTTGTCAGGCGGTAGGTCTGCCAGCCCTTGAGACTTGTCGGCGGCAGAGACAGTATCAGGGGGATCGGCATACCCTCAACCATTATGTAAAGCCGGTGCATATTCTTGCAGGCTTTGCCGCGCCCGTTCTTGGCTGTGCCATATACGTTTCGCGGGCAGGTCTTGCAGGCGAAGCACTCGCCCTCTGACGTGTCTACTCCGGTGACGCCGTCGAGTGACGAGCATACCGGCGGTGTATTACCTGTGCTGTCCTCGTCAAAGTAGGCGTTGCAGGCGTGATTGTATACGATAACGCCCGCAAAGCTCGGAACGCTCGTGTCGCTGTCCTCGTCGCCTGTGATGATGTCGAATGCCTTGCCGCCTCCGGTTGCGACCTTGGCGCGGAAGGTCACCATTCCGCCAACCTCTTTCTGTGCTTCGGCGATCTCCGCGTATGCCTCGCGGATTCCGGTGAGGTCGCAGTCATACTGCGCGACCTCGTTTTTACCTTTGAACAATTGTAAACTCATTGCCATGATTAAGCCCACCTTTCTAACTCTTGTTCATTTCTCGGGACGACAACGTCGTTCCAGAATCGGCTTTCGGATTCGATTATGTCCTTGATGTCTTCGTCATTTCGCGGCACTTCGTACCAGCGGAATTTCCGGTTTCCGATGAGGACTGCGAGATACCACATATCCCATCCAGTCACAGCCATGTAATGCTGCATCTGGACGTAGTACTGATACGGATACTCGTCGTCCGTGAACTTCTTCTCGTTGTAGTCGGATGTGGTCTTGCACTCAAGACCGATGTTGTTTCCGTAGAGCTTCCGGTCGATGTTCGCGAACATGAACGGGTGCTCGTCCGAGAAGATGATTCGGTTGTACCTGTGGACGGTCATTCCGGTCTCCTCGGTGAAAAGCTCTGCGACGAAGCCTTCGAGATAGGTTCCCACTCGGCAGGCGAGCGGAGATGTCTCGTCTGGCTCGTCCACTTTGGACGCGTATACGTCTTTAGGACGCGACCACTTGTACACGTCGGGCGGCAGTATCAGCGCGGGAGCGTCGCTGCCGCCGATGCCGTTCTGACGGGCTTTCAGCCAGTCAAGACGGCTCATATTTTTGGTAGATATGTAGTTAGTCATCTTTGTTTTATCTCCCATTCATCGACTTCACTCGCGAACTCCCACGTTATGCAGTGTTCGCAGGCGACGACATAGCCGTCGTTATTTTTATATACCCTGTCGTCGGGCGTCAGTTCTTCGCCGCAGCTGGGGCAGACGAAGCTCCACGAGTCGTCTGGTTCGTGTCCCTCGGGATAGCCGTGACTCATGATGTATGCAATTGTGGGATGATCAGGTAAACTGTCGTTCAATTTTTATTACCTCCTTGACTTTTGGGTAAAGTTATGTTATACTATTGGTGCGTTAGTCGAGAGTTTACTCTTGACGTCCCCTGTTCGGTTTGCATAGTGGCGCGGAACGGCAGGGGATTTTTTTGCGCAAGTATTTGCGACAGAGTGCCAATACAGTCACTCATCGTAGGTTTTCACCGGCTTCACACGCCGTATGTACAGCGTGTACCAGCCATTGCCGGTATTGCTTTCCGCGCACGAGAATTTATATTTTCGGTCGCGGCGGCAATTGTGGCTGTTGAACCAATAGTCGTCGCATTCATAAGGCGTGCCGAACCGCATGATCATGCTTGACAGCCACTTTATGCGCTTGCCGCTGACCGGCTTCGCACGATGGACGATCGGAACGTCGGGGTCGTCCTCATACCACCAACCTTCTTCGTCCTCGCAGAGAATCGGCGGATAATATCTCTCGATCTCCGTTGCCTTGTCTATCGCGGCAAGCTGTTTTTTTACTATACGTTTATTCATCTTTACCTCCGTATGATCAGCAGGTCATCTCCGATAGTCAGCTCGACCTTATATTCGACCTTGTCTTCGCGTCTGCGCGGCACGAAGACGCGATCACGCCCACCGAGCGCACGTGACAGCGCGTCAGCGAGGATTTCGTTTGTCGCGGTCAGTGCCGCGACCCGCTGCCGCATATCGTTCAGTTCGCGCTCCATCTCCGCGAGCTTTTTCGCCTGATAGGCGATGATGTCGTTGCCGTTGATATTATCCTTCGGCATCGTCGGCTACCTCCTCGATAACCTCTTGCAGCTTACGTTCGACCGCCTCGACCGAGATCAGAGTTGCAAGGTCGAGCGCAGCCCAGAGCCCAACTGCCATCTCGCGGCGGGTCCGGCATACGCCGAACAGCTCGTCGACTATATATCGCGCCGAGTCCGACGCAAATTCGGGGTTGCGCAGATTCATGCGTACCCACTGGTACCAATCAATGTTTGTTTTAAGTTTTACCATTTTGTTTCCTTTCTACTAACACACATCAGTGTTAGATTCACCCAACAGTCGCGATATGCTGATATTCAGCACATTCGCTATCATCTGTAGCTCATCGAGCCTGAAGCTCGCTGGACTTATCATTTTTTTATGGAGCGTAGAGTAACTGAACCCTAAGGACTCTGCGATTTCATGTCGGTCAACGCCGGAACGGCGGCGTTCACCGATATATATGTCGAGAGCACGCAGGACAGCCGCCTGCTGCGCTTCAGCTTTGGTTTTCGGCAGTCTTGGCATTGTTGTTGTCACCCCTTATGAGAAGTTCATCGGTTGTGCATCCGAACAGATCCGCAATTCGGACGAGCGTTTGCACTGAAGGCTGCTTCATGCCTGTTGCGAGGTAGCTCGCCATCGCTTCAGTGACGCCGATTTTCTGACCCAGCTCCTCGCGAGTCATTTTGTTCGCCTCGAGGTAGTCTCGAAGCTTCTTGTTATCGAACATATTTTTTGCTCCTTTCAATAACCGAGTTATTGACAGTGTGTTTGATATATGATATAATAAGCTTGTCCGAGTACTCAAGGACGAGGGGGTGGTCACATGCTTAAGTCTCTTTTTAAGCTCATGATACTCTTCCTGAGTCCCGAGCGATCCTTGTATCAGCCCGGTGTCAATTACGAAGCCGGCATTTCGCACATGTAAATACAAGGGATCACGCTAAGCAGCCTGTCACCACAGGAAGAGGTCGGCACGTTCGCAGTCGTGATACAAGATGCAAGAAACGGTCACACCAACCGTAACCCGCCCTCTGCGTGTGATTCGGGGCAATGTGCAGTGCGCAGCGGCGTGTGGTGACACGCCGTCTTCGCTGCGCTGTAATAACTTGGTTATGAGTATATTATACTGCTAAAATTAGCAGGTGTCAATAGTTTCTGCTAAATTTAGCAGAAACCGTGTAAATATCTAATTTCAAGGTGAAAGTATGAATAATTCGGTTGACATTATCCAAAAAATACGACAACTTGCCAAAAGTAAAGGCGTGACGCTGACCTATCTATGTCAATGTATTGGCAAGCGTGCAAATTTTTTAAGCGATGTTAAATTAGGTAATGCCAGTATAAGTAGCAATGAACTCGCAATCATCGCAGACAAATTAAACACCACTGTTGAATATCTGACAGGTGAAACTGATAATCCAGCAAACAGCGAGCCAGACAGCCAGTCAGAGAGTGACGAGCTGACCGAGTACCTCACCGAGCTAAAGACCAGACCCGAAATGCGAATGCTGTTCTCGCTTGCAAAAGGCGCAACAAAAAAAGACGTCGAAGACGCCGTTAGAATTATTGAAGCACTTCGTAACCGAGGAAATGACTGATGAAGACCGTACTGGTCAGATATATCGACCTGCCGAGCACGGTCAATGCCGCGACCGTGATTGACGAAGACGGGAATTACAACGTTTATATCAATATAAAGCTTTCGTACTATGAGCAGTCAAGAGCATTAAAGCACGAGGTATACCATATCAGACACGACCATCTGGACGGAGAGAAGTCGTTGGAAATTTGCGAGCAGGAAGCAGGCGACTACGCGAAGCCGCAGTGGAGATAGGAGAAAAGCTCAAATGGATCCCAATGATATATTTGATATAAATTCTGATGGTGTATCTAATATAAATGATGCAATGGTTATATTTTGCTTCATTTGGCTTATAACTCTTATTATTTATGCAATTGTCAAAGATTATAAAAATAAAATAGGAGCTGCGAGCTCAAGTATAAAGTCAATTGTTATAGGATTTTATATAGTGATATTACCGCCGATACTCCTAATTGGGTATGCATTTATTAGTTCTGGTCAACGAAGCACTGAGGAAATATCTTCATTCGTAGCAAAGTTATTATTCGCTTTGCTCATACTTCCTATATGTGTTGGTTCATTAGCTGCTCTGTTTTTTGGGTTGGTGTGGGTAATATCGTTGCCGTCCATTAAAATCGCTGACATTTTCAAAGAATATGTTAAACGCAAGCAAAGCATTAAAGAACAGGCACGAAAAGCAGAACTGGAACGGCAGCAGAAAATAACGCGCGAATGGAAGGAGCGGGAAGAGAAAGCGGAACGCGTACGGCAGCAAATAGCAGAGCGAGAACGACAGCGTAAAGCAGAGATAGCGCGAAAGCAACAAGAATTTCTCAAGGAAAAAGAATTGATGACGCAAAAATATGGCGGAAAACCGATTTCGGACTTTGTAAATATCCCGGAGGGTTCAACGATAGGTTCGGACAATTTGCCACGCGAAATAAATGCCGTTAAGGATTGGGGAGACAAATATACATTTTATCAACAGAAAGATCATGCTTATAGACCTGAGTTGAACCATTATAAATACCATAAAAAAACCTGTCATTATGCACCGTTATTTTCGCCCATTAACGCATATGAATTAAAAAGCCGAATAAATCAACGGTGTATGCTTTGCCAGCCTGTATTGCCTGATATGGAATGGGTAGATGAATACCGCAAAATACAAGAGATAAAGAAAAAATATGACATTGAATGAAATCAGGAAGGAGCGCCCATGGCAAATATAACACGTCTGCCGTCCGGATCGTACCGTGCGAGAGTGCATATCGGGGGCGGGAAATACAAGTCAATCACCGCGCCGACGCGAAGGGAAGCGCAGCTCCTCGCCGCTCAGATGGAAGCGGATTTGACGAGTAATGCAAAAATCCCCGAGGAAGCCCGTATAACACTCGGCGAGGCAATGCAGAAGTATATCGACTCAAAGAGCGCGATCCTGTCGCCGTCAACGATAAGAGGCTATGATTCCATAATGCGCACACGGGTCGGAGCTGTAAAAGATATACGTTTGTGCGACCTGACTCAGGAAATAATTCAAAAGGTCATAAACGAAGACGCGGTCGACCACTCGCCAAAATCGGTACGCAATCTGCATTGCTTCATTTCTGCCGTGCTCGATGTTTACCGTCATGACATGAAGCTCGACACATCGCTGCCGCAGCGCAAGAAAGCAAAGATCAGTATACCGACAAAAGATGAGATAGATAAACTCGTGGACTATTTCCACGATACCGAAATGGAGCTACCGTTCTTGCTCGCCGCCTGCTGCGGACTGCGCGAGTCGGAGATATGTGCCCTGAAGTGGGAGAATGTCGACCTCGAAGGAGATCGGATGTATATAACGTCGGCTTGTGTGCCGGATAAGGAAGGCAAAATCGTCGAGAAGGGAACGAAATCTGAGTCAGGCGAGCGAGTCATACGCCTGTATCCGTATATCAAGGAGGCTTTAGCCAGAGCGAGAGAGACGTCCGATAGCGATCGGGTGACGCAGCTTAATTCGCGTGTCATATACGGCAGGTTCACCTCGGCGCTGAAGAAGCTGAGCCTGCCGCACTACCGGTTCCACGACCTGCGCCACTACCTTGTCTCGGTCATGCTGTCGCTCAATATCCCGAAAAATTATATCGCCGATTTTGTCGGTCACTCGGACGAAACCATGATTGACCGAGTGTATGGTCACATCATGGAAGCCAAAAAGACCACGTTTGAGGATATGCTTCAGAACTATTTCGAGAACAATATGACATGAAATATGACACGAAAATTTTGCAAGTGCTTAAATAAAGGGATTTTCGGATATATAAGTAGGGTTCAATCCCCTCCACCAGCTCCAATGAGAAGAACCGCACATCATAACGATGAGCGGTTTTTTCTTGTATTTATGCGGGTTTGTTGACTCTATTGTATGCAATTATAATTCAATGTTTTGCATTAAAAAACTCATTTTTCTAATCAAATATGACACGAAATATGACACGCCGTCAGCTCGCGAATTCCTTGACCGCGCTCTCGATCATAATGCGGATATCATCATACACATCGCCCACATCAAAGACGATTCCCTTTGACTTGAGGTAATCCGCCACATACTGAAGCTTTTCCTCGCCCAGCTTCTCGCCGTCCACAGACGGAAATAGCTTCTCCGCTGCCATGACGGCGGTGTCGATATACTCCTTGATTCGCCTGCGCTGGGCTTCGGTCAGCTTCGTCTTTATGTAGGGAATAAGAAAAACAGTTATGACCGCGCTCACAAGCGCGATGACAGCTTCAACTATAGGCGTAATATCAGTATTCATACTCAATCAACCTTTCTGCCGGTATCACCGGCATTTTTATTTTGTTCGGCTTCGCGTTCCTCACGCCGCGCTTTTTGTTCGGCTTTTATTTCTACAGCCTTAATTAGACCGCTGATCAGACTCTCCGCGCCGATAGCGACGCATATACCGGCGATAAGACTGTCCTGTATCTGCACACCCGCAATGTTTGCCACAAAGACCGCTGCTCCGAACAGTCCGATATATATGTATATCACCGCGAGCAGCAGTTTCATGTATCTGATAGGCTTCATACCGCGCCGCCCAGATTCCGCAGCAGCTCCGGAAGATGCGTGATCGCCGCGGCATTATTGCGCCAGTATTCCGGCGTGTCGATGATACCGGCTTGATGTAGGCTCGTGATAGCGGATTCGACCGTAGCCGTAGGCTTGCCCGCTTTCTTGATTCGAGCCGCGCAGGATATCAGCAGCTTGTCCAGATACCGCAATTTTGTGTAGTTCTGCCGCCAGTATAGCGGCGTGTTCATCAAACCACGCGCGCCCAGCTGCATTATCGCGAACTCGGAGTCGTCAATGTAGCCGTGATTCATGTCCACGTTCTCGCGAATGCCGTTGACTCGCCCTTTGTCGGTGTATTGCCACGCGATGAGCTTGTCCTTGCCCTGCGTCGGCTTGCTGCCGCCATAGTGAGCCTGCCACAAAGGATAGTCGATAGAGTCAAGGTCGATGTAACTTAATATATGGTCGGTGTTCGTATAGTGTGCCGCGACATACCCATGCTGCTCCATACGACGACAGAATGCGGTAATGTTAGCTGTCAGCTGCTCGCGTGAAAGACCGAGCAGCCACTTGTTGTTGTAGTTCTCCGCGTCGCAGACCGCATACATAAGCTTGTCTTTGTACGGCTCGAGCTTCTTTGCGAAGTGGTCAGCTTCCTTGACCGCGTTCGCCATAGTGTCGCCGGTGAAGAAGTGATACGCGCCGAAAGGAATCAGGTTTTTGACGCAGGCTTTTGCATACTCGTGAAACTTGCTGTCGGTGAAGAGATACGAATTACTCGACAGCGCGTGTCCCTGTGTAGCCTTGATGATGACCGCGTCGACGCTCGATTTCACGGCTGACCAGCTCGTGACCGTCTGATAGTGCGATATGTCGATTATTTTCTGCATATGCTTGTCCTTTCAAAAAAATATTTTCAACTTTTTTTGCAAAACCCCTTGACATATACGTACGTATATGATATAATATATATAGAAAGGGGGTAGGACATTGAGCAAGAAAAAGAAAAGCGGCAAAAAAGTTGACCGACTTTCCACAAGGTTCAACTTAATCGCCGCAATCATCAATCTGATAGTCGCTGTAATTCTCTTGATTGAGAAATTACTCGACTGACAGACAAGGGGAACATTTCCCCTTGTCTATTATATCAGATATGCGGCTCAATGTCAATAGATATGGATACGGTAATAATCGTATTGTTGAGTATCAGCATTGTTTTATCAGCTGTCTCGATTGTTATATCACTAAGGAGGAAATAATGCCAAATTACTCGTCACAGCAGAAACATCTGCGAAGTAATTACGTTCGCTTTCCACTTGATTTGAAGCCGGAGGTGCTGCAGCAATTCAAAGATGCTTGCAATATGAACGGTACAACACCAACGACTGAAATCAAGAAATTCATAAATGAATACATCAAAGCGAATGCCACTTCGGACAAAGCGGGGGAATAACTCCCGCTTTTCTATTTGCTGAAATCTTGCGGAAGTTCGGTCGGCAGGGCTTTCGTCTCCTCGTACAGATCGGTCGCGACGTCGTTGCCGTCGAGCGTGTGGTATGAATTGTACGCCCGTTTGAGCGATTCTTTTGCGTATATCGGGCAGTATCCGCGCTTGGTGTATTTCTCATGCGAGCGCACCAGCTCAAGCCGCAGCAGGCACTGTACGCCCTCCTCGATCGCGCTGGTCTTTTGCCGCATAGCCTTGATGTAGGCGATAAGTCCGGTGATGATACCGCCGCAGACAAAAGGCACTGCCCATGAGATCAGCTTGTCTACAATCACGCCGTCACCTCATCCCAGCCATAAACCCCGGGCTCCCATACGCAGTTCGGCGTGTTGCATATCCATGTCTTGCCGTTGTGAGTGACCTTGTCGCCAACCTGATATGGATTCGTGCTGTCCGGCTGTTCCCACTCTGGTATGACCGTCGGGTCAGTAATCAGCACTTTCGCAAATAGCGACGGTGCGTCGGTCGGCGTCCATGTCGGCTGGGATGTGTGCGCTTGCAATACCGTATACAGTATGCCGTCGTATTGCAGCCGCTGACCGACGGTGTAGCTCTTGCTGTCACCGCTCCATTTTTCGAAAAGCATTACGCCGTCAAGAGCATCAGTATCATTAAGCGATACCGCGGCTTTTTCGATAAGAGCGCGAATTTTCAATGCTTTCTCACGTGTCCACATTATTCTGTCACATCCTCCCCCATGATTATAGCGAGAGCTTCGCTGTCGCTGATTTCGTCAGACGGTTCGGGCGGGTTGATAGGTTTGAATCCACCTGTTTCAGGGTCATAATCCACCAGATGATACGTGGAATAATCATCCCGGAAGTGATGCTGGATAGTGGTATTGGCATGCGTACAGGCAATGTTCTGCAAAGAG
>OLWF01000205.1_pt1 | contig 41573 bp, 46 predicted proteins | sample 1644131 | NCBI WGS metagenome assembly OLWF01 (sample SAMEA103958163, study PRJEB25191) | human gut metagenome
TTTATATATCAATATTGAAGGTTAGGGACGATAATAGGGTCCCTATTTTCTTCTAAATTTATGTTACCGGAACAACTTAGTCTTAAATCTTACATCTCCGGTTAATTTCTGTAAAATTGAATTAAATTCTTTATATAAACGAAAGGTTAGCTCAGTGAAAATCTTAAACAGACAAAACCAAGTTGTAGATTACGACGAGGAAAAACTATTTAATGGCATTTTGAATGCTGCTCACGGAACAAGAGAAGAAAATGGTGTTAGTGTTTCTAAAAAGGGAATTTTAGAAGCGGTACTTAAAAAATTAGAACAGAAGACAAAACACCCAACCACAGTGGATATAAATTGCATTATCCCCCAAGTCTTAATGGATTTCAAGTGGTATGAAACCGCAGAAAATTTCATTCGCTATGCTACAATTCATAAGTTACAGAGGGCTAATCATAAAATTGACCCGATTACCACGATTGATGAATACGTATATAAAAGGGATTGGCGCATTAAAGCTAATGCAAATCAAGGCTATTCTGTAGGAGGTATGATTCTAAATACTTCCGGAAAAATTGTTGCCAATTACTGGTTCAATAATGTTTACCCTGAAGATGCCGGATATGCACACCGAAATGGTGATATACACCTTCACGATAGCGATTGCTTAATGGGATATTGTTTTTCTGGGGATACCAAAATTAGAACCAAAGAATATGGTAATATTTCATTAAAGGAACTATCCGAAAAAGGTGGTAACAATACCTTTACGGTTACTAGTAAAGACCTTAATGGGAATAACGTGGAAGTTCAAGCCTTATTTGCAAGAAGAACAAGAAGCGCGGAAGACCTTAATGACTTGCTAGAAATTGAGTTCGAAGGCGGAACAAAGGTTAAATGCACCCCAGAGCATTTATTTATGCTTAAAGATGGTACATATAAATCGGCTTATATGCTAACAGGTTCCGACGAAATTATGAAAATCTAAATGACGGATATTTTAGCAAATTTAATTTCTAGATATAGGTCTTATGGCAAAGATTTATTCTTTGATAGGGCGTTATATAATAATTGAATTTTATGGTGATTATTTTCACGGAAATCCAGCTTTATATAAAGCTGAGGATGTAAATAAATTATTAAATAAAACTTTTGGCACTTTATATAAAGAAACCTTAGAAAGGGAAGAAATTCTTAGAGGTTTAGGGTATAAAGTGATAGTAGTCTGGGAAAAGGACTATCTTAATAACAAAAATGAAGTATTAAGAAATTCTATGGAAAGGATATTATCTTATGAAAATTAAAAGCATTAAGAGCGTAAAGGTTGAAGACGTTTTTGATATTGAAGTCCCCGGCTACAATAACTTTGCTCTCGAAAATGGTGTAATTGTACATAACTGTGCAGGATGGTCATTAAAAACCTTATTAAATGAAGGGTTCAATGGTGTTGATGGAAAAATCCAAGCTAACGCTCCAAAGAATTTTTCTGCTGCTATTGGACAAATGGTCAATTTCCTTGGCACATTACAAAATGAATGGGCAGGAGCTCAAGCATTTTCTTCCTTCGATACCTACCTTGCACCTTTTGTAAGAAAATTAAGATATGAGCTTGAAGATGACTTCTTGGAAGCTTTCCAATTAGGATGCCACGAAGGAATTCCAACAGAAGAAGCAAAAAATTCTTGGGTTGAAAAAAGGCTTAGAAGAGAAGTTATGCAGCAAATGCAAGAATTCATCTATAATCTAAATGTTCCTTCACGTTGGGGTACCCAGACTCCATTTACGAACGTGACCTTTGATATTAAATGCCCAGATGAATTAAAACCCCAAGTTCCAATGATTGGCGGGGTTAAAGTTACGGAATTAGACTACTTCAAAGGTAGAGAATTTACTTATGGCGACCTTGAAGATGAAATGATTCTAATTGCTCAGAGTTATTTCGAAATTATGTCTAAAGGGGACGCAAAAGGCCAAATCTTTACTTTCCCAATTCCTACCTTAAATATTAGCAAAGACTTTAATTGGGACGATAAAAGACTTGATGTATTATGGGAAGCTGAAGCAAAATATGGTCTAGCCTATTTCCAGAACTTTGTTAATTCAGATTTGAATCCTAATCAAATTCGTTCTATGTGCTGCAGACTTCAATTAGACTTACGTGAACTTGAAAAGAGAGGTAATGGTCTCTTTGGTTCAGCTGAACAAACTGGGTCTCTAGGGGTTGTTACAATTAACTGCGCTAGACTTGGTTATCTACATAAGGGAGATAAAGAAGGTCTTTATAACCGCCTCGATATCTTATTAGACCTATGCAAGAAAGCACTTGAAGCAAAACGTAAATTCTTAACAGATATGCTTAATAATGGGTTCTATCCTTATACGAAGCGCTACCTTGGCTCTTATCGTAATCACTTCAATACTATTGGGGTTAATGGAATTAATGAAATGCTCTTGAACTTCAATGGTACTTCTACTGCCGATGAAGAAGGAATTAAGTTCGCAAAAGAATTCTTAGACCATATTAGAATGCGTTTGGTTGAGTTCCAGCAGGAAACTGGTAACCTTTATAATCTAGAGGCGACTCCGGGAGAAGGCACGTGCTATCGCTTTGCTAAGGAAGATAAAAAGCAATTTGGCGATGATATCATTCAAGCTGGTGAAGGTGAAGGCATTTATTACAATAATAGTTCACAGCTCCCAGTTGGCTTTACAGACGATATGTTTGAAGCATTAGACTTGCAGAACGACTTGCAGAAGAAATATACTGGTGGTACAGTTCTTCACCTATTCCTAGGCGAAAGAGTTCCAACTGGTGATATGGCAAAGAATATTATTAAAAAGGTATTTGAAAATTACACCTTGCCTTATATTACTTTAACACCTACATTTTCTGTATGCCCTAAACACGGTTACCTTGCAGGAGAACATAAATATTGTCCTATTTGTGACCAAGAGCTAGTTCAGAAAGCAAAACCTGATTGTAATTGCTTAGGATAAATAAAAATGATTGAAAATAAAGGTTTAACAAGGGACTACTTAGAAATCCCCCTATCTAATATGGAAAAGCCTACCAAAGAGGACCTTGTTAACCTTTATATTGAGCAAAACCTTAGGTCCAAAGACATAGCGCTTTATTTCAAAAGAAGTGAAGGTTGGGTTAATATATTACTTAAAAAGTATGGTATTAAGAAGCCGAAAGAATTATCCCAAAAATGCAAAGAAAGGGGTATGATTGAAAAATATGGAGCTAGTAACCCTTCGCTAATTAAAGAAATGAGAAAGAAAGCTGAAAATACTATGCTTGAAAGATATGGGGTCAATAATGCTATGCGTAGTAAAGAGCTTAAAGGTAGACTACAGAAGACAATGCTTGAAAGGTATGGAACCCTTACTCCTTGCGAAAATGAGGAAATAAAAAGGAAATTAATTAATAATAACCTAAAAAAGTATGGGGTCACTAGTACAGCTAAGTTAGAAAATATAAAGGAAATGACAAAACAAATCAACCTAGAAAAATACGGGGTTGATAATTATTCTAAACTACCCGAAGCCATTCTCAAAATAAAAGAACGTTTTATTGAAAAATACGGGGTTGATAACTATGTAAGGACTGAGGAATATAAGGAACGTTCCTTGGAAATACAAGAGAAAATTTATCAAACCAAAAAGAGAAAAAATTCTTTTAATTATTCCTCCGATGAGAAATTAATTGAACAATTTTTAATTAAAAAATTCCCAGACCTTAAAACCCAATATAGGGATGAAAGGTACCCATTTCATTGTGATTTCTATATCCCTTCCTTGGACCTATTTATTGAATACAATGGAACTTGGACTCACGGGGGAGAACCTTATACTGGAACAGAAAGTCAATTAAAGGTTGTGGAAGATTGGTTAAGAAGAAGTAAAGAGTTAAATTTCAAAGGAAAACCTAAAACTTCCTATTTAGGTGCTATAGATATCTGGACAAGGCTGGACCCTTTGAAAAGAAGAGTTTTTAGGGATAATAAATTAAACTGGGTTGAATTCTTTAATATGGAAGATTTAGAAAGGTATTTCAAATGATTATATCCGGAATAAATAGGTTTTCCGTAGTTAATTACCCAGGTAAAGTAAGTTGTGTTCTATTTACTAAAGGATGTCCGCTTCATTGCCCTTACTGCTATAATAGAACACTACTTTCTGAACCAGAAATTGAATGGGAAGATATAGAGAAATTTCTTTGTAAGAGAAAAGGGGTTCTTGATGCCGTAGTTATTTCTGGCGGAGAACCTATGCTACATTATAAAACAATCCTGCCAAGAATTCAGGAAATTAAGTCAATGGGATATCTTATAGGTATTCACTTAACTGGATTAAATTCCGATAAGGAGGAATTTGAAAAGGTTGTAGATTTATGTGACTGGATAGGATTGGACTTCAAAACTACACCTTCCAAGTATAAAGAGTTATGTGGTCTCGATTATAAATCTTGGGAGAAAGCACTTGAAATCATTCTTGGAAAAAATAAAAATTTCGAAATAAGAACTACCTTAGACTATTCTTTGACTAGGGAAAACTTATTAGAAATGGAACAAATTCTGCACAATAAAGGGGTCAAAGAATGGTCCCTGCAGAAGTTAATGAATAGAGAGGGAAGCTTTGTGGTTCCTAATTACAGTTTAGATTTTACCACAGTACAGGCCGTCTTAAGATAGAAACTTAATTAAGATGGGAATCATAAAAATGAACGAGAATAAAATTACTTTGGATAACTCAAAAAGAACAGAATGCCAAATTTGGAGCCGCGTAATGGGATATTATAGACCAATGTCTCAGTACAATAAAGGCAAAGCGCAGGAAGCCAAAGACCGTAAATGTTTTTCTTTGAGCAAAGAAAATAAGTGTCATTTTGAAAAGCTTGACAAATAAAATAAAACTCCTTATTATTAAAGGTGTCTATATCAATAGACACCTTTTATTTTTGAAAGATGAGTTCAATGATTAAATTAGATAGAGAAAAACTGACAAGACTATATAAGGAAGAGGGATGGTCCATTACTGCTCTAATAGAAGAGTTCAAAGTGAGTAGGGAAACCATTAAAGCTAATATTGAATTTTATAATATTATCCTTAGTGCTGAGGACCTAATAACAGCTAAAAAGTTCAGAGAAGAAAGGAAGAAGCAAAATCTACTTCAAAAATATGGTGTGGACAATGTTTCAAAAATAAAAGAGGTTAGGGATAAGGTAGCCGAAGGCAATAAGAAATATCAAGAAAAATTGAAGGAAGAGGGTATAACCCCATTCTTTGCTACAGAAGAAGGCAAGGAAGCAGCTAGAGCTGGTGTTTTAAGAAAATATGGAACGGATAATATAAATAAGACAGAACAACGCCGTAATGAAATGAAGGAAAATTGGAATAAAAAGAGCGATTTAGAAAAGAAGGAATGGGCGGAGAAATGCAGGAAAGCACAAACTAAAGAGTCACTTGAAAAATATAAGAGAACAAATCTCCAGAAGTATAATACGGAGTACTTCATTAAACTTCCAGAAATACAAAAGAAGGCTTATGAAGGGAGACAGAGAAATGGTGCCTTCATTACTTCTATAGAAGAAAATGAGGTAGGAAAATTGCTGAAAGAAAAATTCCCAGACTTGAAAACTCAGTATCGAGATGATGACCGATATCCTTTTACCTGTGATTTTTATATTCCTTCTTTGGATTTATTTATAGAATACCAAGGGTATTGGACACACGGGGGAGAACCTTATATCGGTACTGAAAACCAATTGAGGATTGTGAAAGATTGGAAAAATAAGTCTAATGAGGTAAACTTTAAGGGCAAATTCAAAAAGTCTTATAAAATAGCTATAAATACGTGGACAGTATCTGATGTGCAGAAAAGAGAAATCGCTAAAGAAAATAAGCTCAACTGGGTTGAATTCTTTAATAAAGAATCCTTGATTGAATTTATAAATAATATATAAAGACAATTCTAACTAAACTTTCGGTGGAAAAAGTGTCAAGTTTAGTATCATTTTCGGTGGAAAAAGTGTCCACTATTGAATTCCTTTAATTTTCATATCATTTAATGTAAAATATTTTTCATATCAAATTTTAATTAAAGGGGTTGAATTAATTAAATGACCAAGTCAGAAATTGAGGATTTTGACGACCCAGAAATTCAGCAATGGGTAGAAAATTACGATGTCAAAATAGACCCTGAACAGTATGTAAAATTTACACAGAAAATGAAAGAGGATATTGCTAAGCAGATTCTCTTGTCCACCTGTAAGAAAGTTGCTGCCTTAGAAGGACTTGCTGCTGCAAATGATTTGTTAAAGTTCCATCTTCATACTCCTATTGAATTGGACCCAAAGGACTTGCTAAAAGAGATTGAATCTATGGCAGACTTCGAAATGAAGGTTCTTGCTATACAGACATCTAACTTATCCGAGGACACCAAGGGGAAAATACTTCAGCAGTTGATTTCAAGTTTTGGTAAGCCTGAGGTATCAATTCCTGTAAAAAGAGAGAAAAATCCGATTATAGAAATGTTACGTAAAGAGATAAATAAAATTAACTCAGAGTTGAGTGAGCAAGCTAGTAGAGATATAAATAGGGTAGAACGTAGAAATACAGAACGAAAGAAGAATAAATGATTGAATTTGAAAAAATAGCACTTAAAAATATTGTAGTACATAAGAATTCGTCTTTCGAATTTAAGGACGGTATATCTGTAGTTAGAGGAACTAATGGTGCAGGAAAGTCATTAATTTTTAACAGCTTAGCTAATTTATTCTTTTCAGCTCCCCCTCTATTAAAGAAAAAAGACGCAAAGATACTTCACGATGAAGACAGTGCTATTGGGGCAAAGTATAAATTTTCAGATAAAGAGTATCGGGTTGTTCAAGAATGCAAGAAGTCTTCCCTTAATTATAAAATTGAAGAAAATGGAGTTAATTTAGAACCTCGTACTATTTCTATTGCAAAAGATATACTGGAACGTTCTTTTCCAATTTCCGAAAGTCATTATTACAGCTTGATTCATCTTACTTCATACCGTCCTTTTATTTTATTATCTGGTACTGGACCCCAAAGGAAAGAGTTCTTTGAAGAGCTGTTTCACCTCAATGTTTCAGAATATGTAGGGGAGAAAATTAAAGAGCAGTATAATGAGCTAAAGAGGGAAAGAGACGAAGCTAATATCTTATCTGAGCAATTAAAGGATTTAACTTATATTGAAGATTTAGAGTCCTTGAGAAAAGAATGTGCGGAGAAAGATTCAGAATATAGGAAATTAGAACTGAAATATAATGAATATATGAAAAATATCAGTTTAATTACCTCATATGAAACTTATAGAGGGCAATTATTACACCCTGAAATTTCCTTATCTGAAATTGAAGCTAAAATTTCGAAAGTTGAAGAAGGAATTAAAAAGTTCGAAACCTTATATAATAATCTCAATTTGAATATAAAATTATATGAACAGAATGAGGATAACAGGGAAAAATTAAAAAGGCTCAAAGAAAGTTTAGAAGGCTTTTCAGAAATAGTGGAATCCTCTGAGGATATTAAATTAAAATATAATGAGTTAAAATTAAAAGGGGAGGACTTAGTACGAAAAATAAAAGAGGCAGAGTCCACCAATAAATTATGCGAGGAATTTGAAAACCTTTCTAAATATGTCAACAAAGAGGCAAAAGGAATGTCATATGAGGAATATCTGAAAAAGACTTCTGTAGCCGAAAGCCAGATAAGGGAGAAAGAGTCCATAATTGAAAAATTAAACACCTTGCAGAATGAGTCTACCTGCCCAATGTGCCAGCAACCTCTGAGTGAAGATAATATCAACTCATTAATTGCTTCACTTAATAATGACATACTCTATATTGGTATGGCTCTTTCTAATAAAACAGAGACTATAAAGTGGTTTAAGTTGAAAGAGGAGAATTTAGTAAGGGTTGATAAAGAGGCTTTGGACACCGAATTAAACGGCATTAAAGGACAATTAATTGAATTGAAAGAGCTTCATTCTAAAGCTAAGGAAAAAGAAAGAATTGAAAGGGAAATTGAAGCATTTCCTAAAATTGTTAATTTTGATTCAGAGCCAGATTCCTCCCTATTGGTAGAATACCAAGATAAAATACAGAAAGGACGAAATGCACTAGAAAGATTGAAGTCTGACCAGAGAATCCACAAGGAGCTAAATAAATTAGACCTTTCAAAAATCGAGAAAGTTGACAAAAACGGTTTACAGAAAGAAATTGAAGAAATACAGCCTAGGATTTCGGAACTAAATGAAGAACGTATGCGTTTGAATGCAAACCTTAAAATTGGCACAGACCAGAATGCTAGATATAAGAAAATTGAAGAAAGAATTAAAGAGATTAAGGAAAAGCTGGTAAAAATTCCAATTTACGAAGCTTTAATTAAAGCCTATTCTGCGAAGGGTATTAGAATTGCGCAAATTGCTTACTTGGCAGAAATGTTCTGTAACAATCTCAATAAATACGCTAATATGGTTTTCAATAAGAAAATGACTTTTCACGTTAATGTAGATGCTAATAATTTCAATATATTAGCATCGAGAAATAATAGAACTTCTGATGTAAGTCAATTGAGCGGGCAAGAAAGTCGTTTCTTTATGCTATTATGCGCACTATCCCTACTTCCTTTCATTCCTGAAAAGCTAAGGTGCGATACTATAATATTAGACGAAATAGAGGCGGGGGTTAGCGAGGAGAATAGAAAATATTTAGTAAATCAAGGATTTTTCGAAGCGCTAAAGAAGGTAGTTAAGAAGATAGTAATTGTAACCCCTATGTCCGGTGCAGAATATTATATTGAAGCAAATCAGGAATACTTCATATCACTTAAAGAAGGAGTCTCCTGCATTGAAAAGGTGAAATAAAATGAACAGTGATGGAATTATAAAAGGTACTTTAGATACTGATGACAATGTATTAGAATTAGTACGTAACTTATGGGAGCAAGTTAGGAAGAGTAATGCTCAGCCTACACAAGTAATTTTTGGAAAACGGGTATTCGAATTGGCATTAAGGGACCCAACCCTTAGTCAAGTAATGGTTATTGAATCCGAACCCTATGGTAAAAATACTGGAAAGATTGGGTATTTTGCGGAATTTGAACTACTTACCGACTTCTATAATTATAGCAATGTAATGACTTCAGAAGATGAGGAACAGGGCAAAGAACTAATTGATACTGGGTGGTCAATTGAAGAAAATACCGTTGCTTTTAATTTAGGGGAAAAACTTCAAGGGAATATATAATTGAAGATAATAGGATTAGATAAACCGATTCAGTATATAGTAGGTAGGCTTAAAGATAAGCTGGAGGTATCTTTCCTAGAGGATAATAAAACCTCTGAGGTTATTATTTGCTCCGACCTAGACTATCTTAATTCCCATATTTTAGAATTTAGAAAAGCTAAATGCGAATGCAAAGTCTTAATTATATTAGATTGTGAAGAGAAATTAAAACTAATACGCGGTCTTCAAATTTTATCCGGTTTAGAAGATACCGATAGGTTTACTACCTATGTTAAAGAACGTTGCACATATGCTGTTCCTAAATTCGTAAGATTAGAAGACAATATTATTGAAGAAATGGTAGAAAAAACCACAGATGACTCCTTCTTTAATAAGCTAATTTATCCTCTAATTCAGAGGGGAATTGTTGGGCATTCATTAAATAGGGAATTTGCAGCTCAATTAATTGTAATGGCAATTACAGGGTTAATAAAAAAAGAATCACCATTAATTGTTAAATATAAAGATAAATTTCGGGTTAAATATTACAAACCTTTTATGGATTGGCTTAAAACTGAAGAGGCATTGAAGGTATGTGAATGCCTAATTTCAGGTAAAGTAAAATACGGGTTCAATCCGTTTGAAATGAACTATTTATTTATGGCATTAGGGAATATGAAAAATGATGAATAAAATTGACAATAAGAAAGTTATTGAAAACGCAGTTAGGGTAGCACATCAGAAAGTGAGCCAGGTCGTAGATAATTCAGTCTCCTTCTATGCGAATTTAGCAATTCTTACCACCTTAGCTTCCACTATTCCTAACTCTTTAGAAATTTTTGAACGTCAGTTCAGAGACGGAATTAAATCCTTGAAGGAAACTCCTGAAATCCTTGGAATTGATGAAGAAGTTAGAAAAGTGATTAATGTGGATTCCTTAATAGACCAACAGGCGGAATCCTACTTAAATTGCGTTAACATATTAAGAACCCAAGTAAATGAAGCTTTGAAGAAAAATAATGGCGGAAAATAATCCAACACTTCTGTTATTTGATGTAAGCCCTTTTCTTTATATAGGATATTGGGGTGCTGTTTTTATGCTTAAAGACAGACCCTCAATATCAGATGAAGGAAAGGTTACTTCGGTAGCAACAAATATAATAGTTGGAAAAATTAAGAATATAATGCAGGGATTTGAAGATAAGCCCATAATTCCTATATTCGTATACGACGGATTTCCTCAAAGAAAACTGGATATTCTAAAATCTTATAAAGATGATAGAACCCAGAGAATTACAAAAGAGGTAAAAAAGTCTTTAATTTCAACTGTTAAATTATTTCCCGGATTTCACGTTATAAATAAAGAAGAGGAAGCCGACGATTTAATTTCGACTATACTAAAAATTTATAGAAGTTCCCAATATTTTTATTATATAAATGCATTCATATATACAAGGGATAATGACCTGATGCAACTTGCGAATTATAAAACATTCGTGGTTGACCCAGCAAAAGATGGAAAATTAAAAGATAGGGAATACCTATCTCAGAAATTTGACGGAATAACCAACTTTAAACACGTTATTCTTCATAAGATTTGCTTTGGTGACCCATCAGATAATATTACCGGTATATTTAAGGGAAGACGTAGAAAACCTATAATAGAGCAGTTTCAAACGTGTTCGAAATTTTCAGAATTCTTGAATCTGGATATTGTCCGGGAAAGGAGGAAGCAAGCAATTGATTTATTCAATTTAATTAAACTTCGTGACAACCTCGAATATGACGAAGTTTTTAATGCTGACCAATCAATGCTTGATTTCGATATGAACATCTTAAAGCCAGAAAAACTGTAAATGTTATAAAATATATAATTTAATAGTTAATTTATGCTGTGAGGTTATGACGGCAGAATTGAATCAGGAAAATTACAAAGAAGTTCTTGACTGCGACATTAAATTGACGCAGAAATTAGTTGTCGACGAAATAAAGCACGGGTTTCCAGAAGAATTAGACAAGTATTTTACCTCCTCACGTCTTAAATCAAATTTCCTCACCATTAAAGAAAATGGCTTCAAAATATTAAAAAATATGGAAGATTTATCTGCATTTTCCGGAGAAAAAGTCTGGGAAGTGCAGAACCAGATTCCATTAAATGAAGCTTTATCAAACCCTTACCAATACAGTGATATCTATTACGTAGCCTTAATGAAACAATTAGGATTCATTACGGACCCTAAATCTGAATACTATAGGGTAGGATGTAGGGATTTTCTGTTCAATGGCGGTAACGGTCTATTTAATGTTTCTTGGAGAACTTATACTCATAGCTCCTTACCAAAGTGCATTAATTTTGCACTAGAACGAAATAAGCCAAAGGGTATGCGCCAATTATTTGAGGATACCGATTTCTACTTAAATAATTACTCAGCTATTTCTAAAACATATAGATTCAGCGGCAATATCCCTAAGATGGTGGTTTGGGTACTAGCAAATGCTTGTATTGCTGGATTAGGTAAACATAAAAATTTCTATGACCCAAATAATCAATACGTACTAGAAAATAAAGAGTTAGTGGGTCCCTTAAAAGAAAGTCAGAAATATCGTAGGGAAGTTGAAAAATCTCCTGAATACAAAGCCTTGAAAAAAGAAGATAGGGAATTCTTTATCATTAGGGATACCTATAAGAAATTGGGGTTAAGCGAAAAGAAAATAAATGACCGTATTGGTTTTCTACAACGTAGGGCTCTTACAGTAAGGGAAGATAGTAGCTCTTGCTATCTAACTGCGGACTTCATTAAAGAAATAGCAGCTAGAAATAATTATAATTACGAAAAATCGTTAAAAGAGTTATCCGCACATATTAAGTTAGCGTCTCAACAAAAATCCATTAGGGGTGGGGCATTAAATGCCTATACCCCAATTCTTTATTGTGACCTTGATAGCGTAAATAAAGAATTTGGAATGCAGAGCTTGAGAAAGCTTATGAAGTGCTTAAAGATTACACCGCTATTTATTGAAGAAAGCTTATCAAATGGTGGGGTACACGCTGCATTCTTCTTTGACCAAATTCTTACAAATGAAGACCGTAAGAATATTGAAAAATTCCTAAATGAAATTAAAGGTATTCACGTAGAAATCTCAAAATTCTTTGAAAGCTCTATCATAAGAGTTCCATTTTGCAGTGGTGATTATAAACCAGTAGTGGTTAGTAAAAATTTCGTTGATAACGGGGTTTATTACCGCATTAAAGCCGATAAGAATTATTTCAATACAATTCTTCATAATGCCAACCCGCCTATAAATAAGCTCGAAAAAACGCTTAGATTTGCCAGATTAAATCTGAAGAAAAAAGGATTTTGGCACAGAAGTGAAAAAGAGTATGTAGGGTACTACGTAAACGACATAATCAACTACGTAAGAAATGGTGATGACCTTACAGAAATAAGAATTGACAAAAATAAATTACTTAAAGATTATGAGTGTGGAAAACGTTGGGAATACCAGCAAACAGACATTCCAATTATGAAGTACCGTTTAGGGTATACGTTAGACCAATGTGTCAAGAGTATGCTTGAACGTAAAGGTACTTCTAAGGACTTAAATGGTCCATTAGGAAATCCAAGGACTTTAACGGAGCATATTAGAAAATATTATGACCAGTGTGAGCTGTTTGATGGACAGGGTCACAGAATAACAGCTAGAATTAGAAAAGACCCTGACCAATTCTATTCTAATCTTGATTGGTTACCGCAAGAATTAAAGAAGACGATTCTAAATGACCCATATCACCGCAGACATTTTGGGGAAAATATGTTCAATCTAATGTCTGAACTGGGTCTAGGTAACGGTTCAAGAAAATATAGACAGCCAATTCAAAAGGAAATCTTTACCCAGTTCCTTACTTACCTCTCTTTGGAAATCTTTGGAAAAGTAGAATTCGAGAGTACAATCAGACTAAGAAGAAACTTGAATAGTACAATGCGGTTCCTCACAGGGGTTCAATTCCCTGACATATATATAATTAGAGCAGCTAAATATTTTTGCTCACTCTTAAACAGTCAGAATATTCACTCTGAAGATGAAAAAATCATTCACTTCCAGCTTGAAAAATCCTTCAGGGAATATAAAATTGAAGGGGAAGAAAGATTCAACTACTTAAATAACTTCCTGGAAAGATTTAATGTCAACCACATTAAACGCCTAATTCTAACTTATCTCCAGTTCGAACCCCTCAAAGATGGAAATGGATTCTCCCACATAAAGAATCACTGTTGCTCCTACAACCTAGGTTCCTTCAACTCAAGAATGCAACTCCTGGAAATCTTTCTTCAGAACTTCAAAGAGTCCAGTCGATTCTCCTTAAATGACTCTATCTCAGAATTGACTCCAATCATTCTACAAGACCAGAATGGAACCCTAGTTCCTTACACACTTACTGCAGAGGAAGAAATCTTGGGTCTAGAATCAATCTACGACCTAGACCCTCTCTCTGACTTAAATAAAGACAGCACCATTTCTATAGTCAATAGAACCACCGGAGAAACTACAGAACTACAGGGAATCATTCTCCCTCCAATTCAGCTCCACACTGACTTGACTCTCTCCCTTGCTCCATTGACCGTACAAAGATACTCTGAAGAAGACACAAAGAACTACTTCACTAATTTTTCATCTACTCCTTTTCAACCTCATTTCAATGCTCGGGAAGGTCCTCCACTTGTTCAAACTTCTACTGACAGTGCTTTCTTCTAACTTCCTAGAAAACTTCTGTCAAATAATTATTATGAATCCTTGAAAGTCAAAAGAGAAAGAAATATAATGAAAGTAATTGACATAGAAAGCAATTATATAAATTATAAAAGCCTAGAAGGCAAGGGAAATCTTATGACTTTTAAGGAAAAGGAAATAAAGGCTAGTTAATAAATATTCTATTATAGAAAAATAGAATTATTTACTTTCCCTAATTCCTAACTACCTAAGCAACATAGAGCTAGGTCAACTACGTAGAAGTAATTAAAAAATAAGAACTAACTGGACCAAAGGTCAAATAAGAACTGGTAAAATAAATTACCATTTACTCAGAGTCTTTCTTTTAAGAAATTGAGTCAAAATAGATTCAAACTTGTAAAGATAAAACAAGTAATTATTAATTCGTATATAACCCATATAAATAGGAGAATTTCAAATATGGCTGAACCGATTAGAAAAAAGATGGATATGACCAAGCTAGACGAATCTTACCGTCTAAAACTTGAATGGATTAAAGAGCAATGTGCTGGTGGTGAATTTGATGAGATGGACCAAGAGAACTTTGATGGTACTGACCTTCGTTCTTCCAAAGCCTTTGCTGAGATGTGTCGTTCTAAAGAAGAAATTAAAGACAACTGCAAGTCTTTCTTAAAGACTTTTAAGATTAAAGGGGAAGACAAGGAGCTTGGAATGATTACCCAAGGTCCAATTAAAGCTATTGGTCTTTGTCCTCATCACCTCCTTCCAGTAGAAATGACAGTTTATGTTTCTTACCTTCCGTCTAATAAAGAAGACGCGAAAGTTCTTGGCTTGTCCAAATTGACCAGACTTGCGCAAGAAATTTCTAAATACCCAATGCTTCAAGAGTCTTATGCAAAGAATCTTGCCGATGTTCTTTATAAAGGAAATGATTGGCTTGAGGGTGTAAATTCTTTAGGCTGTGCTGTGCAGGTAATTGGTAGTCACGGTTGTATGAAATGTCGTGGTGTTCGTTCTGATTCCTTGACTTCAACTGTAGAGACCCGTGGTACCTATAAGGATGATAGGGAAATGGAAGACCGTTTTTATCAGCAAGTACAAGCTATTGAGAGACGTAGCCACGGTTTCTAAACCTCACAGAATTATATAATTTGCCGTGGTTTACTAGGAAGGTACCGTTCTTTGCCGTCCGGTACCTTCTTTTTATTGAGAAATTGTAAAGAATGTCTAATAATTTACCTTCACCTTCTTTAATGAAAAGGAAATAGAATGGGTTTAAGTTTTGTTAATGCTGGGCTTGCAGTACAGCCTAATACTAATATGGGACTTTATATTAAATACGTAAAGTCAGATAAGTTTGAAGTAATTTCTGAAGATTGTCGTCATTGTCATCTACGTTGTCCAGATAGAGAAATTTATATTTCTATTAATGGAATGAGAGAATACGCAAATCCTATGGCGATGGGCTTTGATGAATATGTCGACTTAAATGCCTTTTCAGAAAAATACCGTCAGGATTTCGTAGATAAATATATGATTAACTTTGTAGATTGCCAAACACCAGAAACCAGAATTGAAAGAAAATTTGGTAATGGTTCTACTATTTTCTGTGATTCTGGTGGGTTTCAGATTGCTATGGGAAGAACCACAGTCATTAATCCAATTGAACTTATTAAATTTTATAATAAGAACGTTGACTTAGGAATGGTTTTAGATATCCCTGATTATAACGATGGTAACCCTTTTCCAGATGAATTTATTGAAGACTTGGCTATAATTCAGAAGAGGAATACTGATTATATGCTCAAGTACAAAGAAGATAATTGTGAGCTAATTAATATTATTCACGGTTCAACTCCTAAACAAAAATTGGATTATCTGGAAAAGGTCCACGATGATAGAATTGACCGTTTAGCAATTCCTTCCGTTGGTATTGCAATGACCGTTCCGAGATTAGACTTAATTATTGAACTATGTAAAAAAGCCAAAGAATTAGGACATTATAAGCATCTCCACGTTCTAGGGACATTTAATAAAGGGGTTATACTTACCCTTGCTAAGTTAGCTAACTCCAAGATTAAGGAAGTTGAAGGTATTGATTTTACCACTGACGCTAGTTCAGCACTTCAAAATTCAGTTAATCTTACGTATGAAAAGAATATTTCTATCTGGCGTGGGCTTGATGAATTTTCTATTCTTGATAAAGAAAGATTTATAAAAATAGACCACTGTAAATCCTTATATAAAGGGGGATTAGGGAAATTTAATGAATATGCGGAACTTCCTTGTAACTGTCCAGTTTGTCAGAAAATTAAGTATTCTTACGTTTTAAGAAATATTAGAGGTGGCTATATGCGTAACTTAGTTTTCTTAAATCATAATATGAAGGAATGCTCTAACTACGTTTATATGGTAGACAAGTTCGCAAAGAATCTAGGGTGGAAAGAATACTTAAATTTCGTAAAATCCTTGCAGGATTCCGATAGCACAGATACCGTGACCTGTATTAAATATCTGGAATGTGTGGAGAAGAAAGGATTGGAAGCAGCAAGAGAATCCTTTAAGAGGTACCTGACACCTTCAGCTCATATTCCTTTTGGTTCTTTTAATAAGGTTGAGGAGCACCATCCTCTATCCGATTTCATTTTGGATATCATTAAGCAGTACAAAGAAATCGACTTTGAGAACTATAATGAAAAAATTAAAGTTGGGCGTGGTGTTCGTTCTGCAACTACTATGAAGGAAGGGATTACAGTATAATGATTGGCATTACTACAAGAACAATTGAGCAATTGAAAATAGACTGGGAAGATTTATTTGAAAAATATAATTTCGTAACCTACGTTGAATATATTTCAAAGAAATTTGACCCTTCAAAAGAAACTGCAATTGTAGACAGTCCAGCAAAATTGCTTCTAATAAATGGCTTGAAAATAATTGACTTAAAATATAAGAACCATTGTTATGAGATGGTCCCTATTAGCAAAGAATTAATTATTTCTGAATTAGAAAATAATAAAGGAAATACCGAAGCTCTTGACTTGCAGCATAAGATTGTTCTAGATTTTGATTTAGGTGAACACTCTTATCTGGCTCATTTGAATGAGTACCATCAGAGTTTTAAGCCTTTTCTTCAAAAGATTCATAATATTTTAACTAAGAGCAAAAAAGAGGTAATTAATTGTTTACCGTGCTATAAGGAAAAAATGAAGGAAAATCTATTTAATTCTTCTATGGCTGGGCTATACAGAGACTTCTTAGATAAGAAGAAAGGTAATTATCCGGCATTATTTAAGTTTATGAGATTGCAGACTTCTATGTCTTATGACGAAGAAGAAGGTGATATTTCCTAATTATATCGACAATAAACGGTAATTTTTCAAACTGGTCAATATTTTTATTATATAATGTATTGACCAGTTTTATTTTGGGTAATTTAGAAATGAAAATTTTATCGAGATTAAGAGTTCAGGCTTTTGCCTTGCCGCCTATTAAGGATAGTGGATTTGTTTCAACTCTTTCAAAGATGTATAAGGATAAAGCTAATATAATCGCCGGTAATGCCTATGATACTCTAGCAGATTTAATTTCTAAGGAGTATGATGCTGGTATTATCGAGGTTGCTACATTCTTGAATTCTGGTTATGGTAAAAAGGTGGTAAACACTTTATTCCTAAGAAATGTACTGGAAGGGAAGTTAGATATTGAGGCACTTTATGGTTACGTAAAAGCACCTTATATGAAAAATCTCTTCAATAAATTTATGGACGAATTTAAGGGAAAATAGGAATGAAGGTTCTACGTAGATTAACTACAACTGCAGCAGTTCCCCTACATAGAATTTCAACTTTCTCAGTTGGTAATGATAATGATGATATTAGAATCAATCTTTATTACGACCATAAGGAGGACACCTTAGAATGTTACTGTGTAGGCTCTCTAGCATCGAAAATTTTTAAGAAGAATAGTTCTACCCCCTTATTTTCCGTCAAGGATTCGAGGGAAGCTAATAAACTATTTAGAGAGGCAGTAGGAAAGATTCTTAATTACATTAAGGCTATTTATGGGGTAAGATAAGTAATGTCACTAAGCAACCAGGAAATAGAAAAAACTCAAGGAAAAGCGCCGCTATCTTCTTCATAGGGCTATGCAAGCTGATAATGCTGAAGAAAGGGAAGATTATCAGAAAAGACTCAGAGAAGTTAATAAGCAATTAGACCCTTATATTACAGAGAAAGAAAAGAAGTTGCGTCCAAAAGTTCTAGGTAGAATTAAAATTTCAGCTTTTTATGAAGGAAAGACTAATCGTTTTTACAAGGAAAATTATGATATGAAAATATATTCTCGATTAAGATTGACAGCAGCAGATGACTGGTTTTCAAGAATGTCACCTGAAGAGCAGAAAACCTATATACAGGAACACCCTAATTCTAAATATGCACAGAAGAAACCTTCTTATACCCCTTCACCATCTAAGTACACTCCTGAACAACAGAAGGCGGATAAAGAATTACGTGAGCTTGCTAAGAAATTTCAGGCCATTGACGATAAAATAAAAGATGATTTAGCTCCAGGTTTAAGGGAACAAGAGAACATATATCATAATTTTTTTTGCTAATCCTACAGAAACCGTTAAAAAGAGACGGATGCTGAAGAAGGAGTCAGATAAACTTTATAGGGATTTTCGTAAGTTATCCGCTGAGGATTCGCAGTCACCTCTAGGTAGAGGTATGATAGCAAGGATTAGAGAAATCGAGAAGGAAGATGATATATTATATGATAAAGTACAGAAAGAATTAAAAGAAGCTGGCTACGATAAAGATAAAGAATGGGCTCTAACCCAAAAGATGTATAAAAACCCTGAATATGACAAACGTATGCAAGAAATATTTGACCTTCAACACCGAGGGGAAGATATAGCTAAATCCGCTGGATTAAAGTTTGGAATAAAAGGGTTAGGTAACTATTTATAAAGGCAATTTAATATGGCACAACCTCCTCAAAAACCAGGGACAACCCAATTCCTTCCAGTAAGAAAGGACCAAAGGTTTCCTCCACGTTATACCCCTAGGAACCAGCCTAAAGTAAAAGGTCGTGGTATTAGCGCATTGACCCTGGTTAAGAAGGTTGCAAAGACTCAGTTATTGAATAGCCAGTACGTTTCCTTAAGAAGAGTACAAATTCATAAAACCAAGCCTTTAATTAAATTTGAAACCTTAACCCGTATGCCAGGGGAGAAACCAAGGGTTCACGTTCAGCGTATATATGCTGCAGACCCTAACTGGAAAGGTCCGTTATCCCAATGTCCTGCAATAAAGATTGCTTGTACTTGTGGTAACTATTTATTTGAATGGGAAGTTGCCAATGCTTATAGAGGAGCTTCTGACATAATCTACTCTAATGGTAATTTTCCAATTGAAACAAATCCTAGCTTAAGACCTGGAATATGTAAGCACGTTCTTAAGTGCTTATTATTTATTCTCCAGAATAATTTATAAGGAATTATATATGTTCAGAGATTTGCCTGGACATTATCAGAGAGCTCTATTAAATGAAGCAGAAATTAGGTATAATGAACATCAGATGTCTAAGTACTGCAGGGTAAATTCTAATAAAGAAGAATTCATTTCTAATACAGTAGAATCTTTAGAAAAAGAAGTTAAGAAGTATGCTATAAAAGATTCTAGGACATTATATTTATTTCCTTTGAAGAAAGATAGGGATTCCTACTATGAGCAACAATCCAAAGAATACGCAGATATGCTAGACCGTAATTACATTGTGATTAATTCAATGAAGATGAGCAGAGGTAGATAATGAAACTGGTTTCAAGACTTAAACTAACAGCAGAAAGCTGGTTCGATACTTTGACAGAAGAGCAAAAGAAAGCATATATAGAAGAACACCCAACTTCTAAATATTCTAAAAATTATAAGCAGGCAGATAAATCTTCGACCTATAAAGGTGGTATTTCGGCTTTAATAGAAGATAATAAGAAAATTGATGACGAAATCCGTCGTTTAATGAGTTATTATACGATGGAAACCGATAATAATAAGAAAATGAACTTTCTTTATAAGATTGAAAAGCTTAAGAGCCAGCGTGAACATAATTATGCTACTATTGAGCAGTTTCAAGATGAGCTCAATAAATTAAAAGTAACAAGTGGCATTAAGATAGAGTCTGCTGGAAATTACGGATTTTATACCTTTGAAGAGGAATGCGAGGTATATCCAGAGCTAGAAAATATAATTGAAAACTTTATCAGAAACTTAGAATTGGAAGACCCAACAGCGGCAAAAGAGATTGGTAAGTATTGCAAAGGTTATTTGAAGAATAAGAAAAGCTTTCTTGGAAAGAAAGCTAAGGAACTGCTACCTGGCTTAAAGAAGAGAGCTAAAACTGACCCTGCTGCTGTTGAGATGGTAAAGACTGTTGAAGGATATATAAGAGAGTTAAAATTATGAGTACCTTTATTAATTTTCGAAAGAAAACCTAATCGTTTTTTTGAGAGGAAATATTGATATGAAAATATATTCAAGATTAAGACTGATTTCTAATGATGATAGCTGGTTTGACAGATTGTCCATCAAGGAGAAAAATGCATATATAAAAGAACATCCGAATTCTAAGTTTGCAAAAGAGATGTTCGATGATATTGAGGATAACCAATCTCGAACAGAATACAAGGACGCAAGTAATAAATACCATAATTATTGGAAGAACCGTAAAGAATTTTCTGAACCAAGGGAAAAGGAACTTGACCGTTATCAGAACGAATATGTTAACTTAAAGATAGATTTAGAGAATGGGGATATTACACCAGAAAATCTTAAAAGGATGAAGGAATTAGATAAGAAATTGTCGGATGAAAGAAATAGGTTTTATGAAGATGAAAAAAGAATGTTTCCTAAAGAAGAAGAGAAAAAGGTTCAGCAGGATTTATGGGATAAAGTAGGCAATTACGAAGGAAAATTGAATAAGAAAGTAAAAGATATTTTTGATAAGTATAAGGATAATAGTTCCGAAGATATTTATAGAATCAATAAATTGCTTAAAGAAAAATCTGACGAAATTTTAAGAAAAGAGGGTCCTTCTCCAAAATATGATGCATTAGTAGGACTTTCAAATAAATTCAAAAAAGAGTTAAAGTATCGTTCAGAAAGAAATTAAAGAGAAAGACAGTGGAAAATAAATTTAATATTTTCCACTGTCTTTCTGTAAAAATACCTTAAATAGATTCAGTTAATAGAAAGGAATTTGAGATGATTCTCGAAAATGAAGATTTTGTTCAATTTTATGTAGGGAAGAAAAAAGTATATGGCTTCGTAAATCGAGATAAAGTATTGAATGTCGAAGGCGAAGAAGTAATTGAAGTAAGGGAAGCCTCTTCTAATGACCTTAAATTTATTAATGAAGAGGACCTAATTGCTAACTATGGAAAAAGTCCGGACTTTGAGAATCTTAAAACAGAGGTGCTTACAAAAGAATTCATTGTTCCTTTATTTGGTAATGTTACGTGTTACAGGGAACTGACCGATTTAGAAATTAAATATATTAAAGATGCAATGTCTGATATCCAGGAAGACGTAAAAGACTTTGCAATTTATCCGACACGTATTTTCATTAAATATAATAAAGGTAAGAAGGTAGGTTGCTGTAAGTTTAATAAGAAAGAAGAGGTTTTCGAGATTACCCTATGTCCAAAAGCCTTTGATAAAGAAAATTTGAAGTCTATTCTTCTTCACGAAATTGCTCACGCTGTATGGGATAGTTCTGTAGACCCTTCTTATAAAGCAAAATGGATTCGTCTATACGATAGAAATATGGAACGTAAGTCTGTGGCAAGTAAGGAAATTATTCAGTTGAGACTTGATTTGCTTGAATCTGGAATGACTGTCAACGATTATATTAAGAATATGGAAGATGGTGATGCAATGAAGAAGGTTGCTGACCGAATTAAAGAGCTGTATAATCTTAAACCGCAGCATCTTGATATCCTTATTAGTCAAGGTGATGATTTGTCTAAATATTGGCCTGATGAAGCAATGCAAATTTCCGAAACTTCCGCCTTTGTTAGTCAATATGCTACAGAATCCGTTGAGGAATTTTTTGCGGAAACCTTTATGTTTAAGTATATGTCTATGGAATTGCCTGCAGCTGCTGAGAAGGCAGTGAATGCTACTTTGAAAGTAATGGGAATTAATTAGACTTGACTAGTTATGTAAGACAGTTCTCTACCGAAATTATCCGTCAGTCATCTGGGGCTACAACCTCTATATTGACTGACGGGCAGGTAGAGCAACTTCTGAATTATTTTCTGCTTCAGTCTATAGAACCTATTATGCAAACCCTATGGTTCAAGAATGAATTGGCATTAGTTCTTAATAGGAGTATAAGGGAATTTAGGGATAAGGTAACCTCTAAGGATAAGAAATCTGCCTTAACTGATTTATTTAATTTAATCTTCTGTTTTGATAAGGACCAGAATGTAGTAAATATAAGGTTGGCAGAAATTGATAGGTCTTATCTTCAGAATATTTGTTTCAAGTTTCTTGACATAGGTAAAGTCTTATTAGACGCAGATAAAGATTTTAATCGTTCTTACCTAAAAGGTAAACTAGATTTGAAATCCTCCGATAAAATAGCAGAAATAACCGACTATTTTCACGGATTATCCGTTCCATTTATTACTAGAGCATATAAGAAGGTTAACTACTGGATTAATAATTATTTGCTGTTAAAAGAGAGAATTTTGAAGCACTATTATTTATTTGCTTATAAGTTCGCTTTAAGAACCGCTTTTCATAGACAGAACATAGATGCTGAATGTCTATTTAAGTCCTTGCTAATTGCTATGGATACTGCATTAGGGAAGTATGTAAGGGAAAAAGGGGTATTGTCCTCTTATTTCCTACTATGGTTCAAATCTACCCTTTCTAGGCCCTCTTTCGATTTTGAAATGGGTAAGCCTTATAATATGCCGGACTATGCAAAGAAGTTCGTAAAGAATCCAGCTATACTTCAAACCATTGATTTGGAGTCTGAAGAATTCCAATTCAATGAAGCCCATATCGTTGAACAGATAGAAGAATATTTTTCAGAAATCGATTTAGACTTCTTAAAATTTTTAGACTCTGTTCAAGATGTTCACGTAGATTTAGTTAAAATTATTTTGGGTCTACCCAAAATTAATTCGGAAAATCTACCCAATTATTCTGTAAAATAAAATTGTATCAATTATCAATATTTTGATATGTGGTACAAAGTGAATTAAAAATACTATTAACAGCCTAAGTGCTATAAACAGTTAAACATTCAAAAAGGAAATTAAATTATGGTTACAACAGAATCTTCTTGGGGTGAAATTGACTCCAAATCTTCAAAGCAGCGTGAATCTTTTGTCCGTATGTCTGACTTGGTAGAGGTTTACGATAAAAATAATTATAAGAATTCCCAAAAGAGAGTTCGTCTTTTGGGTCCAGTAGTAAGTCAGTGCTGGCATTCAGTTCAATGTGAGCGTCGTAAAGATGATAGTGGCAATGCTCCAAAGGGTATGTCAGCTGATTTCTGGTTCTACGTTCCTTGCTTGAATTATAATCCTCAAACTATGCAGTATGAGGACCACGATTGTCCTTTCTGCAAGGCTAAGGTTCCAAGTCAAATTAGATATTATACGAATGCTATTATTCGTGATTTGGAAGACACCGCTCCTGCAAATAAAGGGGTTAGAACCGAAGAAGAAAAAATTGCTAAATTTTTGGGAGAGAATAAATTTTATCTCAAAGAAAGCAAAGAAACTCCAGCTTTTACACCAGTAAGAGTTTTAGAAATTCCCCGTTCAATGACTTCAAAATTGAAGAATATTGAGTCAACGAACTACTATATGGATGAAAATGGACGTCGGGTCAATGCTAAGTTGTGCGATTTGCAGTATGGTGTTGATTTGTTCTTCTTCTATAATCCGGATAAAGAACCGGCCAATATGTACGATGTGGTACGTGATGTAGACAGTGGTAAGACTCCTATTAGCAAAGAATACCGTAGAGAATTGCTATTGTGGGATATTACTAAAACTCCGGAAGTTGACGCAGAAATGGTAAGAAATACCTTCAAGAATGTAGCAGCTAGAATTATCAATGCCAAAGAACCGTCCTATTTGCAATCTTATAAAGATGAGGCAAATGCTTCCGCAAAGGCTGAGGCTAAAGAAAGAGCTTCTCAGATTAAGGTAGTTACCTTAGATGATGAAGATGATATTGCTCCAGCTTCAGCTCCAGTAAAAGTAGGTGCTCCGGCTGCAAGACCTTCTGTAACTGAATCCCAGTCTATTGCTTCAATTTCGTCTGATGATGACGATATGTTCGAAGATTTAGACTAATTTATTTCAAAGAGTAGGGCTAAAATAAACAGCCCTACTCTTTATTTTAATTTTATTTATCAAAAGGATTAAATAAATGGTTGATAATGTTACAGATTTTGATTCCATTATGCTCAATTATACTACAAAAGTATTTGAGGATTGCGAAAAGAAAGACCAGATTACCGCTTCTATTGATGACGGTTACCGAATGTCCACCTCTCTACTTGTTCTTGATATGATTATGAATGGTGGTGTTCGTTCAGGTTGGGTTACATCTCTAGGCTTAGAGGCTTCTGGTAAATCTAGTTTGGCTATTAAAATGATGGGTTCTTTGGCAAAGCAGCACATTCCTTCATATTTTATAGATGCTGAAGGTGCTTTGGATACAGAATATGCCTGTGCCATTGCTGGAATTAGCGATATTACAGAATACTTTGGAAGAAAGAGCCCAACAGGAAAAGGTTATGAACTTCCTCCAAAAATTCGTTATACTGATGAAAATATTCTGGAAAAGGTATTCCGTTTTATTAAGAGAATTTTATTGAATTTACCGGATAAAGTATACCGTCAAGATACAGGAAAGTGGTACCTAAAATTTACCAGGGATAAATCAGACACAGAAATGATGAAAGCCCTAGGGTTGAAGCACGATGCTAAATTATATACCCAAACCGGACAGTATTGGTGTGAGGTTCCTCACGGTAAATTCCAAGCAGCTTTTATTATTGACTCTCTCCCAGCTTTGGTTACCTCGGAAGTGGGGGAAGAAAGTGATAAAGAAAGTAAAGCCATTGCTTTAGATGCTAGAGCCTTTGCAAAAGAAGTAAAACCGGTTAGAGGTTTATTAAGACGTAAACACGCAGTTGTTTTAGCCGTAAACCAATTAAGGGATAATCCAGGCGTTGTTTACGGCCCTACCACTTATGAACCTTGCGGTAATGCAGTAAAATTCTGTAGTGATGTAAGAAATCAGTTAACAACCCGTTCCGTTAAAGAAGGTTGGCAGAAAGCAAAGATTGATGGGTATGAATCCTCTTCCATTGGTGCTGAGCCTTCTATCGAAGCTGAAGGTGCTGAAGATAGGTACGTTTATAAGCATATTAAAAATATTAAGAACAAGCGTGGTATTCCTTTCCGTTCAGGTTGGGTAAGACTTTGGATTTCTGATTATAATGGAAAAGCCAGAGGCTTTGACCCAGTATTTGACTGCTTTTCTTACCTTGAAATGACCCGCCAGGTTACCTTGAAGAGAACAGCTGGTCGTAGGGAATTGATTGGTCTTGAGTCAGTAATTCCAGGTCTTAAAGCTCCAATTGTAAGCTGGTTAGATTTTAAGCGCTTAATAGTAGGAGAATATTTTAATAAACCTGAATTAGTAAAGGATTTTATGAAAACCTATGAGCTTACAGAAGAGCCTCATTTAATGGAAAAATGCTTTAAGCAAATTGAAACAGGGGAAGCTTTCGATAAGATGATTGATTCTAAAGAACCTGTAAATAATAGTAACGAAGATGAATTTGTTGAACTGGACGAAGAGACAAGTTTAGAATCGGATTTTGATACGGACGATATCTCGGAGGATTTGGATTAATGAAAATCAGAAAGCTGTTCAAGTTTGAAGCAGGGCATATTGTAAGAAATTGCTCTAGTACCCGTTGTAAATTTTCTCAGCACGGTCATTCTTATAAGGTGGAAGTATTCCTAAGTTCCGATAAGTTGGATAATGGCCAAATGGTATTTGATTTTGGATTGCTGAAGCCTACAGTTGGGAAATTTCTTGACCAATTTGACCATAGCTGGCACTATTGGAATAAGGAATCTCCGGAAACGATTGAATTTATTCACAAGTTCAATCACCGTTGGGTAGAATTTCCATTTTCACCTTCTGCCGAAAATTACTCCATTTATTTTCTAAAAGCCATTACAGATATATTAAGTAATGTTAAAATGGAAAATGGAGAAGGCGCAGTTAAGTGTATTGGAGTAAGGGTTCACGAAACGGATACCGGCTATGCTGAATCCTCTATTGAAGACTTAGAAATGCATAATTATTATCAGTTATCTGATGTAAAAATATGCGCTAGGGAAGATTAAAATTTAACTTAAAAGAAAGGTAGCTATAAAATGGCAAGAAAAGAAAGAATTGAAGAATTGAAACCTATGCTGGAACGTTTAACAGACCCAGTATTTGCTTCAGTACATACTTTAATTACTGTTTTATCAGAATTCTCTGAAAAACCTATGTCTTTGGAAGAGGCTGAAGCAGTAAAGGCAGAAAAACCTGTAAAGGCAGCAAAGAAACCTGCTACTAAACGTGAGGTAAAAGCTCCCATTGAAGACTTCGATGATGATGTAACCGCCCCAGTAATTGAAACAATGGACGGTGAAGATATTGAAGATTTTGATTTAACAGAGGAAGTACCTCAGAAGGCTACTCCAAAAGAGGTTCAAGAAGATATGGATATCTTTGAGGAAGAAGCTCCAGTAACTTCTAAGCCAACTCCGAAAAAGGAAGCAGAACCTGCTAAAACTAAAGTAGAGGAGCCAGACGACTTTGATGATGATTTCGATGATACTCCTGCTAAAACTGAAGTAAAGAAGGAAGAACCTAAGAAAGAGGAAAAAGTTGTAGAAAAGAAATCTGATGACGACTTCGATGACTTCGACTTCTAATTATTTTCTAATCTAATAAAAATCCTTGGAACTTTTATATTCCAAGGATTTTTTTATATTATAGGTTTTACTGAATGACCCAGCACCTCTCCGTCGTAGGTTTGCATAGCTTGTTTTTGCTCAAGCCCCCTATAATTCAATATTCTGAATGGTTCATTTATTAATTTAAGAAGGCTCAGGTTTTCCGAATTCTGCACAAGCCTTAATTCAAGCTCGTTCTTAAATATCTGTCTATCCGAAGTCATATGAGGTGTTACAGAAATAACTTTCCATAACTGTCCTTGTTTGCCTTCGCATATTACATCTTCCCTGCCTATATATGAAACATCTCCGGCTAGTTCTAATTTTGTAGTTTGTAGTGCTTCAAATAATTCAAAGTTTTCTGTTTCTGTAATAGGCTCAAAATCCCCTTTAATAAATTCACCTAACTGGTAGAATACCTCAATATGGGATATTGAGAATTTTACGTTATTGGACCCTGGCATAGTATACGGGCATATTTTAAGGTAAATTTCAGTTTGTTTTCCGTTTCTATCCCTTATTAGACTATCATCATACTTTAACCAAGAAGAGCCGTCAAAGCTGACATACAGGCTATAATTTCGACAGTATTCGACATTATTTCTTACTCGTATTCCTAGATACTTCTTAAAGAACGTTGGAGCTTTGAATTTCCAGATAATGTAATTATCAGAACTGAAATCTGCTTCATAGCTGTAAGGGTAAGTTCTTTGTAGCATAAATCCGAAGGTTTCAGGATTATCCCAGTAATCTAATATATAACGTTTCCCATTAAATAGCTGATACCCTTCTTTATACCCTGTTCCATAACATATACCACAAGGACTCTTATCCCCACCAAATATTAAAGAATTATTAGAGCCTATGGCATATTCTTCAATATCATCTATTGTGAGTTCTGACTCTTTGAAATCTTCAATACCATTAAATCCAGATTCTGGGGTAGAATGTTGCTGGTCTGGTTTTGTATTCCATTCTGTTTTTAAGGTAGCGGTTGAAAACGGATTTTCATCGTTCATACCATTTTCAAAAATTGGAGGCAATTCTTCCTCATTATTTCTCATAGAACAAGTGCATTTTTGTCCACAAAAATGCTTGCTCCATATTTGAAGGTCCACACCATCGACCTTTAGAGCTTCCGTATGTCGAGCATTTTGCCACCCAACAGCTTGTTGAACTCTATTCTTTGCCACCATTGCCATTCCATTATTTGCTGGTCTGAGTATAGAATTCTGCTGAAATTTTCCGCGTCCTACGTGTAAAGTCATTAAATTTTGCCTAAATTTATTTAATTTTGATACAAAAATTGTAAAAAATAACCAAATTATATAATTTACAACCCAAAATGTACCATATTAGTATTAAGATTTATTTGGTGCATATATAATAAAAATAGTGAGGGTTATTTATTTGAGCACTAAATTAATTATGTCTGCCGACCCTGGCAAAGAAAATTTTTCAATTGCTGTACAAAAACTTGAAGATGAGCTTCCTAGTATATTATACGTGGAATTGCTGGATTGTACGATTACCGAGTTGAGGGAAAATGCCAACCCTCCTTTCATAGAACAAATGAGGAAATTTTCCTCCTATATAAGTGGTATACTGGACAGCTATAAACCCGTAGAAGTAACAATGGAAAGATTTCAAATGCGTTTTAGAACTCCAGGCGCAACTGCCGAAGTAGTAAACGTTATGATTGGAATTGCTTGCTTATTATGTCTGCAAAGGGATATTCCAGTTAAGTTGGTAATTGCTGGGGAGTGGAAGAACCACTTCAATAGATATTCTGATATTCCCTTAAATGATTTATATAAGTCTGTGAAGCGCCTTCCACCACACGTTATAGATTCGGCAATGATTGGTTTATACTATAGTATGAAGAATAATGATTTCTATAATAAGGAAAAGCTCATTTCTTATTGTGAAGAATTGAAAGTGAAGTACGATGAATCTGTTAAAGAAAAAAGGCTACAACGCACTAGTTCCGATGGACTATCAGAAAGTAAAGGAAAATCCAAACCTTCTTCTGCCAAAAAATAAATACGACTTGGCAGATGTGGCTCTATTGACTAAGCAGACTCTAAAACAGGTAAAAGCGGATTATCGTAGGGGTCTTAATTTATTAGTCAATTTGATACAGTGTTATGATTTGATAACTAAGTATGAAAGTGAGGATTTTTCGGAATATTATTGTAAATTTGATATAGAAGAAGAGTGGAAGAAAGTATCAAAATTCTTCCAGTATATACCTTATATCGGGGTTGATGAGTATATGATAATTAGGAAATATAACCCCGAGCTATTAAATTTTTTGAAACTTAAAGGAGAATTTAAGAATGTTAACCCAGGAACAAAAGCAGGAACAGGACTTAAAGATGAATTCTGTTCACTACTACCTTAAATCGGACTCCGACCATATCTTTGTTCGTAATAACTCAGATAAATTGGACCCGCTTTATAGAAAACGTTCAGTCATTATTATTCCGATTACGCCGGATAAAACGATTCGTGTTGCCGCAATGAAAGCGCCTCAGGATTTGACAGAACAAGCTACTAAGGAAGAAATTCTGAAAAGCCAGGCCTTTATGGATTCCCTTCGTAAGAAGCATATTCTTATTTGTACCGATGAGGAGGCCTACGAAGAAAGACTGACAGAAGAAGCACAGAGAGAAATTGCTAAATACGAAGCAAATGCTAATAATTCTTCTCTTGATGAAATTCTTTCCAGAAAAGAAATCAAAGTAGTTAATATTACTGAACAGCAAGAAAGGGAAGAATCTGCTAGAGCAGTTGGAGGAATCAACCCTTCAGTATTAGATTGCTTGGTAAGAGATGACATTACTCCAGAAGAAAAAGTTCTGGTAGTAAAAGAGATGGCGGAAGTTCTGGAACGTAAAGATTGGCAGTATATTTTTGATAATGCCACCGGGGAGCTAAAGGAATTAGCCCTTTCTAAATTGAACTAATAAATAAATTAGTTTTACCTTAAAATAGTGGACACTGAATTTGTCCACTATTTTTCTTTTATTTCAATATTTTTATTATATATTGAACAGCTTTCTAGGATTTTTGAACTCTTACAATGAATTATAATTTTTCTTCAACAGCCGAATTAAATTCCTGTATTAGAAAGATGGAGTTATCCGTATCTAGACTTGAATCGGAATATAAGGCAATTTGTTCCATCAAGGATTTAGAGAGTAAGATTACTTCTAGCTATCTATTGCTGGACCGTTGTTATATGGGAATTCAGGAAGTAAAGCTCTTTCAAAGCTTTTTGAAAGGTGCTAGAATGAATTTACTGTCTTCGGTAAAGAAAAGCCATAATCAGATTTTATCAAAATTACTTTCTAGCTTAGAAGAAATTTCAGAAGAGGTCAAGCCAGAATCCTATACGAAAGATTTAGAGAAAATTTCTAAATTAATTAACGAAGTTCCACTTAGAACATCAATATTCCCTAAAGAAGATGCTATTGTTATATATTCCATCTTCCCTAAAGATAAGAATTACCTTATATTTTCCACATTATATACGGAAAATAATTCGGAGAAATTCCTGTCAATATCTAATGTTGATAAAGTTCTACCAGGTAAGTACCTAATGGGGGATAAAGTGGAAGATATTGAAGAGTTTTTTAAGCCGAGAAATTTGCTTCTTTCTAGTGTTCTCAAGGAGGCTAATGTACTTCCAAAGAATAAAGTGAGAGCTAAAGTAAAGGAAGGGATAAACCTAATGAAGGCTAAGTCTTTATTATGTAATACTCTTCAAAGTTATATTAAAGAAGCTATTTTATTAGACGATAATATAATTGTATCGTTTAATAAGTTAAGGGATAATGAGGTTAAATTGGTAGCTAATACCTTAAAATTAAGTAGTAATGATAAATATTTAATGCTTTCAATGCAAGGGGAATAAATATGCCGGCAAGTTTTCTAGAAACACAGAATATTAAAATGCCATTTACTGAGTATATGTCAATGGTAGAAAGGACTTCTATGAAGAGCCTTCTTCGTAGAGCTGCTGAACAGCTTTCCGAAAATAAGGTAAAGAGATTGGTAGATGATTATAAGGCTAAGGTCAATAACGATAAGCATCTATTAAATCAAATAGAGGAATTGCCCGTTATTTCGGATAATCCAGCCCCTGTAGTAAAAGAAGTTAATGTAGAGCAGGAAATTCTAGAAAATCAGCCTTTAATACTTAGAGAATCCGCTATTAATCAAGCAATTACTGCTGATGTTAAAGGATTCTGCAGTAATTGCTTTGACTTATCCGAGCCGGAAAAATATCAGGAAATTTTAGCATTAATTGATGAAGACCTTGCAAAAGAAGGGCAGGATGTCTTTGATATTTCCACTAAGGAAAATTTAATTCTTGGACTTGCTAATCGTTACGCACAGAATGCTATTGATGCCAGAACCTTGGCAAAATGGAAAGAATATAATTTCTATATGCGCTCCCTTGCTTACTTCATTCCATTACTTCTTGAAAGAGCTAATTCAAAGTCTTTAGATAATAAGGTTGAGAAGCTCGAAGTTGATTTCAAGGTTATGTCTAAGGTTAAGAAGCTCATTTCTTCAGAAGAAGTAGAAGCAGCACCAAAAGATGGATACATTGAAACAAGGGAAGGAGAAAAATTATCTAATATTAAATTGCCGAAAGGGAAATGGTGCTATTATATTTCTAAGAACGGTACTAAATATGCTGTCCATAACGTTGGAGGTAAATTGAGAGCCTTTAAGGTACCAAGTCAGCAGGAAGTTGCTCTGATTCCAGATATGAAAGCAAAAATCTCTGTTATAGCCGCAGATGTAAGCTATAAAGAGTTAGTAGAAGAATTAAACGAGCAATTTGAAATAGTAAAGAAAAACCTTGATAGAATCAAGGATAGATTTAAGTACAGAATGCTTATTAATGTATCTTATCCACTGGATAGAGCTAATAAAATTGAAGATGATATCTACAATGAGCTTAAGAAAATTAATAAGGAAGTTGATAAGCTTTGGGGTAAAATTGGTTAATTTTTAATCTATAAGGATTCTAAAATGGTTGCTGCTATAATTGGACAAAATTTTACAATGTCTTCTACCTTCTTAAATGAAGATGGAACTCCATTCGTAGTATCAAAACCTGTAGAATATAACGTTTACGCTTTTGATAATTCGTTCATTATAGGAGGGGCAGCAATTCAGAGTAAAGCTCAGCCTCAAGAGTGGTTTGCTTATTTTGCAATTCCTAGTAATGCTCCAGTTCCAAATGACGCAAATAACCAGAAATATAGAATAGAATGGCTTGCCGAAAATACTTCTGACGCAAATAATCAGCAGATGAAGGCAATTGAATATTTCGAGGTGCTAGATAGGGCTGAGCCATTATCCTATGATTCTGCTATTGCTATTCTGCCTGGACAGCCAATAAAAGACTTCTTATGTACAGAACTACCTATTCAATCCCTCTCTTTATCAGTATCTGATTATTCTGATAAAATCGTATATACCCAAAATATAGATAACCCAAAATCAGAGCTTAAAAATAATGCCTATGTAACATATATTGATACAATTAAAGCAATACCACAAGTAACTGATAAAGGTATGGGTTTATGTCCATATTTATTAGTTTATAGCTATACTACAGACCAAGGGATATTTAATGAAGTTCATACCCTATATATTGCTACGGCTAAGGTATTATTATTGGTCAACGATTTAAGAAGGTATATGGATAAGGCAAGAAATGAAGATATTGACCCAAGCTTGAGATGGACAGATGTGGAGCTGATTCACTTCATTACCCAAGGCTTGGCAATGTTTAATAACTCCGCGCCTTCTATTACTAATTATACCTTTACCTCTTTACCTCCGACCTTTATGTATTGCATAAAACAATGTGCAGCATTAGAAGCATTAAATGCTCTATATTTGGCAGAAGGGTTCAGAGCAGGTATGGAATTTACTGGTGCCTCTGTTACTTTGAATATAGATAGAACCCAATATATTCAGTATAAGATTGATGAAATTAAAGGGTGGATTGATGCCAATTTGGAAAAGGAAAAGAAATTATTAATACGTCAAAGTAATGGTATGGGGGTTACTGGAGTTCAGTTTACTTCCGTAATGAATGGTTTTAACCGTTTCTATACTAATGCCGCAATGGCAAGACTAATAAGACGGTGGTAAAATCCCCCGTTTTACCTTGTTTTAGTGGTTTTCAATAATTTTATTATATAAACATAAGAAAGAGCAGGATTTTATTTATGGAGAACAAAATGCCCAACTTAAACAACATTTTCAAAAGTGAAGAACGGAATATTTCCTTGGCTCTTCAGCGTTATAGCACAGTTGGTAAGGATTCTTATAAGCTATTGTGCGAATCTGCCTATAAGGATTTTTCTGATAAGGAAGTAGTTCGTTCAGTAGCCCAGTTATTCAAAAATAAGGTATCGGTAATTGAAGGTAGTATTAAACGTCTTCCTTCCAATTTGGTTTCTTTCATTGTAAGGGAAAATAAACGTTCTTTTGCTTACGATGGAAAAACCCTTCCTTCTAAATTTAAGAAAATTACAGCTTCTATTATTGCGGATACAGAAGATAATTCTATTTGGGAGGTTGTAAGTGAAGGCGGTAAGAAGAGAATTGTTCTGAAATCCAATGAACATTTCGAAGACTTATTTAAGCACAATAATAGAATTTGTACTGCTGCTGTTCATAATTACAGTGTTCCTGCACAGTTGGGCGATTATGTAGCTTATTACGATAATAAGAGCCATTCAGTAAAAGCAGGATATGTTACTGAGGTTAAGGAAGACCCAGAGTTCGAAGACCAGAAATTATTCCTTATCACCGATGAAAATATGAATGACACTATGGTCAATGAAGAATTGATTATGGACGCAGCGGATTTAACCGATTTAGGTAAAAACCCTGTAGCATTAGCCGCATTAGATGAAAAGGGCGCAGATGATGTCAAAGATTATATGAAAGAGCTGTTTAATGACACAGAATTCTACGATAATCTCAAAGATTTAATTGGTGCACGTAGAAAGTTAGGCACAGATGGGGAATATGAAAATACCATTGTTGCGTCTACCGAGGAAGAAATTCAGAAGGCAAAAGACGTAATAAAAGATTACGTATTTAATGAAGCCTTAAATGAGTTGAAACAGGAAATTGGTGCTCCATCAGAAGTAGAAAGCAATGAAGAGGAAGTAATTGAAGAAGAAGCTAACGCAGATGGCGATTTAGATTTTGCTTCCGAAGAAGAGATGAACGACTTCTTAGCTGCTGAAAAAGAAGATGAAGAAGTTTCTGAGCCAGTTATGGAAGATGAAGAATCCCTGGAAGAAGGATTAGAAATTCCAGCTGAAGATGAAGAACCAGTTATGGAAGACATTAGTGTAGAAGACCAAACCCTGGATGAAGATATTGCAGAAGCATCTGAAGAAGAATTAGGGTTAGAGGATAGGTTATCCGGATTGTTATCGGAAGATGATATTGAGGTTACATCTGAAGATGAATTAGATGAAGGGGAATTTGAAGATTTTCCAGTTGAGGAAGAAATCAAGGAGTAATTTCAATGGTTGATATTAAGAAAATATTAGCTAATTCTTCCCCAGAGGCCATTCAGAAGATTAAAGAAATCGTTAATGAAAAAGACGATGATAAGCTTTCCGAATATGTAAAGGGGTTAATTAAGCCTATTGAAGAGACTGAAAAGAAAGTAGAGTCCTCCGTTAAGTGTAGGGAAGGCAACAAAGTTATTGCTTTCTTTAATATTGCGGATTATGATTGGATTAGATATAAGGGAAAGTATCACAAAACACTTCCTTGCAGTAATACTGATGGTTCAATTATCAGATTACAACCAGAAACTGTTCTAGGTATTTCTAAGGTTGCTGATTTAATGGGAAATTACAAGGTTTTGTTGCCGGATTATATGAAATTTCCGGTTTCACTCGGGAAGAATGATATAGTAGCTATTAAATCCCGTTCAAATCCTTATACTGGTAACGTAGCTTTGCTATTTGTTAAAAGCAAATAATTTTAAGAGGTTCTAAAAATGGATATTAATAATTTACCACAAGGTTACCACAAAGCGGTTACCGAATCTGATTTTTATATCTTCGACGGGCAAGGGGTGGCTCTTCCAAATGAAGTAAAAGGTCGATTGCTTTTAATTGGGTGTTTTGATATGTCCAAGGAAGCTAAATTTGGAGAAGTAAAATATGCTTCTAGTTCTAATATAGATTTAATTTTTTCCGATGCTTCTAACTGCTATAGTAAAGAGAATGGAAAATTAGTAATTGATGGAAAAGAAGCAGCTATAAACGATAGAATTCTACTGGCAGGCCAGACTAATTCTGCGGAAAATGGAATTTATATTGTAATGGCTATTGGTTCCGACTCCGAATCCTTTGAGTTAAAACGTTCTTCTGATGCTAATGCAGTTAATGCTATGCAAGCAGGAAAGTTTGCTATTATTTCTTCAGGGGATACTTTGGCAGGTCATATTTTTCAGTTAATGCCATATTGCACAAAGAAAGTTCTAGGTGAAGCAGAATTCAACTTCATAGATTTATCAAAAGAAGGTTATTATGCAAATCAGCTATATGGATTCCGCTTGCTGCATTCCGTAGTATGTAATCAAATTGATGGAAGAAAGAATACCTTCACTTTTGCTTGCCCGGACTTCCTTAATATTGATACCCCTCGTATGCTGAAGGTATTGGTAGGTTGGGACGTAAAAATTGATACTATTATGCAGTCTTTATTGAAGAAAGATTTTGGTTTTGCAGAATCTACTAGTAGCTGTCTTACAGCTTATTTATAGGAAAATGAAAGGTGGTAATAAATGTCTGATAATTACTTAAATTTACCAGAGCCTTTGGCTGACTTGGATAAATTAAAGGACCACCTTTCTACAATTAAGTCCTTGGTGGATTTAGAGAGTAAGGATTTTCAGAACGATAAGCTGGCTTTCAATAGCCAGCGAGTTCTTTTAGGTTCTTTACTGGCGGTATATCCGACAGCAATAGAAACTTACCTTAATAAGCCAGGTCAGAGTTCTATGTACTCATTGACCAATCTTACTTCACAGATTAATGACTTATTTAATGAAATAAGAGCTTCCCAAAATTTAGAGAATCAGTTATCTTATATTACTGAGAATATTTTAGACCCCCTAATAAAAGCTTTAATTTCAGGACTATTTGATGCTGTATACGAGCAAAAGCAGTCCATTAAGAAAATTGAAGAATTCAAGTCTAATAAAAAATTGCAAGATGCTCTCGAATCTGTTCTAAATGCAGTTCTTACTAATTATGCTAAATTAATTGATACTAAGAAGGAAGAGGCAATTTCTAAATTAACAGAATACTTGGTAGAAATTAAATAAATTAAAGGGGTTAACCATAGAAATGAGTGCTGATTTAACTGCCAATGTATCGGATAGTTCCGTAAAAGAATTTTTAGGGGCCTTTATTGAGCATCCATTTCTTATATTCTCCTTGATGTTTTTAGTTTGGTTCGGAATGCTTTTATATAAAGAAAGAATCTTCCTTTTCGAAATTATTAAAAGCTATTTTTCCTCTTTTGGCGGAAGAAGAAAAATTACTAAGATTGATTTAACCCAACATCAGATTTTTAAGGATTTAGATTACTGGATTGATTATAGGGTTAACCAGCTATACGGTAGTACCCTAACTGGAAGTTACGATAAAGCAAAAATTGCAATGGCTAGGGCAATTTTATTAATTAAATTAAGGGACACAAAGAGTTGGCTTTCTTGTTTCGTAAATGAAACAAATTTCGAGGATAGTAGTTCAGATATTCGTTCTATATTTCATTACAAGAGAGAAAAGCATAATGCAATTCAGTGGGCTGCCTACAGAGAAAGAGGAATTCCTTCCAGATTCATTGAGAAGTTTATGGAAGTCAGCAGAATTCACGAAAGCTATTTGGTTCGTTCTTGCGATGATTTGCTTTCTGAAAGGGTTCCAATGAATATATACGAAAAAGTATATATGTTATTAGGATTTCTTACAGTATATTATAGTACCCTTATTATAGAAATTGGTAGAGTTATTGAATCTATTAATGGAGATTTGAAAGGGGAAGTGTTTGATAATATAGTAGTTGGAGGTAATGATTATCGATGCTACCCAGTACCTAATAGGGATTTCATTCCTTTAGTTGAAACAAAATTAAATGAGGTAATATTAAGTACTAAAGCAAGTAGAGCTTCCATTTTTGTTATACACGATGTCCCTTCGGATGATTATCTTCAAGGTTGTATTTCAAGAGTATACGAATATGAGGTTAAAGGATTTCTTCCGGTAATGTCCCATTTTCAGTATAAACCAGCAATCTGTTTAACGGGTATGGTTTCTACCTGGAAGCAGCATCAAGGGTTTCACGGTAATGTGTCTGAATTAAATGATTTATTAAAAGAGATGCTCATTACTATTGGTGTAGAAGCTATATTTACTTACCCAATGTTTGTAGGTGGAAAGCTTAAAGGATTTCTTGCTTTAGAATACAGTTCTATAGACACTTATAATAATCTTAATATTGAAAAGGTTTCTGAAATCATAAAGAAGTATGCTTCAATCTTAAATGTTTACATCGATTATAGTAAGACCGGGTTGAATTATGAAGGTAATTCTATGAGGGAAGTTAGAGAAGATAGGGGTTAATAAAAATGAATTCTAAATATCGCTATATTATTCAATCTTCTGTATTAGGAACGGAAAAGCCTGTTGAATTGAATAAGTTTAAGAAAAAGATTTTAGCTGCAAATATGGATGAAACTGATAGAGCAATTTCTGCTCTTCCTGTTGATGTAGAGGATTGGTTACCTGCTGCAGCTAAGCAATATCACATTAGTCCAAAGCTTGAGGATTATATTATCGTTCCAGTAATTGCATTCTTTTCTGATTTGCCTAATCGTAATTGCGTTGGATTTCCTTTACAGGAATTAATAAAGTTTAATCCCGAGAGAGGTGCTTGCGTATATAAGACTTGGAAAGGGCAGCCTACATTCCAAGAGCATAGAAATAATGATATTACCGCAGCAAAGGGTGTAATTTTTGATTCAGTAATTAGACCTGTTAATGACTTTCAAGGGGATTTAGTAAAGGTTATTTTACTAACTGGATGGGATAAAACGAAAGACCCAATTTTATGCAATAAAATTCTTACTAATAGCGTAAACAGCTTTAGTATGGGTGCTTATGCTAATGATTTTCGTTGCTCTATTTGTGGTAAATCCCTATCTAATGGAGGTTGTCGTCATATTGACGTAAATTGCCCACAGATGAGAATTATTGACGGAAATTTATGCTTTATGAATGGTATTGATTTAGCAGGATTTGAGTGTAGTTTTGTCGAAAACCCAGCTTATATTATGGCGAGAAACCAAAGTTATATTGAGGTTTCTAAGATATAGTGAAAGCTTCTTTATATGGAAATCCAAGAGTTCATAAAGATAAACAACTTAAGTAGAGATTACACCTTAGAACCTTTAAGGGTGGAAGATAGAATATCCAATAGAAAAGAAATTCCCCCTTTATCTGATATAATATGTTTACACGAGGACAATTTCTTTTCTCTTACAGATATTTCCGTCTATTTTAAGGTATCTTTACAAACTGTCTGTAATTGGTTTACCTACTATGGCTATAAGAAGCTCCCAGATAGAAACCGTTCTATAATAACTAAGGAGAAGTGGAAATCCCTAGGGGTGGAGCATTCATCCCAGTTAGAAAGCACTAAGGAAAAGGCTAAAATTACCAATTTAGAAAGATACGGTAAAGAGTTTCCTTTACAGAACAAAGAAGTGCTAGATAAGCAGAAAAGTACCCTAATAAAGCATTATGGCGTCCTTAATCCAGCTCTTAGTAAAGAACTGCTAGATAAGAGGATTAGTAGCTTTAAGAAAACCATTAATGATACCGAGAGAGGCAAGGAAATAAGAGAGCAGAGTTCCCTAAGATTAAAAGCACTTTGGCAGAAACCCGGTTATAAGGAACGTATTATTGCTACTAATAAGTCTAACCACGGTGGGCAATTCAATTTGCAAATGGAATCCTTTAAGGAAGAAATAAGAAATAATAACTTAGAGAGATATGGCAAGGAAAATATCGCTCAAGTACCAGAGACTTGGAATAAAATAAAAGAGACCAATAAATTAAAATATGGGGCAGAATTTTATTCTCAAACAAAGGATTTCATAAAGAAAGTAGAGGGTACCTGTCAAGAAAAATACGGGGTAAGCAGTTATACTAAAACAGAAGACTATAAGGTGAAGTCTAAGAAAACCAGTATAAAGAAATACGGTGTTGATAGCTATACCAAAACATTAGAATGTCAGGAAAGAATTTATAATACCAAAAAGAAGAACCATTCCTTCATTATTAGTAGTGCTGAAAAGGATATAGAAAAATTTTTAATTAAGAAATTCCCAGACCTAAAGACTCAATATAGGGATGAAAGATATCCATTCTCTTGTGATTTCTATATTCCTTCGCTTGACTTATTTATAGAATATCAAGGGAATTGGACTCACGGTGGTGAAAAATACGATGCTAATAACGTAGAACATCAAAATAAAATATACTTATGGAAATTAAAGTCTACTGAATTAAACTTCAAAGGTAAACCCAAGCTAGCATATCTTAATGCTATAGAAACTTGGACTTTGAAAGACCCTATGAAGAGACAAACTGCAGAACGAAATAAACTTAATTGGTTGGAATTCTTTAATAAAGAGGACTTATTTAACCACTTTAATAAGGTTTAATGAAAATGAAAATATTCGCTCGTCTTAAAATTACTTCAGATGAAAAGGATAATCGTAGGAAGTATAATGAAGATTATTGGGCTTTAAGAAAACGTTTCGGTATTAAAGATGGAAAAACCTTAGAGCCACAAACAGACCCTGAGCAAAAGAAAAAGTTTAGGGAAGAGGTAAAGAAACTTAAAGTAAAATATAATATAAGAGATAAAAAGAGCGGTAATTAAAATTACCGCTTTTATTTTGAAAATAAGCCTTCAAAGTTCCAGAATTCTATATTATCCGCGCATTCATCTTTTATTGCCCAAGTCGGCATATGACACCAAGTATTATCCTTGAGCATAATAGCAATAAATTCCTCATCTTCCCTAGGTCTGATAACCCGTGAAGCGGGGCACCAACCTATGATATCCCTTCTAATAAATTCCTTATTAGTGTCTATATCGTAGAAATTCTGGCAGTAACCTGCATTCCAATTTTCAAATAAAAACCTGGAGGAAGGAAGTTTTGGAATTGGCCTTCCTTTATTCCCTGTAGCTTTATCAATTTCTTTTACTTTGCCTTCGATGAGCTCATATAAAAGGCAGGCCTTTCTCTGTAAAGTAGGACAAAACTCATTGCATTTTCCTTCCATTGTATTTACGTAACATTCTTTCATTCTACTGCCTCCTCCGTAAAAGATTTAGGTAACCCATATCCATTTTTAAGGCTTATATCCAAACTCTTCAATGTCTGGTTCCCCGTCATTTATAGCTACACTTACTAAATTTATTATGCGCTAGGCAGACATACCTCTTAACTGTTTTCCTTTTCATTACTTTACCCCCTTTAATTTAACTAAAGTTCTATAATGAAAAATTTGAATATTATAGCCACCAGCTGAAATTGTTTCAATTTCTAATAATTTATTTCCATTAAGCTTCCATTTCAAATTTCCTTCGTATGTTACGGAAGTAATATCAAATTTTACTTTATTGAGAATTTTAATTTTATTATCAAGGAGGAAGAATTGCTTATCCTTTTCAACCTCTTTTTTAATTTCCTCAGCTGTTTTGCCAGAAATATAAGTATTAAACATTAAAGCGAAATGTTTGTCTTCCAGCTTTTCTTTTAATTGTTCCATCGGCATTTTGCTAATTTTTACTCTGATTTCCGCAATTTTATTAAAAGATTCTGTAACTTCGTCATCCAGTAACTTAATCATTTCGTTTACCATTTTGATATAATTTTCTTTATCTGTAATGGTGCTCGTTTGCTTTACTTGGTTATTGAATTTTTCTTCTCTTAATTGTTCCGCTGTTTTTACAACCTTGATAATTTCCATTGCTTTAACTTCTCTCCAAAATTTTGCAATGCCATTTAATTTATTTGCTTCTTCGTATTTAGCTAATAAGGAAAATACTTTATCGTTCCATCTATAAGCTTCATAAGGTACTTTATAATATAAGTCTTCCATTTCCTTATATTCTTTGCTATCTTCCTCGTAGGAGTTTCTTTCATCAAGGATTCTTCTCATTAAGTCGTTATGCACATTATAGAAAGCACTGTTGATAGTATCTAATACTTCTTTCTGTTGGGATTTATTAGGAATACCATTAGTAACCCTCGTCTGTGCTCTTTCCAATAACTCTTCTGTGCTTAACATTTTTGTTCTCCTTGTATCAATTTATTTACCTTATGTTATTATTTTATAATAACATTTATCAAAAGTCAAGGATTATTTTTAGAATTTTCCAATTTATTT
>OLWF01000229.1_pt1 | contig 37449 bp, 39 predicted proteins | sample 1644131 | NCBI WGS metagenome assembly OLWF01 (sample SAMEA103958163, study PRJEB25191) | human gut metagenome
CCGTGTTGGTATAGCTGGTGGCCGTGGTGGTGCCCAGCAGGCTGTACCCGGAGCCCTTGGACGTGGAGCGGTAGATGCGGTAGGATGTTGCGCCGTACACCGCGTTCCATGTCAGCACAGGCTTGCCGCTGGTGGCGGAGTTGCCGATGCGCACCACGGGGGCGGCGGGAGCACAGTGCAGTGTCGCGCTGGTCAGGTTTCCGTTGCCGTTCCCGATGGTAATCTTTGTCCAATCCGTCTCCGTGCCACCATAGTAAACATCTGCGAGACTGCGGCAGGAGCCAAAAGCATAACCTCCGATGTCGGTCACACTTCTGGGAATGGTGACGCTTCCCAAGCTAGTGCAGTTCATGAAAGCGCTGATGCCTATGCTGGTCGTACCATCATGGATGATCAAGCTGGTCAATGCACTGCAATATGCAAATGCATATCCCTCGATGCTGGTCACACTGCCAGGGATCGTCACACTGGTCAGACTGGTACAATCTCTGAAAGCACCACTTTCGATACTGGTAACACCAGCTGAGATCGTTACGCTGGTCAGGCCAGAGCAGCCCTTGAATGTATCCTGCTCAATGCGGGTCACGCTGCTGGGGATCGTTACTCTTGTCAAGCCGGCACAGTTGTAAAATGCACTGGTACCGATCGTTTTTACACTGTTAGGAATCGTCACAGATGTTAAGTTCTTGCAATACGTGAACGCATTATCGCCGATATCCGTCACACCGTTTTGCATCGTCACGCTGGTCAGGCTGTCGCATGACTGAAATGCACACGAGCCGATGCTGGTCACACTTCCAGAAAGCGTTATGCCAGTCAGCACCTTGCAATAGGCAAATGCACTGTCTCCAATACTGGTCACACTGTCCGGAATTGCAACACTTGGCAGGCTGTAGCACCCCCTGAAAGAGCCGTAGCCGATGCTAGTCACACTGTCGGGGATCACTACTCTTGTCAATTTGGTACAGCCGTCGAACGCACGATCTCCAATACTAGTAACACCGTCCTCAATGATGACAGTCTTTACCTGTGAACTGCCGACATACCACGGTGCAACACTCATGCCATAGTTATCACCATAATCTTTCATCTTCCCCGTTCCGCTGATGGTCAGCGTACCGTCATCGGACAGGCTCCACGTCAGCTTATCGCCGCAGGTGCCGCTGCTGGCCGCCCACGCTGTTTCCACCAGTCCCAGCGGCAGCATGGTCAGCACCATCACCGCTGCCAGCAAAATGGATAGCAATCTCTTTTTCAATTTGATCTTCCCCTTCCTTGTGCCTGTTCGACACATATTTGGTTTTATTATAGCAGTTTTCCACGAAAAAGCAAGGTGTAGGGGGGGGATATATTCCAGCTTTTCGGCCAAAATCTACCATTTCCGACGGCTCATTTCCCCGCTTAGGGGCACAAGAAAAACCCAGCGCCGGACTTACGCCCAGCGCTGGGTTTTATACACGATCAATTTACTCGTCGTCGCCCTCGTCCTCGGCGGAGGGAGCCAGCAGCGCACGGATGGACAGGGAGATCTTCTGCTTCTCCTCATCGATGGCCGTGATCTTGGCGTCCACGATGTCGCCCTCGGACAGCACGTCGCCGGGCTTCTCAATGCGGCGATCCGCGATCTGGGAAATGTGGATCAGGCCGTCCACACCGGGTACCACCTCGGCAAAGGCGCCGAAGGTCATCAGCTTGACGATGCGCACCTGCGCCACATCGCCCACATGATAGGTGGACATGAACTTATCCCAGGGATTGCAGGAGCGATCCTTCACACCCAGAGAGATCTTGCGCTTCTCGGGATCGAAGGAGATGACGTACACATCCAGCGTATCGCCCACAGAGACGACCTCGGCGGGGTTCTTGATGCGAGACCAGGACAGCTCGGAGATATGTACCATACCATCCACGCCGCCGATGTCCACGAACACGCCGTAGGAGGTCATGGACTTCACGGTGCCGGTGTAGTGCTTGCCGACCTCGATATTCTCCCAGATCTCCGCCTGCGCGGCCTGACGGGCCTCATAGGTCACGGCCTTGATGGAGCCGACAACGCGGCGGCGGGCACGATTGACCTCAGTGATGCGCAGGGAGACGGTCTGGCCGATCATGGCGCTGAGCTCGGCGCCGCGGGGCAGGCCGGACTGGGAAGCGGGCACGAACACGCGCACGCCCTTGACGTTGACAACAATGCCGCCCTTGTTCTCCTCAGTGACTTTGCCTTCGAGGGTGGTCTTCTCCTCGCGGGCCTTCTCGATGTCCTCCCAGACCTTGACAGCGTCCAGACGCTTCTTGGACAGCATGGCGTAACCCTCCACGTCGTTGACGCGGATGATGTAAGTCTCGATCTCGTCGCCGACCTTCACCACATCCTCAGGCTTCACGCTGGGATCGGCGGACAGCTCGTCGATGGAAATATAACCTGCCTGCTTGCAGCCCAGGTCAACCTGCACCTCGGTGGGCCCGATGGCAGTCACGATACCGGTTACCTTCTCTCCTGTATTCAAAGTCTTAAAAGATTTTTCCAGCATTTCCTCGAAGCTCTCTTCGGTAGCTTCCACGTTCTTGATCTCGTCGCTCATTCTTGCATATACCTCCTTAATGATGCCCGCGGGCGTGGACGCGCCGGCTGTAAGCCCCGCCACAGAACATCCGTTAAGAAAGTCACCCTTGAGTTCATCCGCCCGTTCGATCTGATAGACGACGGGGCACCTCTCGCTGCAAATCTCCGTTAAATGTTTGGTGTTGGCACTCTTACGATCTCCGACCACGACCATCACGTCCGCCATGGCGGCGATTTCCGCCGCTTCTGACTGACGCTTATGCGTAGCATCACATATTGTATCAAAGATTTCTGCGTTTGTACACTGTTTTTTTAAAATTTTTACGCAGTTCTCCCAGAGACTGCGGATACAGGTGGTCTGCGCCGCCGCCATCAGGGGCGCCGTGCGCCGCTCCGGCCTTTCAGCAAGCCATTTTTCCAGCGCCTGCGGCCCGTCCACGATGACGGAATCCGCCGCCCAGCTGGCCGCGCCTATAACCTCCGGATGGTGCTGCTCGCCGATGACGAGGGGGATGCGCCCCTCCTCCCCGGCCCGGGCCACCAGCCGCTGGATGCGCCGCACGTTAGGACAGGTGGCGTCCACGATGTCCGCGCCGATAGCCGCCAATGCCTCGTAGACCTGCTTTCTCTCGCCGTGGGAACGGATAATCACCGTCTCCCCCGGCTGTATCTGGGGCACATCGTCCGCCTGCCGTGCGCCCAGCGCCTCCAGCTCCCGCACCACATGCGCGTTGTGGATGATGCTGCCCAGCATGACGCAGCCGCCCTTCTCCCGGGCGGTCTGCTCCGCCAGCTTCACCGCCCGCTCCACGCCGTAGCAGAACCCGGCAGATTTGGCCAATATCACAGGCATGGCACACCGCCTAACTCGTAGACCCGGCGCATGACCTCGTCCGTATTGGCCTGATACTCCTCCGCTGTACCCTTCCGTCCGGTGTAGGCAGGCGTAAAGGGCTTGCCGAAAATGATGGGCGTCTTGCGGAACAAGCGTTTTTTCGTGCCAATGAACACCGGCACCATCTTCACGCCGGCGCGAATGGCCATCATGCCGGCGCCGCTCTTGGGCGTCACCTGTCCGGGCCGCTTCACCCGTGTACCCTCCGGGAAAATCAGCAGGTTCCAGTTATCCCGCAGGCTGGTGATGGCGGTCTTTACCGCGCCGATATCGCTGTTGCCGCGATCCACCGGAAAAACACCCATGTTCCGCAGGAACCAGCGCACCAGTGGGATGGAAAACAGCTGTTTTTTCGCCATGATCCGCAGGCTGAAGCTCTGGGGCATGGAAAGCACCAGCAAAATGGGGTCCCACGCGCTGGAGTGGTTGGCGCACAGGATCGCGGCTTCATCCTCCAGATTTTCCGTGCCGCGCAGCTCCACCGGCAGGAAAAACAGCACGATTGGCCGCAGGATGCGCCACGCTCTGGCATAAAACTTGTTCCTCAATTCGATACACTCCCCCGTATCACGTCCAGCAGCAGCTCGAGGCTGGCGTTGAAATCCATGGAGCTGGTGTCCACCATGATGGCGTCGTCCGCCGCCCGCAGCGGCGCGGCGGCGCGGTGGGTGTCGTTGTAGTCCCGCTCCTCCATCTCCCGCAGCACCTCGGCGTAGGGCTTGGGCGTACCCCGCTGCTGCAGCTCCAGCTCCCGGCGCTTTGCCCGCACCTCCACGTCGGCGTAGAGGAAAATTTTCACGTCCGCGTCGGGCAGCACCACCGTGCCGATATCCCGGCCGTCCATGATGACGCTGTGCTCCCGCGCCAGCGAGCGCTGCATCTCCATCAGGAAGTCCCGCACACCCTGGATGGCGGAGACGGCGGAGGCGTACATGGATATCTCCGGCAGGCGGATGTCCGCCGACACATCCTCCCCGTTCAGCAGCATGCGCTGCAGGCCGTCGCCGTCGTGCTCCATGGCGATGTGGATGTCCGGCAGTGCGGCCAGCACCGCCGCCGTGTCTTGGGGGTCGATGCCCCGTCGCTGCACATACAGACCGATGGTGCGGTAAATGGCGCCGGTGTCCACATACAGGATGCCCAGCCGCTCCGCCGCCGCCTTGGCCAGTGTGCTCTTGCCCGCGCCGGCGGGCCCGTCTACGGCCACGGCGTATCGTCTTTCGTTCATATGCTTCATCCTCGCTGCTCTGCGGCGGAAAGACCCGCCAGATATCCGGTGGCCCACGCGATCTGGAGGTTGAACCCTCCCGTGTAGGCGTCTACGTCCAGTATTTCCCCGGCGAAGTACAGTCCCTCCGCCAGCTTGGAGGCCATGGTGCCGGGCACCACGTCCCCCACCTTCACGCCGCCTGCGGTGACGATGGCCTCCGCCACGGGGCGCGGGCCGGTGAGCGATACCGTGAAGTGCTTCAGCTCCTGCACCAGCGCACGGCGCTGCTCCTTTGTCAGACTGTTGGCCTTCTCCCCCTCCGGCAGCGCCAGACGGCGCAGCAGCACCGGCACCATGCTCCGGTGTACCAGTCCGGACAGGATGTTGGCCATGTCCCGGTTGGGGTTCTCCCCGATGTCCCGCAGGATGCGGCTGTCCAGCTTCTGCTGGTCCAGCGCCGGCTTCAGGTCGATGGACAGGCGGTACTGCTCCTTGTCCCAGCGGCGCAGGTGGGCGCTGGCGGACAGCATCAGCGGCCCGGACACGCCGAAATGGGTAAACAGCATCTCGCCGAACTCCCGGAATACCGGCTTGTTCTTTCCGTTGATCACCGTGGCCTCCACGTTCCGCAGGCTCAGGCCCTGCATGGCGGCGCAGTCGGCATCGCCGCTCTCCAGCGGCACCAGCGAGCCTCTGGGCGGCACGATGGTGTGCCCCAGCGCCGCCGCCATGGCGTAGCCGTCGCCGGTGGAGCCGGTGCCCGGATAGGACACGCCGCCGGTAGCCAGCACCACCGCGTCCGCCGGATGGTGCTGCCTGTCGGTTTGCACGCCGGTGACGCGGCCGTCCTCCGCGGTGATCTCCGCCGCCCGCTCCCGCAGGATGCGGACGCGTAGCCGCCGCAGCTCCCGCTCCAGCGCGCCGGAGATGTCAAAGGAGCGGTCAGACACGGGGAACACACGGTTCCCCCGCTCCACCTTCAGCGGCACGCCCAACGCCTCGAAAAACGCCATGGCGTCCTGGGGCGTGAACCGGGTCAGGGCGCTGTACAGGAACCGCCCGTTGCCGGGGATGTTGGCCATCAGCGTCTCCTGATCGCAGTCGTTGGTCACGTTGCAGCGGCCCTTGCCGGTAATATTCAGTTTCTTGCCTAACCGCTCGTTGGGCTCCAGCAGCGTCACACCCGCGCCCCGTCGGGCGGCGGTGATGGCCGCCATCATACCGGCAGCTCCCCCGCCGATCACTATGATCTCACTCATCGTCCTCTTTCCCGAAGATACTGTACTTCGACCACACCTGCTCCATATCCGCCAGCGTGGCGGACAGCTCCTCTCTGCGCTGGCGGCCTACGGCCAGGATCAGCGCATTCAGCAGACTCAGCGGCGCCGCCATGGAATCCACAAAGGAGATCATGTCGCTGGGCGCCAGCAGCGACAGCGTGGCCATCTGGTACATGGGCGACATGGGGCTGTCGGTGATGGCGATGACATCCGCCTTGCGGGAGCAGGCAAACTGCACCGCATGGATGGCCATCTTGGAGTACCGGGGGAAGCAGATGCTCAGCAGCACGTCTCCCGGCCCGATGTGTACCAGCTGCTCGTAGATCTCACCCGCCGCGCTGCTCTGTACCAGCGTTACGTTCTCAAAAATCAGGTGCATATAGAAGTTGAGATAGCCCGCCAGAAACGAGGACGAACGAACGCCCAGTATATAGATGTGCTTGGCGTGGAGCAGCTTGTCCACCACCCGCTCGAATTCCTCTCTGTCCAGCTCCTCAATGATGTCGTGGATACTGTTCATGTCCCGCTGCATGACGCTGCCCAGAATGTCCGAGCCGCTCATCTGGTCGCTGGACACCTGAATACGCTGGATGGACGTGAGCTTGCCGCGTATCAGCTCCTGCAGCGCCTTCTGCATGTCGGGATAGCCGTTATAGCCCAGCTCCGCCGCGAACCGCACCACCGTGGATTCACTGACCTGCGCCGTCTGCCCCAGCTTGCTGGCGGTCATGAACGCCGCTTTGTCGTAGTTTTCCAGAATGTACCGGGCGATCCGCTTCTGTCCTTTGGAGAACGTGTCCATCCCGTTGCGGATGGTCTGCAAAACGCTCTTATTCACAGGCAGCGCCTCCTTTTATACTTTGCAATTCCTTGTCTGTCAAGTATCTCCACTTGCCGGTCGGAAGGCCGCCCAGCAGCAGGGTATCCTCCTGTACGCGCTGCAGCCGCGCCACATGCAGGCCGATCCTGGCGCACATTCGGCGCACCTGCCTGTTTTTGCCCTGATGGATGGTCACGCGCAGCAGGGCCTGTCCGCCGCTGCGGCTGACCTCCTCCGCCTGCGCCGGTGCGATGGGCTCGCCGTCCAACTCCGTGATGGCCATGAGCCGCTCCGCCGCGCCCCGTATGTCGCCACGCACCGTCACCAGATAGACCTTGTCCACCTGATGCCGGGGGTGCAGCAGCCGCTGGGCGAAGTCGCCGTCGTTGGTGAACAGCAGCAGGCCCTCGGAGTCCCGATCCAGCCGCCCCACGGGATACACCCGTGCGCCGCAGCCCGCCACCAGCTCCGCCGCCGTCTGCCGTCCGCACTCATCGGACAGCGTGGTCACATAGCCCCGTGGCTTGTTGAGCATCAGATACACCGGTGCCGCCGTCTGCGGCAGCGGCCTGCCGTCCACCGTGACGGTATCCGTCTCCGGATCGGCCCGGCCGCCGATGACGGCCACCTCACCGTTGACCCGGACGCGGCCTGCCGCGATCCATTCCTCCGCCGTCCGGCGGGCGCACAGACCGGCGGACGCTATCAGTTTTTGCAGCCGTTCTTTCATGCGTCTCCACTCTCCCACTGTATCCATGCAGCCCACACCTCCGTCACTGTGCGGTGCATGCGCTCCGCTACCTGCTGCGCCGTCATACGCGGCGCTGTCAGGCAAAAACCATATTCGTACAGCGCCGCGTGGTCTGCCCAGTCGTCGCTGTCCCGCAGTGTCACCGCGATAAGGCGGCAGCCGCACCGCTCGGCGCAGGACACCAGCGTACGCCCCGCCGCCTTGGTATACCCGGTCTTCAGGCCGATGCAGCCCTCCACCTGCCGCAGCAGGCGGTTGTGGTTCTCCATGGTGCGCTGGCCGATAGTGACGCTGCGGCTGGAGCAGATGCGTCGGAACGTAGGCTCCTCCATGGCTGCGGCGGCCAGCACTGCCATATCCCGCGCCGTGGAGTAGTGCCCCTCGGCATCCAGTCCGTTGGGATTGGCAAAGCTGGTACGGGTCATGCCCAGCGCCGCCGCCTTTTCGTTCATCAGCGCCACGAAGGGCTCCGGTCCCCCGGCGCACGCCGTCAGCGCCAGCGCCGCGTCGTTGCCGGAGCACAGCAGCAGCCCGTACAGCAGCTCCTCCACCCGCACCGTCTCGCCGGGCTTCAGGTACATGGATGAGCCCTCCGCCATATGGTCGCGGGTCACGGTGACGGTGTCGTCCAGTCCCGCCTGCTCCAGCACCACCATCGCCGTCATGATCTTGGTGGTGCTGGCAATGAGCATCTGCTCATCGCCGTTCTTTTCGTACAGCACCTGGCCCGTATCCGCGTCCAGCAGGACAGCAGCCGTGGCGGAGACCTCCACAGCCTCCGCCACAGCCGGCAGCATACACAGGAGCAGGCACAGGCGCAGCAGCGCCCGCAGCATCTTGGCCCACATAGGATCACCCCTGCTTTTGTACCATCAGTTAACAAGGGCAAACACGCCCTTGTCAGCTGATGGTAAGATCATCCCAGTATATTCGGCCCTGTGCGAAAGTATTTTGTCTTAGAAATCCGCCTTTTCCCGCTTCTTGTCGATGAAGCCCTCCACACGATCCATGACCTGCGGCACCATCTCCACGATGCGGTCGACGGTGGTGATGGCGGGGGTGCCCACGGGCAGCATGCGGGTCACGCCGTCCTTGACCACCAGAAACGCCATAGGCTCCACCCGGACGCCGGCGGCCGCGCCGGCCCCCAGCTTGTCGGGCTGCTTGCCGTAGTCCCCGCCGCCGCAGCCGAAGCCGAAGCTCAGCCGGGACACGGGAATCAGGGTCACGCCGTCCGCCGTGACGATTGGCTCCCCTACCACGGTATTGGAGTCCACCATCTCGCGGATCTTGCCCATGGAGGCTTCCATCATTGCGCTGATAGCATTCTTCTTCTCGTTGATTTCCATGCTGTACGCTCCTTTTCCTCAGTTGGTTGTATGGGTCGCGTCCGCACCGGCGGGCGCCTGGTCTTTCATATTCTGCACCGATTCCCCGGCGGCCTGCCTCTCCTTGGCGGATCTCTCCTTACGGAAGGCCATGAGCCACCGCAGCGCCGGCCCGGCAAAGGCAAAGCCGATGGCCAGCAGATCGCCGATGCGGAAGCTCAGCCCCACCTCGCCGCTGATGCGCGTTTCCGCGGCGGTAAAATCCGTCTCCAGATGGACGCGGGGATCCGGCATGTTTGTCAGCTTCTCCAGCTCCGGCATCACCGTCCACATGACCGCGTTGGCCCAGCCGTAGGTTTCCGCCGTCTGCGCGGGATCATCGCCGCCGAAGCACACCGAAAGCCGCATGGGGTCGATGCGCAGACGCTTCCGGGTTTTCCGCAGCCCCCGCTTCAGGGACTCCCACAGTGCCGGCAGTGCGCTGCGGATATCGCCGGGCGTCAGATCCAGCTTTTTCCGTTTTTCCTCCGCCGGTTTTTCCTTGACCGGCTTCTCCTTTTTGGGCTTTTCCGGCTTCTTTTTCTCCGGCTTCGGCACCAGCTGTAACCGGACAGGCCCCGCCATAGCCGTAACGCACAGCGCGTCGCCGAAGCGGACGTGTACGCCCACGCGCAGCAGGAGCAGCAGGAGTATCAGTGCCAGCAGTATGCCCAGTATCCACAGCGCGGCCACGCCCGTCACCTCTTTTCCTTATTCCTCTCCCATCTCTGCCGGGAGGTTCCCGTCGTCGTCCAGCCGCATCTGGCCGTCGGCCTCCAGACCCGGCAGCTGGGGCAGATCCTCCAGCGAGTCCAGATGGAACGCCCGCAGGAACGCCTGCGTCGTCCGGTACAGCCGGGGCCGTCCCGGCACCTGCAGCCGCCCGCACTCCTCGATGAGATGGCGATCCAGCAGCAGCCCCACGGTGTAGGAGCTGTCCACGCCCCGTATCTGATCCACATAGGCCCGCGTGGTGGGCTGGTAGTAGGCGATGATGGTCAGCACCTCCAGCGCCGGCTGGCTCAGCTTGGCGGGCTTGCGTATCTCAAATGCCTTGCGTATCTGGTCGCCGTACTCCGGTGCGGAGCACAGCTGGTAGCTGTCCTCCATCCGCAGCAGACGGATGCCCCGCCGCTCGTAGCTGTAGTAGTCCTGCAGCCGCTGGAGCACCAGCTCCGCCGTAGGCTTGTCCAGATCCAGCGCCACGCAGATGCGGTCGATGCCCACCGGCTCGCCGGAGGCAAAGAGGATACCCTCCACCGCGGCCTCGATCTCCTTCATTTCCCGTGTATCCATGGTCTTCCCCTTACATCAGTTCTTCCGGCACGTCGCCCTCGCAGGTGATAGTGCAGTCGCTGGCGGAACCGGCCAGCCGGATGAGATTGTTCCGGCACAGCTCCAACACGGCCATAAATGTGGCTACCAGCTCGCTGCGGCTCCTGCTGCCCCGGAACAGCAGCAGAAAGCGGGTGATGCCGCTGCGCTTCAGTCGGTCGATGATCTCCCGTGCCTTTGTCTCCACCGGGTACGGCTCCCGCTTGACGATCTCGTCAAAGGCCTTCAGCGGCGGCGTCTCCTCCACCTGCCCCCGGCGGTCTGTGACCTCCTGCATGGCCAGGATCAGGTCTGCCGGCTCCTGCTCGTACTCGTAGATCTTGCCCCGCTCCATCGGCTCCGGCGGACGGGTCAGCACATTGCGGCCGAACTCCCCCATAGGCCCCAGCCGCTCGGTGATATAGCGCACCTTGGCGTAGGCGTCGCCCCGCTTCCGCTCCTCCAGCGACTGGATGAGGGCGTCCATCTCGCTCTGGGCCTCCTCGTCCTCCAGGCTCAGCAGCATGCGGGTCTTGATGTACATCAGGTGCGCGGCCATGGTGATGAACTCGCTGGCCACCTCCAGATCCATCTGCTTGCGTTTTTCCAGATAGTCCAGATACTGCTCCAGTATCAGGGCGATGGGGATGTCCTGTATTTCTATCTTGTTCTTGCTCAGCAGGAACAGGATCAGATCCAGCGGCCCCTCGAAATCCTCCAGCGGCTCGCTGGACTTGGTCTGCACCACCTTTTCCAGCTTGAAGATCGGATTGTCCAACGGCGTTTACTCCTCAAAAGCCGACAATGCGGCAGAATAGCTCGAATACCCAGCGGATGGCGGCGTCCAGCGCGTTGCTGCCGATGCCCACGGAGATGATGACCACCAGCAGCACCATGCCCAGCTGCTCATAGCGCATCAGCCAGTTATAGGCCCTGTCCGGCAGCAGCACCGCCGCTACCTTGGAGCCGTCCAGCGGCGGCACCGGCACCAGATTGAAAAGGCCCAGACCCACCGACAGGGACGCGGTGTTCACCAGAAACGAAAACAGCGTCTCCGGCAGTGTGCCTGTCATCAGCGCCCGGAGGTACACCAGCCGCGCCGCCAGCAGCAGCGCCAGCGCCAGCAGAAAGTTGGACACCGGCCCTGCCAGCGCCGTGATGGCCATGCCCTCCTTGGGCTTCTTGAAATAGTTGGGGTTCACCGGCACCGGCTTGGCCCAGCCGAAGCCCGCCACGATCATCATGAAAAAGCCGATCCAGTCGATGTGCCGCAGGGGGTTCAGGCTCAGGCGATGAGCCCGCTTGGCCGTGGGATCGCCCAGCGCATAGGCCGCCAGCCCGTGGCACGTCTCGTGGATGGTCAGGCACAGGAACACGGCGGCCAGCCGCAGCAGGATGCTCTCCAGCGAGCCGAAGTCCAGCGCGTCCCATAAATTCGTCAGATATTGCAAGGATGGTTCCTCCCGGTAAAACGCGGCGCGTATGCACAGAAAATACACCCCGCTGCGATAGTCCTCTGCATTATAGCAAATATTCCCGCAAAACACAAGAAAAAATCACCTGTACCCCCTGTGCATTGTCACCAAAATGACCCGGATGTAACCATTTTGTATCCAACTTACCACCGCTTTGTCTTTTTCCTGTAAGGATGCGTACCGGTTTCTCTGGTATGGTATAGACAAGAAGAAATAGTACATCATTTATCCGCTGTAAGAAAGGAGAACACAAAATATGGTAAACGTGAAGCTGATCGTCGGTCTGGTCGTTCTGTGTCTGGCTTCCGCTGTGGCGGCCTTCCTTCTGCCCAATGCCATTGGCATGCTGCTCTCCTTCGTGAGCATGGGCGCCGCTGCCGCCATCGCCGTTCTGGCCGTTGTGGCTTTCGTGCGGCTGCTCACACGGCGCCGTGCGTTCTGATACAGGCCCTCCCACCTGTGATCCGAACCCCAGATCCCTACCCCGGCAGGACAGGGAACGCAAAATGCGTTCCCTGTCCTTTTTCTGTTGAAAATGCCGGCGAAACCGGGTATACTGACCCTATAAAGAGAAACAAAGGAGTGCCGGTATGAAAGTACGTCTCAACGACGACACGGAGATTGTCCGTACCATCCGCGAGGGCCTGCGCCGCACCGGCGGCTACTGTCCCTGCCGTCTGGCCCGCACGGAGGAGAACCGCTGCATATGCAAAGAGTTCAAGGAGCAGATCGCAGACCCCGGCTTCGAGGGCTACTGCCACTGCCGCCTGTACTACAAGGAGAAGTGACCGTCTGACGGCGGAGAGGGCCGCGCCATCGGCGCGGCCCTCTATCCGTTACCTTTTTAGCATTTCCCGGATGACACCGATGACTGTCAGCACCACGCCGCCCAGCAGCATGAAGTCCGCCACGTTCCACACCAGACGTCCCAGCCTTTTCCCGGCGCGGGGCAGCTGCACATAGTCCGTTACGCTCCCCCGGCGCATCCGGTCGTACTGGTTGCTCAGCCCGCCGGTGAGCACCAGCAGAATACCCAGCCGCGCCGGACTCAGCCGCCGCTCCACATGGGGCAGCAGCAGGATGGCCGCCGCGATCCATACCAGCAGCGGCACCCACCGCAGGATGAACCGGTAACGGCTGCCCGCGCCCAAGAAGAATCCCGGATTCTCCAGATGGGTCAGCCGCAGTATTTTGCCGCTGAAGTGCAGCTTGTCCCGGTAGGCCAGCAGCTTCAGCACACGGTCGAGCACCAGCAGCGCCGCCGTGAGGACGATGGCGGTACGCATCCTCTCACCTCCTGCCCCGGCGGATGGTAAAGCCGAATACCAGTCCGCACAGGCCGCCCACGATGTGGGTGATCTGGGAGATGTTGTCCTGCTTGAAAAGGCCGTCCATGATCTCGCCGCCCAGATAGAAGATGACCACCAGGATCAGCGTGATGGGGATCTCCCCCCGGCGCATGGCGGTGAAGGAGGACAGCACGATCATCATGAACACCACGCCGCTGGCGCCCAGCAGCACCGAGCCGGGGAAGAACACGAAATGCACCAGTCCCGTCACCAGCGCGGTGACGGCGATCGTCCACACCATGGTGCCGCTGCCGTACTTCTCCTCCAGCCCCGGCCCCACCAGCAGGATCAGCAGCATATTGCCCATGTAGTGCTCGTAGTCCGCGTGGCCCAGCACATGCCCGAAGAACCGCACATACGTCAGCGGATCGGACAGAGAGGCGCGGTACACGGAGAAATACTGATATGTAGCAGCTCCGTCCGTCCATTTCCCCAGCAGCAGAGCCAGCAGGCTCAGCAGCGCGAATGCCAGGATCACCGGCGCGTTGAAGCGTATCACGATCTTTTTCAAACAGTTTCCCTCTTTTCAAACGCGATGGAAGCCATTATACTATACGGAGCGAAAAATGTAAACCAAAGGAGGCGCATAAATGTGAAAAAATGGCTCAAGACCCTTCTGTGCATCGTACTGGCGCTGGTGGTGCTGGCGGCGGGCTATGTGGCCTATGTGTTCATCGACTACCACCGCATCGGCGATATGCCCCTGACCCCCGTCAACACCGAAACGGCGATCCCCTCCCTTCGGACCGGCACGCCCTACACCGCCGTGTCCTATAACATCGGCTTCGGCGCCTACGAGGACGATTACGGCTTCTTCATGGACGGCGGCACCGAATCCCGTGCGTGGAGCGAGGAACGCCTGACTGCCAACCTCGCGGAGATCGGCGCTTTTCTGCAGGCGCAAGCGGCGGACTTCTATCTGGTGCAGGAGGTGGACATGGGCTCCACCCGTACCTATCAGGTGGACGAGCGTCCCTATATCACCGATGCCCTGCCCGGTCTGAGCAGCGTGTTCTGCCAGAACTACGACTCCCCCTACCTGCTGTATCCCCTGACCCGACCCCACGGCGCGTCCCGCTCCGGCCTGCTGACCCTGTCTGCCGCCGGTATCACATCGGCCGGCCGCGTGGGGCTGCCGGTGGAGAGCGGCTTCATGAAGCTGCTGGATCTGGATCGCTGCTATTCCGTCAGCCGCATCCCCGTGAACGGGGGTAAAGAGCTTATCCTTTACAATCTTCATCTCTCCGCTTATACCAGCGACGGCACCATCGCTACGGAGCAGCTGAAGCTGCTGCTGGCAGATATGCAGGCGGAGTACGATGCGGGCAACTGGTGCGTGGCCGGCGGCGACTTCAACAAGGATCTGCTGGGCGACTCCGCCGCGTGGTTCGGCGAGGCCGATCAGTCCTACTCCTGGGCGCAGCCCATTCCGGAGGGCACTTTTAACGGCGTGGATGTGACGCTGGTGACGCCGCTGGATGAGAGCGCCCCCGTCCCCAGCTGCCGCAACGCCGATGGGCCCTACCATCCGGGGCAGTACGTCCTGACGGTGGATGGCTTTCTGGTCACGCCCAACGTGACGGCGGCGCAGGCCACGGTGCTGGATACCGGCTTCGCCTATTCCGACCACAACCCGGTAGCCATGACGTTCACTCTGTCATGACCACTTACTGAAAAAGCGGGCTGTCCCTGTGGGACAGCCCGCTTTTTTCCTTCAATGTTCAATGCTCCGCCGGAATAAGATGCAGTTTAATGTGGGGCTACACCATGTAAACCAAGCTGTCAAGCGCTTTTCCGCTCAGATGACCCGGTAATCTCCGTGTACCGGCGGGATGTCGCCGCCGTACACCTTGAAGTAGTCCAGGATCAGCTCGGACATCTCCGTGCCGATCTCCCGCACCACCTTGCAGCCCACATAGCAGTCGTAGCCGCCCGTGCCGCTGGCCCGATAGCTATTGAGGCAGATGGTGAATACGTCGCTGTCCGCCACCGGCTTCCCCGCCACGGTCAGCGATGTGACCCGCTGCCCCACAGGTCGGGAAATGTCGTAGACGTAGGACGCCCCGGCGTAGTAGTCATAATTGTAGTGCTCCACCTTGGGCTCCAGAAAGCAGTCCGACACCCGCAGGGAGCCGTCGTCGTTCCGGGTGAAATATTCGGCGCTGCGCTCCATGGCCTGCCGCAGCACGGCGCCGGTGATCTCCAGCACTGACAGCGTATTGGTGTAGGGGTAGGCGATGAGCAGATCGCGCCGCCGCACCACCTGCGGCAGCCCTGCCACATCGTTGGCCAGACTGGATGCCGACAGCCGCGCGCCGCTGGCCCACAGCTGCACCGCATTGAACAGGTCGGACAGGCCGCTGCCCTCCGCTGCCATGCGCAGCGGCGTATCCGGCAGCAGCGGGTCGCGCAGGTGTCCCACCACCTCGTCCAGCCAGTTCTGCGCACCGTGCTCCATGCCGGCGAACTCCTCCAGCCAGTCCCGGCGGCACGCACCACCTGCGGGTACGGTTTTGCTTGTGAAGTGTTTCTCCTTGTCAGTGATTGCCGCATCAATACGCAGGAACTCCTGTCCCCTGTCGGTGGGCTGCACCACGAACGTGCCGCACACGGACTGGCCGCGGACGGTCATGTGCTGGTGTCCCGTCAGCAGCAGGTCGAAGTCCAGCTCCTGACACAGCCGGTACGCCACGTTTTCATGGGTGGTGGACAGCACCCGGCCCGTGGCCAGATCCCGCTCAAAGCCGCCGTGATAGATGCACAGCGTCACATCCACCTGCCCCCGCAGCTTCTCCAGCGCCGCCCGGGCGGCGGGGACGGGGTCACTGATGGTGACGCCGGACAGATGCTCCGGCTTCTCCCAGATATTCACATAGTCGGTGACGATTCCCACGATACCGATGCGCAGCCCGTTCTCCAGCGTATGGATGCGTGCGGGGAACCGGACGCCCGCGCCGTCCCACCGGACGTTCTCGCAGACGCAGCGGGCATGCAGCGCATCCAGATAGCTGTCCAGATACGCCATGCCGTAGTTGAAGTCGTGGTTGCCCAGCGTCACATAGTCGTAGCCGCAGCGGTTCATGATCTGGGCGAACCGCCCGGCATCTCCCAGCGTGTCGTGGCAGAACGCCCCCAGCGGCGAGCCCTGCAGCAGGTCGCCGCCGTCGATGACGAGGGTGTTGCCGTCCTTCTCAAAGCGGTTGGCGCATTTGAAAAGGCCGATGTCACGCTCCTCCCGGCTGCGGTAATCCGTGGGATAGATGTACCCGTGGAGGTCGGAGGTGAAATAGATGGTGAAATTTCTCTCCATAGCCTACCCCCGCGCCAGCTTGACCCGGATCCGGGCGGATATCCACTCGATGATGAGCACCAGCACGATCAGCCCCAGCAGGATAGCGCCCACCTCGTTCCAGCGGTAGGAGCTCATGGCGAAGATCAGCGGCGCACCGATACCGCCGGCGCCCACCAGACCCAGCACTGTGGCGTCACGCAGGTTCATGTCGAACCGGTAGATGATGGTGGAGGTAAAATCCGCCGTCAGCTGCGGCAGGATGCCGTACCGGATCTTCTGGAACGTGGTGCAGCCCGCAGCGTCCAGCGACTCCAGAATACGCTTGTCCAGATCCTCGATGCTCTCGATAAACATTTTGGACACCATGCCGATGGAACACAGCGACATGGTCAGCAGACCCGCAAAGGGCCCGGGGCCGGTGACGCGGATGAACATCAGGCCGTACACAAAGGCCGGGATGGTGCGGATGGCGGCGATGAGCACACGGCCGATGAGCGCCACCGGCTTGGGTACCAGATTACTGGCGCTGATGAACGACAGCGGCAGTGAGATCACCGCGCCCACGATGGTACCCAGAAACGCGATGCAGAACGTCTCCAGCAGCAGATAGGGCACGCCGTTGGTGCCCAGCGTGAACAGCAGCTTGCCGGAGGGATGGAAGATGCCGGAGATGATGTTGCCCGCCACCTCCATACCGTTGCTGGTGGGGTTGCTGACCCGCACCGCCGTGCCCGACCACGCCAGCAGGCAGGCCACGATAAACGCCGCCAGCAGCTGCCACAGCCATGTTTTCGGCGCGGCGCCGTAGGCTTTTAGAATTTTCTGATCCATAGCGGCCCCCTCCTTACGTCAAGCGCTTGCGCAGCCAATGGCTGATGCCCTCGATGACCATGACCGCCGCGAACAGGACGATCAGGATCATGCCCAGACTGTCGTACTCCCGCCAGCCGATCTTCTCGTTCATGATAAGGCCCAGACCGCCCGCGCCCACATAGCCAAGGATGGACGCATAGCGCACGTTGCCCTCCAGACAGAACAGGGACACGGACAGGTACGTCGGCAGCACCTGCGGGAACACGGCGGTGGCAAAGGCTTGCAGCCGCGTGGCGCCCAGCGCCTCCATGGCCTCGTAGGGCCCCATGTCCACCGTCTCAATGATCTCGAACAGCTGCTTGCCCACATAGGCAAAGGTGAACACCGCAATGGCGCAGGTACCCGCCATGGTGCCGAGGCCGAAGATATAGGTGGCGATCAGGGCGCAGACCAGCGTGGGCAGCGTCCGCACCAGGCTGAGGAACAGCCGCACGAGGAACACCACCACGCGGTTGGTGACGATGTTGCTGGCGGCGGCCACGGCAAAGGGTACGGCCAGCACCGCACCCACGAAGGAGCCGAGGAAGGACATCTTGATGGTGTCCCACAGGGGCTGCCAGATCTTGGACAGGTACCCGGTGTTGGGCGGGATCATGGCCTTGAGGATGTCGAAGAACTTGCTGCCCTTCTTCACCAGCACCGCGAAGTCGAAGCCGGTGATATGCACAGACAGCGCACCCAGCGCCAGCACGATCAGAATGACCAGCGGCGCACGGCTGCGCTTCTCCTCCACCACCGCACCGTTGGGCAGCGTATAGCGGCGGGGCTTGAACAGGCGGTCGTACAGGCTCATACGCTTGCCTCCGCCTGACCGTTGTCTCCATAAATGGCGTCCAGCACGGCCTGATCCACGTTGGCGGACGGCCCGTCGTAGACGATTTTGCCGGCCCGGATGCCGATGATGCGGTCAGCGTACTCGATGGCCAGCTCCACATGGTGAATGTTCAGCAGAATAGAGATGCCCATCTCCCTGTTGATGCGCACGAAGTCCTGCATCACCTGCTTGGCGGTGACGGGATCCAGCGCGGCCACCGGCTCATCAGCCAGAATGATCCGCGGGTCCTGCGTCAGAGTGCGGGCCAGCGCCACGCGCTGCTGCTGACCGCCGGACAGCTGATCGGCCCGCATGTAGGCCTTGTCCAGGATACCCACCTTATCCAGCGACTCCAGCGCCTTGATCTTGTCCTCCCTCCGGAAGGCCCCCAGCAGCACCCGCCAGAAGGGCATATCCGGCACGCAGGCGGACAGCACGTTCTTGATAACGGTGGTGCGCGTCACCAGATTGAAGGACTGGAACACCATGCCGATGCCCCGGCGGAACCGGCGCAGGCTCTTGCCCGACAGGGTGCTGACATCCGTGCCATTCACCGTCAGTGTGCCGGAGGTGATCTGGTGCATGCGGTTCACGGAGCGCAGCAGCGTGGACTTACCGGCGCCGGAGCGGCCGATGATGGCCACGAACTCGCCGTCCTGAATGGTCAGGTTCACGTCATCCAGACCCACCGTGCCGTTGGGATATACCTTGGATACATGGTCAAAAACGATCATACGGTCTCCTCTTTTCCTGAAATAGCAGACGGGGAGGGCTGCACAGCGGAAGGTCTTGGCTGTGCAGCCCTCCCCGCGTCTGGGAAAGTGCTTAGTTGGCGGCCGTCAGCTCCTGAATGAGCTTCTGCGCGGCGCGCTCGTTGTCGTAGTCGGAGGACTGCGCCACCTGATAGCCCTTGTGGCTGTAGATGGCGATGACTTCCTTACCGGCATCGGTGTTGCCGATATTGATGAACGCCTGCTGCAGCGCGGCGATCAGGTCGGCATCCATGATCTCGGAGTTCTTGCTGACAGAGATGGTGTCGTTGTAGATGGGAGCGGTGACGCCGATAACGTTGGTCTCCTCCCAGATGCTGCCTTCGCGACCGAACTCGGTATTCCAGCGCTCGGCATAGTCGCGGCGGGCGTCAGCGTAGGTCACCAGCACGTCCACCTGACCGGATGCCAGACGGGCAAAGGCGCTGGCGTAGGAGTCGGACTGCACGGCGCTCTTCAGATCGGAAATGCCCTTGCCGTAGTGATCCTGCAGCCACAGAGCGGGATAGATATAGCCGGCGGGAGAGGATGTGCCCATGATGCTCCAGTTGGCGCTGTCCAGATCCTCCCATGTCAGCTCCTCGCCGTTGTTGACCTTGGCGGCCAGCTCCTGTCCCTTGTCGGAGGGGCCGGCGATCATCAGAGCGCGGTAGGACACGGCCTGCTTGTCGGAAGCCTCGGTGGGCTGACCGTCGTTCCAGTCCTTGGCATTGTCGGAATCCTTGCTCAGGCCGTCGCGGGTGGCGGTCAGGATGACCTCTGCGCCGTCATCGTACAGCACATAGGTGCCGCCGGGGATCAGGCCCACATCGATGGTACCGGCCTCCAGGCCCTCGCCCACGGCCTCGTAGGTCGTGCCGACGGTGATCTCCACGTCGCCCACCTCGTAGCCCTGCTTGGCCAACTCGTCCTTCAGCATCTGCTTCAGAGGCTCGGTCACGGTGATGATCTCCTCGGGCTCGCGGGAGGGCACGAAGGCGACCTTCAGCGTCTCGATCTTCTTGGCGCTGTCGGTATCGCCGCCGGTGCCGTTGTCGCCGGTGTTGGCCTTGTCGCCGCAGCCTGCCAGCAGGCCCAGCGCCATGACCAGCGCCAGAAGAAGCGAAATGATCTTTTTCATCTTTTTTCCTCCATAATTCAATGGTGTTGTTCCTGTGCCCCGGCCTCTCCGGCCGGACGCACCTGCGGCACGGCACACGAAAGGCGTGCCATACCGTCACCCAGTATAGCACACCTTGTCCGGGAAAATTTTTCTGTTTTAGGAAAAAAGTAACATCTTGTCAGCGGCGTTCCCCGCCAAAGTAGAACGCCACCAGCTCCTCAAACGCCAGAATGACATGGCCGAAGAACGTGTTGGGCAGGCTCCCGGCCAGCGTCTGCTTGGAGCCGTCCACTACGAACACGATGTCCGACATCTGCGCCAGCGCGGAGTCGCCCCGCTTGGTGAACGTCACGATGCGGTGGCCGTTCTGCTTCGCGTGCCGCACGTCGTTGAGCACCGGCTCCGTCTCCCCGCTCTGGCTGACGGCGAACATCACCGGCGCCGGATCCTCCCCGCCCTCCAGATGGTGAGCGTCGCGGAACAGCATGTAGTCATAGAAATGCACATTGTTATACACCATGAACCCGCAGATGGACAGCCGCTGGGCGATGTAAGCCCCCACGATGTTGGAAAAGCCCTCGCCGGTGGTGAACAGCTTGGCCTGCCGTGACTGATCCATCAGGCGGCAGAATCGCACCGCCAGCTCCTCGGAGTAGTTGTCGATCATGCTCTTGAGGTTTTCCGTGCTGCGCTCCTCCCCGTGGGAGTCGAACTGGCGGCTCAGGTAGTAGTACAGCTCGCTGTACCCGTCAAAGCCCAGCCGCTTGCACATCTTCATGATGCTGGTGGTAGACAGGAAATTCTCCCCTGCGATCTGCTGGATACCCACCCGCTTTTCGCCCCGCTTGATGTGGCTCGTGATGCCGGTGATGACCTTTTTCTCATCCTCTGACAGCAGGTTTGTCAACAGAAAATAACCGTCTCCCATACAATGATCCTTTCCCGCGCCATTCTCGTCTCTTTCAGTGGGCACTGCCGGCGCTCCACACGCGGCAGCATGCCGCGTCGGCCCGCGCCGCCGCCCTTCTGCGTCATTATACCGCATATCCGCCGGATTTGCAAGAAACCCCGCGCCGGCCCGCGTTAGGCGAACACCGGCTCAGCAGGTCTGGTTGCAGAGCACCATCACCTTTTTGCAGTTTGGACAATACAAGCCCTCGTCAAGGTCATGCGCTTTTATGGACTCCCTGCTTCCGAAGAACATTCTGCAGATATGCTTCAGCTCCGTCTCTCCCGCCTTTCGCGGATAGAACGTAGGCCCGGCCCCGGTCTTGCAGACAATATCCCCTGTTATCATCTCGCCATTACTAATGGGGCATTGCATGATATTTCCTCTCTCCGGCTTCCGACTTCTTTGCTTCATCATACCATACCGCCACAGCAACTGCAACCGGTTTTCGATCAGGCAGCCATGCGTCAGGCAGCCATGCAGCGGGTCTGTGCGGACATCAAGGCCGCGCAAGCAGGGAATGGCCGACAAACTCGCAAGCTGTCTGAATAACATTTGAAAGACAGCGGCGTTCTTTCCCCGCCCAAAAGGGCAAAGCAAAACCCCGAAACCGTTGTTGTGTAACGGTTTCGGGGTGGCACGCCGTGAGGGATTCGAACCCCCGGCCTTCTGGTCCGTAGGTTGTCTCAAGGGCAAATCGGAGCCGTTTCGGCTCCGATTTGTGCTATTTGCCGCCGTTCGCCCGGCGGATCTTCCATTGTTTCCGCCCAGCCCTGCCTGCTCCGGTTCCGTTCTGGGTCAAAAGTGGGTCAGACACGGTGCGCCCGCACCCACGCCAACAGCGCCTCGTAGTCCATCGCACCGGAGGCGACAGCCAGACCGACCTCGACAACTTCATCGTTGGTGCAGTCCAGCCGAATACCGTTGACCTCCAGAAATGTCAGCATCACATACATACCGATGCGCTTATTGCCATCCACAAAGGCATGGTTGGAGATGAGCGCATAGCCCAGCCGAGCGCCCTTTCCCTCCTTGGTAGGGTAGAATTCCTGCCCGCCAAAGCCGGAAAAGACATTTTCCAACGTGGATTCCAGCAGAGCCCCATCCCTGACGCCGATGCACCTATTATACGCAGATTGTAGGTAAAAATCAACCTATTTTAAGGTGGGTTTTGCGTCCGGCCCAAATGGAATGGGGCGGCAGATGAACGCTTGCAAGGCATAGGCAGGGGAGATTGTGAAAGCGGAATTGATTTATGATTGAACGAGGAAGTCCGGACAGAAAACTGTTCGGACTTTTCTCATATAGTCCAAAGCTGCGGTAGAATTGTTCACAGGTTTTATTCTATAATTTGAATACAATAATTGTGCAACAAATCTGGAAAAACATAATCATCAATGTGTAAAATGTGATAGTCATGAGGAAAAAACGAGAATCACTGAAAGGATGTGGGGGGCATTGTGCGGGAAAAGGATTGAGCAATCAGTAGTCTTGTCCGTATTATTTGTTCTAATGTTTATTGCTGGATGTTTTTTTGTGAAAGCCAATCAAGAAAAGGAATTTGAGAAAAAGGATTATGGTGTGTTTTTAAATGCGGACGACTCATCTTTGGAACGATTTAAAATATATGAAACGATTGTAATTGACGCACAGTATTTTACAAAAAGGGATATTGAATTGCTCCATCAAAATGGAACAGTCGTATATACATATCTAAATATTGGGTCGATTGAAAACTTCAGGGAGTACTATACAACCTATGCGGAACTGGCAATCGGTGAGTATGAGCATTGGAAGGAAGAAGAATGGGTAGATGTAGCAAACCCAGACTGGCAGAAGTTTATAGGACAGCTTTCTCAGGAACTAAATGAAAAAGGTGTTGACGGATTCTTTATAGATAATTGTGATGTATATGATTACGCTCCGCACGAGAGTATTTTTGAAGGTCTTACAGCAATTCTACAAAACATGATGACGTTTGGAAAAGCGGTCATCATCAACGGTGGAGATACTTATGTGGCGGAATATAGGGAACGCTATGGGGATATTGATCATATTATGACAGGCGTAAATCAGGAATCCGTATGGAGCAGTATTGATTTTGATAGCGGAACTTTTCGTGAGCAAACGAGCGAGACGAGAGATTATTTCTGCAAATATTTGGAAACGTGCAAGGCGGATGGGGTGGAAGTGTATCTGTTGGAATATACAACTAATCAAAAACTGATTCAAAAAATAAAAGTATACTGCAAGGAGCAAGACTTCCATTTTTATATTTCCAGCTCCCTTGAACTTAGATAATGAGTGTTGAGAAATACGAAAAAGATGAGCAGATTACAAAAAATGTTCAGCCTATGAATAATGGCATAGAAGGTGAAATTTGATTAGACAAAGATTAGAGGCGGGAATTAACGCAAGGCAAATGATTTTGCGCCACTGTAGTCAATGGAAAGGGCTTCTTGGCCGTTCGAAAATCGCACCGCTGTAACCAAAGAAGAACGCCTCCGGCAGCGCAAGAATTGGGCCGCCATAGACAAAGATAAGATGGCGCGGTGCCGGGGGCAAATGATAACTTTCTGATAACAGTTCCGTTTTGGGATAGCTTTGTTCCCTTGATTACGGTATTGTTCGTTGGCAAAGGATGCTGATTTTATGCCAAAGCGACGAGCAAACGGCGAGGGCAATATCCGAAAGCGAAAGGACGGACGCTGGGAGGGCCGGTACACTGTCGGTCACGATCCGGAAACCGGAAAGGCCATCATCAAAAATGTCCTCGGCAAGATGCAAACGGAAGTAAAAGAAAAGCTGAAGAAAGCCATCGAGGAAAATGTCGGCATCGACTATGGGCGGGCCAAGAACTACACCGTGGGGAGTTGGCTTGAGATATGGATGGAAAACTACGCAAAAATCAAACTGCGCCCATCGACCTTCAAAACCTCGCAAGGCTTTCTGAAAAACCACATCAAGCCGCAGATCGGCAGCGTTCCACTGGCAGAATTGACTTCTCTGGACTTGCAGCGGTTCTACAAGCACCTGCTGGACGGCGGCCGGGTTGACCGCATCGAGGCCAAGAAAAAGCCGAAAGGGTTAGCACCGAAAACCGTGCGAAACATCCACCAAATGATCTGCTCGGCATACAACCTCGCCATCGAACAGTGTCTTGTCACGAAAAATCCAACGCAGGGCTGCGCCTTGCCGAAGGTGGAGCACAAGGAGATGAAAACGCTGACCGCCGACCAACTCAGCACCTTTTTCCGGGAGGCCAGGGACAGTGGCGTGTACGAGCTCTACTACCTCGACCTCGCTACCGGGCTACGGCGGGGCGAACTGCTGGGACTGAAATGAACGGACGTTGACCTCGACCGTGGTGTGCTGAAAATCCGACGGGCCATCTCGCGGCAAAACGGCAAAGTGGTCGAGGCACCACTGAAAACGAAAAACGCTTATCGCACCCTGCCGCTGTCGGCAGATGCGATAAGCATTCTGAAAATGCAAAAATGCAAAGTCGGAAACAGCGAATGGGTATTCCCGTCACCCACCGGAAGCCCCATGTCACCGGACAGCGTCCTGCATATGCTCCAGCGGGTGCTGAAACGGGCTGGACTGCCACGGATACGCTTTCATGACTTCCGACACACCTTCGCGACGATGGCCCTGCAGAACGGCGTGGACGTCAAGACCGTCAGCAGTATGCTCGGCCACTACTCGGCGGGCTTCACGCTGGACACCTACGCCCACGTCACAACGGACGCCCAACTCAAAGCCGCCCAGACGATGGGCAATATCCTCTCCCGTGCTGTCTGATGCTTTCCGCTATCTGCTCCCGTTGGGGTCAGCGTTTGGGTCAGAAAAAAGCAGCATCCGAAAATGGCAACTTATAAAAAGCAAAAACCCTAGAAATCAGATGATTTCGAGGATTTTTGGCAAAGGGCTATAATTTTGATAGAAAGCGGTGGCCGTGGGGTGCACCGCCGAAAATCGCGGGGTGCATCTCACCGGTCGGTGGGGTGCATTTTCTATTCTGTGATGCAAATTCAAAATGAATTGCAGTTTAGTAGCAGAATTATACCAATATTTAGGAAGGTGCCTGGGGATACAAGGCAGTGAGAAAATGTACAAATAATTTTAAAAAGTAAAAACTAAAATCATTTGTAAAAAATATTGACATCACAAAAGTTTGCTGTTATAGTAGTAATAGATTTAGAGTAATCGTTGGTTCAAGTGCATATGATACCTGTGCTTTATTTGGGAAACACAACGAATTTACGAAGGGAGCAGTAAGGTGATTGACTATCTTTGGGAAGCGCGTCAAGCTCTTATCGAGAACTTTCAAATCTCAATGAGAGCAATCCGCCTTCTGATGGGCTACAGTATAGTGGAGCTGGCAGAATATGTGGGTGTCACCCGCCAGACAATCAACAACCTAGAAACTGGTAAATCCAAGATGTCTGCCATGCAGTTTTTATCTCTTGCAGCTGTTGTGGACAACTACATCACAATAAACGGTGATATGTACCAAGCTATTGCAGCAATTCTGGATGGCAATGGAAAAAAAACGGCGAACCGCTATGACACCTCATTCAGCGGTTTCTCTTTACTCCGGCGGTGGTTTCTGCTTTTTGAAGGTACAGGAGCTGAGGTCATAGAAAACGATGGACGCTCACTGGATGCCGCCCAGATCCAGAAAATAGTGAGGGGCTATAAAATCTTCCTCGATGACACTGTACTCCTCTCGGAAAAGGCGGAGGAATTCCTTTGCTTTTGGGTGGACTATCTGATTGCGGAAAATGGAAAACTAATCATCCCCCTCCGAGCAATTGAGCGAATCCAAGAGCGGACGCAGGATACCACCTACTCACAGCAAGCAGTCAAGGCCTTGCGACTGCTCAACTGGATGCAGCAAAAAAACTTGATGCAGATTCGGGGAGAAGAAAGTGATGCCAACCTCCATGACACAATTCTCTCCGTGTTCTTGAAGTTCCGTGGAACACATCGTCTTTGCCTGATTACGCAGGAAGAAACATTTGCAGCTGAAGTTTTGCGGCTAAACAAGGCAAGTGACCGGGGCGGTTTCAACATTGCTGCCGGATATATTAACGGCGATGGAAAACTCGTTATGTACTCCGCTAGTAGCGAAAGTTTTTCCTTAAGTGAATCTGTGACCCCCGACACATGGTCAGAAATTGCCTCACATGAACCAGATGCGCTTTTGGAAACCGACCAAGGTAATTTGACATCTTGGGAATATCTGTAGAAGGAAAGGAAGCGAGAGATATGCCGAACTCCGAAGATAGATCTGCAGCTTTTCTGGAAGCAAGTGTAAAGGCCTTCAAAATTTTTATTGATACATGTAGCCTCTTATCTGAACAAGCAGATATATTTTGGTCGCACATTGTTCCTATACTCCAGCGCGAGGAAAAATCGATCATCGTCCCGTTCCGAGTTTATGAGGAGGTGAAGAAATTCGCAGAAAACCCTGTTCTTTGTGTGCAAAAAGGAAATCCCACCCTAAATCACCGTGCGAAAGCTGCGCTCAATAACATTGACAAACTGCGGAAGGCCGGTGTAGTTGCGATTTTTGGGGACAAGCACGACAACTTTGCAGACAACGTTTTCCAGACAGTATTTACCCAGTTTCGGTTGAAATACAATCTCATGCTAATTACGCAGGATTACAACCTCGCAAGTGATATCATCGCAATAGGAAAAAGTAAGTCTGTCAATACGACAAACCGTATTCTCGTTGAGCGGATTAACAAATACGGATATCTTAGCGTTTTCCGTTTTGACGAACAGCGATTCCCCACAAGTCAGCATCCCAACCCCCCGCACATTTCAGAGGAGCGACCTCGGATTCCAGACGATGAGTGCTTTGCCTTTGCAACTTCGGTTCGGAGCGTGAGTGGCAAGCTGACCATCTCCTCCATTCCCGGCGAAGGAGCCAATCTAACCGCTGAACGGAATGGAAAGCGAGAAACGGTCAGACTGGTTAAGGCAGGACCATCAGGCGGGGAAGGTACGATCTATACGACCAGCTTTCCCGGCATCGTTGCGAAGATCTACAAGCCAGAAAGACTTGACAAAGCGAAGTTCGAAAAGCTGAGTCTGATGATGACGAAATCCATCAACTGTGACGGCGTCTGTTTCCCTCTTGCGCTCTTGTACAACCAGCGAAACGAGTTCGTTGGTTATCTGATGAAACAGGCGTGTGGAAAGGAATTGCAACGCTGTGTGTTTATCCCTCAACTTTTAAAAAAGACCTTTCCAAACTGGACCAAGATTGACACGGTCACACTTTGTGTCACAATTTTGAAAAAACTGAAATACCTCCACGAGCGGAATATTATCTTGGGAGACATCAACCCAAATAACATTCTCGTTGTATCCCCAACGGAAGTGTACTTTGTTGACACCGACAGCTACCAGATTGAGGGTTTTCCCTGCCCTGTTGGTACCATTAACTATACCGCACCGGAAATTCAGCGCAAGGAGTACTCCTCATTTTTACGTACGCTGGGGAACGAGCGTTTCGCCGTTGCCACACTATTGTTCATGATTATGTTGCCTGGAAAGCCCCCCTACTCCCTCCAGGGTGGAGAAAACCAGATTGACAACATTATCAACGGCGACTTCGCCTATGCGTCAGGTAGTCGGAGTACCGGGAAGGCCCCAGAGGGAATGTGGCGCTTCTGTTGGAGCCATCTCCCGCGCTACCTAAAGGATGACTTTTATGAGACTTTCCGCAAGGGTGGCGAACACAGCACGGAGAATACCCGCTACAGCACCGGCGATTGGCTAAAGAAATTTGAGTATTATTTGGAGTTATTAACAAGCGGAAAGCTGGCTAAGCAGGATTCTATGTCGATGGACATTTTTCCCTCGCGGCTGAAAAAGAATCCAAAAGCCACTTACATTCGCTGCCGGATTTGCGGCAATGAGGTGGATGAGGATAGGGCGGAGCAGGGAATTTGCCAGGACTGTCTAAAGAAGGGGGATATCTATCATTGTGCCAGATGCGGGTGCGAGATGGTACATACCAATTATCAAAAGTACATCAAGCACTCTCCCAGATATGAGATATGTAAAGATTGTTTAAATAAAAGAAATATGGTTTACACAACGATCCGTTGCTCAGAGTGCGGCAGGAGCTTTGAAATCACCAACGGGGAAAAGGAGTTTTTTGACAAAAAGGGTTTCCAACTGCCAAAAAAGTGCAAGAATTGTCGTGGACAGAGAACCTATACCCAAACTTCTGGATATTCCTCTGGCAGGACCTCTGATTCTCATTCGAGTAGTTCTTCTTCATCCGGGGGGAGCGGAAATGGTTGGTGCTTTATCACTACAGCAGCCTGCGAATACTTTGGTAAACCGGATGACTGCTATGAACTCACGATGCTGCGCCAGTTTCGGGATGGTTGGCTTGCAGTACAGCCTGGCGGTGAGGCATTGATCAGGGAGTATTACCGAATCGCGCCATCTATTGTGGAGGCGTTGAATGCCTCCGAGCAACGAGATACCATTTACCAGGATATCTGGAATCACTATATTATGCCATGTGTCTGGCTGATTGAGCAAAACGCCTATGAACCCTGTCGCGAACTCTACGAGAAGATGGTCCAGGATATTAAACAAACTGTACTAAAGGAGTGTTGAACATGAATAACGACTTACTTCGCATGGAAGACCTTGTAAACAATCCGACTGCCCGAGTCCCTGTTTGCCTGTGTCTTGACGTGAGTGGCTCCATGGACGGAGAGCCGATTAGGGAACTGAATGATGGCGTCCGTATGTTCTATGATGCGATCCGGGAAGATGAAACCGCATTGTATGCCGCTGAGGTCTGCATCATCACATTTGGCCGTAATGGTGCCAAATGTATTACTGACTTTGCCAGTATAGAACTCCAGCCGGATGCCCCTGTGTTGAATGCCGGTGGCATGACGCCCATGGGAGAGGCTGTCAATCTGGGACTTGATCTGCTTGAGAAGCGAAAGAACGAATACAAGAGCAAGGGCGTGGACTATTATCAGCCTTGGCTGGTTCTGATGACCGATGGTGTACCCAACGGCAATCCCGGCGAACTCTCCCGTGCAATCAGCAGGACGGTGGAAATGGCCAATAACAGGAAGCTGTCTATTTTCCCAATTGGAATTGGCGAGGATGCCGATATGGATGTACTGGCACGGTTTTCACCGAAGCGCGGCCCGTTGAAGTTGCAGGGACTGAAGTTTCGCCAATTCTTCGAGTGGCTCAGTCAGAGCGTTTCTAGAACATCCCAGTCCATTCCTGGAGAAAGCGTCCCGCTGGATGTGGATGGTATCCAGGGATGGGCTGAACTATGAATCGTATTGGTAGAGACCTTCACGGTAGGATATCCGGAGATTATCTGAATTTTGAGGATGCGGAATTCAGCGGCAGAAAGCTCAAGCTGGACTGCATTATATATAGAGGAGTGGCCACAAAATGAACGATTTACTCAGATTACAAGATCTTGTCAACAATCCGACTGCACGTGTCCCCGTGTGTCTCTGCCTTGACACCAGCGGCTCCATGGGGAGAGTCGTTGGTGGAGACATACAGGAAACCGGAGAGCAGGTTTTCAAGGACGGTCAGATGTGGAATGTTGTGACAGGGGGAGTCTCGGCGATTGATGAACTGACTGAGGGCGTAAAGGCATTTTATGAGGAGTTGCGCAACGATGAGGTAGCACAGTATTCTGCAGAGGTTTGCATCGTAACTTTTGGCGGCTCCTCTCCTCAACTCATTATGGATTTTGCCAACATTGACCGACAGCCGGAGTTGCCGCAGTTAGTCGCTGACGGAGATACCCCAATGGGTGAGGCCGTTAATCTAGCGCTGGACTGTCTTGAAGGACGGAAACGGGAGTACCAAGAGAAAGGTGTGGATTACTACCAGCCATGGCTTGTTCTGATGACTGATGGTGCTCCGGAGGGGTCAAATCCAGCTGAACTTGACCGTGCAATTCAAAGGACAGTCGATATGGTCAACTCTAAAAAACTGACTATTTTCCCAATTGGCATCGGAGATGAGGCGGACATGGATACTCTGGCCCGTTTCTCTCCGCAGAGAACACCGTTGCGTCTAAAAGGAATGCGCTTCAGAGAGTTTTTTCAGTGGCTCAGCCAGAGCGTTTCCCGCACATCGATGTCCATGCCGGGAGAAAAAATTAAGCTGGATACCGAAGGGATTAAGGGTTGGGGCGAACTTTAACACCATACCCCCCGAATGGTCATTAGGATCCATTCGGGGGGTGGCTAGGAGTTATTAGGAGATGTCATATCATGTGGAAGTCAGTATGTTGTGAGATTCAGGGAACCGGGCATAAAAAAAGTTGCATTCCTTGTCAGGATAAATCATTTGAACTGGCAAAAAATGGTGTTTATGTCATTGCTCTAGCGGATGGTGCGGGGTCTGCAAGCCTGTCACATTATGGTGCAGAGCGGGTGGTTCGAGACGCATCTGAATACATCGCAGAGCATTTTCAGGAATGTTTCAATTGCGATGACGGACGCAAGGTCAAGCAGAATCTCCTGAAAATGCTCCAAAAAAGCCTGTCAGAGGAAGCGCAAGCACACGAATGCAGCATCCGAGATTTATCCTCGACGTTATTGTTGGCTGCAGTTAATGAGAATAATTTCATCTTGGCACACATAGGAGATGGCGTTATCGGCTACTTGGACGGAGACAAATTGAAAGTTGCTTCTATGCCGGATAATGGGGAGTTTTCCAATGTAACCACATTTGTCACTTCAGGCGAAGCACTCACATCTATGCGTCTGTTTAAGGGTGAACTCAAGAATAAGGATGCCTTCGTACTGATGTCCGATGGGACAGAGCAAAGCTTCTATCACAAGCCTAGTAAAACACTGGCTCACGTCATAGTAAAGCTGATGCATCGAACCTGTTTGATTGGTAGCGAGACAATGAAAGCGCAATTGGAAGACGCTTTTACGTCAGTGATTTCAAAAAACACGCAAGACGATTGTAGTATAGCGATTATGGCACGGCCTTCTGCAACGCTCTGTCCAATCGATGGGCTTGATTTCAAAGAACGACAGGAGTTGTATGGAATCGCTGAACCAGAACGCTGCGCACATAGACGTGTGAATCGTTGTGATGCAATACTTGTAATCACTGAAGCCCCGTGCTCCCTCAAGCAGATTGCGAGAAGAATCCACCTCAAGCCCAAGTACACCCGGAAGCATGTTGACAAGCTTATCTCATTGGGGGTGCTTATAAAAAGAGGGAATCTATATCAAAAGGTGTGAATGATGAGGCCCTAATCGCCCCGTGGCTTTCTCTATCGAAAAGTCCCTAGCCAATCATGCCGTTTCCTGCGAACAGTTCGGTCAGCTGCTTGAAGGAGCGGGTGCCGTGGTCTCCGATGTTGTAGTAGCTGTAGTCGCCAAAGGCGATGGCGTTCTCCGGCACATACCCGGAAGTGTGGACGCTGTAGCCCAGAATACGGTCAGGTTCGCCTACCTAGTAGGAAGGCTGCCAGATGTAAGCGCCGTTGTTGTCCTTGAACTTCCGAATCTGAGCCACAGTCTTGTCGTTCATAATGAAAGAAGCGTTTTTGCGATAGGGACGCTTCAAATCAGAGATAAGGTCCAGCACATCGTCTGCCTTCAGTGCGGCGGTAAGCGTACCAGCCACATGACCGCCGCCTACATCAGCGAACAGACCCAGGGGCTGACCCACACCAGTGCCGTTGAGGAAGGCGTCCTCCTCGGCATTGGCCAAAGCCTTGCCGAACTGCTCGATGATGTAACTCTCCAGATTGAAGGCACTGTCATAGAGCAGTTCCTCAGTCACCTTAATGGCGACGTGCAGCTTGTGGGCATCCAGCAGAATCTGGGCGAAGGTGGCATCGGAGAACTGGAGCGCACCGCCTTCCTCGATCCATGCGGCGGCAGGCTTGGTGGCTGCGATGTTAATCTTGTGTTCACCGGAAGTGGTAATCACATTGCCCAGGCGGCGCATGATGTTTTCCTCGGACAGAGTCTGAATCAGACGGCGGTCATACTCCTCGGGCACCAGATAGCCGCCGTCCGCATCGACACCCTCCTGCAGGACATTGCTGACCTGGCGGAAGTTGGTGCGCAGAGCGGTCAGCATACCATTGCGGTATTCATCGGACGCACGACCGGTCTTTGCCTCCGGCTGATTCCCGGCGGTGGGCTTGGAAGTGAGCGGGGTGTTCACAGGCTTGTTCAGTTCGGCTTCCAGAGCCTCCTGGCGCTCCAGGCGGGCGATTTCTTTGCCCAGATCGGTGATTTCGTTTTCCATGCGAGTGTAGGTGGCATCGTCTTCGGCGGACAGGATGCCCTTGTCATTGCGGTGGGAATCCAGGAAGCTCTTTGCGGCCTCCCATGCCTTGGCGCGCTTTTCGCGCAGTTCAAGAATAGTCATTTTGAAATCCTCCTTAGTGTTTCAAAAGATTGAGCCGATCCATGAGCGAATCAATGGATCGGCCTTCAGCACAGCGGTCTCGGGCTTGCCCTTGACCGCCATTTTGTTGAGCAGAGCATTGGTGACCGCTCTTCGAGAAAATGCGTAGGCCTCGACTTCAGGAGCGGCCTTCTTGGCGTCTGTCAGCACATCATCGGCAAAGCCGAGTTCGATGGCCTTGTTGGCGTTCATCCAGGTCTCTGCGTCCATCAGATGGGACAGCTTCGCTCTGGACAGGCTCGTCTTGATTTTGTAGGCGTTGATAATGCTTCCCTTCACCTCGGAGAGCATGTCGATGGCTTTCTGCATATCTTCATGGTCACCGAAAGCCACGGTGGCGGGATTGTGGATCATCATAAGGGCGGAAGGCGCCATGAGCACCTTTGTGCCCGCCATAGCAATAACAGATGCGGCGGAGGCCGCAATGCCATCAATTTTGACAGTCACATTGCCCTTGTAATCCATGAGCATGGAATAAATCTGACTGGCAGCAACACAGTCGCCACCGGGAAAATTGATCCAAATAATGATGTCACCGCTGCCCGCAAACAGTTCATCTCGGAACATTTGCGGAGTTACATCATTGTCATACCAACTCTCCTCGGCAATTGTGCCGTTAAGTTCCAGCACCCGTTCGGCGCCGTAATCTGCGTCCGTCTGATTTTTCCACACCCAGAACTTCTTGTTCTTCATCTACGGTTTCGTCCTCCTTTCCAGCATCAGTAGGTGTATCTGCAAAAGCGCCCGCATCTTTCAGTGGAAGCATATTGCCTTGGTCATTGTGGCGATATACATGGAGCGGGAGACCAGCCACTGCCTCGGCAAGGATGCGGACGCGGGAGTAGACGGCGGTCATCTGCATGGCAGAGCGCTCTGTGACTGCCTTACCAGAAGAAGTGCCGCCCATAAAGAAGGTGTATCCACCGCCTACGATTCTATTTGAGGGCTTGTCTCTAGAACGAAACAGCCCAGAAAAGATTCCCATAATCATCATCTCCTTAAATTTTCAAAAGACCTACATTTTTTTGTATATCTACTATTGACACAGTTGTTAGACTGTGACATTATAAGACCATCAAATATATGTAGGTTATGGAGGTACTAACATGAACACTCAAACTATCATCGACGCAATCTATCAGGACTTTACTAAGACCTATCGTGGCGCAGCAACTTTTGTCAACTCCGGAGAACTCTGGGACTTTTGCATTAAGACCATCAAAAATCCAACCCTGATGAGCAACATCGCATTTGCCAACGACCTTGAAATCCCGCCCGTCAAGTCTCTTCTCCTTATCTACAAGCGAAAGGTAAACCCTGTGGTGGGTTTCAAGTTTGACGCAAATGAGAGCCGCGCTATGGGCGCATTGATGGGCTTTGTTTTCAAGTTCGTCCTTGGCTATTCCAGCCAGAAGGAACGATGCAAGGTTGATGAATTCGGCATTAAGACGGCGACCCGTTTTACGGATGGCCCCGTTGTTGAGTTCACAGCCGATACTGAATAAGAGTGGATGCACCCGCTTCAGCGGGTGCATTTTTCATATAAACAGAATACCCCGGTCATCGTAGACCGAAGCACTGGTGTCATTGCCGCAGCGTATTGCACGGTCGAGCGCCATGATTGTGGCGACTGCACCGTCAATCTTCTCTGTGGATTTTTCTTTATCGGGCTTGATGTTGCCCGCAGGATCACCGCGAATGAAGATGTTGTCCATCATCCACCGCAGCACGGGGTGACCGCCATGTGCCACACGCTCCTCCAGCACGAGCTTCATCAGTTCCTTGGTCGGAGGGGACATGTCCTTGAATCCCTGACCGAAGGGAACGACTGTGAAGCCCATGCCTTCGAGATTCTGCACCATCTGCACAGCGCCTCAGCGGTCAAAGGCAATCTCCCGGATATTGAAGCGTTCGCCCAGCCGCTCGATGAACTTCTCGATGTAGCCGTAATGGACGACATTGCCCTCTGTAGTCTGGAGAAATCCCTGGCGCTCCCAGACATCGTACGAGCATCACCAGAGCCCTTGGTCATGACATCAAACAGCTTCCTGTTCGGCTGTGTGTGCAGCTCATCGAATACAACGCCGTGGATGTTGAAGCCGTGTTTGGAATAGGCCTCTGCCGACAGCACCTGGTAGAAGCTGTTGGTAGGGGTATAGATGATGCGCTTGGTAGCCGTCAGAATCTTTACTCTAATAAGCTGGGCGTATCAAGGCAAGCCATTTTCCGTTGGGAAATGGTAACAGCTATGCCAGATGCAACAAACATTCTTCAACTCAGTAGGCTGTTTCAGGTTACAACAGACTACTTGCTAAATGATGAATACCAAAGCGACAATGACCTGCCGAAAGTTAAGGAAGTCAAAACGGACGGCATCCACCAGATCATGATTTTTTTGATCACTCTTGAAGTGATGGTGTTGATAATTCAATTCATGTCTGTTGTTATCCTGCAAAACATTTTCTTTGGTGTCTTGAGTTTAATTCCTTTTATTGCTATGGTTGGAGGCTTTAAATACGCATATCAAAAAAGGCAAATGAGCAGAATGAGAGAACAATACAATTCCGCAAGCGGTTTTATAAAGTCTCTGCATGGTTAGGCGCATATTTCCCGATTAGACTGTTGGCAATGGCGTTAGTACATTTTTATCCTCGCCCTATCAATTCGCTTGCCTTGGAATGTGTCATAGCCGTCCTCTATCTAATGACTGCTACCCTCATAACATTAGAGATTGAAAAACGCCATCTTTCAAAGAACTGATTTTAGAACATAACGAATACCGAAAATCAGCCTGTTGACTGGTCGCACTATGCGATAAGTTGACGGTCTTTTTTTGTCCACAAAATCAAAAAAAGGAGGTCAATCACAATGACAAAACCGAAAACCCTTGAACAGCTTCGAGCCGAAAAGGAGGAGCAGAGACACAGCTTTTACAGGAACAGCACAAGCTGGAGCGTCTGGAGAATCGAAAAAAATATCTGGAACAGTGTGTACAAGCCGCAATTTCGACAGAAACGAAAAAAGATTACGCAGCCCCGCTGGGCTGCGACGCCTCGGAACAGCGACGCGCATAAGCGCATCGCTGTTCCGAAGGCTCTCTGCGTTCTTCTGGAGTACACCCGGCCAAGACCCAAAAGCGGCAAAGTTTGCCGTTCTGATACCCGACCCGGGGGTGTTTGTGAACGTGCGGAACGGTCCGAGGGTAGTGATACCACCCTCATCCGAAATACCCCTGTTTCGCCGTGTGTGCCCTTGTGTGCGATTCTTTGAGTAAAGCCGAGTGTGTACCCACTTTCACTCGTAAAAGCGAACGTGGGCAATTTGTGCGAGAAGTTGAAAAACGCGATATGAAACAGCTCTGGATAGAGTTTGTGACGGCAACTCTGCCGGCTTTTCTCCCTCTGCTGACAGTGGGGGTTCACAGAGAACCGGGAAATGTATGTATATAAAAGCATGGCAGAATCAAGGGTTGCAAATGTAGTGATTGGAGCGATTTCACTGGCAACGCAAAGCCCTGCTGTGGCCGAGGGAGAGAAGGCCCCTGTTTCGCCGTGCGAGCCGCTGTGTGCGATTTTTCTCCGAGAGCCGAGTGTGTGCCCACTTTCACTCGTGAAAGCGAACGTGGGGCGTTTGTGCCGGAGGTGTTGAAGTCCGTGTGACCAATGCATTGGAAACGTTGGTATGACTGCATTTCCTATGCTTTTCACAGCTTTTTCGAGGACGAAAAAGAAAGCAGGATAAACGGCTGGCGTCGGAACCGACGCTCTGCTTGGTCACTTCTGCCCGCAGTGCGGGCAGTTGCCGAGGTTTTCAACGCAGTCGGTTGTGGCGCCTTTTGTGAGAGATTTCAGAGCGGCTGGCGTCTTAGTTCCCGCAAGCGCAGGTGTCCCAAGAATTTTGGTGGTGCCTTATAGCTGTTTCGGAGAATTATGGGTACGGAAAACGTGGCGGACGCTTCACACGGGCAGTGGCGCAGGTCGTGCATATTTTGCGCCGCTGTAGTCAATGGAAAGGCTTCTTGGCCGTCCCCAAATCGCACCGCTGTAACCAAAGAAGATCGTTCCCCGGCAGCGCAAAAATTGGGCCGCCATAGACAAAGATGAGGCGGTGCCGGGGGCAAATGATAACTTTCTGATAACAGTTCCGTTTTCTGGTAGCTTTGTTCCCTTGCTTACAGTATTGTTCGTTGCGAAAGGGGCTGATACCATGCCAAAACGACGAGCAAACGGCGAAGGCAATATCCGCAAACGAAAGGACGGACGCTGGGAGGGACGGTACACAGTCGGTCACGATCCAGAAACCGGAAAAGCCATCATCAAAAACATCCTCGGCAAGACGCAGGCCGAGGTCAAGGAGAAACTGAAAAAAGCCATCGAGGAAAACGTCGGCATCGATTACGGACGGGCCAGGACCTACACCGTAGGAACATGGCTGGAGGTCTGGATGGAAAACTACGCAAAAATCAAGCTGCGCCCATCGACCTACAAAACCCCGCAAGGTTTCCTGAAAAACCACATCAAGCCGCAAATTGGCAGCATTCCGCTGGCAGACCTAACCACTCTGGACTTGCAGCGGTTCTACAAGCACCTGTTGGACGGTGGCCGGGTAGACCGCATCGAAGCGAAAAAGAAACCGAAAGGGTTAGCACCGAAAACCGGGCGCAACATCCACCAGATGATCGGGTCGGCATACAACCTCGCCCTCGAACAGCGTCTCGTCACGAAAAATCCAACGCAGGGCTGCGCCTTGCCGAAAGTCAAACACAAAGAGATGAAAACGCTGACCGCCGACCAACTCAGCGCCTTCTTTCGGGAGGCCAAGGACAGTGGTGTGTACGAGCTCTACTACCTCGACCTCGCTACTGGACTTCGGCGGGGCGAACTGCTGGGACTGAAATGGACGGACGTCGACCTCGACCGTGGCATACTGAAAATCCAACGGGCCATCTCGCGGCAGAACGGCAAGGTAGTGGAAGCCCCACTGAAAACGAAAAACGCCTACCGCACACTGCCGTTGTCGGCAGACGCGATAGACGTTCTAAAGGCACAGAAAAACAAGGTGGGAAGCAGCGAGTGGGTATTTCCATCGCCCACCGGAGGCCCCATGTCACCGGACAGCGTCCTGCATATGCTCCAGCGGGTGCTGAAACGGGC
>OLWF01000231.1_pt1 | contig 37349 bp, 26 predicted proteins | sample 1644131 | NCBI WGS metagenome assembly OLWF01 (sample SAMEA103958163, study PRJEB25191) | human gut metagenome
GCATAGCTAAAGCTTTTGGGAACCAACGGCATTGCCGGTGGTTTTCTTTATACAAACAGGAACTGCCGCCCGGCCGGGCGGCAGTTCCTGTTTTCACTTGGCGTATGTACGGACACTCAGACCTCCGGATCGAAGCGCTCAAAAATCGGAATGCCGCCGGCGGCCTCGCAGGCCAGCAGATCCTCCTTCGTGCGGATCGTCCAGTCGACCTCCTGCGCGCCCCAGACGCGGACGCACGAGCGCAGGCAGTAGCTGCTGCGGTCTTCAAACTTGTACGCGATAAAGTCCGGGACCGTCAGGAAGTTCAAAAGCAGATTGCCCGCGATGACCCGCTTGTACCACGGCAGGCCCGCCTTGTCCTTCTCAAAATTCATAGAAAGCTGCCCGCGGCAGATTTCGGGGCGGAGCTTTTTCACGTCGATGAGCGCGAACGGGTCAAACGACTCGATGCAGAACTCGCCCTGATAGCTGTCCAGCCGCTCGCAGACTGCCTTGGCCAGCGCCATATGGTTGCCGCGCGCGGTCTTAAGCTCGATGATGAGCGGCGTTTCGTGCTCGAACAGGGCAAGAACCTCGTCAAAGGTCGGGATCTGCTCGTCCGTGCCCTCAAGCCGGAGCTGCTTCAGCTCGTCCAGCGTCAGATCCTCGATCTCGCCCTCGACATTCGCGCAGCGCTTCAGATCAGAGTCATGGAAGACGGCAAGCGTGCCGTCCTTCAAAAGATGCACGTCCAGCTCCGCGCCGAAGCCGCGCTCGATGGCCCGGCGGAAGGCAGGCAGAGAGTTTTCCGGGACGACGGGCTTGTCGTGATAGCCCCGGTGGGCGTAACGGTACTTCTTGAGAACCTCCCACTTCCGGTGTCCCTTCCGGCACCGCAGCGCCAGCGTAAACAGCAGATCGAGCGCCAGAAGCACGATCAGGATGATGCAGATTGTCAGCATAGTTACAGACTTCTTTCTTGCTATATTTTAAGATAGGCTTGAGCAGCACTGAAACCCAAAACACAAACCAGCGAAGCGTTTGTGTTTTGGAAAGGAGGAAACGGGCTCAGAGGATAAGAGACGTCGCACATAGCGGCGGCTCGTTCCGTTGAGGCCGTTTCCGACGCGCCGCCTGTTACGGTACATCAAGTTTGATAACAGCTGCCTTTGAATGGCTGCTGTAAAAACGCTTTGCGTTCAAAATTTGCAAAGCAGTACGGATTCGCCGGAGTTCTGTAGGGGCCGATGCCCACATCGGCCCGTGAGGAAGTTGCGAATTCGCCGAAGATTCCCGTAAAATCGGCACATCCCGCGGGCGGACAGAGTCGTCCGCCCCTACGAGATACGCGGAGGTGCAGTCTCGCCGTAGGGGCCGACGACTCTGTCGGCCCGATGGGAAGTTGCGAATTCACCGAAGATTACCATAAAAACCAGTGCATCCTGCCGGGTCGATGTGTACCGGCAAGCGGCAGACCCACATCCGTAACGCTCCTTCGTCGCGAACGGCTGTGACCAGCATCGACCCCTACAACGCTTATAGGCACTGCATCAAAAATTCTGAGCTGCTTCAAGCTCCGCGGGAAAGATCCAAGAAAACCGCAGCTGTTTTCTTTTCCCAATCTTTTCTTTTGGAGGAGCAAAAGAAAAGACGGAACGGCAGCTGCTGATTTCTAATATGGACGCCTGCATTGCTTACGTGTATCGTTGACCATAAAAACAGCGCCCGGGCATGACCCGGGCGCTGCTGGTTTTATTTTGCGTATTCGACTGCTTTTGTTTCGCGGATGACGTTGACCTTGATCTGGCCGGGGTATTCGAGTTCGGACTCGATCTTCTTGGCAAGATCGTGGGCCAGAAGGATCATGTTGTCCTCCGTGACCTCCTCGGGCTTGACCATTACGCGGACCTCGCGGCCGGCCTGAATGGCGTAGGCTTTCTCAACGCCGGGGAAGGAGTTCGTCAGCTCTTCGAGCTTTTCGAGCCTGCGGATATAGTTCTCGACGTTCTCACGGCGTGCACCGGGGCGTGCAGCGGAGATCGCGTCGGCTGCCTGCACGAGACAGGCGATGACGGTCTGCGGCTCAACGTCGCCATGGTGCGCCTCGATGGCGTTGATGACGACGGGGTTCTCCTTGTACTTTCTGGCAAGCTCGACGCCCAGCTGGACGTGGCTGCCTTCCATCTCGTGGTCAACGGACTTGCCGAGGTCGTGCAGCAGACCGGCACGCTTTGCCAGCGTCACATCGACGCCAAGTTCGGACGCCATCAGGCCCGCAATGTGCGCGACCTCAATGGAGTGGTTCAGCACGTTCTGACCATAGGACGTGCGGTACTTCTGGCGGCCCAGGAGCTTGATCAGCTCGGGGTGCAGATTGTGCACGCCCGTTTCGAACGTGGCGCGTTCGCCCTCGACCTTGATGGTGTGGTCGACCTCGCGGCGGGCCTTTTCGACCATGTCCTCAATGCGGGTCGGATGGATGCGGCCGTCGGCGATGAGCTTTTCAAGCGCAAGCCGCGCGACCTCGCGGCGGACGGGATCGAACGAGGAGACGGTGATGGCCTCCGGGGTATCGTCGATGATGAGGTCAACGCCGGTGATGGTTTCGAGCGTGCGGATGTTGCGGCCCTCGCGGCCGATGATGCGGCCCTTCATTTCATCGTTGGGCAGCGGTACGACGGAGACGGTCGTTTCGGCGGCATGGTCTGCCGCGCAGCGCTGGATGGCGGTGGCAATGATCTCGCGGGCCGTCTGATCGGCCTCCTCCTTCATCTGCGCCTCGATCTCCTTGATCTTCATCGCGGTCTCGTGGCGCACGTCGTCTTCCACGTCCTTGAGGATGTAGGCCTTGGCCTCGTCCTGCGTCAGGCCGGAGATCTTTTCCAGAACCTCCATCTGGCTGCGCTTGAGAGAGTCGACCTCTTCCTGCTTCTTGTCGATGGCCGCGATCTTCTTGGCCAGCTCGTCCTCTTTCTTCTCGTGAAGATTGACCTTCTTGTCAAGGGCTTCTTCCTTCTGCTGCAGACGGCGCTCCTGCTTGGAGACTTCCGCGCGGCGCTCCTTGACCTCCTGTTCGTATTCGCTGCGTGATTTATGGATCTCTTCCTTCGCTTCGAGCAGCATTTCGCGCTTTTTGCTTTCTCCGCCCTTGATGGCTTCGTTGATGATGCGCCGGGCTTCCTCTTCGGCGGAACCGATCTGCTTTTCCGCAACCTTTTTGCGGTACAGAACGCCGGCCGCGAAGAAGACCGCGCAGAGCACGACTGCCGCGATGCTAAGGATGAGGCATAGCGTATTAAATTCCATAAACTGCGAATCACACCTCCTGTTTTCAGTATTGGGTACGCCGGCACTCCGGCGACTTGAATCATAAAGCGCAATGAGCTTCCCCAAGTCCCATTACAGCCATACAAATCCTACCCTACATTGTACCGGTTTGCCGCGTGTCTGTCAAGGCGCAATTCGGAAAAATGCACGAAACGGGATACGCCTGTTTGGGCGCTTTTAGCAAGAACCGCTGATGCGGCAGGTTGACAAGCGGGAAAAAGTGTGATTCTATAAAGGAAAAGCGGATATCAGGCCGCGGCGAAGACCTGCGGCAGCCGCCGCGTGATGGCGACGCACAAAAAGCTTCCAAGTGCGATCTTCAAAAGGTCGCCCGGCAGATAGATCAGCATACCGTTCTTGATGACCTGCCAGAATGTCAGCCCCTTGCCCAGATACGCGTTCGCGATCAGCGCCATATACGGCACGCCGATAGCATACAGAACGGCCAGCCCTGCCAGCATGGCAAGCGCCGTCCCCCAGAAGGTCAGGGGCCGCTTCGCCAGCTTCCCGATCACAAACGCCGACGGGATCAGACCCAGCAAAAAGCCGAACGTCGGCTGCAGGACATAGGAAAATCCGCCGCCCAGCGCGAAGATCGGCACGCCGACCAGCCCAATCAGCACATACACGCCCTGCGACAGCGCGCCGTAGCCCGCGCCGAGCAGAATGCCCGCCATGGCTGTGAACAGAAACTGCAGCGAGATCGCCGCCAGCGCGAAGGGAATCTTGAAAAAGGCGCCGATCGCCGTCAGCGCGGCGAACAGTGCCGTCAGAACCAGCATCAAGGTCTTTCTGTGCTGCATAAGAAGTTCTCCTTTTGTAAACCAAATTTAGAAACAGGTTTACAATACACGAAACCGAACGAAAAATCAAGGGGATATTTATCATGTTGAAAGAAGAAGTTCTCTCCATGCTGTTGAACGCGCAGGAGCCTGTCTCCGGCGAGGGCATCTGCAAGACCCTCGGCGTGACCCGCGCCGCCGTCTGGAAGACCATCGACCAGCTGCGGCAGGAGGGCTATGGGATCGACGCCGCGCCCAAGCGCGGCTATACGCTCGCATCCGTTCCAGACCGGCTCGATACGGCCCTTGTGCGTGCACACCTGTCCGGCCATCCGTGGCAGACGCTGGTGACAGCCGTGCCCAGCGTGGATTCCACGAACAACGCCTGCAAGCGCCTTGCCGCCGAGGGTGCGCCGGACGGCACCGTCGTTCTGACCGGCTGCCAGACCGCAGGAAAGGGCCGCCGGGGCCGCACCTTCGTTTCTCCGCCGGGCGGCCTGTATTTCAGCGTGATCCTGCGCCCGCACGCAAAGCCGGAAGCCCTCATGCACCTCACGGCCATGGCTGCGGTCGCTGCTGCGCGGGCGGTCTTCGCGGTCAGCGGCGTGTATCCCGATATCAAATGGACGAACGATCTTGTGCTCGGCGGGAAAAAGCTCTGCGGCATCCTCACCGAGATCGGCATCGAGGCCGAATCGCGCGAGGTCGACTACGCCGTCGTTGGCATCGGCATCAACTGCGCCCGCGTCGACCTGCCGCCGGAGGTCAGCGCCATGTCGGCCAGTCTGGAGGCCTTTACCGGCCAGAAGCCCGACCGCGCCCGCCTCGCCGCCGCCCTCGTCCGGTCGCTTTGCGAACTGGAGCAGGCCCTGTTCACCGGAAAAGACGCCTGGCTGCGGGAATTTGCCGCCCACTGCATCACCATCGGACAGGACGTCAAGCTCGTCCGGGGCGACGACGTGACCTACGCCCACGCCGACGGCATCGACGAAGAGGCGGCCCTTCTTGTTACCTACCCCGACGGGACAAAAGCCGCCGTCGCCTCCGGAGAAGTCTCCGTGCGCGGTATGTACGGGTATGCGTAGCGTCAGTTGACAAGGGCACACACGGTTTTTCACGGGGCAAAACGACGTCTGGCGTCGTTATCCTCGTTGGCGGGCGACAGCCCGCCTGCCTCGTCTGCCTGGCCAGCCGCCGTTTATCCTCCGTGAAAAACTCCGAAGGACTTGCCGGCTGGTCTGGGGCGTTGTCTGCAAGGCAGAGGACGCAGACATACTGGCGTATGTCAAGGACGATAACGCGGCAGACGGCGGCCCAGTCCGGCCCGCAAGCGTGCGTGCCCTTGTCAACTGACGCTAAGGGCAGCACTGCACGATCAAAAAAGACCCCCGGCCAGCTCTGGCCGGGGGAAGATGGGGTTGTGGGATTTGGCGGCGGCCTGGGCCGCTGCCAGGGATATGAAGTGCGCTCGCATTGGATAAGCTGTATCTATAAAATAGCACCCGCAGAGGGAAAAGTCTGCCGAACGCTGTCGCGGCGGAATTTTTTTCCGCGTGCGGCCACACTTCTTGCAATCGGGTATATTTACTGATAAAATAGCACCCGTATTGGAGGGATATCTATGGAATTTGACGCTGGGCGGTATGATATCGCCGTGATCGGCGCGGGACACGCCGGGATTGAGGCAGGACTAGCCTGTGCGCGGATGGGGCTGGAGACGGTCGTGTTCACGATCAATCTGGACGCCGTCGGCAACATGCCCTGCAACCCCGCCATCGGCGGCACGGGCAAGGGCCATCTGGTGCGGGAGCTTGACGCGCTGGGCGGGGAAATGGCAAAGGCTGCCGACCGCTCGTGCATCCAGTACCGGATGCTGAACCTTGGCAAGGGCCCCGCTGTCCACTCCCTCCGCGCGCAGGCCGACCGGCGGCGCTATCAGGAGGATATGAAGCGCACGCTTGAGCGGCAGGAGCATCTTGATCTCAAGCAGGCCATGGTCACGCAGCTTCGCCTGACGGACGGCCATGTGTCCGCTGTCGTCACGCGCCTCGGCGCGGTCTATTCCGTCAAGGCCTGCGTCATCGCCTCCGGCACGTATCTGGACGCACGCGTCATCACCGGCGACTGCGCCTATTCCTCCGGCCCGGACGGGATGCAGGCAGGCATCGGCCTTGCGGAGCAGCTGGCTGCGCTCGGCCTTCGGATGCGCCGGTTCAAGACCGGCACGCCGCCGCGCGTGAACCGCCGTTCAATCGACGTGACGCAGATGGAGCTGCAGCCCGGCGATCAGCACCCGGTTCCCTTCTCGTTTTCGACCGAGACGCCGCCGGAAAATAAGGCGGTCTGCTATCTGACCTATACGAACGAAAAAACGCACGAGATCATCAAGGCCAATCACGACCGGTCGCCGCTCTTTAACGGCATGATCGAATCCGTCGGCCCGCGCTACTGCCCGTCCATCGAGACGAAGATCGACCGCTTCCCGGACAAGTCCCGCCACCAGCTGTTTGTCGAGCCGTGCGGGCTGTATACGGACGAATTATACATTCAGGGCCTTTCCTCCTCGCTTCCGGAGGATGTGCAGCTCGAAATGCTCCACACCATCAGGGGGCTGGAGCACGCGGAGATGATGCGCCCGGCCTACGCCATTGAATATGCCTGCATCGACCCGACCGAGCTTCTGCCGACGCTCGAAAGCAAAAAGATCCCCGGCCTTTACGGCGCGGGCCAGTTCAACGGTTCGTCCGGCTATGAGGAGGCCGCCGTGCAGGGCTTCGTCGCGGGCGTGAACGCGGCGCTGAAGATAAAAGGCGAAGAGCCGATGGTCTTAAAGCGCTCCGACGGCTATATCGGCACGCTCATCGACGATCTGGTCACGAAGGGCACGAACGAGCCGTACCGCATCATGACCTCGCGCTCAGAATACCGGCTCCTGCACCGGCAGGACAACGCCGACGAGCGCTTGACGCCCATCGGCCGCCGCATCGGCCTCGTCTCGGACGCGCAGGATGCCGCCGTGCAGGAAAAATACCGCATGGTCGCGCAGGAGATCAAACGGCTGGAGGCCACAGGCGCGGCAGAAAGCGAAGCGCTGAACGAGATGCTCCGCGCGCATGACACCGCGCCGGTCGAAGGCTCGGCGCGGCTTGCCGATCTGGTGCGCAGACCGCAGCTGAGCTATGACGATCTGGCCCCCTTCGATCCGGAGCGGCCCGAGCTGCCGCCCGTCATCCGCGAGGCCGTCGAGATCCGCATGAAATACGCAGGCTACATCGCCCGCCAGCAGAAGCAGGTCGAGGAATTTGCCCGCGAGGAGGGCAGGCTCCTGCCGGAGTCGATCGATTATCTGTCCATTCAGGGCCTGCGCGTCGAGGCGCGGCAGAAGCTGAGCGAAATCCGCCCCCTGTCCGTCGGACAGGCCAGCCGCATTTCGGGCGTGTCGCCCGCAGACATCGCGGTGCTGCTCATCTGGCTGGAGCAGAATAAGCCGTCAAAGGAGTAAGCGATGTATTTTGATTCTCACGCCCATCTGGGCGAGGACTGTTTTGCACAGGACTTTGTGAACATTGTGGAAAAAATGCGCGCAGCGGACGTCACCGGCATGATGGAGATCGGCTGCGACGGCCCGTCGTCCCATCACGCGGTCGAGCTGGCCCATCAGTACGATTGGATCTGGGCCGCCGTCGGCAGCCACCCGGACGACGCGGAGCAGGTGGACGAAGCGCGGATCGGGGAATACCGCGCGCTGTGCAAGGACCCGCGCGTGAAGGCCATCGGCGAGATCGGTCTGGATTATCACTACGAAGACCCTCCGAGAGACGTGCAGCAGCGGGCGTTCCGGATGCAGATGAAGCTTGCGCAGGAGCTGTCGCTTCCCGTCGTGATCCATGAGCGCGAGGCGCATGAGGACGGACTGCGCATCGTCAGCGATTTCCCGGACGTGACCGGCGTGTTCCACTGCTTTTCCGGCAGCTATGAGATGGCGAAGGAGCTGGTAAAGCGCGGCTGGTACATCGGCTTTACCGGCGTGGTCACGTTCAAAAACGCGCGCAAAGCGGTCGAGGTCGCGGAAAAGATCCCGCTGGACCGCATCCTCATCGAAACCGACTGCCCCTATATGGCCCCGGAGCCGTTCAGGGGCCGCCGCAACGATCCGAGCCTCGTGCCGTTCGTGGCAAAAAAGATCGCGGAGCTTCGCGGCATTTCCGCAGAAGCTGCCGCTTCCGCAACGGCAGAAAACGCAAGACGGCTGTTCCGGATCTGACCGAAGCGCCAGTGCTTTAAAAACATAGTGCGCCCGCCGCTGATACAGCGGCGGGCGCGGTTTTTTCATATGGTTTATTCAAACACAACGCCGAGGGCCTTGCAGACGGCGGCGCAGCGCGGGCACAGGCCGTGTTCGTCGGGGCTTTCGGAGTGCATCCAGCAACGCGGGCACTTCGTTCCCTTCGCCTCGGTCACGGCGACGGTCAGGCCGGGGAAGTTCACGCCCTGTCCGACGACGGCGCCCTCTGCGGGAGCAGTCTCGTTCGTGCTGACGTTGGAGACGATGAAGATCTCCGGCAGATCGACGGACTTGACTGCGTCCAGCGCGGCCTTTGCATCCTCGTCGCCTGCGATCAGCGCCACGTGCGCTTCGAGGCTCTTGCCGATGCGCTTGTCGGCGCGGGCAGTCTCCAGAACGCCGTTGACGTCCGAGCGGACGCGCAGCGCAGTCTCCCAGACGGCCATTTCGGCATCGGAGAGCGCGTAGTCCGCATACGGCTTCGACATCTGGTTCAGCAGCACGTTGCGGCCGTCGTCGCCGTTGCGGTGCGGCATCTGGAGCCAGATCTCGTCGCAGGTGAACGCGAGGATGGGCGCGAAGACCTTCGTCATGGCATCGAGGATGATCCACAGCGCGCTCTGTGCCGAGCGTCGGGCGGCGGAATCCGCGCCGTCGCAGTACAAGCGGTCCTTGATGATATCGAGATAGAGGCTCGAAAGCGTGACGACGCAGAAATCGTTGACGGCGTGGGAGACGGTCAGGAATTCATAGTTCTGATACGCCGCCTCGCACTTGACCAGCAGCTCGTTGAGCTTCGTGATGGCCCAGCGGTCGAGCGCTTCCATATCGGCGGGCGCGGTCAGCTGGTTGGGATCAAAATCGGTCAGATTGTCGAGGCAGAACTTCGCCGTGTTGCGGAACTTGAGATAGTTCTGGCTCAGCTGCTTGAAGATCTCATCGGAGCAGCGCACATCGACGTGATAATCCGCCGAGCCTGCCCACAGGCGGCAGATGTCCGCGCCGTATTTCTTGAACACGTCCGCAGGATCGACGCCGTTGCCGAGGGACTTGTGCATGGCCTTGCCCTCGCCGTCGACCGTCCAGCCGTGCGTGACGCACTCTTTAAAGGGAGCGCCCTTCCCAAGCGCGCCGACAGCGGTCAGCAGACTCGACTGGAACCAGCCGCGGTACTGATCGAGGCCCTCCAGATAGACGGTCGCGGGCCAGAAGCCCTGATCCTTCTGCATGGAAGCAAAGTGCGTCGAGCCGGAGTCGAACCAGCCGTCAAGCGTATCTGTTTCCTTCTCAAAGTGCTTGCCGCCGCAGTGCGGGCAGGCGAAGCCTTCGGGGACGAGTTCGTCCGCGTCCTTCTCGAACCAGACGTTTGAGCCGAATTCGCCGAACAGCTTCGAGATCTTGGCGATGGTTTCGTCGGTGCAGACGGGCTTGCCGCAGTCCTTGCAGTAGAACACCGGGATCGGCAGGCCCCAGCGGCGCTGACGGGAGATGCACCAGTCGGCGCGTTCGCGGATCATGGCCTTCATGCGGTCAATGCCCCACGCGGGCAGCCACCGCACGTCGTCGCACGCGGCGCAGGCCGCGTCCTTGAACGATTCGACGGAGCAGAACCACTGCGGGGTGGCGCGGAAGATGATGGGCTTCTTGCAGCGCCAGCAGTGCGGATAGGAGTGGACGATCTGCTCGGAGGCGAACAGCGCGCCGCTCTCCTGCATATCCTTCAGGATCACGGGGTTCGATTCCTCGACCAGCATCCCGGCGTATTTGCCCGCGTAGTCGGTGTGGCGGCCCTGATCGTTCACGGGAACGACCATGTCCATGCCGTAGCGGCGGCAGGTCTGATAGTCGTCCGCGCCGAAGCCCGGGGCGGTATGGACGCAGCCCGTGCCGGAGTCCATGGTGACGTAATCGGCCAGGACAAGGCGGGAGGTCTTCGGCAGGAACGGATGGTCTGCCAGCATATTTTCAAAGAACGCGCCCTCGTGGCGGGAGACGACGGTATAGTCCTCCACGCCGCCGACCTTCATGACCTTCTCCATGAGCGCCTCGGCGACGAGATACTGCTCGCCGTTCTGGTGATTGCGGACGATGACATAGCTTTCGACCGGGTTCAGCGCGATGGCGAGGTTGCCGGGCAGCGTCCAGATCGTGGTCGTCCAGATGACGAACGAGAGGTTCTTCTTCTCCTCGTCCGTGAGCTTGCCCTGATCGTCGTGCAGGGGGAACTTGACATAGACCGTGGTGCAGGGATCGTCCTGATATTCGATCTCGGCCTCAGCCAGCGCCGTCTCATCGTGGTAGCACCAGTAGACGGGCTTCAGGCCCTTATAGATGTAGCCCTTTTTGTACATCGCGCCGAAGACCTTGACCTCCTCGGCCTCAAAGCTGGGGGCCATGGTCTTATACGGGTGCTCCCAGTCGGCCACGACGCCGAGGCGCTTGAAGCCCTCCATCTGCACGTCAATATAATGCTGCGCGAAGTCATGGCAGGCGGAGCGGAACTCCGGGATGGGCATGGCCTTGTGGTTGAGCTTGTTCTTCTTGATGATGGCGGACTCGATGGGCATACCGTGGTTGTCCCAGCCGGGGATGTACGGGGTGTAGTACCCGCGCATGGCCGCCGAGCGGATCATAAAGTCCTTGATGCACTTGTTGAGCGCGTGGCCCATGTGCAGCGCGCCGTTGGAGAACGGAGGGCCGTCGTGCAGGGCAAAGCGGGGCTTGCCCTCGTTCTTTTTGAGCAGTTCGTTGTAAAGGTCGAGTTCCTGCCAGTGCTTCAGCATATCCGGCTCGCGCATCGGAAGCCCGCCGCGCATCGGAAAGCCCGACTTGTTCATGTTGAGCGTCTGTTTGTATTCCATAATTCCTCCTGCAAAAACAAAACGCCCCGAGCCTTGGCTCAGGGCGATAAATGACCGCGGTACCACCTGAATTCCCGCGCATCAAAACGCGGGCACTCGCCTTCTGTAACGGGAAGTCCCGTCCGGGCTTACTTGCGGTTCAGCCCGGCTGCTCCAAGGGGATCTTCGGAGGCTTCTGCCGCTGCCTTACACCGACCGGCAGCTCTCTTTGCGCGTCAAAACCCCGTACTTGTCCTTTTCATTGCATATATCAGCTACAGTGTACCCATTTATTGTCCCCTTGTCAAGAAAAACCCCGGCAGAAATTCAAAAAATGTTTAAAACTGAACGCCTCTGCCGCGATTGCAAACCGCGTGCTCATGTGGTATGCTTAGGGGACACCAACAATATGGGAGGCAATGACACACATGGACGATAAGACCAATCAGGCGCCGGAGCAATCCGGAATGCCGGACAATGAGGAGTATTCCTCTTATACGCTTCCGACCGAGGATGCTGCCGCGCAGGAGGCGCATACCATTCCGCTCGAAGACGCTGCCGCGCAGGAGTCACGTACCATTCCGCTCGAAGACGAGCGCACGCAGGGCGCGCAGGACAGCGCCGCGCAGCCCGCAAAGAAAAAATCTCCGCTGCCGTGGATTATCGGCGGCGCAGCCGTTGTGATCGCTGCGGCGATCACGCTGATCCTCACGCTGAAGCCGGCGGAGACGGTCAGCCCGGACAATGATCTGCCCGGCGACACGACGATCTCCGAGCCTGCCGATACCCCCGACACTATCCAGCCAGACGATCAGACCCCCGCAGAGGACGGCCAGACCGGCGAACAGACGGACGGCGAGGAAACCGAGCCTGCGGGCAACGGCGTGAGCTACACTGTGAGCGCCGAGGAGCTGACCGAGGACGTTCTGAACCGCGAGATCGCCGTCTGCGGCGACGACCATCTGACGAACCGGGAGCTTCCGTATTACTACTGGCAGCAGTATTATACGCTCATGAACAACTACGGCAGCTACGCTTCATATTTTATCGACACCAGCACGCCGTTTGACCAGCAGATGTGTATGTTTGACGACACGCGCACCTGGCAGCAGTATTTCCTGCAGGCGGCCATCACGAACTATGAAAACGTCACCGCCATCTGGCAGGAGGCCCGGCTTGCAGGCTTCCAGCTGAGCCAGGAGGATCAGGACTACCTCGACGAGCTTGACGGACAGATCACCGTAGCCGCCGCAAGCTACAGCTACGGCAGCGCGGACGAATATCTCCAGATGGCCTATGGCCCGGCAGCCACGCTGACGTCGTACCACGCCTTTGTCGAGCGGCAGATCACGGCCTCGGCCTATCTGCAGGCGCTCGTCGACGAGAAGCCCTACACCGAGGACGATATCAGCAAATACTATGACGACAACGCCGATTCCTACGCCGGAAACGGCATTGAAAAATCCGATGTGAAGATGGTGAACGTGCGCCACATCCTCATCCAGCCCGAAGGCAAGAATGACGACGGCACCTACACCGACGAAGCATGGGCAGAGGCCGAGAAGAAGGCCAACGACCTGCTGACCGAGTGGCAGAACGGCGAGCACACCGAGGATTCCTTCGCGTTCATGGCCGCGGAAAACTCGCAGGATCCCGGCAGCGTGGAAAACGGCGGCTTGTACGAGGATATCTATCCCGGCAAGATGGTCGACGAGTTTGACGCCTGGTGCTTCGATCCCGCCCGTCAGCCCGGCGACACCGGCATCGTCAAGACCAGCTACGGCTATCACATCATGTACTTCTCCTCCACGGGCGAACACGCGTACTGGTACGTCCGCGCAGAGGAGGACTATCTGAACGAGCTGTCCGTGAGCGTTCTGCAGGAGGTCGCGGCAAAGTTCGAGGTCACGGAATCCGAGCAGAACGCGGCCATCGTCGACATCATGCAGCAGAACTGACAAGCTGCCGGGAGGGAGTCCGCACATGAAACGCTTACTGTTTTTCATCAACCCGAACGCGGGCCACGCCGAGATCCGCAGCTCGCTTATGGAGGTGCTGGCGATCTTCTGCAAGGGCGGCTATGAGCCGACCGTACACATGACGACCGGGCCGCGCGATATCACGCGGCAGATCGCCGAACGCGGGACGCAGTATGACCTGATCGTCTGCACCGGCGGCGACGGGACGCTCAACGAGGCCGTCTCCGGCCTCATGGCGCTGCCGTATGAAAAGCGGCCCCCGCTGGGCTACATCCCCGGCGGCACAGTCAACGACGTGGCCTCCACGCTGGGCCTTTCCAAGGACCCCATCCGCGCCGCGCAGGAGATCGTGGGGGGCAGATTATACCCGCTGGACATCGGCTCGTTCGGCCCCGACCGGTACTTTACCTATGTCGCTGCCTTCGGCATCTTTACGGACGTGCCGTATGAGACGCCGCAGGAGGACAAGCGCATCTGGGGCCGGCTTGCGTATATCATGAACGGCGCGGGCGCGCTCGGACGGCTGAAGCCCACGCACGTGCGCGTCTATTATGAAGACCGGAAGGAGGAGGCCGACGTGCTCGTCGGCCTCGTGACCAGCACGACCTCCGTCGGCGGCTTCAAGGCCACGAAGGATCTCGGCATCTCGCTCAACGACGGGCTGTATGAGATGATCCTCGTGCGCGCGACAAAAAATCTCGCAGAGTTCAATCTGGCCGCGACGCGTGCGCTGCGGCTGGATTTTGACAACGATTCGTTTATTTCCACGCAGACCGGCGCGCTGCGCTTTGAGTTCGACGAGCCGGTTTCCTGGACGGTCGACGGCGAATTCGGCGGCAGCGTCACCGAGGTCGAGATCCACAACGAGCACCGCGCGATCGACATCGTAGTTCCGTAAGGGAGGCGGTAGTATGAACCTTCGCTTTGCAGACGAGCACGACGCAGCCGCCTGTCTCTCCATTTACGCACAGTATATCGACACTTCTATCACGTTTGAGACGGCGCTGCCGTCCGAAGACGAGTTTGCCGGACGCATCCGCAGCTACGGCGCGGTCTACCCGTGGCTGATCGCGGAGGAGGAGGGAAAAATCCTCGCCTACGCCTACGCCCACCGCGCGCAGGAGCGTGCCGCCTATGACTGGAACGCGGAGCTTTCCGTCTACGTTTCAAAAAACGCGGCGGGAAGGGGCCTCGGCACAAGGCTCTACCGGGCGCTTCTGGCGCTGCTCAAGGAGCAGGGCGTCCGCACGGCCTACGGTGTCGTAACCATGCCGAACGATGCAAGCGCTGCCCTGCACCGGAAGCTGGGCTTCGGGCTGCTGGGGACGCATCACAATACCGGCTACAAAAACGGCCGCTGGCGCGATGTGGTCTGGTTCGAAAAGCACATCGGCTCGTTTAACGGCGTGCCGGAGCCGATCCGCCCCATCGGCCAGCTCGCAGACCGCGAAGCGGTCCTGCGGACGATTTGAAAAACAGCCTCCTGTTCAGCACAGGAGGCTGTTATTTGCGGGACTGCTTTCAGCTGTTACGGCTTCTCCAGACCGTCTGCCAGCTTTTGCAGCGGCAGATGGCGCAGGAGCAGGCTGACGGGGTTGAGCTCGGAGGCCGCCGTTTTCGCGCCTGCCGCCATGAACAGGCGCAGCGTGCTGCCCAGCGCGCTGCGCGTGGGCTTGTCCAGCGTCCGGTATTTTTTGAGCATGGCCGCCGCCGTTTTGAGTCCGCCCTCCTTGAGGTCGGTCAGCGTCCCGGCGTCGGTGCAGGTGAGGATGTCGAACAGCGCGTCGGTAAAGGCCACGCGCTGCTCCGGGCTCAGGGAGAGGATGAACGTGCGGATCGTCTCGTCGACGAGCTTGCCGCCCTCGGTGAGATCCGGAAGATGCTCGAATTTCTCCCCGCGCACCTGCCACGAGAAGCCGTCGTGCTGCCACAGACCGCTCTGCGTGCTGCGCACGACTTCATAGCGCTCCTCATGCTCGAGAAGCATTCCGACGACGGACGATTCCGGCAGGATCGTCGTGATCTTATCCGCGACGCGCCTGTGCTCCGGCAGGCCGAGCAGCGACGTGCGAAAGCCGGGGCCGTCGTTATTGTACACGCGCATGAGCTGGTTCTGCACGGCTTCGCCGCAGAACACCGCGCTGTAGACCGCGAGATTGCCGCCCTTGGAGTGCCCGCCCACGCGAAGCGGGTGCGACGGAAGCGCCGCGGCTGCCGCGGCCAGATACTCCGCCGCCATCCTCTGCGCCGGGACGACCGGCAGAAAGGCCAGATTGAAATCCTCCTTCCAGCCGACGATGGTGTCGTCCGTGCCCCGGAAGGCGATATAGGCTGTCTTGTCCGGCAGAAGCGCCGTCAGCGCGGAAAACTGCGTCTGCGTTTCCTCGTCGGTACGGCTGACATAGGCGCAGAGCGTCAGATCGGAAAAGCGGCGGCTCGCGGCCATTTTGTGCCCCAGCTCCGGGATCTGCTCCGGCACGAGCACGCCCATCGTCTCCTGCGGCCTTGCCGCGTCGTACTTCTGCATGGCCTCCGGCAGAGAAACGGGCGCGGAAAAGTCCGCCGGGACGATACCGGAAAAGTCCAGAAAGCAAAGCTCCGCCATCAGCAGATTGTCGACCTCGTTGAACCCGCGCTCGGCAAGCGTCAGATCGCCGCGCCAGTCCAGATAATCCAGAATGTTTGCCATGAAAATACCTCCGGAGTTTAGTGTACCCATCATACACAAATTTTACCGGAAAAACAACCAAATCGGGCAGAAGAAAGCCTTAATTTTTTCTGAATTCGTACAGCCTATAAACCTATTGACTTTATGGGTAATATGTGTTATGCTCAGGACATAAGAAAGAATTCCCTGCAAAGGAGCTGATATTGATGCAAGTCTATGCGGACAACGCAGCGACCACCAGAATGCACCAGACGGCCATCGACACGATGACCTATCACCTGAACAACACCTTCGGCAACCCGTCGAGCCTCTACACCATCGGCCAGCAGGCCAAGGAGGTACTGGAGACGGCGCGGGCCGATATGGCCGCCTGCTTCGGAGCCCAGCCGCGCGAGATCTATTTCACCTCCGGCGGCAGCGAGGCCGACAATCAGGCCATTACCTCCGCCGCCTATCTCGGCGCGCGCAAGGGCAAAAAGCACATCATTTCCACCACGTTTGAGCATCACGCCGTCCTGCATACCCTGAAGCGGCTGGAAAAGCAGGGCTTTGAGGTAACGCTTCTGGACGTGCACGCGGACGGCCTTGTCTCGGCGCAGCAGGTCGCGGAGGCCATCCGCGATGATACCTGCCTCGTGACCATCATGTTCGCCAACAACGAGATCGGCACCATTCAGCCGATCAAGGCAATCGGCGCGGTCTGCCATGAACGCGGCGTGCTGTTCCACACCGACGCGGTGCAGGCGGCGGGCCACGTGAAGATCGACGTGAACGCGATGCATATCGATCTGCTGAGCCTGTCCGCGCACAAGTTCCACGGCCCGAAGGGCGTGGGTATGCTCTACGCGCGGCGCGGCATCATCCTCACGAACCTCATCGAGGGCGGCGCGCAGGAGCGCGGCAAGCGCGGCGGCACGGAAAACGTCCCCGGCATCGCGGCCATGGCGGCAGCCTTGACGGAAGCCTGCGCCAATATGGACGAGAACACAAAGAAGGTCACGGCCCTGCGGGACAAGCTCATTGACGGTATTTCCAAAATTCCGCACTGCGCGCTCAACGGCGCGCGGGAGCCGAGACTGCCCGGCAATGTGAACTTCTGCTTTGAGGGCATCGAGGGCGAGAGCCTTCTTCTTCTGCTCGACGCGAAGGGCATCAGCGCGTCGTCCGGCTCTGCCTGCACATCCGGCTCGCTCGACCCCAGCCATGTGCTGCTGGCCATCGGACGGCCGCACGAGGTCGCGCACGGTTCGCTGCGCCTGACCATCTGCGAGGACAACACCGAAGAGGAAATCGACTATATCCTTGCCGAGCTTCCGCCGATCGTTGAATATCTGCGGAACATGTCTCCGGTCTGGAAGGACCTGATGAGCGGCAAACGGCAGTTTACGCTGTAAGGAGGGCTTTATCATGGCACTGTATACCGAAACCGTCATGGATCACTTCATGCACCCGCGCAATGTCGGCGAGATCGCAGACGCGGACGGCGTCGGCGAGGTCGGCAACGCCAAGTGCGGCGATATCATGAAGATGTACCTGAAGATCAAGGACAACAAAATCGAGGACGTGAAGTTTGAGACGTTCGGCTGCGGCAGCGCGATCGCCTCAAGCTCCATCGCGACGGAGATGATCAAGGGCCGGATGCTGGAGGACGCGCTGGCGCTGACCAATCAGGAGGTCGTCGACGCGCTGGGCGGCCTGCCTGCGCACAAGCTGCACTGCTCCGTTCTGGCCGAGGAGGCTGTCAAGTCCGCCATTCAGGACTATTACGAGAAAAACCACATCGAGTACGACCACAGCAAATTCCCCAAAAAGGAAGACTGCGAGTCCTGCTGCCGGATGGTATAACGAAACGCACCGGGCGCGGCCAGTGGCCGCGCCCGGGTTTTTTATAAATCCGCGTCTTCTATGATGCATCGTACGTTTATTCTGTGTAACAATGGTGAAACGTGAAGCAGTTGGTAGGGGCGGGGCTCTGCTCCGCCCGGCAGACGGCAGCTGTTCTGCGGAGAACCTCGGCAAATTCGAACGCACTTGCGTATTCCATCGTAGGGGCGGACGACTCTGTCCGCCCGCAGATCGCACTGTTTTTACGGAAATTTTCGGCGAATTCGCAACATTTTTAGGGCCGACAGAGTCGTCGGCCCCTACAGAATGCTGCACAGATTTGTAACTGCCCATCGGGCGGAGCAGAGCCCCGCCCCTACCAATTGCGTTTGGCTTTTGCTGCTTTTTGCGGGCTTGGTTACTCCGAAGGGACAGCCGCTTCTTCCGCCTCATTTGCCTGCTGGATGGTGATGCTTTCCTGCGGGGCTTCGGAGAATTCGAGCTGGATGACGGCCTGCGGGAAATTGACCGAGCAGGACGCGCGTTTTCCGCGTTCGGCTGCAAGCCGCCCGGCAAGCGCCAGCAGCTGCTGCAGGGTGTCCCGGTTCAGGCCGCCGCCGCGCCAGTGGAACACGAACAGGGGCTGCTTTTTGCGCAGTGCCTGCGCAAGCCGCTTTTCCAGCTCCTCCGGCTTCGTGAACGAGACGCTTCGATAGTAAAAGCGTTTCCCATCCGTGCAGGCGGGGACGGGCAGGACGAGCGGGGTGTGGTCGCGGAAGAGCCTGCCGTCGTCGAGGTTATAATAATCGTACCGCTTTTCGCCCCGCTGGAGCGAGTTGTCAAACGTCGTGTCGAGGTGGTAATACTGCCCGCCGACGCGCACGACATTCCATGTGTGGCGGTATTTGATCCCGCGCGCGGGGTCCGCCTCGCTGAGCGCGACGATGCACCACAGGCCGAGCTGGTCGCACAGCGCCTTGATGGTCTTCGCGATGCCCTCGCACACGCCGACGCCCTGCGTCATGGGGCCGAGAATTTCATGAGAATACGGCTTTTTGAGCTTGTCGTAGCGCACGTTTTCCAGGATGAAATCGTGCACGGCAAGCTCTTTTTCCGCCTCCGTCTTCCCTTCGAGCGGCTTCGTCAGCCGGGCCAGACGTGCACTGACCGCCTGCTGGTGCGTGCGAATTTTTGCTTTGTCAAACAGATACTCCGGCAGAAGCTCCATATGCGCCGCGCCGGTCATCCACCGGCAGCGGTAGCCGGTGACGTAAAAGAGCAGCGGCTCGTCGAGCTTCAGCCGCAGATACACGTCCGCAAGCTGCTTTTCATCCAGCATCGGAATGCGGATGCCGGGCGCAAGCGCGCAAAAGCCGCCCAGAAGCGCGTCATACACGCCCTGCAGCGGCCGGGAAAGCTGTCCGTAATAATATCGCATAGAACCTCAAAACTGCAGCTGCGCGGGCTGCAGAGCATCCAGTCCGGACAGCGTCCGCACCGGGACTGCACCGCGCGCGATCAAAGCCTGCACGCCCTCGGAGCCGTCGTCGCTTACAAACACCGGGCTCCAGCCGCGCCTTAAATTCTCCGTCGTCCCGTCCCACGTGCCGCCTGCTCCGGCGCGGCACTGCGCGACGAGCGTTTTTTCGCCCATGGCGTGGATAAAATGGTTCCGCGACAGCGCCCGCTGTGCGGAAAACGGCAGATCATAGCCCTGCTCGGCCAGATATAAAACGTGCGCCTGCGCCGGGCAGTCCAGAAGCCGCCCGGCCGGGAAAACCACGGCGGAGCCGCCCGCTGTCAAACAGGCCTCCTGCGCCGCGCGGTCCGCACCCATCGCTCCGCCGGAACAGAGTGCGTACCCAGAACGCGCAATGAGCCGCCCGGCGGCCTCCGCGAACGCGCGTCCGCCCTCCGTCAGCTCCCGCGAGCCGACGACGGAAATGCAGCGCATGGAAAGCGGCGTTTCATCCCCCTTCGCGAACAGCACCGCCGGGCACCGCTGGCCGAGCGTCTGCCGCAGGCGTGCGGGGTAGCGCGGCGACAAGCGCGTGATGGGCACGATCCCGTTCCGCTCTGCCGCGCGCAGATAGCGCTCCAGCTGTGTTTCGCGCGACAACAGCCGCACGATGCGCCCGCACTGCTCCTGCGAATAGCCGAGCCGTTCCAGATCGCGCTCCGTCAGCTCCCGCAGCGGGTTTTCTCCGCCGGGGCCGAGGGCGCGCGCCCGCTTGGCAAGTTCCTGAAACTGCGCCATGGTCAGCGGCCTGTCCTCCGCCTCCGGCAGCGCGCAGCACAGAAGCAGCAGACCCGTCTCCGCCGCCGTCAACGGAAGCGGCGGCGCGGCGGCGCCTTTTTGGGCTTCGGCGGCTCCTCCTCAACGAGGGAGCCGTCCTCCGCGAATTTCACGGGCTGTATGGCATAGTGGGAATATTTCGCGATCTCCGCCAGCTTCGCCTGCTCCGGGAACGTGCCGAGGATGGACACGGCGATGCCCTTTTTCCGGGCACGGCCCGTGCGGCCGATGCGGTGGATATAATACTCGTTCTCCTCCGGCACGTCGTAGTTGATGACGCAGTCCACATCGTCGACGTCGATGCCGCGCGAGGCGACGTCCGTCGCGATCAGGATAGGCAGCTTGCCGTCCTTGAACGTGCGCATGGTCTTCTCGCGCTTCTGCTGCGGGATATCGCCGTGGATGCAGTCGGCGTCAAGACCCATGCGGATCAGATCGTCGCGCAGGCGCTGGCACATGACCTTCGTGTTGCAGAAGACGATGGTGCGCTCCAGCCGGAGCGTGCGGATGAGCCTGCTCGTCATCTCGATCTTTTCGAGCGGCGGGCAGGTGATGGAATACTGCGTGATGTCCGGGCGGTTGTCCGTATCGGCGGGGACGGTGATCTCCACCTCGTCGCGCTGGTACATCCACGAGACGGTCATGACCTCCTGTGAGATGGTCGCGGAGAACAGACCGAGATTGCGGCGGTTCTTGACCTTCTCGATGATCTTCGTCACGTCGTCGAAGAAGCCCATGTCGAGCATCCGGTCGGCCTCGTCCAGCACGACGGTCTGCACCTTGTCAAACGAGAGCGTATGGCGCTTATAGTGGTCCATCAGCCGTCCCGGCGTGGCCACGACGATCTGCGGATGATTCTTCAGCTGCTTGATCTGCCCCTCGATCTTCGCGCCGCCGTAGACCACGGCCACGCGGATATTCCTATAATAGGTAAGCAGCCCGCGCAGCTCGTCGCAGATCTGGATGGCAAGCTCACGCGTCGGGGCGAGGATCAGACCCTGTAAGTCCTCGCTTTCCGCGTCGATATGCTCGATCATGGGGATGCCGAAGGCGAACGTCTTGCCCGTGCCGGTCGGGGCCTTGGCAATGACGTCCTTCCACTGCATGAATTCCGGGATGGCCTCGGCCTGGATGCGGGTCGGGTATCCGTAGCCCTTCTTCTCCAGCGCCTGCAAAATCTCCTCCGACAGGCCAAGGTCGGCAAAAGTCAAGTTCTGTTCCATAGAGATCGCTTCCTCATTCAATGTTCTGGCGAAAATCGCAATTTTTTTAATCATATCATATTTTCGCCGCGTTTCCAATCCCCTTCCCGGAAAAAAGAGGGCGTTTTTTCGCTTGCTTCCGTCCGGAATGCGCGGTATAATAAACCTTAAACACTTTGAAAGAGGCGGACGCTATGACAAATTTCCTGCTGAGGCGCTTTATTCCGGATTATCAGAATACCGCCGACCCCGCCGTGCGCGAAAAATACGGCAATCTTGCCGGGATCGTGGGCATCATCTGCAATGTGCTGCTGTTTGCGGGCAAGCTTCTGGCCGGGACGCTCTGCGGCAGCGTATCCGTCACGGCGGACGCTGTTAACAACCTCTCCGACGCGTCAAGCTCTCTCGTGACGCTGCTGGGCTTCCGGCTGGCGGCCCGGCCTGCCGACGAGAAACACCCCTACGGTCACGCGCGGATGGAATACCTGTCCGGCCTTGCCGTGGCCGTGATGATCCTTGTGATCGGCGTGGAGCTGGTCAAAAGCTCGGTTCAGAAGATCCTGCACCCGGAGGCCGTGGAGTTTTCCGTCCTGACCGCCGCCGTGCTGACAGGCTCGATCCTGCTGAAGCTCTGGATGGCGCTGTTTGACCGGAAGCTCGGCAGGAAGATCAGCTCTGCCGCGCTGATCGCCGCCGCTGCCGACAGCCGCAGCGACGTGATCGCGACCGGCGCGGTGCTGCTTGCCTGCGTGATCGGGCGGCTGACGGGGCTGATGATCGACGGCTGGGCTGGGCTTCTGGTGGCGCTGTTTATTCTGTGGTCGGGCGTCGGCGTAGTGAAGGACACCGTCGACCCGCTGCTGGGCGCGAAGCCGGATGAAGCGCTTGTGCGCGCCATCGCGTATCTTATGACCTCGCACGTGAACATTCTCGGTTTCCACGATCTCATGGTGCATGATTACGGGCCGGGCCGCCGCTTTGCCAGCGTCCACGCCGAGATCGACCACCGCATCGACCCGCTTATTGCCCATGAGATTCTGGACGAGATCGAACGGCAGGCAAAGCGGGAGCTGCACGTTGATCTCGTCATCCACTATGACCCCGTCGTCACCGACGACCCGGAGGTCGTCGCCGTGCGCACGCGCGTTCTGCAGATCATGCACGAGCTTGACCCGCGCCTGTCCCTTCACGATTTCCGCATGGTCTCCGGGTCGCATCATGTGAATGTGATCTTCGACATGGTGATTCCGCCGGAGGATGCACAAACCGCCGAGCAGCTGCGTCGGCAGATCGAAGCGCAGCTGCAGGACGGAAAAAAGACGTATCATCTGATCGTCACGTTCGATACGGCGGCCTTCAACGAGCTGTCGACGGAGGCGGGAGAGCAGCAGTCCCGGTAAGCGGACGCCTTCTTGTGCCTCCCATTCTTTACACCTACCATATATGGATTTCCTGCTTCGTTATGTTACGCGCAATGTTACAGTTAAATTACAAACCCCCCGAAATGCTTGACGAAACGGGGGCAGTGCGGTAAGATGCAGATACAAATTACACAGGGGGCTTTGCTCCGATGTGTAAAATTTAAACAGGAGGAAATCCAAATGAAGAATCTGAAAAAGGTTCTCGCGCTGGTTCTGGCCGTTGTCATGATCATGGGCACCGTCGCCGTCGCCAGCGCAAAGGACTACGCGGATATCAAGGCTGACAGCGATTACGCCGAAGCAATTGATGTCCTGTCCAACCTCAACATTCTTGATGGTTTCAAGAATGGTGAGACGTACAACTTCCAGCCGGATGGCTACTTCACCCGTGCTCAGGCAGCCAAGATCGTGGCGATCGTCCACAACGCGGCTACCAACGGCAAGATCAAGGGTCAGGATGCTATCTCCAGCCTGTACAGCAACGCACAGAACCCGTTCGTTGACTGCAACAACTCCTGGGCGCTGCCCTTCATCAACTACTGCCGCATCACTGGTCTGGCTGACGGCATGACCAAGACCACCTACGCTCCCGAGCGCAGACTGACCGGCGTGCAGTGGCTGAAGCTGATGCTCACCACCCTGAACTTCGACACCGCCAAGGAAGGCTACACCGGCACCGGCTGGGACATCAACGTCCTGAACCGCGCCAACGAGCTTGGCCTGCTTGCTGGTCTCCCCACTGGCTGGAAAGCCATCGAGAACATCAAGCGCGGCGAAGCTGCTCAGATCCTCTACAACGCGCTGACCACGAGCCTTGTCGAGTATGGCCAGAACATCAAGGGCTACAATCCCACGGTTGCGGCTGGCAACTTCCTCACCAAGGCGTTCGTCGCCAACGAGTCCGTTGTGTCCACCGGTGTTCTGCTCGCCGCCAAGATGGGCGTCGGCATCACCCGTACCACTGACGCATTCCGCCGTCCGGGCTACAAGTGGAGCTATGGCACTTGGAGCAAGTTCTACATGGACGCGCCGGTCAACAGCTACACCACCGCTGTTACCATGTGCGACATCCTGAAGAACGACATGAAGGTTCCCGAAACCTCCTCCGAGGCGGTTGTTCTGAACGGCTACCGCAAGGGCGTTGATCCCACTGCCACCGGCGCTACCACGACCGGTCTGCTGTTCACCGATGCCGACACCGCTCTGAACTACTACGCAGTCGACGGCTTCAAGTATGCTGCTGCCAATGACAGAATTTACATGGAGCTTCAGCATGACAAGGCCAAGGAATGCCAGACTTGGTGGGAAGCTGCATATGGCTGGAAGTCTCCGGTCTTCGGCGGCCAGGGCGATCTGACGCAGGTCTTCAAGACCGAAGACGGCTGGGTCATCACCACCATCCACACCTTCCTCGGCGAGATCACCAAGCTCAACAAGAACAACAAGTACAGCCACGCCACCGGCGAGACTGCGGAACTCAAGTTCTGGCAGGAAATGGTGAATGATGAGCCGCAGTACATTGAGAGAACGACTACGGCTATGACCACCACCGACATGAACTACACTGTCGGCACCAAGGTTCTGGTTCAGGTCTCCCTGAAGAAGAGCGAGACTGTCAACCTTGACAACTCTGACTATGTCAACGGCAATGTTGGTATTGTCGCTGTTGCTGAGGCCAAGACTGGCGCTCTGACCGGTGCTTCCGATGCAAACTATCCGGAAACTGTTTCCATCGACGGCACCAAGTATCCCACCAACTGCCGCTTCGTTCTTGGCAAGGATAAAGCCATGAACATTGCGAACAATGGCAAGGTCTTCACGTTCTACCTCGACACCTACGGCAACGTCATCGGCCGTGTTGCGAACACCGATGCCAAGAGCTATGTGGTTCTCGACCGTATCTACGGCGTCCATGAGAACGGCAAGTTCGCGCTGAAGGCCGACATGTTCGATCTGGACGGCAAGGCCATCGAGGGTGCGACTGTTGCGATCGCCGGCTCCTTCGCTTCTGCCAAGGACGGCTACGACAATATTGGTTATTACAGCAACGACAGCTATCCGTATGACAACTTCGTTTACATGGTTGCCTCGCACAACGATTCGAAGCTGACCAACGCGCTGTACTCCTACACCAAGAACGACAAGGACGTTTACACCCTGACTTGGGTCGGTGATGCGACTACGGCTACCACAGCTGCTGCATACACCGCAGCTGATGTTGCCAATAACGTCACTTACGGCCATGCATTCGGCCGTCTGGAAGGCTCCTTCGTCCACACTGCAAAGCTGGCATTCATCAAGGTTTCTTCCCTGAATGGCGTAGCCATGATGAAGACCAACGATAAGGTATACAGCGGCAACGATCTCTCCCTGTCCGAGTCCACCAAGTTCGTGGTCAAGAGCGCTGGCGGCGCTGTCACGTCCTACACCGGCTACACCGCTCTGCCCGCACTGACTGCCTCCTACGTTGACTATCTCGATAACGACGGCGACGGCTTCGCTGACATCGTCTACATCGGCAAGGCAGTCTTCGCGGCTGACAATGTCACTGGTTGGGTCCTGAAGTGGACGCCGTTCAACTGGGCAAATGGCTATGACCTCATCACCGTCTATGTCGATGGCGAGCCTGTCACGGTCAACGTCAAGCACAGCACCATCGAGACTGGCGTTGATGCCAACGGCGTAGCGCTGCGTCCGGGCCTGTACACCTTCAAGACGCAGGTCGATGCCAATGGCGTGACCTACTCTGAGGTCTACATGATCGACCAGAACGCAAGCAACTGGATGGGCGAAGCTGTTGAGTCCTACAGCAACGATGCGACCGCCATCAAGGTCAAGGATGCCACCGGCTACACGCAGACCATCGGCCTGACCGACGTTGTGATCTACAACGTCCTGGCGGACGGCACTGTCGTCAAGGCTGACGCTTCCTGCATCGCCGCGGGCGACTACATCATCTACTCCAAGGTTTCCAGCATGGGCAATGCTCCGTACGCGGTGATCTACGTCCTCGACAAGACCATTCCGTACTAATTTGAGATTTCCTCTCTGAAACCCCAAAGCAAAGAGGGGGCCCCACAAGGGGCCCCCTTTTCTGCACACTTGACAAACCGCAAGAACCTGCTATAATAAAAATAACCCAAGGCTCCGCGACAAGCGGTTTTGCCTCTAGCTAGAGGAAAGCATCAAGAGTAAACTCAAGAAACCGTCACTGGCCAGAGTGGCGGTTTCTGCCTTTGATGCGGATGGTGACCGTGAATCCAAAGATATGGAATGTGATCGTAATCGGCATCTTATCACCTCCTTTACGAGGTGAGACAAAACCGCCTATCGCTGTGTTGGAGCCTCAGGGGTTCAATAGAACCGCATATATTTTACCAGGCAAATCGAAAAATGTCAATCCATGCGACCGTTTCCGCGCCCTTGACAAACCGCAAGAACCTGCTATAATAAAAATAACCAAGGACGCCTCGACAAGCGGTTGTCCCCGGTTAGTTTATGAAGTCAAGAAAATGTTCTTGAAACCGTCACTTTGCCGAGTGGCGGTTTCGCCCGTTAATGCGGATCGTAATAGTCAATCCAAGAATATGGAAAGTCAATGTGATCGGCATCGGAACACCCCCTTTACAGAGGATTCCGGGGAAAACCGCCCGTCGCTGTTTTGGCGCCCTTGGGGTTCAAAAAGAACCATACCTATTTTACCAGACCGGTCGAAAAATGTCAATCAATGGCGTATGCTGTGCCATTGGCAAAAGAAAAGCATGGCATTCTATACAACAGGAGGGCGCTGCCGGTAAACGGTCAGCGCCCTCTGGCGATTTTGCGGTGTGCTGCAGGGACTGCGTGCGTTTGTTCCGCTTTTGTCTTACAGGAAGTTCCGCACATCGAATACCTGCGGCGGGAGAACGTCGGAAAGCTCCACAAGCTCCGGGACGAAGCCGCCGCTGCGGTCGACCGAGATACGCGGCGATTTGAGCAGCGTCCGGTCTGTCGGCCCTCCGGCCGGCAGCGTCAGCAGCGCGTCCGTGCCGCCGCCCCGCTGCGACTGCAGCAGGATCGAGCCGCCGTGCGCCTGCATGATCGCCTGCACGACAGGCAGGCTGAAGCCCGCGCCGAAGCGCGAATCCTCCGGTACCTCCGGCCTTGCGTAGCGGTGGAACGCGCTGCATAGGATCTCCGCGTCCATGCCCTCGCCGCTGTCGGACAGACGGATCACGGCGCGCCTGCCGTGCCGCGTGAGCGTCAGATGCAGCGTGCCTCCCGGCGCAGAGAACTTGACTGCGTTGGACAGCAGCGCCAGCAGCGCACGGCGCACCTGTCGGCGGTCGATCCAGACGAAAATGGGAGCCTGCGGCAGATCAGCCTCCAACGCCAGCCCCATTTGCCGGCACAGCTCGTCCGCGCGCTGGGCCAGACCGTCCAGAAAATCGGTCAGGTCGGTCTTTTCCAGCGACAGCGGCAGCCGCCCGTGCTGCACATAGCTCAGATCGGTCAGATTCTCCGATGCCCGCAGCAGCTGATAGCAGGCGCGGTTGAGCACGGCCAGATTCTGCTGCACAGCCGGATCCTCTGCTTCGGAAAGAAGCGGGAAAAGTGTTCCGGATACGGACAGCAGCGTCGTCAGCGGCGTGGAGATCGACTGCGCGGCGCGGCAGAACGCGGCAAGTTCGTCGCGCGTATCCTGCGGCGGCAAGAACAGCAGCAGCGCATCGTCCAGCGGCTGCGTATTGGCGCTGACGCAGACACCGCCGGCCATCACGGGCAGCACGGCCGGGCGTGCGTACAGCATTTCCGGCAGTGCCGCGTCCTGCGGTAAATAGGCGCGGAGCGCCGTTCCCACGGCAAAAAGCTCCTGCGCGTGGCAGTTCAGTTCCGCGACGGCGCCGTCCCGCACAAGGATGACCGGCTGTGCTGCTCCGTTGTAAAGTGTGTGAAATTGTTCAGACGAAAGCGTCATAGCGCGATCCTCCCTGCGTGTAGCATATGCAGGTTTCGGGAAACAATCAGTCTCAGGAAGTTCCTGTTTCCCCATCATAGCGGATTCCGTCGGAAAAAGCAAGCAGAAACGAAAAAACATGATTTTTCCGCTGAATGGATGAAGTCTCTAACACAGCCGCGTCCAATAGCGGCGAGAAGCAGAAATTTTTCGCTGGATCCGTGACTTTTTGCGGGGCAGCACGAATTTCGAATGCAAGGCGTTTTTACCGCAATCATTCAAGGGCAGCTGCTATCAAATTTGGTGTATCGTAACAGGCGGCGCGTACCAAAGCGCCCGTGAGGTGACTTGGTGTGTTCGTAACGACTATAAAACAGGTTCCTGCCTGAACTGTACCCGCAGGACGCACCAAACGCGTCCCAGCGCCCCTTTTCTCCCCCATCTTTTCCGGCAAGGCGGAAAAGATGGGGCCGCCGGAGGCGCGTCGGAAACGCTTTGCTGGTTTGCGGCTTGGGTTTGCCCTCGACGGATACATAAAACAGCCCCATTCCGGTCGAATGGGGCTGTTCATGCGTATATGGGTGGGGGAAGTTATTCTGCGGAAATGAGGTAATAATAGATCGGCTGGCCGCCGGAAACGAGGTTGACCTCCGCGTCGGGGGCGTGCTGCCGGAACAGTTCCAGCGCCGCTTCCGCGTCGGGCTCCTGAATGTCCGCGCCATAGAAGATGTTGATGAATTCCTTGCCGGCCTCCGCAGCCTTGTCCGCGAGAGACGCAAGAAGCGTGGTGATCTCGCGCGTCGTACCGGCCAGCGCGCCGTCGCACAATCCGAGATAGTCGCCCGCGTGGATATCGAAGCCGTCAAAGTCCGAATCGCGCGCGGCATAGGTGATCTGCATGGTCATGACGCCGGAGAGGCAGTCGGTCATGGCCGCTTCGTTTTCCTCCGGCTCCATCGACGCGTCGAACGCGAGCATGGCGCTGATGCCCTGCGGGACGGTCTTGGTCGGGATAACCACGACTTCGCGCGAAGCCAGTTCGGCCGCCGCCTGCGCAGCCATGATGATGTTCTTGTTGTTGGGCAGGACGAAGACGATCTCCGCAGGCGTCTTTTCGATCGCGTGCAGAATATCCTCCGTCGAGGGGTTCATCGTCTGGCCGCCCTCAATGATCTCGTCGACGCCGAGATCGCGGAACACGCCTGCCAGGCCCGCACCCGCGCACACGGCGACGCTGCCGTAGCGCTTTTCAGGCTCCGCCGGAGCTTCCTGCTTCGCGGGCTGGTTTTCCAGCTCCTTTTCCACGGCCTCCAGATCGTCGGTCGACCGGGCCTTGCGGCCTGCCGTCAGATCGTCGTGCTGCAGGCGCATATTCTCGATCTTTGCAAGCTCCAGCGTACCATACTTCTGAGCCTCGCTCAGCGCGTCGCCCGGAATGTTCGTATGTACGTGGACCTTGAACGCCTCGTCGTCCTCGCCGATGACGAGACTGTCGCCGATGCTGCCGAGATATTCGCGCAGCGGGTCGAGCGAGGTGATATCCTCGCGCTTGCGCACGATGAAGACCGTGTCGAAGGCGAAGGTGATATCCTCGGAGTCGAAAATGCCGAAATCGGCCTCTTCGTTTACCGCGCCGGCATCCTCGCAGACGATGTCGTTGCCGCGCAGGCTTTCGAGCATCCCGCGCAGAATAAGGCAGAAGCCCATGCCGCCCGCGTCGACGACGCCGGCCTTTTTGAGAACCGGATTCTGGTTGACGGTGTTGTCCAGCGCGGCGTGCGCCGTGTCGAGGCAGTGCTGCAGCACATACTCGATCTCGTTGTTTTCCACGGCCAGATCGCGCGCGGCGTCTGCCGTGAGGCGGGAGACGGTCAGGATCGTGCCCTCGGCGGGCTTCATGACCGCCTTATACGCGGCCTCCACGCCCGCAGTGAGTGCGGCGGCAAAATCCTTGCCGTCGGCCTCGAGCTTGCCCTTGAGAGACTTGGAAAAGCCGCGGAACAGCAGGGACAGGATCACGCCCGAGTTACCCCTTGCGCCGCGCAGGAGCGCGGAGGCCGTCTCGTCGGCGGCCTTGGTGAGTGTAATGCCGTCCGCCTTGCGCAGCTCTGTGCTGGCGGCAGAGAGCGTCATGCTCATATTCGTGCCGGTGTCTCCGTCCGGGACGGGGAAGACGTTCAGCTCGTTGACCTTCTGCTTGTTCAGGTCGATCTCGGCAGCGGCGGAGAGCATCATCCGGCTGAACGCCGCGCCGTCAATGGTTTTGATCATGGTTTACCTCCGTGAGCGCCCTGTATGCGCGCGTGAATTGAAATCGATATCAGTCGACGGAAATGGAGTCGACGAATACGTTCACGGCACGCACCTCGGTGCCCGTGGACTTGGTGACGAAATAGCGGACCTCGCTGATGATGGAGGCCGCGATTGCGCTGAGATTGACGCTTTTGTCGACCATGATGTGCAGGTCGATGGATATGGAATTATCGGGGCTGAACGTGACCTTGACACCCTTGCCCATTGCCTCCTTGCGCAGCAGATGGACCAGCCCGTCCGTCATGGATCGCACGGCCATGCCCTTGACGCCAAAGCAGTTGGTCGCAGCAAAGCCCGCGATGTTGGTATAGACAGCGCTGTCGACCGTGATCTGGCCGGCGTCTGTATTCATACGGATCATCAAGATTCCTCCTTCTGGGATATTCAATTCATTCTAACCGATTTGCCGGGAAAGTACAAGTAAAAAAACGGGTTTCAGCCTTTTTCATAACCGGTCACGCCGTTATTCTGCATCCATTGGAGCTTTTCACCCATCAGATACGTCAGCGTCTCAAGCTCCGACCGCTCTGAGCTGCTCAGATACTTGCGCAGGTCATACAGATCGTTGTACGTCAGGTACGGATAATCGCCCTCGACATACGTGCCGTCGGGTTTGATGCTGTAATAGAGATTGTGGTTCGGCATGACCCAGCCGGAGCCGGTGTCCACAATGGCCAGCAGCATCCGGTCGGCCAGTGCGCGCAGATCCTTCCGGTTCAGCAGATCTGCCGCGTGGTACAGCGCCAGACACTCCGACGCCTGATGGTTGAGCGAGGTGTGCGGGGCGGTAATTTCGTCCGGGTGCCAGTAGTCGGGGATCAGCCAGCCGCCGGTTTCCGTGGGGATGTGGCTCGTGTCGGCAACCTGGCTGAAAAAGGCGAGATAGCGGTTCATCGTCTCCTCGAACATCCCCTTGCCGAGCCTGCGGGTGGCCGAGATGTAAAGCTCAAGCAGGTCGGTATTGAACCGGGTGTCATAAAAGCCCGGCCCGATGCCGTAATCGCCCTGGAGCCATTCGCTGCCGGGCGTGGTGGGCACATAGCCGTACTGGTTCTGCCGCTGCGACATGGTATCGAGCGAGAGGATGACGAGCGCGGGCGCTGCCTTGCAGCGCGGCATCAGGCCAAGATAGCCCCGGATGCAGTAGCTTGCGGCGCAGCAGTAATAATAATTCGTGCCGGACGGGATATAGTTGGAGGGCGATTTGCGGAAATAGCCGTCGAAGCACCAGTGCGAATCGCCGTTTTTCACATAGTTGACCCACGCTGTTGCGCAGTTGTCCGCGCTCCAGTCCAGCCCGGACGGCGCGGTCAGGATCAGTGCGTCCGTTACGCAGTCGGGCGCAAGGCCGTAGCCGTCCATCGTGATGCGGACGCCGCCGTCACGCAGCTTCGTGGTGCGCAGAATGCCGTCCTGCTCCGGAAAATACTCCCGTGAGCCGTTTTCGCGCAGGGCAAACGTGCGCGGCAGCGCAAGAAAATACGTCTGCCCGGAGGCCAGCTCCACGACGACGACCGGCGAGGCATACAGCCCGTCCCCCAGCGCCTGCGAGCGCCAGTCCCCGGCGCTTTTGTCATAATACCAGACCGTGCCTGCCTCCGTGACAGTCTGGTCGAAAAAGCGGATATAGCTGCCCCTGCCCGCGGCGCGAAGACCGGCCGCGCTGACGCCGTCGGAGACGGCGTATTCCCGGCTCTCGATCTGATACTGCCCGTACTGGGTGGTTTCAATATAGACCTCGGCGGTATACTTTGTGGAGGTCAGCACCCGATCCGGCGTGCGGCCCGCTGGCTCGTCCGGTTCGTCCGGAGCCTCTTCCTCCGGAAGCTCTGCCGGAGCTGCTGCTTCGGATTCTGCTGCCGGCGAGGGTTCTGCCTGCGGCTTGCCGCAGGCGCACAGCTGCGCCAGCACCAGAATCAAAATCAGGATCAGCGTGAGTTTCTTATGCATGGGTACCTCCGAGGAAGGGTTTGGGCAGAACAATGGCAGCCATTTTTACAAAGCAGTCCGGGATACGCGCAGTCTCTGTAGGGGCCGATGCCTACATCGGCCCGCTGGGAAGTTACGAATTCGCCGAAGATTCCCATAAAATCGGTACATCCTGCGGGTGGACAAGAGGCGTCCGCCCCTACAGGGGGAGAGCGAGGGTCGTTGTAGGGGCCGACGACTCTGTCGGCCCATTGGGAAGTCGCGAATTTGCCGGAGTTTTTCATAAAAAACGGTGCGACCTGCTGGGCCGATGTGTACCGGCAAGCGGCAGACCCACATCCGTAACGCTCCTTCGTCGCGAACGGCTGTGACCGGCATCGGCCCCTACAGCTGGCGCGGGAGCGCCCGGGGCTCCCGCGCCAGTGCGAAAATCAGATCATGCTCGGCTGCCAGCAGTCGGGGGTCTCGAGGCCCATCATGGTCACGATGGTCGGCGCGACGTTGGCAAGGCCGTAATGGCCGTCCTTGATCTCATACTTGTTGTCGGGATCGTAGATGATGAAGGGAACTGGGTTCAGGGAGTGCGCGGTGCGCACGCTGGTCTTGCCCTTCTTCGTTTCGAGCATCTGATCGGCGTTGCCGTGGTCGGCGGTGACGAGCAGGGTGTAGCCGTACTTGTCGGCGGCTTCCTTCACGCGGGCCAGACCTGCGTCGACGGCCTCCATGGCGGTGATGACGGCGCTCAGAACGCCGGTGTGGCCGACCATGTCGCCGTTCGGGTAGTTGCAGCGCAGGAACTGGTACTTATGCGAGGCCATGGCCTCGACCAGAAGATCGGTGATCTCCACGGACTTCATCGCGGGCGCCTGCTCGAACGGGATCACGTCGGACGGGACCTCGGCATAGTCCTCAAGGCTCTCGTCGACCTTGCCGGAGCGGTTGCCGTTCCAGAAGTAGGTGACGTGGCCGTATTTCTGCGTCTCGGACACGGCGTATTCATGGACGCCCGCCTTGCACAGAACCTCGGTCAGCGTGTTGCGGATGACGGGCGGCTCAACCAGATAGTGCATCGGGATCTTGAGATCGCCGTCGTACTCCAGCATACCGGCAAACTTCACGCCGGTATAATCGCCGCGGTCAAACTTGTCAAAGTCCTTGCGGTCAAAGGCGAGGGAGATCTCCTGCGCACGGTCGCCGCGGAAGTTGAAGAGAATGACGCTGTCGCCATTTTCGATCTTCGCGACGGGCTTGCCGTCATGCGCAACGACGAACGGCAGCAGATCCTGATCGATCATGCCGGGATTCTCGGCGCGGTACGTCTCAATGGCTTCCCGCGCGGAGGCGAACTGACGGCCCTCGGCCTGCACGTGCGTGCGCCAGCCCTTTTCGACCATCGGCCAGTTGGCCTCGTAGCGGTCCATGGTGATGACCATGCGTCCGCCGCCGGAGGCGATCTTGTATTCATGCTCCGCGTCGTTCAGTTCCGCCAGAACGGACTCCAGCTGGTCGACATAGTCCAGCGCGCTCGTCGCGGGGACGTCGCGGCCGTCGAGCAGGATGTGGCAGTAGACCTTTTTGAGTCCCATCTCGCGCGCCTTTTTCAGCATCGCGATCAGGTGCGAGATATTGGAATGGACGTTGCCGTCGGACAGCAGGCCGATGAAGTGCAGCGCCTTGCCGTTTTGCAGGCAGTTGTCCGTCAGGTCGACCCACGTTTTGGACTGGTACAGGGAGCCGGTCTCAATGGATTCCTGCACGAGCTTTGCGCCCTGCGAATAGATCTGGCCGCAGCCGAGGGCGTTGTGGCCGACCTCGGAGTTGCCCATATCGTCGTCCGTGGGCAGGCCGACGGCGGTGCCGTGGGCCTTGAGCCACGTCATGGGGCAGGTAGCCATCAGCTTGTCGAGCGTTGGGGTGTTGGCCTGCTTGACTGCGTCGCCGGGGCCGCCGTCGCCGCGTCCAACGCCGTCCATGATCACAAGTACGATCGGTTTTTTCATTGGTATTCCCTCCTGAGTAGGATATTCTCGAATTTCACTATATTTTACTACAATTTCCCCGCAGATACAACTTAATTTTCTTTGAACAATCGCAGCGCGTGGGAATTAGCCAGCGCGTAAACACGTGCGAAATCCACGTGCGGGTTATAGATGGCCTCCAGCTCGTCGTGCAGGGCCTTCGCCTGCGCGAGAAGCGCGGTCACGTCCGACAGATCGGGCAGCGGGGCATCCGGTCCACGGTAATAGCGCTTCTCGTCCGGCAGATAGACGGCCTCCGTCTCGTCCGGGAACAGAGGGTTCTGATATAGAACCGCAGTTTCCCGCGCGCGAAGCGCCTCCAGCTCCTCCCCGGACACCAGCTGCACCGCGCCTGCGGGCGGCTCGGCGGAATAAAGGCCCCGGCAGGTGACGGCCCGCAGGAAGCGCTTTTTCCGTTCCTCCTGCGCCGGGAGCGGGCAGGACGGACGCGCAAACACTGCAAGACGCGCATACGCCTCGCGGTAGAGCGCGCGGTAGCGCGTCTGTAAAAGCTCGATGGCGCGGCGCTCTTTCTGCAAAGCAATGCGGTCATAGAACTGCCCCAGATCGAGATACAGTCCCGCCGCGCCAGGCGTGACGGCCTCGAGCACGTGCGGAGCCGTGCCGTCGGCGTAGCCGGTGTGCAGGGCCGGGAGATACACGCCGTCCACCGAATCCGGGTCGCCGGAGCACAGGACGTATTCGACATCCAGTCCGGCGTTCTCCGCCGCCCTGCCGATGGTCTTCATAAAGCTCGATTTGCCGCACCCCGGCCCGCCCTTGATCACCCACAGAAAATCCTCCGGCCCCCGGCAGAACTGTCCGTAAAACGAGACAAAGCCGAAGGCCGTATTGCCGCCCAGAAAATACCGCGTCACCGCCATGAAATGCCCCTCCTGTATAGCAAGAATACAGGTAGTGTATGCAGCCGCGCGGCGGGATGTGCGTACAGTCAAACGGGAAAATACGGTGCGAATTTGCCGAAAGCTTTGTACTGTACATCGTATCAGAAAAACACCGTCCACGGGAACCTGGCCGGGGGCTGTGCCTCAAAAGCCGCTTCGCCTTTCCCGTCCGGGAAGGACAGCCGGTACGACCAGAGCGCGCAGGTGCAGCGGCCACAGCGGCTGCCGTATTTTCCGTCGCCCAGCAGCGGCAGGCCGCGCGAGGCAAACTGGACGCGGATCTGGTGCGTGCGCCCCGTTTCGAGCTGGATGCGCGCAAGGCTCAGTCCGTCCTGTTCGGCAAGGATTTCATAGTGCAGCCGCGCCTGCTTCACGCCGCCGCGCTGCCGCCTGACCACGTAGGTCTTGTTTTTCGCCCGGTCGTGGAACAGCAGATCTTCCAGTGTCCCGGCCCTCTCTGCCGGACATCCGGTCAGAACGGCGAGATACGTCTTCTGCATCTGCCCCTGTCCCATCGCCTGCGTCAGCCGTGCGGCCTCCTGCGCCGTCTTTGCGTAGACCATCACGCCGCCGACCGTCTGGTCGAGCCGGTGGACGGGGAATATGTCGCAGCCCAGCTGCGCGGAAAGCAGCTGGGGCATGGCTTCCTGCTGCGTGCCCTGTGCGGCTGTGCCGGCGGGCTTGACGCAGACGAGATAGCGCGCTGTTTCCTTCAGAATTTCAATCATATGCTTCGCCTCTCTTTTGGGGCTATTCTACCAGAAAAATACGCACTGCGCAACGGCTTGCAATCCGCGGAAACTCCCGGTATAATACACACGAATATAAGAAACGGAGCAAATATCATGACAACAGAGCAATACCGGAAGCGGTCAGGCTTTTCGATCTTCCTGTCCTTCTTCAAGCCCCACCGGGGGCTGTTTTTTCTCGACATGGCCTGCGCGCTGGTCGTGTCGATGATCGATCTGGCGTACCCCATCATCTCGCGTTACGCCATGCGCACGCTGCTGCCGCAGAGCGCGTACCGCACGTTCTTTACGATCATGCTGATCGTGCTGGCGGCCTATGCGCTGCGGTCGGTGCTGTATTTCATCATCACCTACTGGGGCCACACCTTCGGCATCCGCGTGGAGGCCGATATCCGCGCGGCCCTGTTCGGCCATATGCAGGAGTTGGGCTTTGAGTTTTTCGACCGCAACCGCACCGGTCAGCTGATGAGCCGCATGACGACCGACCTCTTTGAGATCACCGAGCTTGCCCACCACGGGCCGGAGGACCTGTTCATCTCGCTTGTGACCATCGTCGGCGCGCTGACCGTCATGGCGACGATCGAATGGCGGCTGGCGCTGGTCGTGGCGGTCATGATCCCGGTGTTTATCGCGATCATCGTCTCGCGCCGCAAGGCGATGCGCGAGGCCTCCCGCCGCGTGAAGAAAAAGACCGGCGCGATCAACGCCGACATCGAATCTGCCCTCTCCGGCATCCGCACGGCCAAGGCATTCGCCAACGAGCACGTCGAGGAAGAAAAATTCGACCGCTCGAACGACATTTACAAGACCTCCAAGAAGATGTTCCACCGGGAAATGGGCATTTTCATGGCCGTGATGGAGTTTTTCACAAGCTCCCTGTCCGTGGCCGTCGTGACTGTGGGCGGCCTGCTCATTATGAAGGGGCAGATGGATACGGTCGATCTTCTGACGTTCACGCTCTATATCGCGTCCTTTGTCAACCCCATCCGGAAGCTTGCGAACTTTACGGAGCTGTTTTCCAACGGCACGGCGGGCTTTGAGCGCTTTTTGGAGATCATGCGCACCGCGCCGGAGCTGCACGACGCGCCGGACGCGCTTGAGCTGACGCACGTGCGCGGCGAAATTGGAGTCGAGAACGTGAGCTTTTCCTATGAGGACGACCCGGAGGTCCTGCATGACGTGTCCCTGCACGTCCCGGCGGGCAAGACCGTCGCCATCGTCGGTCCCTCCGGCGGCGGCAAGAGTACGCTCTGCCAGCTGATCCCCCGCTTTTACGATGTGACAGGCGGCGCGATCACCGTCGACGGCCACGACGTGCGCAGCGTCACACAGGAGTCCCTGCGCCGCTCCATCGGCATCGTGCAGCAGGACGTGTTTCTGTTCGCCGATTCCATACTGGAAAACATCCGCTACGGTAAGCCCGGCGCGACGATGGAGGAGATCGTGGAGGCGGCGAAGCGCGCGGAAATATACGACGATATCATGGCCATGCCCGACGGCTTCGACACCTACGTCGGCGAACGCGGCACGCTCCTGTCCGGCGGACAGAAGCAGCGCATCTCCATCGCGCGCATTTTCCTTAAAAATCCGCCCATCCTCATCCTTGACGAGGCGACGAGCGCCCTTGACACGCTGACCGAGGCGAAGATCCAGCACGCGTTTGACGAGCTGGCAAAGAACCGCACCACGCTCATCATCGCACACCGCCTGTCCACCATCCGCGCCGCAGGCGAGATCGTCGTCATTGCCGACGGCCGCATCGCCGAACGCGGCACGAACGAGGAGCTTCTCAAAAAAGACGGCATCTACGCCAGCCTCTGCCGCACGCAAAACCTGCTGGCATAAAACTTCATGCGTGAGCACTGCACCACGAAAATGCGCAAATGCCGGTGCATG
>OLWF01000249.1_pt1 | contig 35658 bp, 33 predicted proteins | sample 1644131 | NCBI WGS metagenome assembly OLWF01 (sample SAMEA103958163, study PRJEB25191) | human gut metagenome
TACCACATAAAATATTATGGGAATAAGTTTTTACTTTTTCTCACTGCCAGGAGTGACGCCGAAAAACTTTTTATATGCTTTATAAAAGCAAGAATAGTCATTATAACCACAGTTGAGATAAACATCGCCCGGTGCCATACCGGAGCGCAGCATCAGCTGCGCTTTGATCAAACGTTTAAATTGAATGTACTGATATACGGAAGAGCCAATTTGTTGGTTGAATAAACGGTTAATCTGTGATTGACTGATAAAGAATTTTTTTGCAATCAATTCAGTAGAAAGTGCCTCATTCAGATGTTCGTTGATATATTTTACGATGATACCGATTAAATCCTGCGCATCTAAGGTTTCCCGAATCTGCTGGTGTTCCTGGTAAATCATTCGTATTTCGTATAAAAGCGGAAGTAAATTTGAAATCAATGTCAAACGCTGCACTTTCGGATCCGCACTGGTCGAATGCATTGCTCTCATATAGTGCCAAAGACGTTCCGAAGCTTCCTCATCATAAGAAATCAGATTTCCATACCCGAGGGGCCGGTTGTAAAAGGGTTCCATTAAAAGGCCATCCGGATCTAATTCCTTAAAAATATCAGAGTTAAAATGAACAACTTCCCTTTCATATGGCGATTGCGAAAAAAGTTCAAAGCAATGAGCTTCTCCATCCCGCACGATCAATATCGTAGGTTTGCTAAGACGATAACGCTTTCCTTCCACACGGAAAGCGCCGTCCCCTGATAAAAAACCGTATATTTCACATTGGGAATCTACATGGAGAGAAAAATCCTCTCTATTCGGATACTGGTTCAATTCATGGTGATATTCCAGAGGATCCTGATAATATTGATATATAAAATCCATTGAATCTTTCCTCCCCGTTATTAATATCTTATCGGTATATGATCCGATATCGGTATTCCGCATCTCCATATTTTATTTCAAGTCGCGCGTCATTTGTGATGTAGTAAACAGTTGCCGCTTCTCCGGTAATAACTTCAGCCTTGCAATTTCCTTCCAGCCCTAGCGCATCGATAAATTCTTCCTTCGATATTACGATTTCCGGATCGTACGGTACGCAGATCGTATGCATTTCTTCGTCAACTTTATACGCAGTATGAAACTGCCACGCATCTACGGAAATCGAATATGCGGAAATCCAATGGCTTTCGTCAGAAGTTCCTACGATTTCAATTTTTACATAGCGGGCGGAAACCGGTTGAAAAACAGAAGACACAGTCCCAACTGCAGAATTTCCGGTATGATCGGCGGACAGGGTATAATCAGCTCCATCTATACTTGTAAAAATACGATAACGATAGGCTCTTCTTTCGAACCAAGCAATAGAGACACCGGATAAATGCATTTCTCCTCCAAAATCCAGCAGCAATTCAGCCGGAAATTCCGCAGCGCAGGCCCATCGCGTCATAGGATCACCGTCTGTCAAATTTGTCTTCGCATGACCGTACTCTTCTGCCGGAACAGTAATCCGAAGACGTTTTTGCGGATCGGAAGCCACAAACGTATATAATGTCGTTGTTTCGCCGTCTTCCGCCGTAACCAGCAGTTGCATACCTGGCAATATTTTCTCTGTATTCTCGGATATTGGGTTGCCGGAAGCAAGAATCATATAAGTAGCTCCGTCTACTCCTTCGAGGCAGTGAGAAAGTGTTTCCATCGTAAGCTGCGGAAGAACAGAAATTAACTTTTTTGTAGAATCAATCCATAAAATATCCGAGCGAAGTTTTGTGGAAGTCCGTTTCTTGCGCAAAATCAACATTTCGTCGGATATTCCTTCCGTTCCGTTTTTCCATCCTATAGCTTTTATAAGATGGGGCCCGTAAGCAAGAGGTTCCGTCCAAGGCCATACAAAAACGCAGTGCAGCGCATTTTCCTCCTGACGGAGTGTACCGCATTCCCTGCCGTCCACAAAAAGCGTTACGGCATCGCAATTTGAGTAAATTTTAAAATATTCCGGAGATACATCGCGAACCGTGTTATTTTTCCCTGTAATCGATAAAACATTCAGATCCGTTCTCCAGAATGCTTTATAAAGATAAAATGCATCTTTCCGCGTTTTCCTGTCCCGGGTAACAAGACCTTTCGTATTGACGCCAGGAACCGTTGCCTCATTCCGGTTGTCTGCGCTGAAATCGAACAAATTCCAGACATACGTGCCCCAAAGATATTCCATCTGCCGGATTTGATTCATCCAAGTTTCATGACAATATGCCTGAAATTCTTCCGTTTGTATTTTAATCGTGTTAGATCCTTGCGTATAATTCTGCGTGTGCTGATCAATGCTGCCGCCTACGCCGTATTCGGAAATTCCGATCGGCCGATTTAGCACCCCGTCATAGAATCCGGCCTTGTCATATTCCTGGATATAAAACGGCGAATATTTTTCCAAATGGTTTGAGACGGCAGTTCCGTCCATCGCCATATAAAAACGTTCTGCATTTGTCTGTAAACCGCCCGGCGGTGGATACGTATTCCAGGCAAGCAGATCGCTTTGCAAAACCTCTCCTTCTTCGGAAAAAGTTGCCGTAACCGTAGGACGCGACGCGTCAAGTTCATGTGCAATACGATTTAGCATCCGTACGAGTGGCACCATTACCTGATGGTCTGCTTTCTGTGCTTCATTATACAAGCCCCAGCAAAAAATTGCGCAATAATTATATTCCTGCCGGATCAATTCTGTAAGCTGTTGTTTTATAACTGAAATAAATTCTTCCAACTTCGGATCCGGCGCTTCCCATGTTCCCGCGCCCCCATACGTATTTACAAATGGGATTTCCGCATACACAGTGATTCCATATTTATCACACAATTCATAAGTATAAGGATTATGTGGATAATGAGAAAGGCGCACAGAATTTGCGCCGATTTCATACAAAAAAGAAAAACTTTGTGTTATCTCATTAAAAGTAACCGCATTTCCTTTACCCCGATAATCCTGATGCATTGCCACTCCCCGCAAAGGGTAAGATTTCCCATTCAGGTAAAATCCATTTTTTTTGTCGATTGAGAATGAACGGAAACCGATATGGCGCGTAAAGGAATCCAATACCACACCATCTTCCAGCACAGACAGTACAATCTGATACCGATATGGATCTGCCAGACCATTCCAGAGATGTGGCGCGTCAATTGTTATTGTTTCCGAAATATCTGTTCCCGCGCCAGGCGCAATCCGGAGGGAAAGCACGCGTGTTGCCACAGTTCCGCTGCCGCACAAATCTTCCGGGCGAAAACGGAGGAATGGCGTGAGATATTTTTTTTCAAATTCATTCTGTGTAAAATGTTCCGGATGTTTCAACACGATACGGAAAACGATATTTCTGACATCCGCAGAATCATTTATAATACGAGAAGCGATCTTCAGAGTTGCTTCTTGCTCAGAAACACACTCAGTCGTCAGAAAAACACCGGATGAGCCAGAAACATTCAAATCAATATGCACGGGGTCCACAAAAAGTAAAGAAACTTCTCTGTAAATACCTCCAAAGAAAGTAAAATCCCCACTTAATGGCGCAATCGCCTGATCCGCTTCATTGCTGACCCGGACCGCAAAAAGATTATCCCCGCCCAAAATGACCATATCCGTAATATCGAATCGAAACGCAGTATATCCACCCTTGTGCGCGCCGATAAAAACGCCGTTCATAAATAACTCCATTTGGGAATTGACGCCTTTGAATTCGATATAGATCCGTCTCCCGGATGCAGTTTCATCGATTCGAATCATTTTTCGGTACCAGCCTGTACCGCGGAAATAATCATTTCCGCCGTCTTCACCATCTTGAGAGTTCCAGGTATGCGGTATATCTACCGTTTCCCAGGAAGAATCGTCAAAATCGACTGTATCCGCATTTTCAGTGTTCCCTCTATAAAATTTCCAGGAGTCCAGAAGCGGAAATTCAATTCTTTCAGCCGAGGTTTTCTCCGGTATCACAATCGGTTCTCTGTCTGTCATAAATGCAATTCACCAACCAATGCAATTCATATCCAGTTTTATAATAGCATTTAGATATTTGCATATACCATTGCATAAATAGCATTTCTATTTGCAATTCCGTGCATATTTTCTCTTTCCTGTTTATTTCAATCTTCTAAAATCGTCTCGTCATCCACTTCTATATTCTGTTTTGAGGAGGATGAGACTTTCTTTTTCTGCACCACTTTTATTTCATCTGCCCGAAATATAACAAGATCCGTTTCCGACTCTTTATCAAGACGTACTTTCACCATTTCTCTCAATAAATTGATATCCGTAATAATACCGCGTCCTTCCGGCGTATCCACAACAGAGCCTATTCCAGGGAGACGGCGGATCGCATCTTCATAAGCATCCTGCTCATATTTTAAGCAACACATCAAGCGCCCGCATGTGCCGGATATTTTCGTGGGACTGAGTGATAAACTTTGTTCCTTTGCCATTTTAATAGAAACCGGCTGAAATTCGCCCGTGGCAGACGCACAGCAAATAACGCGCCCACAGATCCCGATTCCACCCACCGCCTTTGCCTGGTCACGGACGCCAACCTGCCGGAGTTCAATCCGCGTTTTAAATATAGATGCGAGGTCTTTGACAAGCTCTCGGAAATCGATCCGGGTATCGGCAATGAAATAAAATAAGATTTTATTGCCATCAAAAGTATATTCTACATCAATCAGTTTCATTTTCAGACCGTGCTTTTCTATTTTCTCATTACAGATCCGGAATGCGTCCCTTTCTTTTGCAATATTTTCGGTATGAATTCTGACATCCTCTTCCGTAGCAATACGGATTACGTTTTTGAGCGGCTGAAATGCCTCTCCATCTTCAATTTCTTTAATAGGTGATACAACGTCCCCGAATTCGATTCCCCGCGCCGTTTCCACAATTACCTGCATCCCGGACTCTATCGCAAATCCATTCGGATTGAAATAATACATTTTTCCCGTATTTTTAAAACGTACCCCTACAACTTTAATCATGAATAACCTCCTGTATGCGAATTGCAAGCGCATCGGCCGCCAGTTTGTAATTTACATTCTGCCCTAGCAGACGCCAGGTTCTGCCGATTTGCCTAACACATTCCATTGCATTATGATAACCAATTTTGCCGCCCAGGTTTTGGATGCGATCCACCGCCTGCACATTCTGAAGTGATATGGATTCCCCGTATCTTGCAGAAAGCCCGATATCCCGAAATAATGAATACAGCGTAAAGAAAAAGATTTCTTTCTGGCCAGCATATTCGGCGAATAAATTTTCAAAAGAACAGAGTGCGCGGCCGCCTCCGTCCGGCAAGTCGCGAACGCATTGTAAAATTTTATCACAGATCTTTTCATATTGTGCTGGATCTGCCATCGAAAGCGCCCTTCCGATGATGCCGTCGGCGTATTCGCATAAGATGTGCTTGTCTACAGCAGTAGTTCCATACTTGTGTTGAAATGCTTTGAACACTTCTTCGTCCGTATTTCGTTTAAAATCGACGCGAACAGCTCTCGATTTCACGGTATCGAGCAGCAGTGCATTGTTTGATGAAATCAAGATCATTACAATATAGGAAGGAGGTTCTTCCAACGTTTTCAACAATGCATTCTGTGCTTGTACTGTCATTTTCTCCGCATGCTCGAATAGCAAAATTTTATATTTACCAAACTGCGGCGCTGTTGAGATTTCCTCCTGTACAGAGCGGATCTCCTCCACTCCTACGGTGGCTTTGCCCTCCTGCTGACGAATCCATAGAACATCTGGATTCGTATTGTTCCGATTTAAAACACACGCTTCACATCTTTCACACGGAAGAACACTGTCTGTTTCACAGGTCAGTGCTTCCGCAAAACAGCGCGCCATCGTCTTTCTTCCAATGCCATCAGGTCCGCAAAATAAATAAGCATGTCCAATTCTTCCCGTCTGAATACTTTCGAATAGGAGCTTCTTCACTTGCTCCTGCCCTATTAAATCCTGGAAAGTCATACATCAGAATTTAACGAAGCGGTCGATCTCAATTACAAAAACCGTAGCACCGCCTACCGTAACTTCAATCGGATATGACATGTATCCCATCGATGCAGCAGATGTCATCGCCGTATTTACAGTTTCCTTTCTTGTTTTCGACTTGCTCTCTATAATAGATAAAACTTTATCCACGCCTTCTTCGTCCACACCAATCAACATCGTGGTGTTTCCGGCTTTCAAAAAACCGCCCGATGAACACATTCGCGTGACACGGAATCCTTGATTATTTAACTCTTCCATAACCCGCGACGCATCATCGTCATGGACAATTGCAATGATCAGTTTCATACTGTTTCCTCCTGTTTTAGTAAAATACGTTTTCGTTCCGTATCAAATTGATAGGAATATTATATATAATTTTTCAAAAATAATCAATCCTGAAAAATCTTACTTTGTGGTAAAAATTCTTCAATATCAGAATATTTTGCTGCTTGCATACTCTCCAGGAGTTGCGCTTTCGTTTTACATCCGATAATAGGAAATACCGGGAACGGCGCATGTAAAATCCATGCAAGTGCTGCCTGGGCGATCGTGATTCCGTATTTCTCGCTAATCAGTAGAAGCCTGTCATAAGTTTTCAAATTCACCCTGTTCGAATAGCGGTCTCCTGCTTTACCCTCCGGCAGAAAATACGTATCGTTCTCTTTCCGAATTTTTGAGAAAAAACCTTTTGCCTGGGAGGAGAAAGCAAATACAGGAAAATTGTGTTTTTGATACCAGGAATATTCTTTTTGATCCATTTCTACCAACGTATCGTCGTCCCGTTTTTCTTTCGTGGTAACTGCAAGGCTCCACCTAATTTGGGACGCCGCCGGCGGCACGAGTCTGTGTTCTTCGGCGTAATGCCGGGATGCCGCAATACGCTCCGACGTCCAGTTGGAATACCCGTAACTTTTTATCTTCCCCTGGCGGAGAAAGAGGTTCATCCATTCCGTAATTTCTTCTGCAGGAATGGATGGATGATCGCGGTGAAGCCAATAAAGGTCGATACAATCAATTTGCAGGCATTCAAGACTTTCCTCGAGATCCCTCTGCACCTCTGGAAAAGAAAGCCGGGAAGCATGCATATTTCCGATCTCTGGAAATCCGCCTTTGGTTGCAATGTAAAGTGTATTTCCCACTGCCTTCTTCCTGCCGCTATTCTTCAACCATCGACCGATGACTTTCTCGCTCATATGTTTTTCTCCGGGCAAATAATCAGAATAAACGTGTGCTGTATCAATTAAATTGCCGCCCTGCTCACAGAAGGAATCCAAAAGTTGACCGGCATCATTTTCCGGAATCGTTTTCCCGTAATAATCCGTTCCAAGGATCAAGGGAAACACGGAAAGTTGTGTGCCGGGAATAAGATGATGATCCATATGAAATCTACCCTTCCGTATTATAATCCAAGTTTCAATGCATTGATCTCTTTAATTTCAAGTTCGATTTCTTTTTCGATTCGCTTCAAATCATTCCGGATATCGTCTACCGTTTCTTCGAGCTTTATATTCTGCTTCTCCTTGCGACCACCGCGGAAGTTATTCTTCCTATTATATGGATTCCCGCTTGGATTGTTTCCCACATTTTCCGGCTGCATCTTGGTTCCAGCAGATTCCGGTTTTCGTTCAGAACTCCCCTGCGGAACAGCCTGTAGCTGCTGTGGGTGGTTCTCACGCGGAGGACGTTGCTGATACGTTTTACTATTATACCCATATCTTTTATTATTGTTGTGTTTCGGTTTGTTTGCATTATTATTTGTATTATTGTTTCCATTCGGAGTATTATTGTCCTGTGCCATCATTCTGATCCTTTCTCCTGACTAAAATTTTGTCTTAACGATTGCAATGACTTCACCCGTCTTACTGTCCGTAAAGGCGGCGTATTCGTCGTTGAATTGCACCGTATACTCACCGGACGCCGCTTTCATATTGTAGTACGCGTTCAAAGCAACATCTTTAAAGCTTTGTGCCAGGTCATCCGTTTTATAAAACAGGCTGTCTCTGTAGAGCTGTTCAGAGGATTGATACAAAAGAGGTTCATCGAGATCCGAGTTGTACCGTTCGATCATATCTGGTAAAATCGTACACGCAATCAAACAGCACGGTTTTCTGTATTTTCCCAATTTATACTGATCCGCCGCGATAATGCTCTTATGATACAGATCTCCTAGTTCGCCCAAAAGTGAATGATCTGCAATATAAGCGCGTCCCTCCGGAACGGTTATTTTCACGAGAACATCGTCCGGTCTAGAACCAGCTCCGTCCTTCGGATGCAGATATGCCTCAAAACAGGAAATCTTTGCGCCATAAATATCTATGGTTTTCGTCAATCTACTGTTTAATTTCAATCCGCATTCTATCACTTCTTCTGCTTCTTCCGCAGGGATAAAACAATAAACCTTCACTCGCATTGCTCCATTTCTGAATAACATGAATCCGTTCATATTATATATTTTTCTACCCAAAATTGCAATGCGACTTTCTTGCAGGCATATCAAATCTTGTCGTGCCGTATGGGACTTTAATCTTTATGATTCTTTGCTGGCCTTTTCTACTTCCGGGGTTCGTTTCTCCGTATTAAATCATTGTATTCACATCGCTGGGGAAAAAAAGCAGGAAACGACAGTGAAATAACGGCACAATGATCAAGCAAGTTGAAATTGCTTTTACTCTGCGTTCAGGAGACCCATGGGACATTGGCGCCTTCATTCATACGCAATACACCGAGTGCATTACAATCTGCATAGAATTCATTTTCTAACTCCCCGAAGCGACTACTGTCAGCAAACTCGCCACGCAACGATTTCATTTTATACCAGCGGTACTGCAGTTCGGACCTCCGGACATGATCGAGTTCTCTTTTTTCGACAGCTGCCTCAGCATTCTTCCACAGTTCATCCAGCATATTCAGATCCTCATCGGGAATCAATCCTTCAAACAGTGCAGATGCCTGCACCACAAGATTGAAACATTTTCCGCTGTCCGCAATGATTTTGTGAATATAATCAAGATACGCTTTCACACTGTCGCTGGCTTTCCCATAATACGCATCTAAAAATTCCTGCATATGAGTCTCGATATCCGTATCCGGATCCCAAAGCAGTTTTGCCAGCAGATAAGCCCGCAGCTCTCCGAATTCGCCGCTTTTGCCTTTTTGATAATTTCCCTGTTCAAAAACACCCTTTACATTATTCTTCGCAAAAAACTGAATGGTTCCCTGTAAAGAGTTCAGGTTTGGGAACGGGCACAAGTATTCGGCAAAATCCGTGGTATAATCCCAAACATAAATCCGATTGCTGATTCGTGCCCATCTCTTGATATTATTCTTAATTCCATCTGAAGTAGCGCAGCTTCCTATGGCATGTGCACTGCAGACACCGGTGCAGACACGGACAATCACATTCTCCCGCGGTACCGTTTTGCGTGGCGGTTCCACAGAATACTGATAAGCCAGTGTATCCACGGCAACATCGGGAAATTCATCTTTAATCGCATCCGCTACGGCGTTTACAAACCGAATCAACGTGCCGGACTTAGATCCTTCTTCTTTATTTACTTGATTGCATTCCTCACAGGTACAATAAGACTCGATCACAAATGAATCATCCTGAGAAACCGATACAATTTTTGCATTCGGATTTGCACGCAGCCATTCCTTTACCTTTTCGATGGTAATCTGTAGAACATCCGGATTCGTCAGGCAAAGCTGGCTGTACAGGTATTCAGAAGTGCGTTTGCCATTGATTTCTGAAAAATATTCCGGATGTTCGGCAAAATACGTTTCCGCAGGCACTAGAGAATGAAACGTATGAACAAAATGCTCGCCTGCATATTCGAGGCCATTGCCGTAGGCATCTGAAATCATCCTGCCGTTCTCGCCACTGATGACACTGCCATTAAGCCGCATTTTAGCGCTTATGACCTCGTCAAACGAGCAGGTCCAGAATAGGTCACGGTATTCAAACGCAGGTTTTTCTTTCACAGTCTGCGTGATATCAAGAGTAAGTGTCTTTCTTTTTGGAACGACTTCCGTATCCGTACTAAAGAACCGGCAACCAAGCTGTTCCAAAAAGTCATAGACCCCATAAAGCGTTCCACGCGCCTCGCCGCCGGCGATCACCAGTTTTCTATCTGCCCATTTGATTTCAAAACCATCCTTTCCCAGTTCCGCACGATCTACCGTATAGAGGCCGTTCGCTTCGCGATTTGTCTTTCCTATCAGAATCTCCCAGGCCCCCTCCTGCTCCGAAGCATCGTCTGACAGCCAAAGCTCGGCGCCGGATATTTTCTTTAGATATTTCTGCAGCTCTTTTGCCGCCGTTTTCTCCGATGCCGCAGCGTCTTTTCCGTAAATAATTGCATAATTGCTTTTTCCTTCCCAGATAAGATTCGTACAATTCGCAGACTCCGCTGCTGGAATTTCATAATACTGACGCTCTTTTACACGATCGCATGCACACATTGCCACCACTCCAATCACAATAAAAAGATATATTAAAGCCGATTTGCATTCTAATTTTAAACGCATCATCGTTCCACCTTTATTTTCCAGTCTCCCTTCCCCATTTCATTTATCTGAAACGGATTGATATGCCGATTAATTTTCGTACATTATTCATTTTATCTTTATTTCTTGATATTGTAAAATACAATTTATACGTTGTCAACATCGTTTTTTTCAGAGAGTCATTCATTACAGCAAAAAAATATTTTTTCATAAAAAGACGTTCCGAATGAATAAAAACACCTTAATACGAAGGATTTGACAATGCGCGGTATTTAATGCTAAAATACATCCGTTCAAAAATGATTGGAGGTGCTTTCAAATGGCATATAAAATTAACGATGATTGTATCAGCTGCGGCGCTTGCGCAGGTGCATGTCCTGTAGAAGCGATCAGCGAAGGAGACGGCAAATATGTAATTGATCCGGAGACCTGCATCGAGTGCGGCGCTTGTGCAGATTCATGTCCCGTAGGCGCACCGCAGGCGGAATAAATGCCGGTGCGTCATTTTACAGAAATGTTTGATCTATGAAAAAGTTTGCAATCAACGCAAACTTTTTTTATACTTAAAATGATGTGCAGCTTTTTAATTTGTCCGGACGAACAGATCGATGATCTTTGCCTAAAGAATTATAAAATTATACAAAAAAAAGGATGCTTCCGTTATGGAACCGATGCGGTGGTTTTGTCTGATTTTGCAGTAAAATATATCAAGAAAGGGAGCCGGCTGCTCGATATCGGAACGGGAACCGGAATTTTACCACTGCTACTGAGCGCAAAGACGGAAGCCGCCGAGCTGATTGGTTTGGAAATTCAGAAAGAAATGGCCAATCTGGCAAAGCGAAGTGTATGTCTCAATGAAGAAGCAGGCGTATTGGAACGGGAGCGTGTTAAAATATGGGAAGGCGATATTAAAAATGCAAAAACAGATTTTTCCGCGCGAAGTTTTGACGTCGTCGTCACCAATCCACCGTATAAAAGACGGCGTGCAGGAATCCCGAATGAAAATGAGCGCTTGAATATCGCACGTCACGAGATTACCTGTACGCTAACCGACATTGTAGAAAACGCATCGTTTTTACTGAAAAGTAGAGGAGATTTTATTATGGTAAACCATCCGGAGCGCCTTGCGGACGCATTCGAAGCAATGCGAGCTTACAGGTTGGAGCCAAAAGAGCTGCAATTTGTGTATTCCGAGATTAGCGCTCGCCCGATCTTGTTTCTCGTGCACGCCGTCTTATTCGGTGGAAAAAATTTGGTGATTGAGAAAGGAATCGAGGTAAAATAAATGCTGTATGTCGTTGCTACACCGATTGGAAATTTGGGAGATATTTCAAGCCGAGCGCTGGAAATCCTTTCCACATGCGATCTAATTGCCGCGGAGGATACACGGCACACGCAAAAGCTGCTGACGCATTTCCAAATCAAAAAACCTTTGATTTCATATTATGAGCATAATAAGGCTTCTCGCGGTCCTCTCCTGCTTGAAAAACTCCGCAACGGGGAAACAATTGCACTTGTTTCTGACGCTGGTACACCGGGAATCTCGGATCCAGGCGCCGATTTGATTAAAGCTGCGGCAGAAGAAGGAATTCCCGTTTCCATGGCGCCCGGGCCTGTGGCCGGCATCATGGCGCTCCACAGATAAATTCGTATTCGAAGGCTTTATTGGCACGGACCGTAAAAGACGGGAAGAGTTTGTAAGAATGATTACCGTGGAAAAGCGTACGGTGATTCTTTACGAAGCACCGCACAGACTCTTAAAAACACTGGAACTTCTGAAAGAAGCGATTCCAGACAGACAGACTGCGGTGTGCCGCGAACTGACAAAAACGTATGAAGAAATCCGACGCGGAATCCCCGCCGAGCAGCTCGCGTATTTTACTGCACAGGAACCACGCGGCGAATTCGTTATTGTGATCGAAGGTGCGCAGCAGCAGGAAGCTCCTTGCGAAACTGTCACGCCGGAAGCAGTATATCGAAAAACAGAAAGTATTTTAAAAGAATCAGCTGAATCCGGTGAATGCAAAAGCAAAAACGATGCGTTGAAAGAGGCGGCAAAGGAGTTCGGCATATCTAAGAATCAGGCGTATGCGCTGTATGAAGAAATCAAAAAAACACGATCTTAATTTAAAAATTCTTTTCTTCCGGTTAGGTGTCCCACATCTTCCATTCCGGCGAAGTCAAATTGGCGCATGGCTTCAAATGCGACAACAGCCACGGCGTTGCTGAGATTCAGAGAACGGAAATCGGGCCGCATCGGAATTCGGATACAGTCATTATAGTGAGCTGCCAACAGGTTCTCGGGAAGGCCGCGGCTTTCTTTGCCAAAAACCAAAAAATCCCCGTCCCGATATTGTACTTCCGTATGCCGTTTGGAGCCTTTTGTCGTGCAATAATAAAACGAATGCGCATCTGCGTATTGATCGAGCAATTCCTGAAAATTGTCATAATATGTTATATCTACAAGATGCCAGTAATCGAGTCCGGCGCGTTTCAGATGGCGGTCTGTAACTTCAAAGCCCAACGGGCGCACGAGATGCAAATGCGCGCCGATCCCCCCACAGGTCCGTACGATATTCCCCGTATTCTGTGGAATTTCTGGTTCTACCAGCACGATATTGAGTCCATTCATTTTATCAGTTCCTTTATAATTATCTTCTTATAACCAGCCGGTTCAACAGCGGGCGTTTGATGCGTACTGCCTGAAACGGGCAAAGTTCCTGGCAGCAATAACAGCGAATACAGCCGGATAAATCGACCTTAGCATATTTGACCTGCCCTCCCTGCGACTCCGGCTTTACAAGCGTAATCACTTTTGCCGGGCAGCATTTGACGCATTCTCCACAGCCACGGCAATCCTTTTTATCGAAAACAGGACGTGGTTTAATGGCTCCGGAAAGGATCTGCCCAAAAATCCCGTCAGCAAAGTGCAGCTTTTTGAGGGAATCATTATATTTTATGATAAAATCCTCCGCACGAACAAGGGGATCGCCGGAGAACGAGATTTCCTCTATGTTTAATTTTACAAGTCCGCGTTCTGCCGCGCAACGAAGCACCGGAATTCTCTCATAATCTGCTTTGATCAGATACGCTCCCGCGATATCGAGTTCGAACGCATCAGATCCTGCCAAAATCGTGTGCAATGGATATGGTTCACCAGCCGTCGGTCCGTCTTTATGCATTCCCACCACTGCATCAATGAGATGAAACGTCGGTTTGACTGCAAGAAAAATATCTATAATGCAATTTGCAAACTCGTCGTAGTCGGAAAGTTGTAAATGGTATTCCGCCTTTTCCAGCCCTGCGATTGCGCCGAACATATTCTTGACAGCTCCCGTGTATGTCATCATACCGTGTGTCTTGAGTTTTGCGATATTGATGACGCGGTCAGCCTTTGCAAGCGGCGTCAGGATCTTTAATTTCTTTAAATATTTTCCGTTCGGATTTTCTACCTGCGTCTCGGAGGTGTCAAAATTTAATTCTGCACCGCTTTCGCGCGCAGCTGCCTCTATCCCGCACACTTTATAGGTCGCGCGAAGCGCACCCACATCATAAAATCCGCCGGGACTTTCCGCAATAATCACGTTAGCGCCGGCCTCGCGGCACAACTTACAGACTGCCCATACAAGAGCGGGGTGCGTCGTTGCAGCACACTCCGGTTTCTTCTTGGAAACCAGATTCGGCTTTACCGCCACCGTAAGACCTGCAATGCCGTCTAACGTTCCGGAGGTAGCAAAAATCTGCCGGACCACTTCTAAAACGGTATCTTTTTCGTATGTTTCACAATGCTTAATAAGTACCATAATATTTATATGCTAGCTGTCTAAGCGCTTTTCCTCTATGGCTGATGCGGTTTTTACATTCCGGGTCCAACTCTGCCACACATTTCCCGTATTCCGGCAAATACATCACAGGATCGTATCCGAATCCGTTTGTGCCCTGTGGTTTCCGAGAAATCATGCCTGCAAGATGGCCTTCTGCGGAAAGCAGTTCGATTGCCGAACTCTCCTTCCGAAGCAGAATCGCAGAAATTGCACAAACAAAAGAAGCATTCCGCTTATCATCCGGAACCGCTTCCATTTCCTGCAGTAATTTCTCCACATTCTCAGCATCAGAAGCATTTTCCCCATCCGTAGAAGCATAGCGCGCAGATAATACGCCAGGCGCTCCATCCAGTATGTTTACACAGAGGCCCGAGTCATCCGCGGCAATCAGGATATCCGCATCGGAAAATTTGCGCAGAGGAACTTTTAAAAAACGATAAATTCCCGCCGCCTTTAAAAATGCGTTTGCAGCGAAAGTTTTTCCCGTTTCCTCAGGAGGGACATATTCCGCCGCGCTCTCCACATCATATCTCCGCACTGCTTCTTCTTCCGAAAGAACTTCAAGGCTTCCGGTGGAAACAGACGAAAAAATACCGCGAAATTCTTCGATTTTATGTTTATTTTTCGTAGCGGCAATCAGAATCAGTTTTCTATCCATTTCAACCTCCGATTACTTTTCCGATGATATCTCCTTCCGGTATAAAGCCAATCGCGCGGCTATCCGTACTGTGGTTTCGGTTGTCCCCCATCGCGAAAACTTTTCCTTTCGGAACTGTCACACCATTCTTCAGCGCATCTGAAACATTCGTATATCTCGGCGCTTCATTCGGATTTACATACGGTTCCTCCAAAAGTACACCGTTTACATAAACACCGTCTTCCTTAATTTGCAGCGTATCCCCGCCCACTGCAACAACACGCTTGATATAATAATTCGTAGGCTGCTTTACATGGAATAATTTATAGGAAATCACATTGTATTTAAACGCTTCCCGAATTTCCATCAGAAAATTCCGCTCCTGGAAGCTTGAGTCAAAGATGATAATATCATTTTTCTTTACGTCCCCGAAAAGATACGGCGCCCGTGAGATATATACGATATCATTGTCCTGATACGTCTGCTGCATCGAATGGCCCGAAACCCTGCTGATCCGGAAGAAATAAGTGTTAATAATAATTGCGATCAACATCGCAAGGACGATCGTCAATACCCAGCTTAAAATTTCCCTCACGACCTTGTTCTTGATTAAATAGACTTTCTCTTCAATTTCTTTCTCTGGCTCCGGTTCTTCTCCGCTAGGTTCTACAGGAGCTTCAGGAAGCGGTTCCGCAGGAGTTTCCGTAGATTCCGCCGTTTCATTTATTTTTTCTTCATTTTCATCCATATCTATTCTCCGTAAAATGATTTAATACAGCCGCAGTATTTCTGTCGATAAAGACCGAGTTCCCGCGCCTGCTGCTGTCCTTCTCGGAATCCCGGCCTGAAATCGCGATATAAAAATTCTACTCCGTATTCTCGCCCTGCCTGCCGGAACACATCTTTCATCAGTTCGTGATTCTGATAGGGACTTACGAACAGGGTACTCGTAAAATATTTATAATTCAGTTCCGCTGCTTTCCGCGCGGTCAGTATCGCTCTCATAGTATAACACATTTTACAACGCTCTGCACGCGAACTTTTAAAATTTGCCCATTTTTCAAAATCATAATTGTCTTCCGTTAGAAGTGAGATTTTCTTTGCGGCACAGGCCGCTGTCGTAGAGCCCTTTCTCCGCATAAATTCATCATAAGGATGGATATTGGGATTTGCGAAATATCCCGTGATTGCTTCCGAGACGGCACCTTTCAGATCGTCAATGCAATACAGGCTGCACGGACCGCAGCAGATATGCAGTAAAATTCGTTCTTCCATGTCAATCAGATCCTTTCCGCCATCATATGGGAAAATGCATGGCAGATCGCAATTGCCGCTGCGTCTGCCGCGTCATCCGGTTTTATGATCTTGTCCAGGTGTAAAATAGCTTTTACCATTTGCTGTACCTGATTTTTATCGGCACGCCCGTAACCTGTCACCGCTTGTTTCACCTGAAGCGGCGTATACTCGAAAACGGGAACTCCACATTTTACCGCAGCCATCACCGCGACGCCGCGTCCTTGCGCTGCAGCGATCGCAGTTTTCGCATTATTGTTAAAAAAAAGTTCTTCAATTGCAAATGCGTCAGGCTGATGCTTCCGCATCATTTCCGTGAGTATTTCGTCGATTTGCAGCAGCCTCCAAGTGAAAAGCTCGCCTGCTTTTGTGTTGACTGCTCCGACGTCCAACAACTTCAATTTGTTATTCTGATATTCTACGATTCCGTAGCCGGTAATTGCGAAGCCCGGATCCACGCCCATTATGATCATATTCCACCGCCAGAGTTATTGTTTCTGCATAATTATATCATTTTTGTCGTTAAAATCCAACCGATCTGCACAGTTTTTATCCGTTTGACAACAAGCAGTGATCACTGCTGCGCGCTTTGACGAATCCGGAGCAAATAGTGTATAATGGAGGACATACTGCATAGTATGTTTACGAAAGGGCAATAAAAATATGTTTGAATATATCAAGGGAACTTTACAGTATAAGGGAACTGATTTTTGCGTGATCGACGTAGGCGGCATCGGTTTTAAAATATATACCTCTTATATGACGGCAGCAAATATCGGACAAAGTGGACAAACCGTGACGCTGTATACTTATATGAATGTGAAGGAAGATGAGATTTCACTGTTCGGATTTGCCTCGAAAGAGGAGCTTTCTGTTTTTATGATGCTGATCAGCGTGAGCGGCGTCGGTCCGAAAGTAGGCGTTGCCGTGCTGGCTTCAATGGCGCCGTCGGAATTCAGTCTGGCTGTAGCGACGGGCGATTTCAAAGCGATCAGCAAAAGCAAAGGCGTTGGTCCAAAGCTTGCGCAGCGGATCGTACTGGAATTGAAGGATAAAATCAGTAAAGATATTAAATCGGCGGGAATGGAGAAAGAAGAAGATTTTGAACCCATACCGGCGGGATATATCAGCAACGACGCAGTCTCAGCGCTCATGGTTCTGGGCTATAGCTCCAAAGAGGCGGCTCGGTTGACTGCAAAAGTATACAAAGATGGAATGACCTTGGAAGAAACGGTACGTCAGGCGCTTCGGCAGGGCTTTTGAGTTTAGATAGGATTGATTTGCATATGGACTATGAAGAAAACCAGCGTCTGGTCACGGGCGCGGAATCGCCGGAAGATCTGGAAGAGGTCAGCCTCCGGCCACGCAAATTTGAGGAATATATCGGTCAGGAAAAGGTACGCGCGAACTTGTCCGTGTTTATTGAGGCAGCGAAGCAGCGGAAAGAACCGCTGGACCACGTGCTGCTTTACGGTCCTCCGGGACTTGGCAAAACGACGCTTGCCGGAATTATTGCGTCCGAAATGGGCGTTAATTTGCGGATAACGACGGGGCCTGCCATCGAGAAAGCCGCTGATTTGGCGGGATTACTTACAAATTTAAATGATTTCGATGTTTTATTTATCGATGAAATCCATCGTTTGAATCGCGCAGTGGAAGAAATTTTATATCCTGCGATGGAAGATTTTGCATTTGATATTATCATGGGCAAGGGACCGGCTGCGCGCTCTCTGCGCCTGGATCTTCCAAAATTCACACTTGTCGGTGCCACGACGCGCGCAGGTCTCCTGACGGCGCCGCTTCGGGACCGTTTCGGCGTGATCAGCAGACTGGAAATGTATGATGCTTCTGAATTATGCAAAATTGTCCGGCGTTCCGCGGCCATTTTACAAGTAGAAATCGACGACACAGGCGCACTGGAAATCGCACTGCGTTCCCGGGGTACGCCGCGAATTGCAAACAGACTTTTAAAGCGCGTACGCGATTTTGCTCAAATCAAGGGAGACGGCAGCATCACTGGCGCCATTGCCAAGCTGGCGCTCGATGCGTTGGAAGTAGATAAACTGGGGCTTGACAATATCGACCGTAATTTATTAAATACGATCATCGTAAAATTCAGCGGCGGACCGGTAGGTCTCGATACACTTGCCGCCTCTACAGGGGAGGAGGCTACGACGATCGAAGACGTTTACGAACCATATCTTCTGCAACTTGGATTTATTAGTAAAACACCGCGCGGCCGCGTTGCGATGCCGCGCGCATATGAGCATCTTGGCCTTTCCGGCTTACTGCAAGGCGATAACACTTCCAAAGACGAACGGCCTACCCTTTTTGATGATCTGTGATTTTCCTGCGGCGAATGACACATCCAGATTTTACGTAGAACGGAATTTCCAAAAGAACTTTCATTGTTGCATGCGGCGCACGATCTATTTTCTCGCCGCTTGCATTGTACATTTCCGTTACAGTATATTTCTGCACGGGGCCATCCGGAGCTACAAACTCAAGAGTGTCGCCTACAGAAAAAGTCCCTCTTTGTGTCATTGTCAGCCGATAGGCGGCCGTATTTTGCACCTCACAGCTGTCTACAGTACCGATAAAATCCGTGTCGCGCCGATAAGATGCTGTTTCATAGATCTGACTGCCGCGCTCTCCCAAGTAAAACCCCGTACAATAATCTCGATGACTGATACTGCAGACTTCCTCCAGAAGCGCCTCCGTGAAAGGCATCCCAGGCCGCGCCGCCTCGCCGCGTTCCATGGCGTCGATCGCCCTCCGATAGGCACGCACGGTAACGGCAACATAAAATTCGCTTTTCATACGTCCTTCGATTTTAAAAGAAGAAACACCTGCCTCTTTAAGCTCCTGCAAATAGGCAACCATACATAAATCCTTTGAATTGAACAAGAATGTTCCCCTCTCGTTCTCTTCTGCCTCTAAAATATCATCGGGCCTGCTGCCTTCTACGATTTTATAATTCCAGCGGCACGGCTGCGCACAGTCGCCCCGATTAGACGAGCGGCCAACAAAGTAATCGCTGAGCATACAGCGACCGGAATAAGACATGCACATTGCGCCATGCACAAATGCTTCCAATTCGATCGGACAATTCCGTTCCCGAAGGTTCTCGCTGATTTGTGCAATTTCAGAAAGTGTAAGTTCGCGTGCTAGGTTAACGCGGACGGCACCCAATTTTTGCCAAAATTCACAGGTTCGCCAGTTAAGATTGTTTGCCTGTGTACTGACGTGGAGGCAAAGCTCCGGCGCAGCCTCCTTTACGGTCAGAAATGCGCCCGGATCAGATACAATCACGCCATGTACATTGGCCTGAGAAAGCTCTCTCGCATATTTTGCCATTTCTTTCAAATCGCTGTTTCTGGCGATAATATTCATCGTTACATAGATCTTCTTATGAATGCGATTCGCATAATCCACAGCATCCGCGATTTGCTGCAATGTAAAATTATCAGCGCACGCACGCAAGCCGAATGCATCTCCGCCGATATATACGGCATCCGCACCATATTCAAACGCAGTTCGCATTTTTGCTTCATTTCCGCCCGGCGCAAGCAACTCTATCATCAATCAACCGTCTCCTTTTATTTTACAAGCCACTGCCATGCCATCCCCTACATCAAGAAGGGAAGCACGGAGGCGAGAGTCAGACATCATTTTATTTAAAAAAGCGCGCATATTTGCAACGATTGTGCGATGTTTGTGCGGTGCTGTTTCCGGGGATTCCATCACTTTTCCATAAAAAATACAATTGTCGCAAACCAGCAGGCCGCCCGGGTTCAGAAGACGGATTGCGTCTTCATATAGATGGATGTATTGTCCCTTTGCCGCGTCGAAAAAGATCATGTCATACGGATTTCGAAGTGAAGCCAGCACATCCGCTCCGTCTCCTGCAATGACCCGGATTCTGCCTTCGATTCCCATTTCTGTAAAATTCTTCCGTGCTTTTACAACACAATCCAGATTAATTTCAACCGTATCGATATGGCTGCTGGGCAGCGCATTGCTAAGAATTGTAGCGGAATATCCGATTGCTGTCCCAATTTCCAAAATGCGCGCAGGATTGCAAGCCACTGCTAACGTACGCAAAAATGCCGCGGCATCGCGTCTCAATATCGGGACGCGATGCTCCGCAGCATAATCTCTCAAATTTTGCTCCTCCGGCGATTCCTCCGGAAGCAGCGTTTCGATAAAATTTCTGACGGTATCATCCATATTGGTTCTTCGCCTGCAGATGTTCTTGATATGTTTTTGAGAAAATATGTGATCCAACCCCGTCTTTTGCATTGAGCACAAAGAAGTAATAATCGTTCTTCTCATAATTCAATACAGCCTTTATAGACTGAAGTCCCGGGCTGCAGATTGGTCCCGGGGTCAAACCGTCGTGCAGATACGTATTATAAAGATCTTCCACTTTCTCGTGTTCTTCCGTGATGTTGATCACATCTTCATTATATAGCTTTTTATAAACATAACGAATCGTCGCACAAGATTGTAACTTTTTCAGGGAGGCATCCTCGCTGTTTAGTCGGTTCATGAAAACGCCGGCAATAACAGGACGTTCCGACTGCAGCTTAGCCTCGCGTTCTACAATCGATGCAAGTGTAATTACCTGATCGGTCGTCAAGCCAATCTCTTCGGATTTTACATAATAAGCCGGCAAATAGAGTTCGTTAAAACGGTTCAGCATTTTGTAGATAACATCGTCTACATTTGCCTTTACGTCGAACTCATACGTATCGGGGAATAAATATCCGTCCAGCCGGTGGTCTCTTGAAGCCCCCGCTACTTCGCTCAGAAATGGATAAGAAGAAATATTGACTTTCTCCACCGCATCCAAAAATTCCTCTGCAGTAACGACATTGTTCGCTTCAAGCCGCGCTGCAATCTGTTCTGTCGTAAAACCTTCCGGGAACGTAACTTTAACGGTCTCCGGATCTCCGGCCAAAAGCACCATGACTTCGTCATAAGAAAGTCCATCCGAAAGCGTATAAGTCCCCACTTTATATTGTCCGTCGAATCCATTGAATTTCGAAAGAAAACGGTATATCGTTTTATTTTTGATCAACCCGAGATTATAAAGTTGTTCCGCAATTTCTTTCGTAGACATGCCCTTGTCAATCCGGAATTTGACCGACGTATCTTCATCTAGTTCTATCGATTCTACGCTGATCGGATTCGCATATTTGTCAACCAGATATGTGTAAGATAAGAAGCTACTCATGAAAATAATAACGACTAAAAATAGTATAAAAATAATGGTAAGCGGTACCTTGTATCTTTTATTCATTTTTGTAGCTTTTCCATTTAACGATTTGCCGCTTTTGGCTGCACGCGCCGTCCCCGCCTTCGCCGTGTTCTGGCCCGGCACGGCGCGTCCCCTATTTTGAATGGGCCGTTTGACAGGCTGGTCCACAGCCCGGCCGCCCGTACCGTGCTGTGTCACCTGATTCGCTGTTTTTCTTTTATTTTGAACCGCCCCCGGTTTTCTGATCCCGCCGCCCAAGGAATCACCCCTTTGCTCTGACCTTAGCTCTCTGTTCCGTATTCAATATTTTCTTTCTCAGCCGGATGCTCTTCGGCGTAATTTCCACGAGCTCGTCGTCCGAAATAAATTCGAGCGCCTGTTCCAGGCTCAATATCACGGGAGGTGTCAGCTTTAATGCCTCGTCTGAGCCGGAAGCACGGATATTTGTAATATGCTTACGTTTACAGACATTGATTACCAAATCTTCATTTCGCGCACATTCGCCGACAATCATTCCCTCGTATACTTTTTCTCCCGGGCCAACAAAAAGTTTTCCTCGTTCCTGAGCGTTGTAGAGTCCATAAGTTACGGCTTCTCCCTGTTCCCACGCTACCAGCGAGCCGTGCTGTCTTGCGTCAATATCGCCCTTATACGGCTCGAACCCGTCGAATATGTGATTCATTATACCATTTCCTCTGGTATCCGTCAAAAATTCCGACCGATAGCCGATGAGGCCCCGTGACGGGATTTTAAAATCCAGACGCACGTAATTTTCCAGTGCCGGATGCATATTCAGCATTTCGCCTTTTCTGCGCCCAATTTTTTCGATTACAACCCCGACCGCATCTTCAGGGGCATCGATTGTCAGGCGTTCCATCGGCTCATGCAAAACACCTTCCACTTCTTTATAAATCACGCGTGGGCGGGAAACCTGAAATTCGTATCCCTGACGTCGCATGGTCTCGATCAGGATGGAAAGGTGAAGTTCTCCGCGTCCTGATACTTTGAGCGTATCCGGAGAATCCGTGTCTTCTATTTTCATGCTGACATTTGTTTCAAGCTCCTTATACAGCCGTTCCCGGATATGGCGCGAAGTGACATACGTTCCCTCCTGCCCTGCAAACGGACTGTTGTTTACGGTAAAATTCATCGAAATTGTCGGCTCGTCAATGTTGACGAACGGAATCGGTTCCACTGCTTCAGGACTGCATACCGTGTCGCCAATATTAATATCCGGAATCCCCGCGATTACAATAATGTCGCCGCCCATTGCATCTGGTGTTTCTACTCGTTTTAACCCCTGAAATTTATATAAATAAGTAATTTTTGCATTTCTCCGCGTACCATCTTTTGCATTGCATACCACAACAGTTTGTCCGATGGAAACTTTTCCACGGTCAACCCGCGCTACTGCAATTCTTCCGACGTATTCATCTGTGGTAACATTTGAAACTAACATCCGAAAAGGAGCTTCAATATCGGCCTTAGGTGCTGGAATTTCTCTGATAATCGTTTCAAACAACGGCTGTAGGTTCTTTTTCTCTCCCCCGTCCGCTTCCAAAGACGCGTAACCGTCACGGGAAGAAGCATATACCACAGGAAAATTCAATTGGTCATCATCCGCTCCGAGATCCATGAATAGTTCCAGTACTTCATCAAGAACCTCCAGCGGCCGCGCACCGTCGCGGTCAATTTTATTAATTACAACAATCGGTTTCAGATTCATGGACAATGCCTTAGAAAGTACGAACCGAGTCTGTGGCATCGAACCTTCGAATGCGTCTACTAAGAGCAATACGCCATCTACCATTCCTAACACGCGTTCTACCTCGCCTCCGAAGTCGGCATGCCCCGGTGTATCAACAACATTGATTGTATATCCGTTATAATTTAGCGCTGTATTCTTGGAAAGAATCGTGATTCCCCGTTCCCGTTCCAAATCATTCGAGTCCATTACCCGTTCTTGCACCGCTTCATTTTCCCGAAATGTACCACTTTGTCTCAGAAGTCCATCTACAAGTGTCGTTTTCCCGTGATCTACATGGGCAATAATTGCGATGTTCCTGATATCTTCCCTAATATTTTTTGTATTTGCTTCCATATTTCATCCATCTCTTCCGAATTATTCCGCTGCTTATAAAATCCAAACAGTCCGCCAATACCCGTTATCAATCGGTCCCGGGCACGGCGGACAGCATAATGTATTGATATACTATCTTATTTCTTATCTTTTTTATTTTTCTTATCGTTCTTTTCTTCGATTTCAGGAGTTTTTTCCTCCTGTGCAGGCTTCTCTGGCACATCATCCGTAATCGGTTTCTTTACTTCTCGGATCGCCCAGTTTTTAAATTCCATGAGTGTCTTATCCAGCGATGATTCAATTGTGATATTGTCGTCTTTGATATTTACAACACGGCCTACAATCCCGCCGATCGTCGTTACTTCATCGCCAAGAATAATGCTATTCCGAAGTTCTTCCTCCTGTTTCTTACGTTTTTTATTAGGACGGAAAATGAGGAAATATCCTACCACACCAAAAAACGCCACATAAATCACGATTACAAGCCACATATTGGCTCCACCTGGCTGCGGCTGACCCGTCGTACCGCTTGTCGCGCCGGATTCTTCCGCCGCAAATACCGCCATGGAAAGCGATAACAACATAATTGCGATCAGCATCACAAAAGATAAGATTTTCTTCGCATTGATTTTCATTTAGATCCTCCGATATTATAGTATTTTGCGTAAAATTCCTTCCTGAAGTCAAGAAGTCTGTCCTCCAGTATAGCACAGCGGATAGATTTCATCAAGTTTATCAGAAAATAAAGATTGTGGATTGTTGTCAGCCGCAAGCCGTACATTTCACCGGCTTTCAGCAAATGCCGAATGTATGCTTTTGTATGATTTTTACATGCAGGACAGCCGCACTCATCATCCATGGGAGTAAAATCTCTGCTGTATTTGGCATCTCTCACGATGACTCTGCCTTTAGAAGTCATTACGGTCCCGTTCCTGCCAATCCTAGTCGGCAGCACACAGTCAAACATATCGATTCCGCGAATTGCTCCTTCAATCAAATAATCAGGAGAACCGACCCCCATCAGATATCTTGGTTTATTTTCTGGCAAAATAGGAACGGTTTCCTCCAGCATTTCATACATCAATTCAGCCGGCTCCCCAACGCTCAGGCCACCGATTCCATATCCAGGGAAATCCATTGCAACGAGATCCCGTGCGGAGGTCTTCCGCAAATCTGCGTACATCCCGCCCTGTACGATGCCAAACAGCGCCTGACGCTCCGTATCCTTATGTGCCCTTTGGCAACGTTCCGCCCATCTGGTCGTCATATACATCGATTGTTTCGTATACTCATAATTGGCCGGATACGGCGCACACTCGTCGAACGCCATGATAATATCCGCACCCAATGCATTTTCAATTTCCATTACCTTCTCCGGAGAGAGGAAATGCTTCGAACCGTCGATATGAGATCGAAATTGTACACCTTCTTCCGAAATTTTACGAAGTTTGCTCAGAGAAAACACCTGAAATCCGCCGCTGTCGGTCAGAATTGCTCTGTCCCAGTTCATGAATTTATGCAGCCCACCTGCCTCCCGAACCAGCTCATGTCCAGGTCTGAGATACAGATGGTATGTGTTCGATAATATAATTCCTGCGTCCAGTGCCCGGAGTTCCTCCGGTGAAATGCCTTTCACTGAGGCCTGGGTCCCAACCGGCATGAACGTAGGTGTTTCTATGATTCCATGGGGCGTATGCAGCCTACCCAGCCTTGCTCCCGATTGTTTACAGATTTTTATCAGCTCGTATGTTACGGCTGCCATCCGCCGATCATCCTTTCTTCCACAAACTAATATATGCTGTTGTGGCAATTGCGTCCGTCTTAAATACCGCAACTTTTTAATTATACTCTATCTTTCAGGATGCAACAAGTCCTACCGCATCTTTCTGGCCTGCTACAGTTTCTCGATTTTCTTATTAAATGGTATGCCTTTCCAAAAAAACTCATTTAAAGAGGGAATTTACCCGTTAAATTCCCTCTTCCGTTTCCACATCTACGAATCCTTGATCATTCTGTCTCGCTGAAGATATATGTCAAACGTCCGATCGGCGCGGCATCTCCTTTTTCATAAAAAGACCAGATATCATCCGCGACATAATGATCAGCCCATTTAAACTGCAGATTCAAAAGTTCCTCTTTCACGCCAATAAGATCCCGCGGTATCCGCAGCATCATTTGATTCCCGTCCACTCTCATTTCCGCGACACCAACACTACGCCAGTTCCATCCACCTTCGCATACTTCAATAACGGCGCCCTCACGATTCGGTAAAATGCGGTTTATAACATAATCAAATCCGTGCCAGTTTTTGTGCTCCAGATTTCCGCTATTGATAAATAAGGTCATCCATCCGTTCCCGTCCGGAGCCGTAATCGGATCAATTGTCTTTGCATAAAAATACAGATTCTCCGCGTCTCGTGCTGCTTTTAGGATTTCGAAATCGTTGCGTCCGGAATCGTCAGTATAATGGAAATTTCCAAAGCCTTCTTTCTCTCTAGGCACAGTATCCCGTTTATAATCCCGATATTCCGCCGTTACGGAATCCCACTGGCTAAAGTCACCATGTATTAAAATCGTAGTATCTTCACCGATGTTTACACGTGGCGGAGCCCCCTTATATTGGCGGATAAATTCGCATAATTGCATATAATAGTTGTCCCCAAATCCGCCGCGCATCGGCTCGATATCACGGCTGTTATTCGGATCTGCCAGATCTACAAAAACGATGGGGTGTCCTCCCCTCGGATCCATCCGCATTGCCAGCCATTCATTCCACTGTGTAACAAATACTGTTTCCGGATCCTGTTCAATCGCCCATTTCCATTGATCTGCAAAATTATAACCCCATAGTACAGCGTCTTCCGAAGGATCATTCTTCCCAATGTCCCTTCGATAGCTCTTGGTACGATTTGGTTCTCCATACCATGCGCTCGCACTGAACACGTTGTTACAATGCTGCGCTGTTGAAACACTGACGACTTCTTTTCTTCCGTTCTTTCCATATACGGCATCCGCGGTATAAATTCCTTCAAATTCCACCCATGGCCATTGATCGTCACTGCTCCTCTTCTCCGTTGGCCAATAGCTGATTTTAATCCGGAAAAACGCTTTCGCCTCTTCTTTCAGTTCCGGATCGTCCGGATGCCCGATAATAAGAGGCTTTCCGTCCCAGCAGAACCACAAATGAGAATATTCCGGTAACTTTTGATAGATATTATGATAAATATGATTGATCGTCCGTCCCGATTCCGAATTTGTGTAATAAGCGACTTTCGGGACATTTTCTATTCCCTGCTTGTAAAATTCGTCTAGCACTTCAAGTATTTTCCGGATCGTACCGTCATAGGTAACGGCATTTGTTGTATCAAAAATAAGGTAATCAACGCCGGCATCCGTAAGCATTTGCATATGTTTACGGACTACCCACTCGTCGTTCATTGTGTAATAACCAAACAGTGGCTCGCCCCAGTGATGATCCACATGCGGCGCTCCACCGCCGGCCGCCAGCCATGCCTCTTCCGATTTCGTTGCATCAGGATGTGCCGCCACAATTTTGCTATTGTCATACGGACCCTTCAGCCCGTGGTTCCCGGGTGCCGGGTAGTAAAAGATCCCTACGCGCCGGTTCGCTCTGGGCAGGGGAACCGTTTTGTCTGTGCTCAGCACGCGTCCGAGGTCATCTACTCCCCCGTACATCCCGTTTATTTTTGAATAAGGTCCTTTATATTTACTCATATTACCTACCGTTTTCTATTAAAAATTCAATCACATTGATACTGAATCGTACTATTTTATCCTTTCGGGAGTACAGTAAAAAATGAAATATTGAAACCGCTTTCGGCAGATGTAAATTTCAAAGTATGTTCCCCTTCCGTAAGTTCGATTTCGGTCTTTTCGTCGTGATCCGTCCATGCCTGGAAATCCCCAGTCTTCTCTGTAATTTCTATAGAACCAACTTCTTCATCATCCACAAATATATCCAAAGCCCCCGATCCCTCCGGCGATGCAATTCGATAGCTGATCTCATATTTTCCTGTTTTCTTTACATTCAAAACATAAGTCAAAGAAGCGCCGCTGTCAAAGTATCCGAAATTCTGTCCGCTTTGAGACTTCTCGTCTTTCGTCGGCTCAGCCTGTACGCCATTCAATTCATCATAATTTGCAGTATCGAGCACAAGACCTTCCGCTGGGAAATCGATCACGTTTTTCTCACGTTCCGGCTCTTTCGGAAGTGTAATGTCCCCTGCGCTCAGTTTCAGTTTCAACGATGTTACACTGATTCGCCAGCCTCCATCGTTATTCGCAGTGCTTTGAAAAAGATAAAGTTTATTCTCGCCTTTATCAAGTTCAATATCAAATACAAATTCCTGTAGAGTCTGAAGCGGCTCTAAACTGTCCATATCCAAATCAATGCGGTCCGCTTCCAGTTCGGGATTTTCATATTCTTTGTTCAGGCAATATAGCAGTGAATATCCGGATGCACCATTTATGGCATCCGGGCAAGCCAGAGTAATATATACTGTGGCGCTGCAAGCCTCGCTGGCATTCAACGTTATGGACACACCGGATTTATAAAATTCTTCATTATCAAGGTCTTCCCGATTTTGCATCAGTTTGATACATTTTTTCGGTACGCCGGCATCGCTTTCCGCCAGTTGCGCCGTTCCAAATACCGTAAAGATCGAGGGATTTTCTTTTACGGATATTTCCACGGTTTTTGCGGCCGGCGCTTTCGTAGGGACTTCCACAGGAGCTTCTGTTTGCTTCGCTGTTGGTTTTGCAGTTACAGCAGCCGTCGGTGCAGCAGTTGCTTTCTTTGCGTCTTTCTGGCCGGAACAGCCAGCAAAGGAAAGTGCAAATACCGCAATGAGAAACAGTGACATGCATTTTACAAAAATGACATGTTTTTTCTTCATTTTGTTCATATGAATACACCTCTATCCAAATTAAATGATTAATTGATCATTAGAATAACATAGTAAAGAAACAATTTCAATCATTAAAATGATATTTCCCGAAAATAAGAAAAATATTTTACAAATCTATTGTGAAAGCTGGCATATATGATCGAAATTTTCTAAGTCTTTATAACGGCTTTGCTGCCTCCGCTCTTTCCTTTTGTGACAACAATCTGACTGTCAATCCGTTCTTTCAATTCAGAGACATGCGATATAATGCCTACGAGTCGGTCGCCTTTGGTAAGCTCTGCAAGTGCTTTTATCGCCTGCTGCAGCGATTCTTCATCAAGAGAGCCGAACCCCTCGTCCACAAACATGGTATCGATGCGAATACCGCCGGCAGAAGATTGAATCTCATCCGACAAACCCAATGCCAGAGAGAGGGAGGCTTTGAACGATTCACCGCCGGAAAGCGTTTTCACGCTGCGTTCAGTACCGTTATAATGATCAATTACGTCGAGATCAAGGCCGCTCTGACTTTGCCTGTTATCAGCTTCTTTGCGGCGCTTCAATTCATACTGACCGTCAGACATAATCATAAATCTAGTGTTGGCACGAGCAATAATACGATCAAAATATCTCATCTGGATATAGGTTTCTAGCATAATCTTTTCTTTTCCGCTTATATTGCCATTAGCCGTATCGGATAAGGCTTTTATCCATGTCCATTTCGCTTCAATTTCCTCAAGATTCCTGGATCCGGATTTTATGTTTTCAAGATTTCGGATGTTTGCGGACAGGCGCGCATGGATACTCTCTTTGTTCTTTATCATAGCCTCTTTCGTCGATATCAGTTCTTTTCTTCTGGAAATTTGTTCTTCTATATCAATCGCAGGGGCGCCGGATAACTGTGTTTTTAATACCTTTATCTGGCCTTCCCAATCGTTCATTTTCTTTTCGGATTTTTCTAAATCATTTGAGGCCTTTTCCATGGCTGCATCCTGCTCGTCCCGATGTTTCTGTAATGTTTCCAACGCCCGTTTTGCAGTTTCCATATTCTCATATGGCAGCTTTTCAAGTAATCCTTTGACACGGTTTTCGGTTTCACATTTCTGCACCGATAGGGAAGCAATTGCTGTTTCAAGTAAGCGAATCTCGTTCCGGAGATCGTTTATTTTTTCTTCCGACTTTGGGATTTCTTGGTCAAGTTTAACTTTTTGCGTAACACGACGGTCTTCTTCTGCGACTTGTACTCTAAGCGTGGAAATCTGTTTCTCCGTTTCAAAAATCATGGTTTTGATTCGAAGCTCAGCCAGCTGAATCGTATTTTCACCGATCCATTCCGTAATCTGCCTTTTCAAAGAATTTTCTTTTTCATTCACCTTTCCCTTGATCTCCGCCGCATTCCGGCTTGCATTTGAAACTACTTTCTGTGCATCGTCCGCATCTTTTTTAAGCTGATCAAGTTGCGGCTTTGTCAGAATGTTTTCGGCTTTCTGTGCAAGACATGGGTGAAACGTAGAACCACATACGGGGCAGGGAGCACCCTCCGTTAGATTTTCAGCGAGGAGGCCTGCTTGAGCATCTAAGTATGCTTTATTCTGCAGTCCATAGTTTCTGTTCTTTTCTTCAAAATCAACAGTAGCTTTCCGATACGCAGCCTGCGCAGTTTCCAGGGATTGTTTTAATTTTCCGTAATCTTTCAAAGCCTTTTCCAGATTGTTCAGCGCTGCGCTGCGGCTGCTTGCTTTATCTAATTCACTAGCGAGTTTCGCTTTCTGTTCCCCGACATTTTCGAGAAGAGTACGTTTCTGTTTCTGTTTTTCAAGTTCTTCTGCCAAATCTGATAATGCATTTTGCTTCTGCTCCAAGGTAACTGTGTCCATGATAAGTTTCTCTGATAAAGAATCGATGATTCGTTTCTTCTCGTCCAGTTCTGCGTATTCTGGTAATGACACGTTCAGTTTGATGATGTTCTCATGGAGCGCGTCTCGTTCCGGCTGTTTTGCTTTCTCCGCATTGAATACGGCAAGAAGCGCATTTCGCTGCGTCATTTCCTTTTCCTGTTCTTGACAGGCTTTTTGCAGTCTATTTTTCACTTTTAAAATTTCTTCGGCTTTTTCAATCGTACTTGTAATTTCAGCTATCTTTTCTTCTCCGTTTCCGATTTCAGCAGCAAGGTTCGTTTCCGCTTCCTTATCCTGTAAAATCAACCGGTTTATTAAATCCACAGTATCTGATATCGGCAAAGAACCATTCTTCGCCCTTTCTAACATTCTGCTCTGTGCGTTGTCCTCGCCACAAATCACACTGTTCACATACTGTGCGATACTCTTTTGGACAGTCTCCAGTTCAGCCTTCCATTTGCCGGATTCAAGTTTAAGCTGTTCCTGCAGTTTCTGAAATCGTTCCGTTCTGAAAATCTGCCGGAATATTTTTTTTCTTTCCTCCGTAGGAGCAAGCAGCAATTTTAGGAAGTCCCCTTGGGAAATCATCGCGATTTGTGAAAACTGATTACGATCAATTCCCATAATATCCCGCACTGCATTATCCACCTCCCGCTGTTTGGTCAGTACTCTGCCATCCGGGTAAGTCAATTCGACATTTGCCCTTTCTTTCGTCAGTCCGTCGCCGCGCCTGGCAGGACGTTCATATTCGGGATTTCGTTTAATTGTATATTTCTTACCGGAGCACTCGAAAGACAGCACAACCTCCGTAGGGACTTCCGCTTCCGCGTATTTTGAACGGAGCATCGCAGGCTCCCGGTTGTTACCACTCGCCTCGCCGTACAGAGCAAACGTAATTGCATCAAATATGGTAGTTTTTCCGGCTCCGGTATCACCTGTAATAAGATAAATACCGTTCTTACCGAGTTTTTCCATATCTAAAATCGTCTTTCCAGCATATGGTCCGAATGCGGATATTGTCAATGTGATCGGTCTCATTCATTCTCCCCCCATACACGTTCAAAGAGTGCTCTCATAAAGGAGGATTGTTCTTCACTCATCGCCTGATTGTTCTGCTTTTTATAAAAGTCAGAGAATAAGTTCATTGGGGATTCTCTTTCAGCATTCGCGTTCACAGAGATCTCCGGATTACTTCTGGTCCGTTTATTGTCATAATCGAGTTTCATCAAATTGTGATAAATAGAGCGCAGTTTTCCGATGGCATAGGGGATATCCTCCTCATCTGTCAATGTGATATGCATATAGTCTTCCTGATATGTTGAATTTTCATAAAATTTTTTTAAAGTCAGTTCTTTATAACTTCCTCTGATCTCCTTCATATCGTGTTTTGGTACGAGCTCTACGGTACGGATGAATTGCGTACCTTTCCTGAGCAGCTCAATGATCGTAACGGACTTCTGATCTCCAACTTCAGAGAAAGAATATTTTAACGGCGTTCCGCAATAACGAATTCTATCCGACGTGCAATTTTGGGGACGGTGAAGATGTCCTAAAGCCACATAATCAAAATCAGCGAAAACAGAAGCATCCACATGATCGGAACCGCCTACCGATATTTCCTCAGAATCAGAGCGAATTGCTCCAGTAACAAATTGATGTGTGACAAGGATATTCCTTTCCGCAGGATTGAGGTTCATCTTTGTAACTGCAACACGCAGTGCGTCTGTGTATGTGTCAATTTTTATATCCGGAAAATAGCGGCGCACATGTGCGGGTTTCAAAAACGGGAGCATATAAATATTTATCGTACCATTTGTATCTTCAAGAGAAACAGGGAGCACCTGACCATTATAGACCGGTGACATGTGGACGCCGCTGCGGTCCATAAGGCGTCTGCCAAAAGCAATTCGTTCAGGGGAATCATGGTTGCCGCTTATAACAAAAATCTGCAAATTCCGTTTGGCCAGGCGAACTAAAAAATCATCAAACAGTTCAACTGCGTCTGCTGATGGAACAGATTTGTCATAGACATCACCGGCAATGAGCACCGCATCCGGCCTTTCATTGTCAATAATGCCGATTATTTTTGTTAATATGTCTCTTTGATCTTCAATCATGGAAAATGCGTTGATGCGTTTTCCCAGATGAAGATCCGATAAATGGATTAGTTTCATTTTATTTTCCCTGCACAGATGCAAAAAAAGTTTCACTCTTTTAATTTGCGCCTATTCAACAAATTAACATTCCTTATGTTTATAGGAATAGCGTTTCCGCTTTAGAAAAGCGTGTTCAAGAAAATCCCTAACAGCAAAAAAGCCCCAGATGAGGCTATTTTGCATCCGTCCAATAGGATTCTTACTGAATAGCAACACTGCACTCATATAACTCATGGGGGCAATATCCTGCCCGTTCATCCATTCCACGCCAACACCACCGGGCAACACCTTTACAGTTTGAAAGTAGGCCGGATTTCTCAGCTCACCATACCAAGAACCGTTGATGTATGGAGCAACATCGAATTCCCTCTTTTCACCGGTTTCATAAAGCAGGATGAGCTTATATGGCGTTTCGGTCTGGACAGATTTCAGCTTAGGCTGCAACATGAAAATCCCTCCTTACCGTAAAGGGTCAATGCGGAAAAACTGTTCGCCGCTGGACAGCAGCTTCCAATTCGCTTCAAGATCATCACGATGGATTTCCATCCACGCCACCAATAGCTTCAGCTTATTTTTCGGGAACTCTTTCTCACCTTCAAGAACCGTTCCATCCAATGCTACGACAACTTCTTTTCCAGAGTATTCAGCTTGAATGTGCGGCATATTATGCTTGTCGCCTTGCTCGTGATACATAGAACGATAATACCAAAGAAAACGCTCAATACAGGCATAGCACACACCTCATTTCTAGGGAACTTATAATTCTCCATTTTTATTTTATCAGAGCTGCCCTGCTTTTGCAATCGGTTTTCCGAATCCGGTAAATGCTTCCCTCTTCTTGTCGTACCGTATTTCAGGCAGCCAATCATATCGCTTCTCAACATATCAATTCGCTTCAAAAACGGACTCAAACACAAATTTTTGTACAAAACTTTCACCGATGAAAATGCCGAAAAGCCGTGATATTACTTGCTTTTCGACATTGCTTTTTTCTCGGAAACATCAGTCATAGGATCAGCATTGCATCGCCAAAAGAAAAAAAGCGGTACTTCTCGCAGATTGCCTCCTGATAAGCTTTCAGGATATTTTCCCGCCCAGCCAGACTGCTGACAAGCATTAAAAGGGTCGATTCCGGGAGATGAAAATTCGTTATCAAAGCATCTACTATTTTAAAATGATATCCTGGATAAATAAAAATCCCCGTCCAGCCGGATTTCGGCTCCATGTATCCTGTTTCGTCCGCTACGGATTCTAGAACTCTGCAGGAAGTCGTTCCGACAGCAAATATACGTCCGCCAGTTTCTTTTGTCTTATTGATCACATCGCATGTTTCCTGCGAAATTGTATAATATTCATAATGCATTACATGGTCTTCCACATGTGCTTCCTTAACAGGTCGAAACGTTCCAAGTCCCACATGTAGCGTCACAAATGCGACACGCACACCATTTTTCTTTATTTTTTGCAATAATTCTTCTGTAAAATGCAAGCCTGCCGTAGGCGCCGCTGCAGATCCTTTTTCTCGCGCATAAACCGTCTGATAGCGCTCCGGATCTTCCAGTTTTTCCTTAATATAAGGAGGCAGAGGCATGATACCGATTTTATCGATAATCTCTTCGAAAATTCCGTCAAAAGTAAAACGAACATAGCGGTTTCCCCCCTCGACGATACAAAGAACCTCTGCTTTCAAAAGTCCTTCTCCGAAAGAAAAAACGGCTCCGGGCTTCGCGCGTTTACCTGGCCGCAGCAGAACTTCCCAATAACAGAAATCCGAACCACTGCAAGCAGAATTCTTTTCCGGAATTTCACTCAAAAATTCTTTGACATCCTCTTCTGAGCGGCTTTTTAACAACACGAATTCAATCGGAGCCCCCGTTTCTTCCTTCACACCAAACAGCCGCGCCGGAATAACCCGCGTATCATTTAAAATCAGGCAATCGCCTGGTTTAATGTATTTTATAATATCCGTAAAATGTTTGTGCTCCATCTCCCCGTTTTTTTTGTTCAATACCAGTAACCGCGATGAAGACCTGTCCGCAAGAGGCGTTTGCGCAATCAGCTCTTCCGGAAGATCATAATAAAAATCTTTTACATTCACTTATTTTCCTTCTCCCATACCGTCTTCCAATACTCATACGCCTCTTTCAGAATATCACTTAGATCCAAGGCATCATATACAGCTGTATCGATTTCATAATGGTACTTGTCTGAACTTAAAAGTTTACTGAGATCTTTGTTGACCCCAAACGTCCGCGTCCATTGTATCATGGTATCAGTATTTTTCAACTGTTCAAAATCCGTAATGCTATCAAGGCGGATCACATAAATGACGGTATCCGTTTGTACAGCTCCCGTACTGCCGGGTTCAGAACTGCGAAGCCAGTCATAAACTTCACTGTACTCATATTTGTTGACCGGGTAAAATTTCATTACGCCATTCGTCTGTATCAGTTCTTCGTCTGTACTGTTTTGTTTTAAAAGGTCTGTAAAACCCGTACCCTCATTTAGTGCGGCTAGAATCGTATTTGCTTTCTCTACCTGGACTTCTTTTGTATTTGTGCTATCGACATAAAGAGGAATTACGGAAGTATTATAAGAGTAAAGATAATCATAATATTCCTCAAAAGCTTGCTTCTGCACTTCTTCTCCGACATCCGCATTCTGCTCACAAACATTCGTATATTTATCGATAATAAACCAATTTTTCCAAAAATCTTTATATTCTTCTTCTGATATACCATAATAATATTTATAGAATTCTTCTTTCTCCAGCGTCTTTCCATCTACATTTTTGGCAGTTTCATAGTCGGTTTCAAACTGCGTCTCAAGTTGTTTCGCTTCCTCCCCCGTAATCGTGATTCCCGCGTTTCTCGCCTCGCAGACACGAACGATGTATTCTTTCGTAAAATTAGAAGTATATTTTTTAATTTCATCTTTATCTGAAAGAGAAGTCGAGTTGTAAAGTGCTTTCACTGTATCTTCCTCCTGATTCAGTATGATCCGTGCAAAGAATTTAAATTGATTCTCTGTTATTTTAAAATCTCCGATGGAGGCAATCGTCCTTTTTTCTGCAACTTCACTTTTTTCTTTCTTTTTGCCGGACAGAAA
>OLWF01000272.1_pt1 | contig 32047 bp, 30 predicted proteins | sample 1644131 | NCBI WGS metagenome assembly OLWF01 (sample SAMEA103958163, study PRJEB25191) | human gut metagenome
CGACAGCGATGGGCAGCACGGTGGGCACGGTAACGCTCATTTTGGTGGCCGCGGGGTCGCCGCCGATGCTACCGTCCGCGGTGCTGGACAAAGTAACAGACGAAGTGCCCGTGCCGCCAGAGGTATCAACCGTGTTGGCAGCGGAAGCGGAAATGGCGAGGGATGCGAGCATACAGATGGCGAGAACGAGGGAAATAATCTTCTTGGTGTTTTTCATAGTTAAAATCTCCTTATTTTTGATAATCAGTTTTTGATGGTTATGTTGATGATTGCCCCGGCCGTGCCGATGATTTCGCCACTGACTGGGTCGAGATTGTGGAACATGGCTGTGCATTCATAGCTGCCAGCCGGAAGCTCCACGTCAAGGGCAGCGCATTCGATCTTGCTGCCCACGGGGATTGCTTTGCTCTGGTAGATCTGTTCGCCGGTATCGTTGCGGATGAACTCGACCTGCTGGGGGTAATTGTTGATAGCTTCATTCACGATCATGACATTGCCCTCCGCCGTGCCGTTTTCAAAGTACGGCGCGGTGTTCATGGAAATGTTGATCATGCCCTCCGCGACCTTTTCGTTCAGCTTCTCCGCTATTTCTTCCGGGCTGAGATTGTCCCAGCCGCCCTCGACGGCGCTGGAATCGTAGACGATACCGGTTTGACCACGAACGTCTTCTTTGGTCAGCGGCTTGCTGACCAGACGGGTGATAAGAAAAATGCCCGCGCCAATGGCACAGACGAGAAATGCGACAGCAAGCACAACGCGGATATTGAGCCGTGCCTGTTTTGGATGATCCTGATATACTTCGTACATGGAAACAGCTCCTTTGTATTTTGTTTTGTATGCTAGGGCGGAATACGATAGCGACACAGCAGGCGATACAGGTCGTCTGCTGTGCATGGAATCTGATTTCCGGGCAATTCGATACCTCCTCCGTCTGAATTTGAGTATAAAAAAACACGACCTTGAAAAAAGTCGTGTTTTTTATGAAGTTAGCTGTGCCTCATCCGGCACGCTGTCTGAGAAACTCCAGAAACAGGTCTTCGATTTCCTTGTCGCTTTTGAACTTGCTCAGATATGGCGCAAACCGTTTTCGGTCAAAGCTCAGCTTTTTCGGCGGTGCGGCTGCCCGCTGCGTAGCTTTTGCCCGCGCTTCCCGCCATGCGGCGTAGATTGCCTGCTGATCCGCTGTCGGCGGCGGGCATTGCGTCTGAATAAACGTCATTGTCTGCTTGTTCAGCGCATAGCCTTCGATCTGGCACATCTCGACAAACGCCGTTTGCGTCGCTGTATCGTAATCTGCAATCAGGTCGGCACAGGCCAGATTCAGCTTCTTCGGCCCATTCTCCACGATCTCGGCAAGCGGCGGGATCAGCTGTGCCAGCTTGACGGCTTTGCGGATTTCATACTCTGTCACACCAAAGAACTCGGCTACGATTTTTCGCGCGTTGTACCTTTGGCGATTGTCGCCAAAGGTTTCAACTGCCGCATCTCGCTGTCCGCAGCGGTTTCGTGCGTCCAGCAACGCTTTATACGCCTTGCCGCGTTCGATGATCGTCAGATCCTGCCGCCGCAGAAGATTCGTTGCAATCGCAATGCTGATGGCACGTTGGTCGTTGACGGTCATGACCGTTGCGGGAATATCCGTCCAGCCTGCCAGCTTTGCCGCCGCTGTGCGGTTATGCCCGGCCAGGATTTCAAATTCATCCGTTCCTGCAATGGGACGCACCAGAATCCGCTCATACAAACCATTCTCCTTCAATTCTTCCGCAAAGGCTTCCAGCTTGGCGTGGGGGTAGGGATGAAAGCCAATGTCGGCGGTGAAGAAGGGGCGCAGCTTGCAGATTGGAACGTCACGAAATTGCGTCTCCGTTTTCGATACCGGCATTTGAAATATCTGTTCATACGCCGCATCGCCGGTCTGCTGCTCAGATGCCTGCTGGGTCGCACTCATGCGCTTGCGCAGCATCTCATTCATGTTCGCTCTAGCCAAGCCGCAGCACCTCCGAGGCGAGATTCCGATAGGATTCCGCTGCCGGGTTGCCCGGCTCGTAGTCCAGAATACTCATGCCGGCCATGGGGCATTCCGCAATGCGGATGGTGTACTCAATGGGGCGGTCAAAGACGTGCAAGTCGTCGCCGTAGACCTCCCAGACGCTCTGCTGTACGCTTTTGCAGAGCTGCGGCCGGGACTGATACATTGTCAGCAGGATACCGGCGATCTTCAAATCCGGATTGAAATGCCTCTGCACCGAACGTACCATGTCCAGCACATCCGGGATACCCTCGGAGGCGAGGAAGTGGGACTGCACGGGGATGATGCAGTAATCCGACGCGCTCAGCGCATTGACAGTCAAAAGCTCTTGCTTCAGTCCGCAATCAATGATAATATAATCATAGGCATTGCTCAGCGGTTCCAGCACCTGCGCCAGCATCTTTTCCGCGCAGCATTCGGATTCGTTCACGGCTCTGTACTGCGAGATCTGCATGACTTGGAGCCGCGCCGCCGCATCCGATAAGCGCCGGTTTGCGGGAATGAGATCCGGCTTGCCGTCCGTATGCAGGATGCAGCGCGGCAGATGCAGCTCCAGATTCTCCGGATAGTCGATGGCAGCAAGCAGAAGGTTTGCCAGCGTGTACTTCTGCTCGGCTGGGGTATATCCCATGGACGCAGTGAGATTGCCCTGCGTGTCGTTGTCGATGAGAAGCACACGCTTGTTTTCATCCGCCAGCGCTGAGGCAAGATTCAGAGCGGTGGTTGTCTTGCCGACGCCGCCTTTTTGATTGGTGATTGTAATCACGGAATTCTTTTTCATGTCATACCCTCGCCTTCAGGTTTCTTTGGTCATAATCAGCGCTGAGAACGTAGTCGATCACACTGTCCTTCACAATGTAATAGGACGGTCTTATAAAAAATGACTGCACTCTTTTTTCGTGGATCAGTCTGCTTGAAAATGAAATGCTGATTCCGTTTAACATTTGCCGCAGCTGTGCCTGTGTGACCAGATCAGGATAGTCCTGAAACAGCTTTTGATAATACGCACGATTTTTCTTCATGGCGTTTCCTCTTATCATCAGAATTTGTCATTGGCAGAAACGCTTGTTTGCTCTTTGCTCGTTCTCTCCACTTTCTTTCCGAATCACTTTTTTCGAGGAAAAACGCTCGTTTTCTTGGTGTCTCCAACTTCCTCCAATTTCCGTTCAAAGCCTTGCAATCACAAGGATTTTTGGCATTGACTTCCTCGTAGGTCTTTTCTCTTCTGGATTCGGTCGAAGTCTTAAAATCCCTCGGCGTAACAACCGTGCGGGTTCGAGCCCCGCCACCGGCACCAGCTCAGAAACGCCCCTTACGGCACGAATCCCCGCCTTGCGGCGAGGCTTCTTAGCCAGACGGGGCGTTTCTTCGCTTCTGCATCGTGACCGCTTTGCTGGGTCACGATGCAGGGTTACGATGTTCGCATTCCGCGCAAGCGCGTCCATCTCGACAGCAAAGGTCTTTCTTCGTTCAACCCCGTGACCGCTTCGCTGGATTGCGGGGTTGTGCTCCGTCGCTTCTCTTCATAAAAAGAACCGCCGCTGCTCCATTGGGAGCAGCGGCGGCGCTATGTCTGAAAGCTGCGGTCACGCGTTTTCGTTTTCCTTATCCAGCTCGGCGAGGAAATTGATGAGCCGGGCCTCGTCCTCGCGGCGGTCGGCAAACAGCTCGAGGTTGTCGCCCTGCTCGCTCAGAAGCTGGCCGAGGGCGATGTACTCGCTCAGCGCGCTCTTGAGATTGAACACGTCGCCGTCCTGGCTCTTGAGGTACACGTCGCCAGCGCAGGCGTGGATGACCTTGCGGAATTCTTCGACTTCTTTGATGTTCTTGAGTTTCATGTTCATTGCCTCCCATGCAATTTTTTACTTTGACTTTCGATTACAGCTGAAGTATACGCGCTGGGGCAGAAAAATTCAAGGGGTGGTTTGAACAAAACGCACAAAAATATGCGTTTTATTTTGTGCGATACGCCGGATAATAAGTATACAACCGGGTCAGAGCCGCACTGCGGCTGGCAGCGCCGGGTGCAAGAAAGTGCACATCCGCACCCACGTCCTGACTGCCCTGCAGCACGATCAGAAGTGTGTCCATCTCCTTTCCGGCAGAAAAGAGGATGGATGCCTCGCCGGACAGACCGTGCCATGCGCCGTCCTCACGCGTGAGCGTCAGCGTATACGGCTCCTCCATACCGTCAAGGCCGGAGATCGTCAGCGTCCCATGAAACAGATTGCTGTGCAGCACGCTTTTCGTCAGCGTGCCGGTGAGCGTGAGCGTGTGCGCCTGTGCAAATGCCTCGTCGGCCAGCGCGTATTCCGTAACGGTCTGGGAAAGCTCGACCGGCGTCTGCGTCGGTACCGCGACCAGCACCACAAGATTTAAAATCAGCACTGCGACCGCAATGCCGAACACCGCCGTGCGGTGGCGGGCGAACCAGTTCTTATTTTCCTCTCCCATAGCTCAATTCTCCATTCTTCACAGATTCTTCAGATTTGAAGCCTTGAAATAGTTACAATTTAGTGTATAATAAATTACAGATTGATATTTAATCAACATCTCACACCGAAAGGAGCGGATGCGATGGCAGCATGACCGGCCGCTTTTACACAAACAACCAAACCAACCAGTTTCAAAAGGGCGCTGCGGGATCCCGCAGCGCCCTTTTTGATTATACAGGAATCTTCCAAAAACCGCAAGCGGTCAGAACCGCTGATTTATCCGACGTACGGAACCAGCTCGAAGTATTCCAGCTCCGATTCGCCGTCAATATACCACTGCCAGTCCCCCGCGGGCTGCTCGATTGCGATGCGTCCGGTCACGCCGTCGCTTGTGATCACGTCGACGAAGCTCTTGCCGTCCGTTCCCGTGACCTGCAAAACCGTGCCGGGGCCGAAGACGGACTCCGTGCCGTCGTCCAGCGTGACGGGAATATCCCGCACAACGGACAGGCGGGAATAGCTCGTATTCGCGGGAACGATCTGCCACTCATCGCCCAGCGGCGTCAGCACATCGTCGTGCAGGGCATAGGCGCGGATGGCGCTGTAGGAGCCGAGCACATTCTGCGTGCTCTCAAGCTGGAGGCTGTTATCGGAGACGCCGATGATCGCGGCCTCCAAATAGATCTGGTCTTCAAACGGGATCAGCTCCGGCGTCCCGGTCTTCATCGACCAGACATTCAGCACATACTGATCCCCGTTCATATTGCCGTTGAAATAGACCTCCGGATAGCCGTCCGCGTCCAGATCAGCCAGCCAGATGTGTGCGTTGAAGCTGGCGGGATAGGACACATCCGGCTCCTCAAAGCCGGTGTCGAACACGTCCGACCCCTTCTGAATGCGCAGCACAAACGACTGCTGGTCATATTGGTCCCAGATGCGCAGCAGCTGCACCGTCTCGGGCGTGCCGCAGCCATCCAGATCTGCCTCGCCGCTGCGGACGATCTCGGTGCGGATGCTCTGGAAGCCGTAAAGCGTGATGCCGTCATAGGGGATCTCAGCCGGAACCGGATCCTGCGCAGGAAGCTCGACCGGGGCAAACGGCTCCGCCTCAGGCTCAGACGGGACTGGCTCGACCGGCTGCGGGTCTGTGACCGTATTCGTCGTGTCTTCGACCGGCTCCTCCGACGGGACGACGCGTATGGCGACCGCCAGCACCTGCGGCGGGTCAGACGTTTCAACGCCGCCGAGATACGTGATATCCACCTGAAGTGCCTGCGTCAGCTCGGACACAGAAATGGGCCAGCCGTCCGCGCCGGTGGGGACAAGCCCGTCGGCCAGCGCGACCGTGACCGTGTCCGTAGAACCGAACGACGAGTCTTTGTCTGCAGGGCGAACCGTCAGCGTACCGCCGCCGGATGAAAGAATATCGGCAGTAAAGGTCGTGACGTGTACCTCAGCGGGCGCTTCCGGCTCCGGGTCAGCCTGTACAGGCTCCTCCGGAAGCGGCTTTGCACAGCTGCACAGCAGCGAAAGCGCCAGCGCCGCGGCCAGCACGAGAATCAGCTTTTTCATAGTTCCTCCTTCTGGGAGATCTCAATCGCTGTCCCAGTGTCACCATAATAGCGGATTCTGCCGCATTCGTCAATGGACAGTTTTGCTTATTTTGAATATGTTTTGCCCGTTTCCTCCATCAAAATGCGCTCTTTTTGTGATTATGTGAACTTGCGGAAACAATTTGTAATTTCCGGGGTAGTGCAGCCCAGTCGCCTGTCCGTATTGCCCCAAGTCCAAAGCGCGCGGCGCAAAGCTTCTCTGCCAGGCGCTGTTCTCCGCTTCATCCGGATCTTGCAGCGAAGCCCCACGCCATGTTCTTCAAAAATACCGCCTCTTCTTACCATGCGCTGCATGATAAAAAGAGGCGGCTTTTGCTCTCCGGTGCGCCGGTCAATACGCCAGCGCAGACTGGACGGTGTGGTGGATGAGGTCGTGACCGGCCTGCGTGGGGTGGATGCCGTCCGCGCCGATGAGCGTCGGGAAGACGCGGCTTTTCAGGAACTCCGCGCGCAGATCGACCAGACGGCAGCCGAACGCGCGGCTCAGCTGCGCGACCATGGCGTTATAATACTCCTGCCAGCGGTACAGATGGTCCGTATCGCCCAGCCAGTGCAGAATATTTTCCGCGCTCAGCCCTCTGGTGATAAAGGAGAAATACCGCTCCTGCTCCAGCGGCGGCAGGCTCGTCATGGCCACGCGGGCGCCCGCGCTCTGCGCCTTGCGGATGGCGGTGCAGTATTGGTCGATGAACTGCTCCGACGGCGTGTGCGGCAGATGCTCGCCGTCCGGATCCTCCGAGATGGCCTTCCAGTCGTAATCGCAGTCGTTGCCGCCGAAGCAGAACAGCACCGTCGTATCGCCGTCACAGGTCCCGAGCTTCCGGTCAAGCTGCTTCAGTCCCGCGTCGATGGTCGCGCCCATTTTTGCGTTGTTTTCCACGGTGACGCCCTGCGCACGCAGCGTGTCGAAATCATGCTCCTGACACAGGTGATAGCTCTGGCCGTTATAAGTGACGCCCTTGATGATGGAGTCGCCGAAGATCTTCAGATTTTTCATGGGGATCCCTCCTGCCTGTTTGTATCTCCAGTGTAGCCGCATGGCGGGAAAAAGTCTCCCGATTCCTGCCCCAAAACGCTCTCCGGGTTCGTTCCCGCCGGTCTACAAAACGAAGTCCGGCACTCTACGGGCAGTAGAGTGCCGGTTTTTTGCGAGAAAAGTTCGCGGTGCATAGCCAGAAGCAGTAGAATCCGAACCCGGCAGTACTTCACTCGCCTTCCTGCATTTTTTTGACGATTTCCATAAAGCGGGCGATCACACGGTCGTAATTTTCCCTCCGGTGCGGGAACAGACAGCCGGAGCAGTCCTTGATCCCGTTCTCCGTATAGCGGAAATTGCCGCCGCAGCCGCGCCCGAGCGCGTAGAGCGGACAGTAGCAGAACAGGCAGTTGAAATCCTCCGGGTGCTTTGTCGCATGGCAGGGGAAATACTCGCAGTCCCGGTTCTGAAAAAATGCGTAGTGCCGCTCTTCCATCATTCCTTCTCCTTCAGCCGCTCGCACAGCGCCGCGTCCGGCGTGACGACGGCGGTCTGGTACGTTGTGTAGATCACCATGCCGGGCTTCGCGCCCGCAGGCTTTTTGACAAATTTCACCGGCGTATAGTCGACCAGCACGTTCTGGCCGTCGCGGGCCTGCGAATAATACGCCGCAAGCTGCATTGCCTCCGTCACCGTCCGATCGGGCGGCGTCCGGCCGTTCGTTTCGATGATGACGTGGCTGCCGGGGATCTTCTGGACGTGCAGCCAGATGTCCGTTTTGGCCGCCAGCTTTGTCGTCAGCTCGTCGTTCTGCCGGTTGCTGCGGCCAACAAAAATCGGGAAACCGTCAGACGACATGAACCGCATGGGGCGGCTCGGCGGCAGCTTCATGCGCTTTTTGCGGTCCGTCTCGCGCAGATAGCCGCCGGAGACAAGCTCCGCCCGGATCTCCTGTAAATCCCGCGCGGACTCCGCACGCGTGAGCGCGTCGAGGACGCTTGCCAGATACGCAAGCTCCTGCTCACCCTTTGCGATCTGTTCTGTCAGAATTCTTTCGGCGTTCTTGGCCTTCTGATAGTCCTTATAGAATTTCGCCGCGTTCTGCTGTGGGGAAATGGCCGGGTTGAGGGTGATTTCGATCTCCTTCATGTCCGGGTCGTAAAAGTCAGCGGCGCGCAGCTTCGTCTGGCCGCGCCTGATGGCGTAGAGGTTCGCCGTGAGGATATCGCCGAGCTGCCGCAGGCGCTCGCGGTCATGGGTCGCGGCAAGCTCCTTACGCTGGTTCTCCAGCTTGCGTGCCGTGCGTGCGTGCAGATTGGAGACGGTTTTGCGGATGGCCTGCGATGACTGCCGGATGGAGTCGGCGCGGTCGCGCGCGGCATAGAACCGGTCGAGCAGCTGCGAAAACGAGTCATACGGCTCCTGCCGGATAAAATCGCCGTACTGCGTCACGGGCAGGCAGGTAAAGTCCCACGGGCGCTCGTCGCGATACAGGAGCATGGGCTGCGGCGGCATGGTCTGAAGCTGCGCGAAGGCGGCAAGCAGACGCGCTGCCAGCGCTGTTTTTTCTTCTGCCGAAAGCGCGGACAGGTCGGTATCCAGATCGCCCGTCAGGCGGAACGCAAGCTCCCGGCACACAAGCGGCGAGAGGCCGCCGAAGGTATCCAGCAGCCAGCCGTCAAGACGCTTCGGCGCGGTCTGCGCGGACAAAAGCGACGTCAGCTCCTCCCCGGTAACGGCAAATGGATCGCGCTTGCCCTGCGTGGGCGGCAGATGGTAGTAAAGGCCCGGCAGGACCTGCCGCTTTTCGCTCATTTCAAAGTCGACGCGGCGCAGGCAGTCGAGAATGCGCCCGTCCTCGCCCGTTAAGATCAGGTTGGAGTTGCGGCCCATGATCTCCAGGATCAGGTGCTTGCGCGTGGGGCCGCCCATCTCGTCGGTGCAGTCGAAGGTGAGGTCGAGCAGGCGCTCCATCTCCGGCTGCTGCATGGACACGAGACGGCCCCCTGTCAGGTGCTTGCGCAGGAGCATACAGAACATGGGCGGCTGCGCCGGGTTCTCGGCGGGCTCGTTCGTCAGGTGGATGCGCGGATGATTGGGCGAGGCCGTCAGCAGCAGCCGTCCGCCGCCAGCCGCACCGCGCATGGACAGAATCAGCGTGTCGCGCTGCGGCTGCTGGACCTTATCGATGCGGCAGCCGGTCAGACTGCCCTCCAGCTCACGACGGACCGCCGTGAGGAAAAATGCGTCAAATGGCATGGGATTCCTCCATGGTCAGGATAAAAAGCTCGTTCAGCCGGTCGAGCTGGCCGGTGAGATATAACGCGCCAAACAGGCATTCCAGCCCCGTGGCTCTGGCATACTGCGCATAGGTGGCGTTTTTCGGCACCTGATGCACGTGCGCGTTGCGCCCGCGCTTGTAAAAGGCCAGCTCCTCCTCTGTCAGAAGCGGGAGCATACGCTCGGCCCGCGCAGCCTGCGCCGGAGCGCAGACGAGGTCGACCGTCGCACGGTGCAGATTGCCGTTCAGCGCCTTGCCGGACGCACAGAGGAAGCTCCGCACCAGCAGCTCAAACACCGCGTCGCCGCAGTGCGCAAGACCGAGCGCGCTGATCTGGTTGACCGCGCGCCGGTCCATGTTCAGATGAAAATAGTTTTCCAAGCAAATGCCTCCATTGTTCGGAACTTTTTATACTATACCACATCTGCAGGCAGGTTTTCCAGTGGGCGCAAAAAAATGGTTGACTTATTGGTTACAATCTGTTATAATTCAAACTAGTTTATCGAACGAAAGAGGGCCTTTTGTATGCAGAAGAAATTCCGCCGTCTGGCGGCAGTCATGTTATGCCTGACGCTGCTGGCCGTACCGGCGCTGGCCGCCGAGGCGACCATTGATCTGGATTACGTCACGATCGTGGGCGATGGCTTTGCCGCCGATACTTTCTGCGGCGTGGACGCGCTTTATAATGAGACGGGTGCGACGCTGTTCTGCAACGAGCTGATTGAACGGTTCTACAGCGCCGTTTACGGCGTGACCGTGTTCACGAACAGCGGCGATATCACCGCTGCCAGCCCGTCGGGCTACTGGTTCGAGGTTACATACACGCCGCAGCCCGGCGATATCGCCTATGCCTCCGCCGAGGCGCGGGAGCGCTACGGCAACCACTATGCCATCGTCAAATCCGTCGACGAAGCGGGCGGCACCGTCACGCTGTTCGAGCAGAACTGGGTCTGGGACGGCAAGGCCGGTGTGAACCGCAGGATCCCCTATGACGGCGGGTGCTATACCTTCTATACCATGTGCTCCAGCGCCGGACGCGCAGCGCCTGCCGGAGAAGCGGAGCCTGTTGCCGCAGCGCCTGCGGCGGAGGAGCCGCAGCCCGTATCCGACGACGTATCCACGATCTATGCATGGGGCAGCGGCATATCCAGCATCACCGGAACGCCGTCCAGCTGGGCCGCGGAGCTTGTCTCGCACGCGGACGTCTACGGCATCACCATGCTGGCTGACGGCAGCTACCAGTCCGCCATCACCCGCAAAACGCTTGCCCGTCTCGCGGCAAACACCGCCCGGACGCTCGGACTGGTCGAGGATGTATCCGATCCGGTCGCCGTCGTGCAGCAGCTCGGCGTAATGCAGCCGAACGCCGACGGCAGCTTTGACACGACCTCCAGGGTCACGCGCCAGATGGCCGCGACGGTGCTGCTGCGTCTTCTGCGGCAGTCGAACGTGGTCTTTGAGGCTGATATGTCGATGCTCGACCGCTATCCCGACAGCGCCTCCATTTCCGACTGGGCCAGAGAGGCCGTCGCGATGATGACGCAGTATGATCTGATGAACGGCACAACGAAGGGCTTTGAGCCGAAAAAGGACATGACGCTCGAGCAGTGCCTCGTCCTGCTCACGCGCATCTGCGAGTTCTGAACGGATAACGAACAAAATGATATGCGCAGCGCCTGCCCCGCATGGGCAAGGCGCTGCGCATCAGTCTGTCAAAGAGCTGCTGTATTCCTAAAAGCCATAATCATAACCACCGGCCGTGCCGGTGGTTTGCACAGGCCCCCTTGGGGCCTATTACCAGCCGAGCCTATAGGCTCATCGAATCTTCTTTCTACTGCATGATGCGCCCTACTGCTATTGAAATAGCGGCTTGGCTCATTTTGCTTTTCGTGTCTCTCGATTATCTGTCTTTTTGAATTGCAGCTTATTAACTACTTTCCAGACTTGTTCCTCGCTTCGCTCGGATATTTTTTCTGGGCATAGCTAAAGCTTTTTGGAACCACCGGCATTGCCGGTGGTTTTCTTTATACAAAAACAGCTGCCTGCGGCGCTTCGGGCCTGCAGGCAGCTGTTTTTTACATTGTTACATGGGCAAGCGTCTTTACATATTCGACCGACTGCATGATCTGTGCGTAAAGCTGCTCGTCCGACGGCTCCAGGAAGCGGAAGGACAGATCCCGCACGCTGACGCAGAAGCTCATAGGCATTTCCAGCGCGCAGCCAAGCGTTCCGCCCTGCCGTTCCAGCGCGGCAAGCATGGCCGGATATGGGAACACGCCCTGCCCGATCGGCTCGTTCCAGATATAGCCGTCGTGGATACTGCCGTCCTTCATGTGCAGATACGCGACCGGCACGGAGGCGTTCTGCAGATCCTCGTCCAGCCGGATCTCGCCCCGGCAGAAGCGGTAGGTATTTCCCGGGTCATAGGTATATTGGACGTGCGGCAGATCCAGTTCCGCGAACACGCCGCCGCATTCGCTTGCCGGGCCGACGATATCGCCGTAGGATTCCAGCCCCAGCCGCAGGCCATAGCGGTCAGCGGCCTCGGCCGCCCGCTTGACGTGCTCCTCAAACACGGCGTACCGTGCCTTCGGGCCGCAGCGCGTATTGACGAGCTGCGCGCCGATCTGCCCGGCAAATTCGATCTTTTTCAGCAGACGCGCGAACTGCGCCTCGTCCGTCATGTCGCAGTGCGCCGACAGCGCGGTGCATTGCAGATCGCGCTTCTGCAGCTCCCGCTCGATCTGCATAACGTATTCCGGTGAAACGCGCTCTGCGACGATCTGCTCGCTGATGCCGTCGATGGCGGACAGCTCGATCGTATGGAACCCGCAGCGGCGGGCCATGTCCATGGCGCGGATCGGGTCCGTGCCTGGAACGTTATTGGCGCAGAATGTAAATGGTGCAAGTGTCAGCATATGGATCTCTCCTGTTCAAAGCGCAGCATGACCTTGGCCTCGCGGCCGCTGGATTTTTCACGGAACGCCTCGATTCCTTTGGAAAACGGCAGCTCACAGGAAATGACCTCTTCCAGCTTCAGCTGGCGCGCCATGGCGATAGCCGCCGGGAACTGTCCGCTCGGCACGCAGACGGCGGAGAGCGTCGCGTCCTTCCAGAAGAGCGTGAACAGATTCAGCTCCAGATTATAGTCCATCCCGTAAAGCCCGAAAAACACGACGGAGCCGCCGCGCGCGACAAGATTCATGGTGATCGCCGCCGATTTCCGGTCGCCGCTGGCCTCGATGACCGCGTCGTAGCCGATTCCGCCGCTCAGCGTCAGCGCCTCGGTCACGACGCTCTGTGTATTCGGGTCGATCACAACGTCCGCGCCGAAGCGCAGCGCCGCCTCCCGCTTTTCCGCGACCGGCTCGACCACGACGATCTGCCCGACCGGGTGCTGCCGCACGAGCTTGAGAATGATCTGTCCCATGGCCCCGCAGCCGAGCAGAATGACCCGCTTGCCGTAGCCGAGCCGCGCCTTGCCTACGGCGTGCATGGCCATCATCAGCGGCTCGATCAGGCTTCCAGCCCGCAGGCTCACCTGCTCCGGCAGGCGGAAGACCTGCTGCTGGCGGATATTCAGATACTCCGTCATCAGATCGGCATAGCCGGAGCTGGGGTTCGTGCAGTATTCCGGGCGGTTGCTGCGGCAGGCATCGCACAGGCCGCACGGCTCATACGGGTTGATCGTCACGCGGTCACCCGGGTGGAGCGCACGGACATTCTCGCCTACCGCTGTCACGACGCCGGAGCCCTCGTGCCCGAGATAGCCGTTCAGCGGATACGCCGCGGTTCCGCGCAGCATCATCATATCATAGCCGCAGATCGACGCGAACGCCATTCTGACCTGCACCTCGCCCGGCCCCGGCGTGGGCGGCATGGGAAGCTCCTTGAAATACAGCTTCCGGTTCGGCTGCATCCGAAGCGACCGGATCATAATTCTGCCTCCTTCTGCATGGCCGCGCGGTACTCCTGCGGCGTCATGCCCGTTCGTCTTTTGAATACCTGACTGAAATATTTAGAGTTTTCAAAGCCGACGTTTCCGGCGATATCGATGATGCGGTCTTTCGTCTGCAGCAGCTGCTTGGCGCGGCGGATGCGCTGCTCGCTCACATAGGCGTTGAAGGCCTGCCCTGTCTCCTTTTTGAACACGCGGCTGAGATAGGCCGGGTTCATATGGACATACTCCGCCGCGACCGTCAGCGTCAGCGGCTCAGCAAGGTTCTGCGTAACGAAGCGGCAGACCTCGTCGATGGCGCTGTTGGACGTCGTGCGCAGATTGCGGATGCTGGAAAACAGCGCGGTCATCTGTTCGCGGCAGATGGTGAACATGGCCTCGACCGTCGCCGGACGCTGCGCGCCCAGCAGCGGGGTCGGTGCAGGATCGACGCCGAAGCTGCTGCTGAGGGAATACATCTGAACCGTCAGCTGCGTCATGACAAACGAGCAGACCTCATCCGACATACTGTGGCTGACCATGTCCTGCAGCTCCCGCAGGATCGCAAGCGCCTCCAGCTGCCGCGCATCCTGCATACTCAGCGAAAGCGCCGAAAGCTTTTCGTGCAGCAGCTGCTGCGTGACCGGCACGCGGTAGGAAAACGCCATCTTCGGCTGTAGGCAGAGCGGCGAGAAGAAAAAGCGCAGCTTGCGCAGCTCCAGCAGCTGGCGGCACTGATTGTGCCACTGCGGCAGCGGCAGCGGTACGTCGGAAATATCAAAGGTCATCTGCCCGAGCGCGTGATGCGCGGCCAGTGCGTTGATCTTCCCCGCCCAGAGCGCCCAGTCCGGCTCCGCATCCTGCCCACCGGCGAGCAGGATGCACAGGTTCTGTTCGCGGTAAATGCAGATATCCGTGTTTCCGAGCGGGCGGAGCAGCTCGGTCAGCTCCGCAAAAAAAGATTCCAGCGCGGCATAGTCGGAGGAAAGGCCTGGCCCCGGCTGCCCGTCCGGCTGGGAGCCGAGCAGGATCCAGCAGTCCTGGCTGCCCACGTGCAGCCGCCCGAACTGCTGCTGCGCAGACCCCGTGCCGACCGGCACAAGGCCCATCAGCAGCTCCATGACCTCCAGACTGTGCTGGACATATTCGTTTTCCGGGGGCCGGACTGCGCCCGTTTCGTGCTTTTGCAGGCGTCCGGCCTCCTCGACCACGTGCAGGAGCATCGCATCCGAGGGCATGGCGTCCGGCAGCAGCTGCTGCACCTTGACCGCAGCCGCGCCCTCAATGACCGCCTCCGACCCGTCGGACAGCAGGACGAAGCGCGGGCAGATCCCGCGCGGGAGCAGATAATTGATAAGATCCTCCGGGTTCCAGAAGGTCATATGCACCGGCATGATCACAACGTCCGGGTGCAGCGACTCGATCAGCGACATTCCGAGCACACTGTTGTCCGCCGTTCCGCACAGTTGAATGTGCCCGGCCTGCCCCAGAAGGATGCGGCGCAGATGCTGCGTCTGCGAATACAGGGATGAAATAATCAGGACCTGAATCATGACAGCCTCCCGTTGCTTTTTTACTGATGTCAGATATTTTATCACAGCACGCGCGCAATGCCAAGCTTTTTGTTGGATTTGCTCCGTTTCTGTCTGAATCTCACCCCAAATATGTATATTATTTTTACTTCCGACAATTCAATGCAAAAATTCAAACCATCAAGGTATAATTTTCGTACTTCCACCATGCATTTTTCACAATGTCGTATGCAAAATTGTGAATATGCACAAAAACCACAGGCATATTTTGACGCGCTTTTGTATTTTTGGGTGGGAAAAGGTTGAAATATAAAGCGCAAAGCCCCGGTTGATTCGGTATCATGGAAACAGCAGAACACCATATGCAAAAAAACTTGTTGGAGGAAAAAAGAACATGAAAGCTCTCGTTTACACAACACAGGCGAAAATGGACGGAAGAAAAGTCATCGAACCCGGCAAATGTGAGCTTCTGGACATCCCGGAACCGCAGCTTCTGCCGACCGACGATATGAAGATCCGCGTCGACTACTGCGCCATGTGCGCGACCGACGTGCACATCGTCACGATGGGTCTGTACGGCATGCCCGCACCCTGGATCATGGGCCATGAGCTCTGCGGCACGATCGTCGAAGTCAATCCCCGCGCCACGGAAAACGGCTTTGCCGTCGGCGACAAGGTCGTCGTAAACTGCACCGCACCGTGCGGCTGCTGCGACGAATGCAAGCGCGGCCACGACATCTTCTGTAAGCATCCGATCGCAGGCTCCTTCGTTCACGGCTTCACCGAATACTGCACCGCCGTCTGCGAGCAGGTCTTCCAGATCCCGAAGAACAGCCCCATCGACCCGAAGTATTACTGCCTCGCAGAGCCGATGGCCTCCGCGATGGACGGCATGGATCTGGCCGACATCAAGATCGGCGACAACGTGCTGCTGCAGGGCTGCGGCGCGATCGGCTCCATCATCCTCAACATGCTCCTGCTCAAGGGCGGCGCAAACGTCACCGTTTCCGATCCCATCGCAGAAAAGCGTGAGACGGCTCTGAAGCTCGGCGCACAGTATGTCATTGACCCGAAGAATGAGGATCTGAAAGAACGCGCGATGGAGATCACAAACGGCCGCGGCTACGACGTGATCTTCGACGTTTCCGGCGTTCCCGCCGCCGCTCCGCTGCTGCCGAAGCTGCTGGCCAACAAGGGCACGGTCGTCTACTTCGCCGTATTCCCGATGGACTATGAGCTGCCGCTCAACCTGTACGACCTGTACATAAAGGAAGGCCGCCTGCAGACCGTCTTCACCACGATCTACAACTATCCGCGCGTCATCGACCTCATCCCGAGAATGAATCTGGACGTGATCGCAAACCGCGAAATGAAGCTCAGCGACGGCGTCGAGATCTTCAACGCGTTCCTGGAATCCAAGAGCAACAAGATCATCGTCGACTGCCAGCACTGATGGCTTCCATCCGATTTCCGTTCAACAACAAAGAAGAGATAGAAAGGATACAACATGGAACATAAGCAAACTGTAACCGAGGTCAAGGAATCCCGGTTGAGCGTCAAGCAGAAGGTTCTGTTTGGCATGGGCGACTATCTCAATACCATTACCTATGGTATGATCAGTGCCTTCCTCATGGCCTTCCTGACCGATACCCTGCTGATCCCCATGGCAGCAGTCACCGCCATTATGTCCCTGTCCAAGCTCTGGGACGCCATTAACGACCCCGTCATCGGCGTTATCATCGACAAGAGCCGTTCGCCCAAGGGCGTGTACCGCCCATGGCTGATTCGGATGATGATTCCGTTCGCGCTGTCGAACATCCTGCTCTGGCTGCCGATCGGCCATTGGTCGACCTCCGCCAAGATCACCGTCGTCTCCATCGTCTACTGCCTGTACATGGTCTTCTTCACGGCCTATCATATCGCCTACGGCTCGCTCGGCGGCGCTATGACGCAGAACACGGACGACCGCGGCTCGCTCTACGGCTACCGCCTCGGCACATCCCAGCTGCTGTTCTGGCTGATGACGGTTCTGTGGCTGCCGCTCATCGACCTGCTGATGTCCGGCGGTATGGCGCAGGACAAAGCATATTTCACCGCTGCCATTATCTTCACTGTCCCCGGCCTGCTGTTTGCAGTCCTGCTGTACCGGAACTCCAGGGAAGTCGTCGAGCCCCAGAAGAGCACCAAGCTGCCTGCAAAGGATCTTTGGCACTTCGTCATTCAGAACGGCCCGTTGCTCATGGTCATGTTCGGCCAGTTCGTCTGCGGTATTTACATGTACGGTCGCAGCGGCGTCATGATGTACTACTTCACCTATTATGCCGGCAACACCAACCTCTTTACGATCTATAATCTGATCGCCATTGGCTGCGGTATCGCAGGCCCGTTCACGGCCCCGATCCTCATGGAGAAGTGCGGCAACAAGGGCCGGATCGTCGCTCTGGGCGCAATCGGCTCCGGCGCGCTGTTTGTCGCGATGAACTTCATCAACGCCGGTACCAATCCCCTGCTGTTCTACATCTTCGCCGGTGTCAGCGGCTACTTCAACGGTCTGATCATGGCTGCGGTCTACGCCTGCATGCTCGATACCATCGAGGTCGGCCAGTATAAGACCGGTATCCGCGCCTCCGCGTTTGCCGTCTCCCTCTGCCACTTCGCGAACAAGCTCGGCATGACCATCTCCACTGCCGGTGTCGGCGCTGTTCTGGCCGCGCTCGGCTTCGCCGCCAACCAGACGCAGAACGGCGACGTCCTGTTCTGGATCAACGGCTTCTTCACCTGGGTCCCCGGCGTCATCGGTATCGTCGTCGGCGTTGTCTTCCTGTTCTACAAGCTCAACCGTGAGCGTTACTACGAGATCCTTGCCAAGCTCAAGGAAAAAGCCGAATAATCCCCCCCGCAACCACAAGCTGAAAGGAGTTTTCACATGGCAGAGAAAGCCTTAGTCCATCGCATGGAGCAGGCTGCCCTGACGACGAAGATCCGGCTTCTGGATCTGGCGCATCAAACGCTCATCCATATCGGCGGCGACCTGTCTGTCTGCGATATGATGACCGCCATCTGGCAGTATGCAATGCACTATGACGTCAAGGATCCGCACTGGGAGGGCCGCGACCGCTTCGTCCTGTCCAAGGGCCACGCGGCAGCCGTCACCTCGTTCAGTCAGGCCGCCATCGGCTGCTATGATGTCGGAGATATCTACAAGGAATACGCCACCAACTTTGGCCGCTTCGGCATGCATTCGTGCAACCTCGCGAACCCGTATGTCGACGTGTCTACCGGTTCGCTCGGCCACGGCTTCCCTGTCGCCAGCGGCATGGCCACCGCGCTGAAGCGCAAGGGCTCAAGCAGCCGCGTGTACACCGTCGTCGGCGACGGCGAGTGCGGCGAAGGCTCGATCTGGGAGGCGGCAATGTACGCCCACCAGTATAAGCTCGGCAATCTGGTCGTCTTCGTCGACCGCAACGGGATGTCCTTCGACGGCCCGACCGAGGAATACATGGCACTGGAACCGTTCGCAGACAAATGGCGCGCGTTCGGCTGGAACACCGTCACCATCGACGGCCATGACATGAACGCCATCCTCGACGCCATCGACGCGCTGCCCGCGCCTGATTCCGACGTTCCGACCGTTATCATCGGCAAGACCGTCAAGGGCCACGGCGTCAGCTTCATGGAGAACAACGTCTCCTGGCACGCAGGCTGCGTCAACGAGGCCGACTGGATCAAGGCAAAGGCCGAGATCACCGAAGCATATGAAAGAAAGTGGGGTGCGGAAGCATGAGTGAAGCGCAGGGCAAGCTGCTGCAGGGCGAAATGAACATGACCCTGAACATGACCATAATGACCAGCGCACGCGACGCTGTCGGCAAGTGCCTGGCCACGCTCGGCGGCGAGTATGACAACATGCTCGTTCTGACCGCTGACGTCGATACCTCCTCCCGCATTCAGGCGTTCAAGGAAAAATATCCTGACCGCTGCTACAACGTCGGCATTGCCGAGCAGAACCTGATGAGCGTCTCCGCCGGTCTTGCCCACGAGGGCTTCCGCCCGCTGGCCTTCGCGTTCGCACCGTTCGCGTCCATGCGCTGCTATGAGCAGGTGCGCACCGATATCTGCTATTCCAAGCTGCCGGTCGTCATCATCGGCAACGGCGCAGGCTATTCCAACGGCGCTTCCGGCTGCACGCACTGCGCGCTGGAGGACTCCGCGCTCATGGTCGCCTGCAACAACATGACCGTTCTGGAACCGGGCGACCCGTTCCAGATCGCAAAGCTGCTGGAGGCGGCGATGGAGCTGAACGCCCCTGTCTACATCCGCCTTGGCCGCGAGGCCACAAGCTCCCTATATCCCGAGGATACGAAATATGAGATCGGCAAGGCGCTCATCCCGCGCGAGGGCGACGACGGTGCGTTCATCTGCACCGGCATCATGGTCCACTTTGCCATGGAAGCCGCCAAGCGCATCCACGATGAGCTGGGCAAGGAGATCCGCGTCGTCGATATGTTCACAATCAAGCCGCTCGACAAGCAGGCCGTCATTGACGCCGCAAAGACCGGCCGCGTCGTCGCGGCGCAGGACCACAACCTGCTCGGCGGTCTCGGCCAGCTGGTCGGCTCGTGCATCGCAGAGGCTGGCATCGCCTGCAAGCTGGTCAGCCGCGGCTGCCCGGACTACTTCGTCCCGATCGCGAACCCCGAATTCCTCTACGCCCGCAACGGCATGGACGCCGACGGCCTGTACGAGGCAATGAAGGCCATGTTCTAAGCACGTTCCTACCCTTTCCTGTACAGGCGCCGGGAGATCTCTCCCGGCGTCTGTCAAATAAATAAAAGGCATACGGACTCTGCCTCCCTCAACATCAGTCCGTATGCCTTTTCTGATATGCTGCTTTTACGGAAATCTTCAGCGAATTCGTAACTTCTGCGGCAAATTCGTGCTGCTCTGCAAATTTTGAACGCAAAGCTAGGGTGTATCTGAAAACTCATGATGTGACCGGCAGCGAGGGATTTTTGCGTTGCGCAAGACATTTTTTCGCAGGAATACTGACGTATTTCAAGGAAAAATGACGCGGCGCACCGCAAAAAGGCCCGCTGTCCGGGTGCGTTGGGAGTTTTCAGATACACCCTAGTTTAACTGTGATCCGGCATTCCATCAATCCCCATTTTTCAGGACGCAAAACGGCAGCCCCCGGACACGGGGCTGCCGTCTGCTGCTATATTATGGTTTTGTATCGAAACTCAGGCAATCCATTTGGACGGTTGGATGCTGAAATATAGCTGAGAAAACTCAGATCGTAACGCCGGCCTTTTCGAGGATGGCCGGGACGTTCTTCTCTGCGCCGATGGCCATGATATGGACGCCGTCGCACAGATGCTCGTCCTTGATCTTCGCGATCATCTCCGCTGCCATCTCGATGCCGAGCTGCATGGGAAGACCCTTGACACCCTTTTCCTTGCCCTCGGCTGCCGCTGCGGCAAGCTTGTCGATCATATCCTGCGGCACCGCGATGCCGGGGACGTTTTCGTTCATGTACCGCGCCATGCCCGCAGCCTTGAGCGGGATGATACCAGCCATGATATGCGTCTTGATACCGGCCGCGTCGACCTTATCCAGGAAGCGCTTGAACGTTTCCAGATCAAAAATACCCTGCGTCTGGATGTACTCCGCGCCGTTTTCGACCTTCTGGCGCAGCTTGTTGATCTGCAGCTCGATGGGGTCATAGACCGGAGTGACGGAAGCGCCCTTGTAGAACTTCGGCGCGCCGCCGACGATCTCATTGCCGCCGCAGTCGCAGTTTGTCTGCTCCATCTTTGTGAGCATTTTCAGAATGCCGACGGAATCCAGATCATAGACCGGCTTGGATTCCGGACAGTCGCCGACGACGGGATGGTCGCCCGTCAGAGCCAGCATCGTGTCGATGCCGAAGGCCGCTGCGGACAGAATATCGCCCATGATGGCCATACGGTTGCGGTCGCGGCCGGTCATCTGCAGGATCGGCTCGATGCCCGCATTCTTGAGCGCGACGCACAGGCCGAGGCTGGACGCCTTGAGACTGGCGGACTGCATATCGGTCACGTTGACGCCGTGAACCTTGCCGTTCAGGAGCTTTGCAGCCTCCAGCTGCTCGGAAAAATCATAACCCTTCGGGGGGGCCATTTCGGCGGTGACGCCAAATTTACCGGCTTCAAAAGCCTCTTTCAACATACTCATATTATTTCTTCCCCTTTAAGCTGATCGTTCTCGGATAGCTGAACTTCGCGTAGCCCTTGTCCTCGCGGGTGTGGCCGAGCTTATCGAGCTGGCCGATCTCCTCGAGCCGCTTGTAGATCTTGATCCATGCGCAGTCGTTTTCCGGGTTGACCTCGCACTTGCCGTTCTTCTGGCCGCCGCAGGGGCCGTTGACGAGGCTCTTGGCACACTGGGTCACAGGACAGATGCCGCCGGTCTGGCCCAGAACGCAGTCGCCGCAGAAGTGGCACGCCTCTTCCCAGACGCCGAAGCGGACGGCTTCGCCGAGGTACATGGTGTTGTTGGACGGATAGGTGGGGATGCCGGGGGCATTTTTTGCGACGCACTGTACGCCGTCGCCGCAGGACATACAGATCACGCAGTCCGGCTTTGCCGCGACGAGGGGCTTCATCTTGCCCTTGACACCGAGGTTCATGCAGCAGTAATCGGCAATCGTCGTGCCGACGACCTTCTTGCCTGCTGCCTCCAGTGCCTTTGCCAGCGCGGCGACCTCCGGCTCGCCGCCGGTGTGACAAGCCGTTGCGCAGCTGTTGCAGCCGACGATCGCGACTGTTTTTGCGTCGCCGACCATCGCCATGAGCTCTTCCATGGGCTTCTTTTGCGTAATAATCATGCTAACGTCTCCTTGCGTATGAAATGCGGGCGCGGTTTTTGAAAGCCGCGGACGTATGTCTCGAACATGGCACTATCATACTCCAAACTCGCGCAGAAATCAACATGATTCCAAGGCAAACAACGAAAAATTTCTGGAATTCTTACAGAATTCCAAGACTGGCAAACAGAAAGCCAACATGATATAATACAGGCAAACACAAACAGGAGGCATGAGCAGCCATGCAGGCAGGTTTTTTTGAAAAGCAGATCGTTCTGACCCCGGATCTTTGCGGCAGCGCGGCGGCGCTTTCGCCGCTGGCGGCGTTCACGATCTTTCAGGGCATCGCGTCGGAGCACGCGGAGAGGATCGGCGTCGGCGGCGCGGCCATGGCAAAGCGGGGCGAATTCTGGCTGACCGTCCACAGCCGGGTGGATTTTTACGAGCCGGCGTATCTCATGGACGAGCTGACAGCCCGCACGTGGCCGGAGCAATGCGAGGGCCGGGACATCCGCTGCTTCCGCAGTTACCGGCTGACGAAGGGCGAACAGACCGTCGCGCTGGGCCGGACGCAGTGGGCCATTCTCGGCCCGGAGCAGAAGATCCTGCGCTTTGAGCAGTCCGGCTTCCCGGCGGACTTCCCCTTTCCGGACGCAACCGCCATTGCCGAGCCGCCCGTGCGCTTCCACGACGAGCTGACGCAGGACGAGCTTATCTACACGCACCTCGTCCGCGCGACGGATATCGACATGGGGCGGCATATGAACAACGTCGTCTATATTCGCCTGCTGCTTGACTGCCTGCCGGCAAAGGAGCTTGCCTCCGGCAGGATCAAAAGCATTGAGGCGCACTATGCAAGCCCGTGTCTGGAGGGCGAAACGCTCGGCGTCTTCTGCCGCCGGAAGGAGCGGCTCTGCCGCATGGCCGTCCGCCATGCAGACGGCCGCCCCGCCGTTCTGGCGCAGATCGTATTTAGATAAGTCCATATGCAAAACGAGCCGCCCCGTCTGGGGCGGCTCGCGGTGTGATATGGGTCAGATCCGGCTGGCTGCGGCCTCTACGAAGCCGAAGAACAGCGGGTGCGGACGGTCGGGGCGGCTTTTGAATTCGGGGTGGAACTGGCAGGCGGTGAACCACGGGTGGTCCGGCAGCTCGACGATCTCGACGAGCCGTCCGTCCGGGGACAGTCCGGTCGGAACCAGTCCGGCGGCGACGAACGCATCGCGGAAGTCGTTGCAGAATTCATAGCGGTGGCGGTGACGCTCGGAGATCTCCGTTTTTCCATAGAGCGCCGCTGCGCGGCTGCCCTCCGACAGCACGCACGGATATGCGCCGAGGCGCATCGTGCCGCCCTTCTGGGTGATGGACTTCTGTTCGGGCATGATATCAATGACGGGATGCTTGGTAAACTCATCGAATTCCGCCGAATGCGCATCCTCCCAGCCCAGCACGTGCCGCGCGAACTCGATCACGGCGATCTGCATACCGAGGCAGATGCCGAAATAGGGGATCTTATGCGTGCGGGCGTACTGTGCGGCGACGATCATGCCCTCAATGCCGCGGTCGCCGAAGCCGCCGGGCACGAGAATGCCCGCGCAGCCGCCGAGGACAGCTTCCGCATTTTCCTGCGTGAGCTTTGACGAGTCGACCCAGTTGATATCGACGATCACGTTATTCGCCGTGCCCGCGTGGAACAGCGATTCCTCGACGGACAGATACGCGTCGTGCAGCTCCGTATATTTGCCGACCAGCGCGATGGATACATGGCGGCTGGCCGTCTTGATGCGCGCGACCATCTCGCCCCACGCGGTCAGGTCCGGCGCGCCGCAGGCAAGCTCCAGCTTGCGGCAGACGACGTTTGCAAGGCCCTCGCGTTCGAGCAGCAGCGGCACCTCATAGAGCGTCGAGGCCGTCGTGTTCGGAATGACGCAGTCCGGCTCCATGTTGCAGAACAGGGCGATTTTGCGGCAGATGTCCTCCGTCATGGGCTGGTTCGTGCGGCAGACGAGGATATCCGGCTGGATGCCGATGGACAGCAGCTCCTTGACGGAGTGCTGTGTGGGCTTGCTCTTAAGCTCGCCCGAGCCGGGAATTTCGACGATCATGGGCACATGGATGAACAGGACGTTTTTCTTCCCCTGCTCGGCAGCCACCTGCCGGATGGCCTCGAGGAACGGCTGTGACTCGATATCGCCGACCGTGCCGCCGATCTCGGTGATGAGCACGTCGGATGTTCCGTTGTCCATCTGGTAGATGCGGGACTTGATCTCGTCCGTGATATGCGGGATGATCTGCACGGTGCGGCCCAGATAGCCGCCCTCGCGCTCGCGGCACAGAACGCTCCAATAGACCTTGCCCGCCGAGACGGAGCAGCCCGCCGTCAGACTCTCGTCCGTGAAGCGCTCGTAATGGCCGAGATCAAGGTCCGTTTCCGCGCCGTCGTCGGTGACGAAGACCTCGCCGTGCTGATACGGGCTCATGGTGCCGGGGTCAACGTTCAGATACGGGTCAAATTTCTGGTTCTGCACGCGCAGACCGCGCTGCTTCAAGAGCCTGCCGAGAGACGCCGCGCAGATGCCCTTGCCAAGGCCGGACACGACGCCGCCGGTGATAAAAATATACTTCATCCTGTATGCCTCCAACTCCCAATTTCCGCAAAAACAAAATACGGTCGGTATTGTACCGCCGCGCGCACAAAACGTCAAGAATGAAACTTTTACGAAGATAAAACGCGAGAAAACGCGGCTTCTTGTGGAGCCAGCCGAAATTTCCGCGAGCTTGTATTTTTTTCTTGCGCCGCGCATCCGGCTATGCTATACTGGGTCTGTACCCACCGCCGGAGGCGTCCGCCTCCGGCGGGCTGTTTTTTATGCTTGTCCGCATATTGCGGACAGCGCAAAGCCCCGCCTGTCTTATGACAGACGGGGCGCTTTTGCAGGTTTTCAATGCGTTTCGTTGTATTTACGGATGCCGAGGGCCAGAAGGTCCATGGCGCGCTCCAGATCCTCCTGCTTGAGGACGTAGGCGATGCGGATTTCGTTGCGGCCCTTGCCGGGCGTGGCGTAGAAGGGCTCTCCGGCGGAGAACATGACGGTGTCGCCGTGATCCTCAAACTCCTGCAGCAGCCAGAGCTGGAATTTCTCCGCGTCGTCGACCGGCAGCGCGGCCATGAGATAAAACGCGCCGCGCGGGCATTCACAGATGACGCCGGGGATCTCGTGCAGCTTGCGCACGACGGTATCCCGGCGGCGCTTGTATTCCTGCCGCACCTGCTCGAAATATTCCGGCCCGACGGAGTAGAGTGCCGCCGCTGCGATCTGGTCGAGCGTCGCGACCGACAGCCGCGCCTGACAGTATTTGAGAGCGTTGGCCATAAACTCCCGGTTGCGGCTGATGAGGCAGCCGATGCGTGCGCCGCAGGCGGAAAAGCGCTTGGAGACGGAATCGATGAGGATCAGGTTTTCCTGTCCGTAGTCAAACTTGCCGAACGAATGCAGCGGCTCGCCGTCGTAGGTAAACTCGCGGTAGACCTCGTCGGCCACGAGATACAGATCGTGCGCCACGGCCACGTCGAGCAGCATTTTCATCTGCGCCTCCGTGAGACACGTGCCGGTGGGGTTGCCGGGATTGGTGATCATGATGGCCTTCGTCTTCGGCGTGATGCAGGCTTCAATGCGCGCACGGTCGGCGTAGAAATAGCCCTCCTCCGGCTTCGTGTGCAGGGGGTGGATGACGCCTCCGGCGGTCGTGATGAACGTGTGATAGTTCGGGTAGAACGGCTCGGGGACGATGACCTCGTCGCCGTCGTCGAGCAGGCAGTTTGCCGCAATCTGCAATGCTTCGCTACCGCCGGTGGTGATGAGGATGTCGGATTCGTTCAGCTGCACGCCGATATTGCGGTAATATCGCTCGATCGCTTCGATCAGTTCCGGGATGCCGGGCGAGGCCGCATAGGCCAGAACCGGCGTGCGGAAATTGTGGATCGCGTCGTACAGTGCGTCCGGCGTGTGGATATCGGGCTGGCCGATATTCAGATGATAGATTTTCTTGCCGGCTGCCGCTGCTGCCACTGCGTAGGGATGGAATTTGCGCATGGGGGACTGCCCGCATGCAAGTGCTTTGCTGGACAACTTCATAAGAATACCTCCTGTACCCGTATTTTCCGGGATGTCCACCCCGGTTCCTGCACATGCCGTGCATGAAAATTTTATTCATCATACCATATTCCAGGCAAAAAAACAACGGGAACCTCGGCACCGCAGGAAGTTTTTCTGCAGTGCCGCCCAAAATCCATACTATTAGTATGGATAATTTCCGTCCGAATCATATGAATTGTGTGTTTTATTCCGGCGCGGTATCTGATACGATAGAGGCATCGGGAGGGATGGATATGCAGATCAGACTTGCGGAGAACATCCGCGCGCTGCGCAGGCAGCACAGATTCACGCAGGAGCAGCTGGCCGAAAGCCTGGGCGTGACGCCCGGCGCGGTCTATAAGTGGGAGGCGGGAGTTTCCCATAGTTAAAGATACCACACCAAATATGATGAACCCACGCTTATACACTACCAGCTATAATAAACCGCAAGGACAGCAATTTGATGATACTGCTGTCCTTTCTTTTATAAAATTGCAGTACACATAAAAAAGCTGTAAAATGATAAATATATTTGTCCTTGTAACAATTCTCGGACATTTGCCTGTTATACTATCTGCAAAAAGCAAAGGAAGTGAGAATATGGAGCAGATTTTAATTGTCGAGGACGACAGTTTTTTGAATAAGATGTTAGACTATAACCTGACCGCAGACGGCTACGGCGTGACTTCTGCCCTAAATGCCAGAACCGCAGCCGAAGCCATCCGCCAGCGGGAATTTGATTTAGTGCTGCTGGACATCAACCTGCCGGACGGGAACGGTTTTGAACTGTGCAAGCTGATAAAGCCCCAGCACCCGGACACCATCGTAATATTCCTGACCGCCAACGATCAGGAGAGCGACCAGATACGGGGCTATGAGGTGGGCGCGGTGGACTACATCACAAAGCCCTTTGTGATCGGGGCCTTGCAGCGAAAAATCAAAGCCATGTTCGCCATGCTGGAACACCACAAACCGGCCAAGGACATTTACGACGACGGGCGGTTGTTTCTGGACTTCTCGGAGCAGACGGCTTCCTTAAACGGCAAGCCCCTGACTCTATCCCCGATGGAGTACAAAATGCTGAACCTGTTTCGTAAAAATCCCCGGCAAGTGCTGACCCGTGGGCAGCTTTTGGAAAAGCTGTGGGATATAGACGAGCGGTTTGTGGACGAACACACCCTGACAACCTCCATCAGCCGTATTCGCAGCAAGATTGAAGCCGACGGCGGCGCACCCTACATCAAGACCGTTTACGGCATGGGGTATCAATGGACGGGAGGCGAGGTAAAATGAAGTTTCAAAACCTCTCGGTAAAGCGGCTGTTTGGCCGGGTGGCAATGGAGCTTGTCCTCTCCATGTCCGGGATCACCATAGCCCTGTTTCTTGTGACAAAACAGATTGCGGTGCTGCTGACAGGCGGGACGCTGCTGCTGTGCGCCCTTGTGGGGATTTTTGTACTGACGCAGGCGTTTGGAAAGCGGCTGTCGCAGTTTACCGCTGACCTGTGCCAGACCTTAGACCACATGATCGCCGGGAATGAAGCGCCCCAGCGGCCAGAGGACAGCGAAACCCAGCTTGCCAGAATCGGACACCGGCTGGCAAGGCTTTACCAGATCATGCAGGAGAACCGCCGCCGGGTGGACGAGGAACGGCAGGAGTTACAGACCCTTGTATCGGATATTTCCCATCAGGTGAAAACGCCGGTAAGCAATCTGAAAATGGCGACGGACACCCTGCTGGAAAAGCCCATGACCGAGGCGGAGCGCACCGACTTTATCCGGGGAATCCGCAGCCAGACGGATAAGCTGGACTTTCTCTTTCAGGCCCTTGTGAAAACCTCACGGCTGGAAACGGGCGTGATCCAGTTGGATAAGAAACCGGGTCGCCTCTTTGATACCGTGGCGCAGGCCATGAGTGGGATTGTGTATGCAGCGGAGAAAAAGGAAATCGCTGTGTCCGTGGACTGCCCGGAGGATTTGACCGTTTTCCATGACAGCAAGTGGACATCCGAAGCCCTCTTTAACCTGCTGGACAATGCGGTGAAGTACACCCCGGCAGGCGGGAAAATCACGGTGTCGGTGGTGCTGTGGGAAATGTATGTGGAGATCAAAGTGACCGACACCGGCAAGGGCATTTCCGAAAGCAATCAGGCCGCCATCTTCCGGCGCTTCTATCGTGAGGAAGAAGTACACGAACAGCAGGGCGTGGGCATTGGCCTGTATCTGGCCCGCGAGATCGTAACGCGGCAAGGCGGCTATATCAAAGTGGTTTCGGAGCCGGGCAAGGGTTCAGAATTTTCCATTATGCTGCCGACAAAATAGAATGCGGCGGACGGTCATTCTCGGCTGCCCGCCGTAAGTCTTTTCGCAACAGTGTGCCGATAAAGCTGCCAGTGGCAGTTTTTCGGCGGAAATGTCCGAGCGTTGTAACATTTCACCCCCGATTTTCAATGAAATTTTTTGGCCGCTGTAACATTTCGCGGACATTTGGGTTTTACAATAGCCTTATCAACAGGCAGAAAGCCTTGAAAGGAGTTTTGAGTATGAGCGTTTTGCAGACGATTGATCTGAAAAAGTATTACGGCACAGAGCCGAACATTACCCGCGCCCTTGACGGTGTGAACTTCTCCGTGGAGGACGGCGAGTTTGTGGCCGTTGTGGGAACATCCGGCAGCGGCAAGTCCACCCTGCTTCACATGATGGGCGGGCTGGACACTCCCACCAGCGGAACCGTGATCGTCCGGGGCGAAGAACTGGCAAAGAAGAACGATGAACAGCTTACCATCTTCCGCCGCCGCAACATCGGCTTTATCTTCCAGAACTATAACCTTGTTCCCATCCTGAATGTGTATGAGAACATCGTCCTGCCGGTGGAGCTGGACGGGGACACGGTGGATCAGAAGTTTTTGGACGAAATTGTTCACCTGCTGGGGCTGGAAGATAAACTGAAAAATATGCCGAACAATCTATCCGGCGGACAGCAGCAGCGTGTGGCGATTGCCCGCGCTCTGATTACCAAACCGGCTATTGTGCTGGCCGATGAGCCAACCGGTAACCTTGACAGCAAGACCAGCGCCGAGGTGCTGGGACTTATCAAGCGCACCAGCGCGGAGTTCCGGCAAACCGTTGTAATGATTACCCACAATGACGACATAGCCCGCCTTGCAGATCGGATTGTCCGCATTGAGGATGGCAGGATTGTGGAATAAGGAGGTGGCAAGCTATGACATGGCCTTTTGAAAATGATACCAGTGACATTGAAAAGAAGCTGGCAAAGCGCAGTTTGCATCGTGAACGGCAGCGTAATTTATTTGCAATCATTGCTCTTGTGCTAACTGCATTTATGATAACTGCGACATTCAGTATTGGTTTTAGTTACTTTGAAACCTACCAAATGCAACAAATTCGGTTAATGGGAACTACCGCTGATGTCGGAATCACAAATGTAACAGAAAATCAGTTGGTTGAAATTTCAAAATCAAACCTTGTCCTTGACGTAGGTATACAGCAGCGTTTAGGCAGTGTTGATACAGAGCAACTGCAAAATGCGAGATTAGGTATAGTTTGGATAGATGATACCGAGTGGGAACACCACCGTCTTCCTACTATATCAGGTGTTGTAGGAAATTACCCATCAAGTAAAAACGAAATTATGCTACCTACATGGGTGCTTGAACAGATGGGCATTTCTGATCCGCAAATAGGGATGGAGATTGTGTTGTCATACCAAATTGGCGATAGCTATGATTATGTCACGGACACCTTTTTGCTGTCGGGCTACTATACGGACTACATTCCAATGCGCACAAATAATCGTGGTTATGTTTATGTTTCATCCGCTTTTAAGGATAGCTTAAATGTATCACTGGATAATAGTGTTACGGCAATGATCCGTTTTCAAGGCAATGATAATGCTGACAAAAACTGTGAAAGATTGCGGCGTGAGATTGACTTTACAGAAGGGCAAACATTTGAAATTGTACCATTAGAACAGGCAAATGGTGGAACTATTATTTTAGCTGTAATAATTTTAGCAGTTTTTATATCCTTTAGCGGCTATCTGCTGATTTATAATATTCTTTATGTCTCTGTCATAAAAGATGTGCAATTCTATGGCCGTCTTAAAACGATTGGAACGACTCAAAGGCAGATAAAGAGAATTATCTATAAGCAGGCAATCAGAATCTCTTGTATTGGTATTCCGATTGGTCTGTTACTTGGTGCGGTTGTTTCCTTTGGCATTGTTCCTTACTTCCTGAATATGATGTATTCAACAAATTCTGATGTGGGAACAAAAGTATCTTTTTCACCGTTTATTTTCATAGGAGCGGCCATATTTACGTTCATTACCGTTATGATTGCAAGCATGAAGCCCGCCAAAATTGCCGGAAGTGTTTCACCAATAGCAGCACTCCAATATACAGCAGCCAGCACAAAGAGCAGCGCCAGAAATTGTAGCAAAATGAAGTTGTCCAGAATGGCATGGAACAATGTCTTTCGTAATGCTAAGAGTACAACCCTTGTTTTTGCATCGCTTTTTTTCGGCCTTTCCTTGTTCCTTGTCGTCACAGGGCTATTACATGGTTTAAGCCCGGAGAATTATGTGAGCCAATGGGGAGTAAGCGATTTTGCACTCACATATAGTATCCACGAAAGAGAAGATTTAATTTCCAGCGAAATGGTTTCAGAGATTGGTCAGCTTGACGGCATTGAGAATTTGAGGTTGACCTATGCACCTTATCCTCAAGTAGCAGCAGATGTTGTATATGACGATGCTGTATTTCACGAGTTTCTTGCGTCATTAGACGGAGTAAACGGCATTGATTTTTCTGATCCGGCAAAATTAGAAAATTATCAGCAAAACTTTTTTAGCGGGGTTTTTGGAATTGACAGTGCATATTTGGAAGAAATCAATAAAACCTTAAACTTGCCTATTGACACGTCTGCCTTTGAACAAGGAAAGGTTGTGCTGCTGTCCAAAACAGTAGAAGACCTTATTCAGCCGGGGCAGGAAATAACAATCCAGACGCAGAACGGACAGCATTCCTTTATTGTAGCGAACGGTTATTTGAATGAAGGGTTTCGAGCAGGAGGAGGCAATGAGAGAGGGACGGCTCCTGATTTGTATATTAGTCAAACAGCTTTGAAAGAACTCTTTCCGCAATATAGAGTGTTCCGCGTGGCCTTTGATACGGATGGTCAACATGACGAAAGTATACTGCAAGAATTAAAGCAAATCACCGCATCACAAGCTAACATTGATATTATATCCCGATATGAACGGCGAGAAGAAATGCAGGAATATCTCATTACAGCAAAGGTTTTAGGAACAGGGTTGTCCGTGATCCTGCTGCTTGTTGGTGTCATGAACTTTGTCAATACAATGGTTGTCAATGTAAATACTCGGCGCTATGAATTAGCTGTTCTTGAAAGCATTGGAATGACAAAGCGACAAATCAAACGAATGCTATTTATGGAAGGTTTCTATTATTGGGGCGTTTCCCTTTCCCTTGCAGTCACCATTGGAACAGCAATCTTCATCTTGCTATATATGATTTTTAGTAAAGTGGCCTATTATGCTGTTTTCTCCTATCCATTTATCCCGCTGGTGCTGGTGTCTGGACTGGTGTTGCTAATCTGCCTTATTGTGCCTATATGGGTCTACAAAACTGACGTTAACCTTCCAGTTGTGGAGCGATTGCGGTTGACAGAGTGAGTTTAATCAAATAGCAAAACATCCTTAGATCAATCATATCGAAGCGGAGCAGATTTTAGCTGCTCCGCTTCTTTAGTATTTTTCAAAAAAATCTTTTGAAATGTCCGAGCTTTGTAACAATTCAGCCTGTTTTTCTGTCGAAAATTAGTTCTGCTCGGACATTTCTGTGACATTTGGATTTTATAATAATCCTCATAAAGAGAAATAGCCTGTTAGCAAGCTGCCGGACGACGGCAAAAGAAAAAAAGCCGTCGTAGAGCAGACAATTTGACACGCCCATTTGAAACGGCGGCTTTGATTTTCAGAGCCGCCGTTTCTTTGCGCTTGCACAAACCAATGACGACTTGCAGGGACACGGTAGCCGATGGGAGGTTAATTTGCCGTGTCCTTCTTTTTATTTTGCAGTATCCATGATCTACACCAGTTAAAAAAAGCATAGCCCCTCCGTCGGAGCAGTCCGGCTTTGAATATGAACTATACCATGTAAGCAATCATCTTTATAAAACATTTCTGCGCCCTGCAGGTCCGTTGCGACTTGCTGGGCGCTTT
>OLWF01000282.1_pt1 | contig 31122 bp, 25 predicted proteins | sample 1644131 | NCBI WGS metagenome assembly OLWF01 (sample SAMEA103958163, study PRJEB25191) | human gut metagenome
AAACCAGAAAGATGCTGGAATTAGGCCTCGGGTAAAAAATATTAAAGAATATAATAACGATGTTCGTTTAGCAGCATTTAAGCAAGGTTGGATTAGACAAGATTGGTACCAACCAATTTATAGTCAGAAATTTACGATAGTCAAAGAAGCTTTCAGAAAATTAACCTTTACCTTCGACCCTCTAATTGCTTTAGACAATATACGTAATTGGGTTGATATCCAGAACATAGCCAAAGCATATACAATCATAATGCCACCGGGATTTTATTACGAAATAGCACTTGTAAAATACAATGGTGATGATATCAAGTACGAAGTAAAGAGATTTAAGACATTAGGCAATTTTTTACTAGAATTAAGGAATATAAGACAAGGTTCGAAAGCTTATCTAAAGAGAGAAAATTATTTCAATAACCCGTTCGAAGGCATAGGCAGACGTTAAGATGTTTAGAGTAGTAGCTAATTTTTCAGATGTAGAAAGAGACTTCCAAGAGGATATTTTATTCCTCTACGAAATTATTGACCAAAAAGTACAACCAATCATTGAAGAAATAACTTCCTCTATAATTGATGTGGAAACTGCTTTGCAGGCTAAAGAAAAGTTTGATAAGAACTGGTTCTGTGACTTAATTGCATCAGTAGATGCTAAAATTAAAATTGCTATCCTTCTTAAGAAGGTATGCTCAAAATTTAAGGTGTCCTCTATCACTTGGGACTTAATTTCCGGAAATTCTGCTGCTATGCTTGAGCAAATCGACATTCTACAGAATAAAGATAAGTTTAGAAACAACTTTGAAGGGTAAAGGCGGATAAGAATATGGCTCAACTCGAAACAAAGAATATAAATAATGATTTATGGTTTTCTATTGAAAAGGTATTAGGGACTATACAGAATACCTATTCAGAACCATTTAATAAGGAAACCAGTTTCAAGAACTTTTTCCTTACGGATTACTGCTATGTGGAAGACCCATTTTTCATTAATATAGGTGAGTACTCTTTTACCAAGTCTATTAAGTATAGTGAAGATAGAAATTCCAGTAATACTAAAGCTTGGAATAAAGAAAAGGCCGCTATTGAATCAGATTTTCGTCTATTATTTCCTAAGTTTAATGTTCCTGAGCAATCTTTCAAGCAATCTACGAACCCTTTATTAGGAAAAGAGCAACCTGCAATCTTAAATATAGACGACCAAGTTTCAGAGAAGTTTTCGTATGAAAAGATATGTAAGCTGTTTGGAGTAGAAGAGCAAGAAAATGAATTCTCTAACTCTATTTCATTCCAGTTCTTTATTAATAAAAAAGAAACCGAGCTAGAAAATCCTGTTTCTGTTGGTATTAATGAAATTGGATATAACACTGGTTTCATTACAATTAAAGTAAAGGTGTTCATTAGAAACAAATTAGAATATTGCCTTGAAACCATCAATTCTAAAGTATTCTCTCCGGTTTTATTTACGAAATACCTTAATTCTCAGTTATTTGCTTACTTAGGATATAATGAGTATCCCATTCAAGTAATTAATAATATGAAGGGAGAAGAATATACTTTTTCAAAAAATACCTTAATTCCTGGAAGATATGTAGTTTCCTACCCTACTGGACAAATTTACTATGTTCAAAAACCTAATATGGAATACCAGGATTACGTGCTTCAATCTAATACTTTATATGATAGCACAGAAAAGAAAATTAAAGGTGAGGTATTTGATTTAGACGTTCTAAAGAATAAGATATTATCTGTTGACTCTATTTGCAGCCAGATAATATATACGGACAGCTTTGGTAACGTAGAAAAGCTAGATTTAACTGGATTCGAATATCTGTCAGATAAGCACGTGGAATATCTTAAACATATGTCGGTTAATTCCGAAGAAGTTCAAAAGTGCTTCTCCCTCTGCAAAAAGATACTTTCAGAAATTGACATAAATAGCGCCAGCGGTTTCACAAAGATTGAAGGCATAAGAGATATTGAAGTTAGGGAGATTACAGAGGATAAATACCCGGAAGAATTCAAGCTATTACAGAAGTGCTATGTGTACTGGGATAGCACTAATATTGATGTATTAATGAAACTGAAGTTAAAAGTTTACTTAGATTGCATTATGCACTTTAATAAGCAAAGGGAATTTTCGAAAATTGAACAAGAGAGAAGGGAAGGGTATGTCTCAATTGAAAGATTTAATAAATTTCCTATTTCCCTGGTTAAACTAATTAAGGAAAATAAATTTCCTGAAAGAAATCGTCTAATGAATTTCCCTGGAGTATTTAGAGATGAATATTTCCTTAGAGAAATTTCTAACTTGCAATTTAATAATGAGGTCAAGCGTCCAGCAATTATTACTTATCAAACCTTAGAGGTTGCAAATAGAATAAACTATCTTACACGTAGTTTATATAATACGCTTATTTTAGATAACTTAACAATTAAAGGGCTCTTTGAAACTTTTGGAAATAAGCTGGACCAATACTTCGCTAAGTTGCCGGAGAATACTTTATTTATAATTCATCCAAATATTTTCTTTGAAGGAGACTTCTTAGGAAATCCAAATTTAATGCTTGCAAATAAGTTAAGCAAGAGATTCTTAATGGTTGAGCTATTGAAAAGTATTGGATTTGATTATATTGTCTTTTATAAGAAAAATAAGCTGGATTTGAAAGATTTATTGCCTACTTCTTTGAGACAGTTATTTGGGGGTATTAAATATAGAACTATCTATGGAAATATCAATATAAATGACAGCTTAGTACTTGACCCTAATACCAACTTAACAGGGGAAGGAAATGCCTCTGACTTGAAAGAGAATGCCTACGTTACCAAGGATGAAGCTGAATATAACTGCTTTATCTATAATGGTTCAAATAAAGACACCCTATATGCAATTCCTAAAATTGAGCAGTATATCCATAGAATTAATATCTCTAAAGATGTAGAAGAATTTTATAGGGATTTGGTCAGCATAGGATTCCAGAATATTAAGAACAATCCGGATTTTTCAGATGCAGTTCTTTTATCCGACCTGGACAACAAAGAAGAGCTTATGAAGTATTATAGCGATTATTTGAGCCAAGCAGATATTTTCTTAAATGCTCCAGATTCTAATCTCTTTATTTATAAAGAGAAATTTGAAAATCAAACTAATAATGATAATTTGATTTCAGCAAAAATTCCTCAAATTTTGAATATTGTGGCTTCTGCTCTATATGGTGGAGAAATTCAATCACAGGTTAGAACAGAAGCCAAGTATGGAAAGCCATTGATTATTGTGGAAAACCGTGAGGTTAGAGACCATATTGCCAGAGAGTTAAGAAAAGGGCTTCCAGCTAGTACAGAATTAGTAATATTTAATACAGTAAATGAGGATGAGGTTAAAAAGTTCAATTCTTCAAAATGTGTAGGAATTATTACAAGGGATTTACTGAATATAAATCCGGTTCTTAAAGCTGTATCTACCTACATTGTAGTTCAAAATGAATGGGGTAAAAACTATTTAGAGAATATACTGGATTGTGTGCTATTTCAAACAATAAATGGATACGGAATGCCTTTATTGAAGGTAGATAATGAATTTCAGCTATTGGGAGAAAATATAAATGTTCACTTCTTAGTATTTAATAATACGTTAGAAATGAACAAGCTATATAATATGATTCAGTTATATACGAAGGATAAGATTAAATTATATTCCGAAGAGAATTCCTTTAAGAACGTAAGAAATTACCTTACAGAAGTAAATTATATTGAAGAAGTAAATACCGAGGATTTAGAAACCCTAACGTCGGAAGAATTTAATAAGTCCAATATAATGGGACTATATCGGAAAATTAAGGATTATGAATATAATCAAGCTATGGCGCAGAAGCAATTTCTTTCCAATTTAATATTGAAGAAATTGCAATATAGATTACCAGAAAAGGATTTACTGCCACTTGCCTTTGACAGAGAGACAGTAGAATCCAAGGATTTTGGTTTTGGGGGTAAAGCATATATCCCATTTCTAAATGGTATGTACCTAGATGCTACTGATAAGTTCAATTTAATTCAAGCTAGTGTAGACGAACATTTTTCTGATATCAATGGAAATGAAATTAAATATAATAATGCGGTAGTAGTCAAAGGTAAACCAGTTTATACTGCTTTTGGTACTGGATACGTAAAAGATATTACGCAAGAAAATGCGGTAGTAGATATCATCGGATTCCAAGAAGTCCTAGTTGCTATTAATAACTTATTTATAGGAACAAATTCCATTTTTGAAGAATATGCTCGTTCACTTGGAAATTACGGGGATTGCAAGCTATCTAAAGACGACGTTAAAATTTCCGTAATTAAAGAGGAAGACAAGGATATTCGTTTAGATGTGGCTAATAATACGGTAGAATTGAAATGCGGTATTATTAACGGATTATTCAGCATTTATACTAACAATATTGATGCTGATAACGTAAGACTTGAAAATTATAACTTTGACCGTTTCAGCAATATATTTGCGGTTGATATAGACAGCAAAGAAACTTTCGAAGATGTAATTGAAAGACTAAGAGGATACGATGTAAATAATAAGTACATTGGAGCAATAAACCAATGTTATAGGGAATTTTCCAAAGGGAATAAGTTCATTGTTCCAGAATATTATAATTACTTCAAATCCGGACAGATGAAGGAAAAGAATCCAGTAGCTTATCCTACTATATGGAATGATAAATTCTTTATCTTCATTAATGGAAATTTCTACCAAAAATTAGGATATAAGCTATCCCGTAAGTTTAATGTAAATTTAATTAAAAGTACCTATATAGAGCAATTTGAAAGATTGAAGGACTGCAGATTCGAACTAATTAAGATTTCGAAGATGCTCAATATATTAAATCTACAGACTCTATTAGGTTTCTTTGAGAATACCTACGAAAAGATGGAGGTTCTGAATATATCTGAACCTAACAGTATAGACAGCCAGATTGCAACTAAACAGGATTTATTAATTGCAATTCGGGAAAAAGAGAGAAAGTTAAAACAACGTATTAAAACTTTAAGGAGTGAAAAATATGGAAAGTAAAGAACTGTTGCAGGTTGCCCAGAAGGCAATGCTTGCTCAAGGTTTTATTAATGAAAAGCAGCTTGTTGCCGAAGGCTTTAGCGATGAACTAAAAGCAGCTTGGAACGAGTTCTGTCATTCTAATCTTGGATTTCGTTTCTATGCAGGCAGGGTTCCTTCCCCAGAGCGCTTATCTATTGACGCTATGAGCAAGTTGGTTACAATGTCCAAAGCAGTAGAAAAAGCTAAGGTGGATGAACCTGAAAAGAAAGAGCAAGAGAAGGTAACTGAGCCGGCTAAAGAGCCAGAAGCTACCAAAGAGCAGGTTGAAGCTAAACCAGCTGAAAAAGAAGTTGTAAGCAAAGAGCCTGAAAAAGAGGTTGAAGCTAAGGCAGAGGAACCTGAAAAGAAAGAGCAAGAAGCTACCAAAGAGCAGGTTGTAAGCAAAGAGCCTGAAAAAGAGGTAGTTTCTAAAGAAGACAAGAAAGCAGCAAAGAAGAAATAATTAGAAATTTTATTTCTTATTTATTAGGAGGTGGAGATGAAAGTTTCCACCTCCTTTTATGTAAATATAATTATATCAAAATTAAGTAAAATAGAAACGGAAAGGTCAGCTTAATGTCAAATATCGAAATTAAGACAACTACAGTAGATTATGGCGTAAAATCAGATAACCCTAACAAGAAATTTATTCGCTCCTTTATTAATAATAGTTATGCGGGTATTGGCAAAAGAATAATTGTGGTATTTGACTTCTTTGATGAAGCAAAGTTAGGCGAACAAAAGCTTATCAACTGGAAAGGGGAGAGCTGGATTAAGTATGGACACGGTTATCCTGATGCTGCTGAGGCTATGCTTGAACAATTATGTAGTGATGAAAGACTGAACGTATTAACAGAATACCCATTAGTTCCATTTTCTTTAATGTTCAAAGAAAGTGGTGAAAAAGAATACTATTATAAAGAGGCCTTGGGGCACTTAAGACGTTATATCTATGAAAATAATTTCGATGGCATTGTCTTTGCTGGATTTTGGGGATTAGACGAGAACTTTAATTCCAAAATAGACCCAGCAAAATTTGGAAGGGTTTTCGATTATAAAATTAAAGACAAGACTTTTCCTTGTATCTATACTATATCCCCTAATTATTGGGGAACCGATAAGAAGAGTTCAGACCAAGAAGATTTTGCTTCTTTAGTAGGGTTCTTTAAGCAGCACCTTGAAATAGTAATGGAAGGAAAGAACCGATATACAGTAGATGGAGAAGGTTGGCAAACTACGCTCGTCAGAAATATTGAGCAATTTGACTCAATGATGGAAGATATAAGGAATAGCAGAAAAACAGCTTGGGACTGTGAGACTACCGGCTTATCAAGAAAGTGTGAGAAATTATTGACCTTGCAAGTAGCTACTGGGGAAAAGACCTGCTATGTCCTCCCTTTCCAGCATAAACAGTCTTTATTTACTTCTAAAGAGTTAAAGTATATCGCAGATACATTTAAGAATTACTTTGAAAGGGAGGCAGAAGGAAAAATTCACGTTTACCAGAATGCGAAGTACGATATTGGACAATTCATTACCCACTTTAATCTTAAATATTATGCAGCGCATATTTGGGACCTTATGGCGGGGGAATTTGCCTTAAATGAAAATAGAAAATTCTTGAACCTTGTAGGTTTTATGACCCCTTATACTTTGGAATTCATTTCTTATAATTACGGTGGCGGACATTTATTTCACGAAGGAAAACTAGGGAAGAAAGAAAGAACCATATTGGCGGATGAAAATATTGAGGATATTGCTGAATATGGTGCTAAAGACGTTATTATTCCTTACCAAATCTACTCTTTCCAAATTCAAGAAGCAAAGAGAAGAGGGGATAAAGGTTTTGTCAAATTAGTAGCAGACCAAATGTCAGATATGATTCTAGACTTTGCTGTTATGGAAAGCAATGGTATTAAAGTTGATAAAGGCTATTTGTTAAAGCTAAGAGATGGTCAAAGTCAGTTGACAAAGGCAATGCAAGACATTGAAGATGAATATTGGTCAATGGACTCCGTTAAAGCTGCAAATGGAATCTTATTAGAAGCAAAGGGTCTGCCTTCCAGACCTACCTGTTTTGGGGTTGTTCAAAAAGTATTTGATATAAATAAACAGGAAAGCCAGCAAGCTCTATTCTTTAAGGTTTTAGGCATTGCCGTAGATAAAGCCAGAAAAGACGGGGGTGGGAGTATCGGTAAATCTTTCAAAGAGAAATATAAAGGGCAATACCACGAGGTTGAATTGCTAGATAAGTATGATAAGATTAAAAAGATTAAATCAACCTTTATTGATGCTCACTTTGACCGTTTCAGTGTTGACCCGGATTTAAGGTTTGACAGTAGAATGAGGTCATCTTATCAGTTCACAGGTGTTGTGACTGGACGTGCTTCTTCAAGTAATCCTAATTTGCAACAAGTACCTAGTCGAGGTGAATTTTCAAAACTGGTTAAGAGACAATTTATATGTAATTCTAACCACCTTTTAGTGAAGGCAGACTATTCTGCCCACGAGGTCAGAAACTGGGGTAATGTCAGTAAAGATGAAAACGTATGTCAATCTTTTGATTTCGGTAAGCAGTTAAGAAAAGCTTTAAGATACCACTTTGCAGAAGATACCGAAATATGGGAAAGATTTGCAAAATTCCAGAAAGAAACACGTTGGAAAGTACCAAAAGGTTCGGACTTGGTAGCACTCAATTATGATGAAAAGAAGGAATTAATTGCTAATATAAATGAAAAAAGATTCAAAAAGTTATGCGAGCTTATGTTTGAGCTAGAAAATAAAGGAGATGTTCATAAGCTCAATTATGAGTTCTTTTATGGTACACCAGCTTATTTGGTTAATCCTCAGCAACGTCAGTCAATTAAAGCCGTAGTATTTGGTGTTATTTATGGAATGTCAGCAATTACCTTAGCAGAAGATTTAAAGATTCCCGTTTCTGAGGCAGAAGGCATTGTAAACAAGATGTTCGAGAAATTCCCTCTAGGAGGTAAATGGATTAATCACTGCAAAGAGAATGGAAAGCTAACTTGTCAAGTTCGTTCTCCTCTTGGACGTATTAGACATCTGGACGGTTTTAGACATCCCTCTTATTCAGTAGTATCTGCTATGGAACGTAAAGGACCTAACAGTTGTATTCAAGGTTTTGCTTCGGATATTGGTTTTATGGCGGGCAAGATTTTATACGATTTATGCTGGCACTGGTTCTGGAAATACGGAGTTAATTTTGAATTTAGCTATAATAACGTTGTGCACGATAGTACAGAATGCGAATGCAGAATCAAGCACATTCCAATAGCCGCTTATATGATTGAGCACGCTTACACAACTTTAGTTCATTTAAGATGCAGAGATTTATATGGGCTAGAATTAGTTTGTGGCTACGAAATTGAAATGGACATTGGAGGTTCTTACTCTCATATGGATACCTACGAAAATTTCGTCAATATGGAAAAAATCCTTAAAGAGCAAATTGAATGGACTAAGGAAAATATTCCAAATTGGACAATGGAAGAGAATGAACTAGAAGATGCATTATATAACTACCATCTAATTCAGAAATACCGTAAGGAAGAATTAAAGCAAACTGCAGGGAAGAAAGTGGATTATATTATGCTATTAAATGAGGATAATATCCGAAATATTGGATTAAGACTCTAAGAAATTCGTGTCAACTTCTGTAAATACTTAATAGAATTTTTCATAAAAGAAAGGAAAGACAATGCAGTGGAAAATTGATTGCACTGAACTTAAAGAAGAAATTAAAAAGCACCAGCTAGTTACTGGAGCAAATATTATTAACTTTGACTTTAAGAAAGATGCATTATATCTATATAGCTACAATGGACCGACTTCAATTTTTTCAAAATTGGCGGATATTAAAACAGCAGAACCTGTTCAGTTTTCTGCTGAAATGGAATTTATGGTTAAGTTAGTTAATAAGTTTTCGGATACGGTTAGCCTTAAATTTGAAGAAGGTGGTACGTTGAAGTATATTTCTAACCGTAGTAGAGGTGAAATTATTTGCACCCCTTGGGAAGGGCAAGAAAATGTTCTCTTGGAAAATGAACAGACATTATCTTCCTTTATGAAGGATGCAATTTTTGACCTTACCCCGAAGGTAAATTTGGATAAGAAATGCTATCCAGAAAATCCTGGTTTACAGGTTCAAATGAAGAATGGAAAACTAAGGGTTATGACTTCTGGTGCTAGAATTACTGCTATGGCGGTAAAAGCAATGGAAGAGCTAAAAGAGGTTGATGAGTCTGCAGATTTCTTGCTGTCTTACTGTATGAATTTAAGTAAGATTTTTGACAAGTCAGAAGAAATTGAAATCAGAACAAATATTTCTACCTTGCAATTTTCTTCCGAAAAGAGAATTGTCAATTTGCCGTTAATTAAAATTATTAATGCGGTTACAATTGACAATATGCTAAATTGGGCTAGTACTGATGGAACTAACGATAAAATTAAGTTTTCTTTTGATGCTAGCTGCAAAGAAATTCTGTCCACAATGGAAGACTTCGATATTTACCTCGGGGATGCTACTGGAGCTTTCTGCATTAAGGGGGAGAAAGGAAAACCAGTAGTTATGGAAGCTTCTTCCTCTAAGGGTAAAATGCAGAAGAAGATGGAAGTTGTATCAGACCAAGACTTTACTTCCTATGTTATTTATACCGATTTAGTATCCGCATTGAAGTTAAGTGGGGAAGAAATTAATTTCCGTATCTTCCCTAACGCGGTTCAGATTAAGAATAAGGATTATATCTTTACCTTGAATGCTTATTCTGAGAAGTAATTCAATATGTACAGTCAATTGCCTTTATTTTCTTTTATGAAGTATCAAGGGAGGTTTCTTTTTCTAATAAAGAAACCTCTAATTGACTGTGTATATAAGGAAAAGAACCTAGAGGTATTTAATTATTTTTCTGTAAAAGAATTATATAGCTCAGGATTATTAATAGGCTATATATTCGATTTCAAAAATAAGGATGTAACTTACTTTAATAACTTCCTTGCCTTTGATAACAACAATAAGGATTCCGGAAATAAGAAAGAAGGAAGAGTTATATTTATTAATAAATATTTTTCGGTTATTGAAAGCGAAGATGCGCAAAGAATTCTAATTATAGCGGAGAATAGGTAATGGTAAATTTGCTGGAAGATGATAAAGTTGCTGGATTTAAGAAAGCCTATGACTGTGGGGAATTTGACTTAAATACCGAAAAATTTATCAAAGAAATTCAGAATATGCACATTACAAGAAAGGTACGAAATCTTTCTTCCGATGATATTATGAGGAATATTACCAGCCTTGTAGATGCCTTAATTCAGAACCAAGGGGTGCGTTCAAGAATTGTAGAAATTAAAATGATGTGTACCAGAACATCTACCAACCTTAAATTCAAAATTGAATCCCTAACAAATTATATTCAGGTTAAGTACTCTAAGGAGCTAAAATCACTATCAGGAACTCAAGCAGAAAGAAAATCCTTTGTGCAAGAAACCTTTAATTTTGCTACTCCAATTCTTACTAAATTGCAGGTATTACAAGATTTCTGCGATGTGGTTATTAATGATATCGACCAAGCTTCCTGGTGTCTAAAATCAATTATAGACTGTGTAAAGATTGCTGACGAAGCAAACAGGGTTGTAGTTTAACCCAAGTAAATTGGGAATTTTCAATATTTTTATTATATATGTTCCTTTTCACAGGGTTCTGATTTGAAGGAAAATCCATAGTTCTAATAGATTCTTAAAAATTACCTACTAGGCTACTGTAAAGTAAATACGATAAAGAAGTTATCAAATGCCTTGAGAAATCAAAGGAGCTAAAATGAATATATCAGAAGAGAAATTTAGAGAAATTCTTGAAAGAGTGTGGCTGAGAGCTAAATGCCACGATAAGCCGGAGACGATGCCGGAGACAGATTATAAAGCTATCATATTAAATGAAGAGCTTTCCAGTATAAGGAATAAGGATATGGTATTTGCAGTTTATGGCGATGTTCAGCAATCAAAGGTGGTTGTTGACGGGGAAGAATTAATTGAAAAGAAAGAAGAATCTGCAGAGGATTCAAAGGAAGAAAAGGAAGATGGAAAAGATAATTAACCCTTTATTTGCTACCGCTGATTCCAAGCAAGTATTAGCTGGTAAAAAGCAAATAACAGCTTCAGCTGAAATTCCAGCAGAGAGCGAAATGGTGAATTGTTTTATTAAAACTACAGATGGCAAAGAAATACCTGTACTGGTGGACTTTGAAGAAAGAATTGTAATTCCAGTTAAAAAATAGAAAAGGAATTTATAGTGTATAAGAATCTAGATAAGTGTGGTATAAGCAAGGATTTCAAGGGTAAGGTGTCATTTACCAATAGAATCTTATATCCTTCAGAACCTTTCAAAGATAGAGGTTTGGCGGCAGTGCCGGATAAACCTAAGCAGGTGGAAAGTACTACTAATGTAATTCAAGAAGAACCTACCTCTACTAATAAAAGGGGTCGTAAATCTAATAAAGGGTTCAAGGTAGAATCTGCTGCTATTGGTGGAGCTGCAGGATTTAATTCTTTTGGTCCTGGTGGTATGCAAGGTATGGCTATTGGTACTGCTACCCCTTATATTGGTGTACTAGATGGCATTATAGGTAAAGATGACTGGTATACCAAGAGAAAAATTTATAATGATATTTATATGTACGACCTTTCAGGTGCGGTCGTAGATTTAATTGCCAATTTGCCCTTTTCTGACTACACCTTAGTTGGTATCAACAACCCTGAAATTATTGATACCTATATGAAAACAATAGATAATCTACACCTTCCATCTTTATTGCCTTCAATTACCACGGACTATTTAGTTCAAGGTGCTTTCTGTGGTTCTCTGTCCTGGGACGATGCCAATAATAGATTTGCGGCTATTATGCCTCACGACTTACTTTACTGCGATATAAAGAACGTCAATGTCTTTGGTGTTGACCCTATTATTGATGTAGAAATTGACCCAGATATGGCTGAGTTATTATCCGATAGTTCTGACCCACGTGTCCAGAGGGTTAAAGAAATCTTACCTGACTATATTAAACAAGCTGGAACTTCTGGGAAGATTGAATTAAACCCATTATCTACGATGTACATTCCACGTAGAGGGCGTTCAACTTCTAATGAAGGAAATTCCTACTTCAATAGAATTATTACGGTACACCTACTGGAGAAAGCTCTAATTAAAGGAACGATAGAATCCGCGCAGAGACGCCAGAGAGCTATTACGCACATTGCTGCAGGTTCGGAGGATTGGGAACCAACTGCTGCTGAATTATCAGAATTAGCAAATCGGTTCTTATCCGCAGATATTGACCCAATATCTGGGGTAGTAGTTACTAGAAATGATGTTACAGTTTCTGATGTGAAGCAGGGAAATGATTTCTGGAGATGGGATGAAGTATTTGATTTTGCTACGAACGCAAAATTAAGAGCTTTAGGAGTTACGGAAGACGTATTGACTGGTGGGTCTTCCTTCAATTCCTTGGAAGCCTCCATTTCTTTATTTATGGACAATATTTCCAGAACTAGGGATTACATTACTAGACAAGTATTCTACGATAAGCTATTTCCAATTATTGCTTGTAAGAATAATTTCATTATTGAAAAGAATCAGCACGCAGTTCTTTCAAGTGGAGATAATACCGATTTAAGTAGATATAACGGGCGTATAAAGCGTAATCGTTATGGAACCTTAATAGGCGCCGGAACAATGTATGGTAATAATTCCTCCATATTTGAAGTAGGCGATGTAACTCAATATGAAATGCCAACTATTCAGTGGAATAAGCAATTAAAACCGAAAGCAGATAAAGATTATATGTCAATGCTGAAGGATATGCAAGATGCAGGATTGCCGATTTCATTAAGAATGCTAGCGGCAGCTGGAGGGGAGAACATTGACGATTTGGTTCTAGGTATGGAAGATGATAATGACCTAAGACTTGAAATTGCAGAAAAGAAGAAAGAGTTGCTAGATGATGCTATAAAGGAAAAAACAGCTAAATTCCTTGGAATTGAAAATATTGAAGAATTAATGCCTGCTCCAGAACAGCCTCACGATACTTTTGCTAAACTGGAAGCATTTACGAAATTAAATACTGGAGCCGTTGACCGTAAGAAAAAAGCCCGTAACCTGGAAAACTTGGATGGTATTTATGGGGTTAGGGAATATGATAGTAATGGACATCGTAGAATTCTAACTGCTGAAAGAAAGAGGCAGTTAGAGGATAAGGTGCATAAGAACTTCGATATAGCAATGAAAGAGCTTGCTAAGAAGCAAGATATTATTAAATAGGTAACCAATACCAACGATTAAAAAAGGAGCTTATAATGGCTTTCTTTTTTCGTTTAACTTATATAGAGTCAATATTTTTATTATATAATTGATGAATTCTAAGACTTTCCAAAAGGAAATCATATAAGATGACAGTATATATCCACGATTTCGGTGTAGCTACTACGAAATTAGGTTTCGTATATATGGAACCTAGTATAAACATTAATGTTCAAACAGGTAAACGCGTACCGAGTATTTCCTTATTTGCAGATAAACAATTAAGAATTAAAAGCTATACGAGCGAAGATGAAAGAAATAATGCCCTTGCAGAAATAGAAGCAGCATTGGATAAAGCCTATGTCCCTTGTGAATTAGTCCCTAATACAGCTGTATGGGTTAACGGTTTTAATATTCTATCCGTTACTAAGAAAACTGAATTAAATAAAACGTTTTCAATTACTATTGAATTTACGCAAGACATTAAAAAAGTCTTATACTTTCCTACAGAGCAAGAAAGAGAAAACGCTTATGATTCGATTTTAAGGATTGCAGAAAGCGCTGGGGAAGCTGGTGACTATAATTCACTTGATAACCTTCCTTCACTGAATGGGACAAAAATCCAAGGAAATCTAACTAATGAAGATGTAGGCATTCCTACTAAAACCTCTCAGTTAGAAAATGACGCCAATTTTGTTCCTTATCAGGTTCAAGATGAAACTGGTAGAAAATTTATAGTTCTTATGAACCACGATGGGTTGCAAGGGGAAATGGCAGATGGAACCCAAGTCAATCTTGCAACGGTTTCTAAAGGGGACATTGCTAACTTTGGCGCCAAAGTTCTTCACGCTAATCTCAATACTAAAGATGTAGTTACAATTAATGACAAAGATATAGTAGCTACAGATAAGGACTTAGCCTTAAAGGCTAACAAAACCGAATTAGAAGATACAGTTACTTCTATTGACGGTAAATTAGACTTGAAAGCAGATAAAGCTTCTACTTATACAAAAACAGAAGTAGATACAATTATCGCTAAGATAGACCAATTCAAAGTGAAGGTTGTCGATGCACTACCTGAAACTGGGGAAGAATTAGTTGTCTACTTAGTTCCAAAGGATTCTTCATTACAAGAAGATGATAATGCCTATGATGAATATATTTGGACTGAAAATAAATGGGAACATATCGGTGATACCAAAATTGACTTATCCGATTATATTACCAATGCTCAACTTGCTGAAGAGCTTGCTAAAAAGCAAGATAATTTAATTCCGTCCGAGAACCTTACAGTTACAGGAGCTAATATAGACGTTAATGCCCAAAGGGTTGTTCTGTACAGTCTATATGATAATCGTAAATTTATACAGATGGCTAATCACGATGCCTTATCTGGTATTACTACTACTGGAGACGGTATTAACCTTGCAATGGTCTCTAAAGGGGATGTTGCTGACTTTGGTTCCAGTAAAGTTCATATGAACTTAAATACCAAAGATGTAATTACTGTTAATGACAAGGATGTGGTTGCTACTGATAAGGACTTAGCCTTAAAAGAAAATAAAGCTATATATGTTCAAATCCCTTTAAGAAGTCTAAAGGACGAAATTTATAGCCAAGAAACTATATTAGGTTGGTTTGGGGTTGAAAGTGCTACGGAATTAAAAGAGAAGATTGCTGGAAACACTATCGCCTTTATAAAGTGGGGAATTACTTTATCAACTAACCCGCACTTCTATAGATTCGTTCCTGAATATTTTGCTTTTGAGTCGGATAACCAAATTAAGTTAGTATTTAATGGGCTGGATAGTTCCAATAATGAATCCTGCAAATATGAAATTCTAATTAATTTAGATGGCACAATTATTGAGGGGAATAGTAACGTAAGCCTTAAGATATCATCAATATCTACTGATGAGATTCCTGCGGACAAGGTTGAATATATAAATGGGGATATAAGAACAGTTAAAGATGCTCTTGACCAGCTATTATATATTTCACCAGATATTACTTCCTTTACTGGTGGCGGCACTTACGAAAAAGGTTCAGTTATAAATAATGTCAATTTGAGTTGGACCTTGAATAAAGGCATTACTTCCCAATCAATTAATCAAGGAATTGGGGACCTAGATATAAGTCTAAGAAAGTACGATATATCTGAAGCAAATTTAACAGAAGATACTACCTATACCTTAACTGTAAGTGATGGTAAGAATTCTGATAGTGCTAGCACTTCTGTATTATTTAGGCAAAAGAGATACTGGGGGGTATCCACAGAAACCTCTTTAACTAATGAACAGGTTTTAGCTCTATCCCAAGAATTTTCTACTGGAAGAAATCAAAATAGAACCTTTGATTGTAGTGGAGGCAAATACTTCTATTTCGTAATTCCTACCCAATATTGTAACGGGATTCAATTCAAAGTAGGGGGATTATCCTTTACTGGTATGGAGGAAACAACGATTCAATTGACTAATGCTAGTGGATACGAAGCTAGCTATAATGTCTATAGATGCTCGAATATTCAAACTGGTTCAGCTATTAACGTGGAGGTATTCTAATAAATGGCTAATATTCAAGGAACAAATTTAGCTGCGGCAATAGCCCCATTTACCACAGACGATACCTATGCTACGCACGATTCCCAATATGGAAAAGGCGGTTGGCACGAAGTCCTTACGATAGCAGAAAGGGATGCTATTCCTGAAGACCGTAAACGTAATGGTATGGCAGTCTTCGTGGTGGAAGAAAAGAAGGTTTATACTTTAGAAAGTGATGGTTCCTGGACTGAGTTCAAAACTGGACCTGAGGGTCCTATAGTATCATCAGTTAATGGAGATACTGGTGATGTCATAGTTAAGGCAGTTCAGAATCAGAAAGATAATAGCACTATGATTAAATCCTGGGTTGGTACCCAAGAAGAATATAATGCGATTTCTGAAAAAGACCCTAATACTTTATACTTTATTAAGAAAGATGGACAAACAGTTGACATCTATGAATTAATTGAAGGGAAACAGAATAAATTAGTAGCTGGTGATGGCATTACCTTAACTGATGGGGTTGACGAAGAAGGTAAGGATATTACTAATATCGTTAACAGTAAGCCTAATGTTCAAGCAGATTGGAATGCAGAATCTGGTGATGCTGCTATTCTAAATAAACCTACAATTCCAGTATTGCCTGAAAATATTACAACACAAGGAAATGAATTCAATACTGCTGGAAAATTAGTTCAGTTAGATGGGACTGGAAAACTTCCTGCAATTGATGGTTCCCAGCTAACAGGAATTATGGGAAGTCTTCCAATAGCTTCCGACTCAGTACTGGGAGGTATTAAGGTAGGAAGCGGGTTATCTATTACTGAAGATGGAACTCTCAGTGCAGCTGGTGGGGCTGATATAGATATTGCTACTACGGACAAAGCAGGTATCGTTAAGGGTTCTACCGATAATATGAAAGTTTCCGTAGCTGCTGATGGCACTATGTCCGTTAATGGATTAGAAACCTCCTTAAATGGAAAACTAACTGCGGATAAGTTAATTGCTGGTGCTAATATTACCTTAACAAAAAATGACCAAACAGGTACTGTCACCATTGCATCTATTGGTGGTGGAAGCTCTGTTGATATGACTAATTATTATACGAAATCTGAATCGGATGATAAATTTGGGTCAAAAGCTGCAGAGCATACCCACGCTAATAAAACAAGTATATTAGACCTATTTACCTTAGACAATGGGGTTCTCAAATGGAATGGAAATGTAGTGCCTGTTAACCCAGGTCAGGTAGAAAAAACTGCTACCGGTGCTCAATCTGGGGAGGTTTTCAATATTACAACTATCTGTACTGAAGAAAATATTAAAGCACTAATTAATGGCTACTTGTTCGTAAATAATACATTAGCAGCTACACCTGATTTAGAAGAGGGGGTTGAAGACCCAAATACTGCTACTGTTCAAATTTATAATGGAACAGTTTTAATGGATACCATTAAGATTGCGCCTTCCGAAAATAGAACCTATCAATTACCTAACTTAAAGGGAATTAAAGTTTCTATTAATGGAACAGTAGATGCTACGCTATCTCTTGTTGGATATATTTATTAAAATAAAAAGGAAATAAATTAATGGCAATTACTTCCGTTACTTTTCAGTATCCAGTTGCGAAGGTTGCAGATAGTCCTTGGAATACCATCATTAATGGTCTTAATTATACAAAAACTAATCTTGCTCCTGTACCGCTGAAGAATGCTGAATCCTATCATTCTACCAATGGTATGTCTTTACCGCAGTCAGCCTACTGTGCAATTCCAGTAGTTACATCTAACCCAACCTCTCGTTCTTATACGTGGATGGGGGGGTGAGGGACTCAAAGAACCCAGATAAATATTGGCTTTCAGTTCCTGTTTGCGATAAAGGGTGGGGTTATGGTGACGTAACTAACTCCCCTTATTTCAATTTAATGACTAAGAAATTAGATGATTCTGGTAGGGTATATACAGAAATTACCACATTTTCTACCGGTTACCAATATAACTGTAGGGATTTAATTTATCAAAACGAAGATTTCATCTACGTTCTTAGTAATAATTTTAATGGCTCCTCTACCTCTTATTTAATGCTAATTAAGCTTAAAAAGATGGATGGATATCTTAGCCAGAGCAAAATAACTTATATCCCATCTAGTAGTACTTACTGTTCTGATTTTTACTTCTTAGGTGAAAAGAACGGTAAGTTATATATTGCCTTAGGAACAACAACCAGTTCCTCTTATTCTGAAGGCAATTTTGAAATATATTCTTATAATCTCGCTTCCGATACATTTTCCCAAGTATATTCTAAAACTCTGAATATAAATTCTAATATAAATATTATGTGTTCAGATATACAAAATAATGAATTATACTTTGCAGATTTATGCGGTGGTGCTTCCGCGCCTGGTGGTTCGTATCCGAAGATATACAAATTGTCCTTTAACAGCGATTGGTCAACGGTTACTGAAAAGGAAATGTCCTTTGCAGATATTTCTAAAGAGAATGTTTACTCCACCATCCTAGATAACCTACTAGGAAATACCCAACTTAAAGTATTTATGCATAGCTACAGTATTGGAAATGAAAAATATTTAGTTAAGGTAAACGTTCGTAATAATACCTGTTCAAATAATGTAGCTGCTCCCTATATTGGGGATTCCATAAAATTCTATAAAGTTGAAGAAAATACCCTAACAGAAGTAAATTCCTTAGGGGTAGAAATTTATAATATAATTCCCAAGAATAACTGGAACAGCATTTTTGCGGCCTGTAATAGTGGCATTAGGGTCTACTCCTTAGACCAGAATCAGAAAAAAATTATTGAACAGCCTTCCATTGATTTGAACCTGTATCAATTTGGATTCGACCTTGATGAAAGATTATGGGTACTATCTAGGGATGGTGCTGTTTTCAGATATAACTATAATCAACCAGCAACGATTTCATATTCTTTTGAAAAAGAAAGATATGCGTTGCAAGATAGTTCTTCAATTAGCAGCTATGTAAACGTTAGTGTAATGAATTATATGGGTGAACCATTAAATATGACGGTTACGTTGCAAGCTATTGGAAACTTTACATTCCAAGGCGGACAGAAGGAAATTCAGATTGCCTTGAATAATTCAACAGCAACCCAGATACCAGTAGTAATTACTGGAGCTGGTACTTATCAATTAATTTTAAGATAGGAAATTAAAATGAAAATTACTAAAAGCACTGAAAAATTAAGCAAATGGAGTACCAGATTTGCTGATGCTGGTTCTGCAGTTATCATCAATGGTGTACCCTACGATAAGCAGACAAACACCCCAGTTCCATTTAATACACTAAACATAATTGGTGGTTCTACGATGATTGCGGATTCGGTAACAGGCCACGGATTAATGACTGGTAATAATATAGGGTATGAATTTAAGGAAGAAGGTAGTACTCAGCTTTCCTCACTAATAGATTGTAATTTTGAAAGCACATTGGTTGATAATCAGGATTCTAGTATTACCTGGTCTGTAACTTGCTCTAATCCTGGTAATAAACTAAATGGGGACAATGGTTCTGATGGTTCAGCTTACTATCTAGGGCTAGATAGCAATGGGAATTTTGTTTCAACAGGTTCTTCGATATGTGTACAGAAAATTAAAAAAATGGAAAATGGAACCTATGAGATTAAAAATTCAAGCAATTCAGGAGTTTATCTGAATGGCTTACGTGTAATCCATATGACACAAGATAATGATTACGTTTATATAATTTTAAGTCGTAAATATACGACAAGTACCGCGATGAGCTCAATGGGACTAGCTTCCATAAAATTAAATAAATCAAATTTAACCACAACTACTAGCCAGGGTGATAATGCAAGTAACCTTATTGGGCCAATGCAACTGTACAGTAATGGTTCTTATAATTACAAGATGACAACAGAATTAAGAGCATCTACAGTAATTAAAGAAACAGAATCTGGGCTAGTTGTATTAGACAGACACCTGGTTACTAGTGGAAATTATTCGACGAGCTCGTCAAATGCAGATAATTACTTTGCAAATATTAGGGGTGTTGAAGGAAATGGAAGTGTTCAGTATTATAACTGGTATCGAACCATTGCATATTACTATGATTTTGCATTGAATTCTTGGTCTATAATTAACATAGATGGCACTATTCCTTTTGAAATTAAATACGGGTACAGTCTAAACCAGTCAACTCAGAATAATTATCTTCGTTCTTCTGATTTCATAAGAATGAATTATGCGGCTAATTCAATTGATACTGGCACATCTGTAGAGTGCTATGATGTAGATTATGAATTAACTGGAGATTATAATTCCAGATTAGACCACCCTACTAAGTGCTATAAATTTGTACTAGAATCTGGGGATACCCAAACCATTACGGGTTCAGAGGTTACCCTAAATTTTGGAGAAGGAGTAGATGGTGTTACCCAATTACCGGTAGAAACCAATAAGTTTAGTAATATTTCTTCCTATTCTTCTAACTTTTCTTCTACTGTAACTCTGGAAGACTACCTTATTGTTAGAAGTCATTTTTATGCAACATACGTTACAAAATATGGCAGTACCTATTATTTACACGTAGTCTATAAAGGTTATAACGATAGCACTGATTACGGAATCTATGTATTCGAACTGGATAGCGCAAGAACTACTGCTACCTTAGTTTCTGTATATAAACCAGAAAATCCAACTTTAATTGACATCAGATTTTTGGATACTTCTAAAAAGAAGATTGCAATGGTAGATAAATTGGGTTACCATTTCTTAACCTTTGACACCGAACAGAAGAAATGGATAAAAAATATGACTGTCAATACCCCGGTTAATTACTTGGTATTTACGGATGAAAATACTGCATACGCAATTAACGTTGACAGAAGTATTGATATGATTAAATTAAATGCTGCTGCTCAAGTAGGATTAACCCCAGAAAAGACTTCTTATCAATATAGTGGTTCTGATGTAGATTCTTTTGTCAATATCTGGGCAAAAGATTCCGATGGAAACTACGTTGCGCAAACCGTTAGACTTACTATTGATGGGGATGCGGTATGGAAATCTAATAGCCTTCAAACTTTAGAAACCACAACTAGTGCCGAAGGACCTACCGCAATTCCATTTACAATACAGGGTGAAACGGTATCTAATATTGGAATTGACGTAATTGTCTAATTTAAGGAGAATTAGTTATGGATTCATTCGGTTATTTCAAATATGGTTCGAATGAAAATACCGAACTAAAATCTGGTGATGCTACAGGGGACTTTCAGTCCCCTTGTGGCTACTACCATATAGAACGTAGTTTTAATTTAGACTCAGTGCAAATTCAAGCTTCTAGGCCTAACTATGTAGTGCAAATTACTACTAAAGGGAAAGAGAGACCCAGGTACTTTAATTTAGACTCAGTTCAATTCAGCACAAAGAAAGCCCCTAAGTTTTCTTGGGTTACTCCATATTTTGAACAGATTCAAACTAATGGGCCAAAGAGGAATAAGATTGTTTCATATAAAGGACCTAGGGTTTCAATTATGGCAGAAAATACCTCGGAGGACAATGAAATTGGTGCAGTACCAACTAATGTCAATGCCTTTAAGTTGAACCTAACTACGGGTCAATTTATCTCTGTTAAAATAGATATTAATGGAGCTACTATACCAAATCTTCCTGCTGGATTTACTTTTAGCTCAGGAGAAATAAAGGGTGCGGCTGAAGCTTCGGGAACCTATAAATTTAATATAGTTTCAGGAAATGCAACAATTCCAGTTACATTCATCGTAACTGATTTAATACGTATTGCATAGTAATCACACACTAAATTAAAATAAAGGGGTATTATATAGTACCCCTATTTTTGTATACTGAATTTAATGAAATTTTCTGATGTTACCCCATATAAAAATCACTATTTTTATTATAAAGGAATATATTTTCATTAGATAAGAAGGAATAAAAATGGTATTCGTTAAATACGCTGAACAAGATTGCACCCTAATTACAGGAAATACCAAGATTGAGTATGGTTATAGTAACGACGGAATATTTTATTCAGAATATGGCGGCAACCCTGTTATGAAAGACCCCTATAAGAAGGGTGAGGTATTATTCAGCAAGCAAGTTAATGGTACCTCTTTTAATGAAGAGCTTGAAATTGAATCCGGGTATTATAAATTATGGGTTGTTGCAAGAGGCGGAGCTGGTGGTAAGGGCTCAGGTTCTGGTGGATATCGAGGCAGAGCTGGAGCTGGTGGACAGTTCTTTGGTATTGTAAAACTCCTCAAAGGAAGATATAGATTCAATGGACAAAATAATGCCACTCTGTATGACCCAAATGGAATAGCTGTTATTAATTGCACTCCCGGGGATTCTGGCACAGCTCCTTATAGGGAACAAGGAGAACAAGGAAGTGGAGGTTCAGTAGAATTAAAAGATTCTACTTTTCTATCTATTAATAGGCCTTTTACAATGGCTGGATTAGGGGGCATTGTTAGAACAACTGGCGGTGTAATTAACCAGGGATATCAGTTTTATGAAGAAGTGGAAGATTTTGGACAAGGTGCTAATGGCTCCTCTTATTCCGCTAGTAGTATATATAATCCTAAAGACGGTATTATAAAGTTGATTTACGTTGGCGAAGTTCCTAGTATACAACAAAGGGAGGTATACTTTGGGGCTTGGGGCAACTCAAAAGAAACAAAAACCTATCTTATTAATTTTCCAGAAGGCATTTACAGATTTCGAGGAATTTCCCAAGGTGGTTATGGAGGATATAATCAAAATGGTTATAATATCTACTATGGTGGGGGAGGAAGTTCCGGTTACCATTATGAGGCCTATTTTCGGTTAAAAGGGGAGTTTCAAATTTCTATTGGAAGTTCTATAAGCTTTTCAAAACCTGGGGAATCAAATTATTTTACTTTGAACCAGGGAAATGGTGGAGGGTACGGAACTGCTAAACGGCACTATTCTGGCGGTTCTGCCCCTTCAATGGTAAGAGGAAGTAACCTTTCAGAAATACTAGAAAAAGAATCTATTGCAGAAAGTAAAGAAGGTAGTGGGTATAATCCAGGCAATCTAAACGTTCAAATTTTAGGAAGAGAATGTGGTAGAGGAGAAAGCGGTGTTAAAGGGTCCGGAAGGGATTATATAGATTACAGCATATATGGAAATTCTGGTTTTGAATTTATCTATTATGGGGATAGTATGCCTCCAGAACCAGGAGACCCAATCTTTGAAAGTATTGATATCGATGGAGGGTACCTAGTAGGTAACTTCGATATAAAAATCCCGGTTACCGGAAAATATAAAATAGAAGCTTGTACGAATGGATTACCTTGCGTTACCACGCCCTCTAATGCTTATGTTAGTCTGAGCCATCCTCAATGTGCTGGAGGTTTGAGTGGAAGCTTCCATACTTTCGAGACTGTATTAGAATCTGGAAATTATAGTACCTATATACCAGAAGGTACTAATATTAATAGTGCTGGATACATAAGAGGCACCTACAAATATATAAATACTACTTATTATGTTTATGCAGGATTCCCAGAATTAGGTAAACCCCTTACAATTTCAAAGAATGGGGAAGTAGTATATAGTCTAAAAAATGATGATACTTTATATGATGGAAGTACTAACCTATATATATTGGGTGAAACAGTTACCTCTAATACTTCCCCTTATGAATATACCCAGAATAGTTCCACACAATATACAGTAAAATTAGCAAAGTGCCTCTCATTACCAAATATGGGAAGTGGTGGGTTATCTAGTAAAGTTAGTCCCTGCTCTAATAATGGCATTGTAGAAACAACCTTAGAGCAGAACAATCTAAGGGTACTATATAATAAACCAACTTCAGATAAAGAAGACTACCTAATAGGTGCTTACAGTCCGGTTAACAATAAAGTTTCTGGTCCTGGAGCTGGAGGTACGGGTTGGGAACAACTCAATGGAGCTAACCTTCCTAGCAGTAGTGATAATAGAACTCCGAGTAGGGGCGGTTATCTCAAAATAACCTATTTAGGACCTATAGAATAAACTGTAAATAAGAACTATTAAAAAAGTTCTTGACTTTTAATTTTTATATATTATAATACGCGCATAATCCAATAACGAAACAAGTATTATAATATAGAGTTTGGGAATTGCTTATTCCGTTTCCAATTCCCATTGGTACCGTGGTGGAAACCTTACGAGTACAATATTAAAGAAGGCATTAAATTCGGGTTAATGCCTTCTTTTTTATTAACGTAAGCCTTCTCCATAACGACCTGTTTCGGATTCCCATCTGTCCACCTTGGACTGTCCATAATCAAAAGCCGAAAATAATAATGTCGTAAAAATTATAGTTGCAACCGTATATTTGATAGTCTGCTTTACCAAGAATCTTAAGTGGCGTCTCTGATAGGAATTCATTTCATTTCTCCTTAAAAATTAAAGTTATCTACCTTACATTAATGAATATATAATACAATTATTAAAAAAGTCTTAATAAATGTTATTATTTTATAATAATTTTTTACTTGATTTTTAATTTTTGTACATTATAATAAGCTTCGTAAATAACTTCAATGGAAGGAAATGAAATGAGAAAATTCTTATTATCGGGCGCTATCTTATTTCTTTGTTCTTGCGCTAGTACCAATTTTAAGGGACAAGTCGAGGAAATAAAATATTACCTGAACGATTTTAATTCAGTTAAAGATGTTAGTTCCTGCAAAGAGCTGAAAACCAAATATATAGATGGCTATAACTGGAATGAGCTAATAGAACTCGAAAACCAAATTTCAGCTTACAGCCAAACAAATTGGTCGGATAAGGGTACTGCATCTAAGGTAATGGAAATTATTAACAGATATGAAAAGGTGTCTAGCGCTTCTTTAGAAGCATCTGATTATAATAAATTCAGTAAGATAAAGAAGGATTACCAGTACTGCATTAGTTGGGGAAGCATAAATCCAGGGAAGGAAGAATTCAAGCTAAATCCGAAGTCTTCCCTTGAACATAAAAGTGAGCTAGTGTACCCAAGGATAGAAATGCTTCTACAGAAATCTGATGAAATTTTGCACCCAGAAAAATATGCAGAAAGAAATAAGAAAGTAAAGGAAGCAATTGAATTACAAATTGAAATGCTTAGTAATCCTAATGGAGAAATAGCAAGGAAAGTTAAAGGGGAACCAACTCTTGAACAGAGCTTAAATCGTATTAACTGCCTTGCTACTGGCTCCAAAGAATATTGTGATAAATATTAATAGCTTGAATCCACCGTAGATTTCCAAGCTTCCATTATATCTACTGCATCCTTCCGGCAGACAGTAATTTGTCTGCCGAAAGTCACTTTGTCTTTGAACTGTTTACGCATCTCGTCATCTCTAAAACCAATCTTTCCAGCGTCTTCGGCAGTAGCGGCATAGAAAACATCTTCCATTTTTATATTAGCCCATTGAATCGCCATAGCGCACATTCCGCAACTTTCACAGCTTGTATATAGACGGCAACCGGATAAATCAAAGGTACCTAAGTTATGGCAAGCGTCCCTTAAAGCTGAAACTTCAGCGTGGGCAGTTGGGTCATTAGTTTCTAGAACCCTATTACAGCTCATTCCTACAATTTTATTCTCTTTTACGACAATAGCACCAAAAGGTCCGCCTAAGGGTTTATTTCCTTTCCCCACCTCATCTACCGAATAATTAGATAGCTTGACCGCGGTCATCATTAAATTAATATCCGCAACGGTATAATCAACCTTATCAAAACAAATAATATTTAAGCTATCCCTTTCTACTTTTCTTACTTCAAATAGTTCCGTATTATAGCTTATTATACGACAAGGAAAATCCTTATCCTTTTCAGTTATTACTTCAAACCCGACAAGTTCGTATTTATTCATATCAGGGTCTTTTCCATTGAATTTAGTCAGATATTCTTTTTCCTCCTTATTAAAGTAAGTTTTGGAAAAAGGTTCTCCTTCTTTACGGATGGTATTAAGATATAAATCTGTTACTTCTACAATTTTAATAGGTTCCATTAAATTTTTCCTTCTTTTATGCTCTGAACAATACCTACAGCTTCAATTACTTGTTCTGGCGTTAAATCTACATTATCAGGATTACTGAGCCATTTTTCCAAATAAGTAATTTCATCTGCCAAATTCTGTGCTTGAAATTCTAAATCGGCTTCATTTAATTCTACATTACCTTTAGAATCTTTAGTCAATCCTTTAATTTGCCAGATATGGTAACCTCTTATTGCTTCATTTACAGCTTCGAAATCTAGGTGGTCTGCGACAAATAAGCGGTATATATTTTGCTTCTCTAGTTTTATATCTTCTAAAGAATTAACCACAACATCAAGTAATTTATAAGGAGTATTTATTGTTACATCTTCAATTGATACCGTATCGTCATCATTAACTGTCACGTCAAAAAAGTACTTATTAGCCGGCTCCCCAAATCGGTGCTGCAATATACTACCAGGGTACATATCTCCTTGTCTACGGTGTAAGTGCCCTAATATCCAGGTATATTTTGGGTCAGGTTCTACTCCTTCCTTAAATACTCTTCCATTATCCGAAATTGAGCCTTTTACCTCAAAGTGACCCATACATATTGCTGGCGCTTCAGATAATGGTTTATTATGCGGCCAAGGTAGCAAGTTGAAATTAACTCCATTTATTTTAACTACTTCTGGCTGAAAATGAAACTTCACATTGTCCATCAATCCCAGGTCTTCAATAAAATATTTGCACAACTGAAGGGAATTATTTAATGAATCCGCCACATCGTGATTTCCTAGTATGATGTGGTACTGCAATTTCTTATCTAAGCATTGAAGAAAAGCCTTCTTTGCGTCATCTCTTGGATAAGGAGAATCAAAGGTATCCCCTAGAAGGAAAACGTATTCAATTCCATTTTCCCTAGCATAGGTCCAAATCTGTTTTAGAGTCTGGGTCACTGGAGTCAAATAATCTTCATCTTTAAGGTAGGTACTAAGGCTTTCAAGGTGGATATCACCTACAGCCAAAAATCGTAACTTCATTAAATTAAATCCTTTCAAGTTCTTGACTTATAATTAATTCACCGTCTTTTACAATAAAAGAGGGAACGGATTCTGTGCTTAAATTAATTTCCCTGGATTTCCTAAATATACCCTTAAAGAAAATTGACCGGATAGTAGTCTGCTGGGAATTGAAATATCCCATATAAATTGGACTTAGGTGAATAACTGCTACTGTGGTATCGTCATCTTCTATCCCTGATAATTCAATTTCCAACTTCTTGACCTTAATTTTCTTTTTATTTTCTAAACGAATAAATGGACGTTCAAACATAAATTCTGCTCCAATTTTCTGTAAATATATTTATATCAAATTTACAACTTAAGGAAGGTTTTCATTTATGGGATTAAATTTATCCAGGTTAAGTAGAAATTTCGAGGAAGAGCCAGTTATATGGAAGAACCATACGATTGGATTCGAAAATAAGCCAACTAGGGAGGATTTATATTATCTTTATATTGAAGAAAATTTAAGTATTGAAGAAATTGGAAATTTCTTCAATATTAAACCTGCTACTGTATATCTATGGATTAGAAAGAACGGAATTAAAAAGGCTGTTCAAAGAAGAAATCAGGCGAGGGAAGATAGTTGTATTAAGAAATACGGTTTTAGAAATGTATCCCAAATGGAAGAAATAAAAAATAAAAAGGTTGAGAGCCAAATTTCTCATTTTGGAAAAATAATGGATTGGTCTAACCCAGAAGTTTATAATAAATTCATAAATAAATTAAAAGTGGAATATGGAGTAAATAACGTTTCTAAAGTAGAAGAATATTGGTCTAAAGCAAAGAAGAGTTGGAAAAAGAAGTATGGTGTGGATAACCCTTCTAAAAGTAAAGTTATTCAAAATAAAAAGCTTGCAAGTAAAGAATATTCTAACGAAAAGAGATATAAAACAAAGAGGTTAAATGGGACCTTCAATACCTCTTCCTCAGAAGAGAACCTACGAAAATTCTTATTGGGTAAGTTCCCAGACCTTAAAACTCAATATAGGGATAAAAGGTATCCCTTTGCTTGTGATTTCTATATTCCTTCGTTAGATTTATTTATAGAATATCAAGGAAATTGGACTCACGGCGGAGAACCTTATATTGGAACAGAATTCCAATTAAAGGTAGTGGAAGATTGGTTAAGAAGAAGTAAAGAGTTAAATTTCAAAGGAAAGTATAAAGAATTTTATAAATCTGCGGTATATGACTGGACAGTCAGGGACGTAGAAAAGAGAAAAATTGCCAAGGAAAATAATCTTAACTGGGTTGAATTCTTTAACGAAGAAAAATTCAAGGAGTACTTTATAAATGGGGTTTAGTGCATCTGACTATATTGACGACCTGCTGGGTCAAACGAACTATTTGCCTCCGGACATATTTATAGATGACCGAGAAATACCTGAAGCAAAGAATGCCTATGAATTTTTCTATGACCCTAGGTTTATTCAGAACTGTATGCCTCCAAAAGGATTATTTGTAAGACAGCTTCAAATTCTTACCAACCTCTATGCTGAATATTGTCCTAGATGTACGGATATGAAATGGTTCGAGTCCATTGACGTAAATGAATCCGAAGAAAATTTCTTACAGAAAGTCTGTTTATTAGAGTATGGGGTATGTCCTCATTGCGGTGCTACAAAATCCGAATTATATAATACTGGTGAATTAAATGTATATACACAAGAGGTAGGACTGGCTGGACAACGTTCTGGCAAATCAGCATTAGTGTCAATGTCTATGGGATATACAACGCATAAGTTTCTTAAAGTTCCTAACTTACAGCGTACTTATAACCTAATACCAACTTCTCCTTTTACGATGCCATTGGTAGCAATGTCCCAGCAGAAAGCCCAAGAAAATCTTTACAATGCCTTGGCAGCATATTTTGAGCAAGGTAATTGGTTCAAGGAGTATACTAATTTCCTTAGGGAAAACCAAGATAAATATAACCTAGAAATTTTTGCGATTAAAGAAACGTTTACAAGATGGAGGCATAAGAATATTTTAATTATGCCACTTGGACCTGATAAACGTAAGCTACGTGGTAATACTAGTCTTGCGGGATGTGTAGACGAATTAGGGTGGATGATAGCTGGACAAGAAGGAGGCATCAAATTCGATGCTTCAGAAATCTATGCATCATTAAACAACTCATTTATGACCGCTAAAGAAGCATATCTTAAACTGGTTTCAGAAGGGTATTCTAATTTGCCAGCCCCTATGCTTTTCAATATTTCATCCCCATCTTCCAAAAAAGATAAAATCTGCCAGCTTTACGAAGAATCCAAATATGATAAATATATGTACGGGTTCCATTACGCTACCTGGGAAATTAATCCAAATCTTCCTTTTGACGGACCTGCAATGACTTCCGAAAGGAATAAAGACTCAAGAAAGTTCTGGCGTGACTTTGGTGCCGTTCCTCCTAATAGCTCAAATTCATTCATTCCAGACTTAGACTTATTTAAGCCAGTTATCAGGGGTCAGAATATATGTAAGGTAAATAAGGTTACGCACTTTATTGGAGGTCAGGAGTTTACTTATGGAAAATTGGTAGTTCCAAGGGAGGAGACTCAGAAACCTAATAGAATACTTGCCATTGATGCAGGATATAAATTTAACTCATTCGCATTCGCTGTAGCACATCTAGAATCAGATTTTCAAACCAAAGAAAAAATGGTTTGTTATGATGCCTTAATCGAAATTATTCCTGCTGACACCGCACCATTAGATTATTCCAGAATTTTTTCTGAAACCATAATTCCAATGATTAAGAAGTTAAATATAAGACTAGTAGCAGCTGACCGCTGGCAGTCTATTAAGTTACTATCTGACATTGATAATGACAAGAGCTTAAAGTGCAGAACCTTTACCTACTCCTTGAAATATAAAGGTTTTATGGATTATAAGGATTCATTGATGGCAAAATTGATAAGATTTCCACACCCTGAAATAAAGTGGGAGCAGATAGAATTAGCTGGAAATGATTCTTACCCTTATGGATTTGAAGGGAAACCAATTTCCCACTTTATATTTCAGAACCTTACTGTAGAAGATAAGATGGGTAAAACAGTAGCAAAAGGTGAAGGAACTACTGACGATATATTTAGAGCTGCAGTTCTTGCACACCATTGCTTAACACAAGAACCTGATTTCAAGCATCTGTTCAAAGGTTTTTCTTTTGGTTCTGCTGGTGGAGGAAGGGCAGTTGCTGCGGTTCCAAATCAGGGAGGAAATAATAATGGGGGTGGAAGTTCTAGTATATGTGCTTTACCAACAGGTTGGATAAATAGATTCTAATTTTAATTTAAGGAGAAGTAAATGAAGAAATTATTACTAGTACTGGTTGTTATGTTATTGTTAGGCTGTGCTAATACGAATCCTAACAACTGCTATAACTGCAACTATAGGGAAAAATCTTATACTGTTTCAGAACCAACTGAAATCATTTATCGAAATACTACTTATAGGACAGTATATGAGCCAAAGACTTATAGAGAAATTTCCTATGAAAGGCGTCCATATAAAAATCGTTGCAAGAAGCAAAATTACTGCAATTAAAAATTTAGGCGGGATATTATTTCCCGCCTTTTTATTAACTTTTCTTCCATAACTCAAATAAAATTTTACTTACTTGCTTATCGATCGATAAGCGTGAATTGGTTTCTAAAAGTATAATTTCTGGCAATTCAACTACCTTAGCATTATAAGGACCGTAGGTACGGTCCTTACTAGCAAAACGTAACGTTCTTATAGCATTTTTCCCGATACCTTCAGGAACCTTTGGATAATTGCGAACCATTTCATCAAACTTTTCTTTGTCCTTATTAATTTTATTTAACTGATTAATAGCTGCCTTTTTGGTATTAAAATATTTAACACCATACCTTGAACGGTCGAATATATCATAACCAGTTACTGGTCTTCTTAAATCCTCAAATCCTTCCACATTTACCATATATAAATACGGACTCATTGAGTAGTCTTTATTAAAATATTCTTCCTTAAAAAGTATTATATAAGCCATAACTACTCTCCTTTATAATTTCTGAAATATATTTACCTTACCTTATATATAATAGTAGTTTAATTAAAAGAGTCAAGGTTTTCAAAGTTATCAGCAATATAAAATAAATATATT
>OLWF01000289.1_pt1 | contig 30719 bp, 25 predicted proteins | sample 1644131 | NCBI WGS metagenome assembly OLWF01 (sample SAMEA103958163, study PRJEB25191) | human gut metagenome
TTCCGCTCGTATTCCGTTACTCTCCTACCCTCTTTTGAATCCCCTTTTCCGCCTGATCCGCGTGCGTCTGTAGTAATCCATGTGGTCAAAAAACGCTTCCCGTTCAAAAGAACGGGAAGCGTTTTCTATGTTCAAGGTGTCTGCATTATAACTCTGGGCAGAGGGTTATGCAAGTGGTTTCTGCGGGGTAGCAACTCAAAGATTGAGCCGCTATAGACAAAGAATAGCCCCATCGCAAAGATCACTTTTCCAGAAGATCCTCCATTGTGCAGCCAAGGACTTTTGCGAGGCTGAGAACCGTTTCCGCACTGGCTTTGTTGATATCCTTGTTGTGTTGCTCGTACATCTGGATCGACCGGAGGCTGACGCCGCTTCGCTTGGCAAGCTCTGCTTGTGTGCAGCCGTAGGTCGTGCGGATGCGCTTGAGATTGGTATCTGTAAAATACGCACGCACTTTGGCATCGGCAATATTGGCAAATTTGCTGATGTCTGCTTCGTGAAGCGGAGCGTACATCTGCTGCAAATCCTCGAACGAAAGAACCTTGAAAATATCGCCGAATTTCCTGCCGGAGAACCATTGATAGTACGCGATAGCCCAGCCGATCCAATACTCTCTGGAACGGCTGAACGTTGCCTGCGGTTTGGCAGTTGGCGCTTTGCCGGTCGTCTCGACAAGAATATCTTCCACGACTTCAATTCCGCTTTTTCCTGACAGATAGGCAGGCTCACCATTCTCGATTCGCTTGCTGACAGAGCTTACGGAAAATAGCTTCACAAAGTCATTTCCCGAAATGTCGCAGGCGTTGACGGCATAGTCAAAAGCATCGCCCAGCAGCGCCTGTGCGTTACTTAGATACATTTCTTGGTATGCGTGGGTCATCGTTTTGAATGCCTCCTCTCAGAATATCCAGCATATACAGACCATCGGTTTCTTCTTCAAGTATGCTCACATAATGTTGATCGGCTTCATCGTTCCGGGCCTTGCGGAGAACATAATATTTTTCCTTTTCTGCGATGGAAAATCCCTCGTAATGCAGCAGCGAGAACGCATATTTGGACTTGACGACGATCTGCTCTCCTAGCTTTCCCAGCCGCATGGCTTTTGCAAGCTGCTGTACGGAAATTCCGTTATTTAAGAAGGACTCGGCATAGTCAAAATAGGAGTCATCAGCGCGATAGCCGATAATCAGGTCATAGGCATTGACGTTGACGCTGAAATTGTCAATCAAGTACCGTTTTGCCCGCTGCGCTGCCGGGGTTTTGATAGAGAACAGACGATGCTCCACCAAAATGGCGATCCAGTTCAGAATCGTATAGTCCGGACTGTTCAGATTCAGGATTTTCAGGTATTCCGTATCAAGACTGTAACGATTGGCAAAGCCATTGCGCAGAGAGGACACGGCCCATTCTTTCGCAAGTTCTTCGCTTTCCGTGCAGTAAAAGCCAAGACCGAAGTCATTGTTTTTCTTGCCCAACCCGAAAGTCGGCGTTTCCACAAGCTGCTCGGAGCCGTGATACAGTGTGATTTTCTGATTCATCCGTGTGTCCCTCCTGTATATCTCTATCTGCAATAGTATCACCAAAGTGATATAAAATCAAGTCGTATTTGTAGAGAGACTTCAAGAAAGAACGTTCCCAGCGTGAAACAAATTTATCTGCAAGTGGCTTCTTCAAAAGCAACAGTTCAAAGGTTGCGTCGCTATAAACAAAGAATAGGCGGTTTACGACTAAGATTATAAATCCCTTAATTCAGGCATAATAGTAAGGGATTTATCGCACAGCCCATTGACTATTCCCTTATTTTATTCTAATATTTAAGGGAAACAGAATGGAGGTAAGGGAATGAGAACCTTCAATTACTCTGCAATCAGGGAACAAAAGTGGGACTCGGACGTTCTTGGTCTGATTGCGGCCATATACAAGGAAGCCGGGAAGCAGGAACTGTATTTGAAGCAGCGCCCGGAGGAACTCGAAAAGCTCGTGGAGATTGCCAAGATACAGAGCACCGAGGCATCGAACGCCATTGAGGGCATTGTCACCACGAGTACCCGAATCCGGCAGCTTGTCAAGGAGAAAACCACGCCGAGGAACCGGGATGAGCAGGAGATCGCCGGTTACCGCGATGTGCTGAGTATCATTCACGAGAGCTTTGACGCGATACCAATCACGCAGAACTACATCCTGCAGCTTCACAAAATCCTCTACAGCCACATGAATAACCCGCTTGCGGGACGCACAAAAATCACGCAGAATTATATCACCGCTACCTATCCGGACGGTCATGTGGAAACGCTGTTCACACCGCTTGCCCCTTATGAGACGCCGGAAGCATTGGACAGGATCTGCGCAGAATACAACCGTGTAATCGGAAATATGGAACTGGAGCCGTTGATTGCAATCCCGGTTTTCATCCATGACTTTTTGTGCATCCATCCCTTCAATGATGGCAACGGAAGAATGAGTAGATTGCTCACGACGCTGCTTCTGTACCGAAACGGCTTTTATGTTGGAAAGTACATCTCCCTTGAAGCCAAAATCGCCAAAAACAAGGACCTGTATTACGCCGCACTTGCGCAGGCGCAAACCGGCTGGCGTGAAGGCACCGAGGATGTAGTGCCTTTCATCAAATACCTGCTCGGAACGCTCCTTGCGGCGTATAAGGACTTTGAGGATCGCGTGGCGCTTGTGGAAACCAAGCTGCCCGCACTGGAAATGGTGCGCAGAGCAAGCAAGAATAGACTCGGGCGGTTTAGCAAGCAGGACCTCCGGGAGCTTTGCCCGACGCTCAGTGACAGTTCCATTGAGGGGGCCCTCCGCAAGCTGCTCGCAGCCGGAGAGCTAAAAAAAGAAGGAAAAGGGAAAAATACCTGCTATTTCAGACTAAATTAGATTCCGTTCAATACGAGCGACTTTTTAGAGGACCGCACCTGCTCATGCGAACAGCTGCGGTCCTTTTGATCGCTTTACGGAAGTTGGCGTACAGTTCAAAGGTTGAGCCGCTATAGACAAAGAATACACTCAAAGCCTCCTAAGGTGGCTTACACCTCAGAGCACTATTTTCAGAGCTGTATGCAAAAACGCAATCGCCATCTTGCAGACAATAGCAGTAGATGTATTTGTTTTCTTACCGAAAAAACAGGCAGCACATTTTATATTGTCAATTATGCCTCTGATTATGGGATAACGATATCAACATTGCTAAATAGCTATCGAATAAAAGATCATAAGCCTTTCTCACATGCAACTACACTATTAACGATAAAGGTGCGACCATTTTGCTGCACCTTTTCGCTTCTTGGACTGCAATTCAATCAAACCTATTGAAAACTGTGTAGAAGTATGGTAAAATATACAATATATTTTTGCACCGACGAGATAGTGGCGCTAATCCATGCTGTATGGAGGTATCCCATGAAGGTTCGCTATGATAAGCTGTGGAGGCTAATGAAGGACAACAAAATGAAGAAAAGCGATTTATCAAAAGCTGCGGAAATAAGCTCCTATGCGATGACAAAACTAAATAATGATCGCCCTGTCAGCATGGAAGTAATGATTAACCTCTGTAAAGTCTTTCACTGTGATATAGGAGATTTAATGGAAGTAATCGAAGAAGAGTAATTGGAGGCGTTATTATGGACATGGATCGGGTTAGAATAGCCGATGTGATTACAGCTGAATACTCGGACTTTCTCTCCTTTTGTTCCGCGTCTGGGAAGATATTTATTTCAGAATTAACGAATGTTGATTTTGTCGCTTTTAGAACGAGTTCCGGGCAATCACGCGACTATATAAAATCGATAAGAGCAATGCTGGACAATCCGGTTGTTGTCGCAACTACTGAAGTTGACGCCGTCCGGAAAGGTTCGGAGAGCGAAAAAAATGAGTTGCAGGGAGTCCTTTTTGATGCGGGTAAATACCTCGCTCTTGAAGATCAGTCAACGCCATCTAAAACAGAATCTCCTTCATGGATACAGCCGACTGAACAGCCCGTAAAAAATTTAGAAGCTGTTCTTGATGAGACCAGCTGTTCTGACACGGAAAATGATACCGAGAATGAAACAGCTGATAGAACGACAGAAGAATTTGTAGTTACATCAATAGGGACTGAAACTACTGCTTCGAGTTCGACAGGACCTTCTGATGACAGTGAATATACACTTGCATACCTGTTTGATGTAAATCCTTTGTGGTTTGAAGATGTAGGCATTATTGCACTCAATTTAGGTGTACGTCCGACAAACTGCTTAAATAATGCAAAGATTAAGACGATTGCTGAAGTGTTGGTCAGAACTACCGACGAGTTAAAAGCTATTAAAAACATGGGCGCGAAGTCGGTCAACGAGATAGTGCAAAAGGTCAAGGATTATGTGTCTGATCCTGCAAATTTAGATGTGGAAACTATCTCAGCTGTTTCCAATCATGTCTCAAAACATGAGCGGGTAGAACTTGACCCTGCATTCAAGAGCACTCTTGAAGCTATGCTAACGGGTGATGAGTACTCATCAGAGGGTTTCAGTGACAATCAACGGGGGCATTTTGAAAAACTGAAAGATGCTTCAGAGGTTGTGGGAGAAGATATTTGTCTTGAGTCATATCTAAACCCAGAATATGTACTCACTATATGCAATGTCCTTATGGAGTTTGCTACACCATATATTCAGTATAGAAATGCTATGAACGAAGCAGCCCAAAAAATTGGCAATTTGCCAGACTCCATGCGTCAGCTAAAGGCAATGCCGTTTATCAGGGCTTACTCTGCAACGGCTGGTGAAAAACTGTCATATCTTTTGTCTGAATGTTCAGATGATACGACTGTTGAGCATATTCCGTTTCTCTATGAGAAATTGAGGAAAGAAGAGAATATGGCCGTGCTAACATCTGACACGAATAAGTTTCTCGGATGGCTCAACTTTGATGTTATCACGCTTATTTCTTCTATCTCAGCGAACATTCGTAGTATTCTCGCCGGAAGAAACGAGAGAGCAATAGAGATATTTGCGCTTCGGTCTAAAGGCGAAACACTTGAAGCAGTAGGTTCCCTGTATGGCGTAACACGCGAACGCATTCGACAAATAGAGAGCAAAGTCCATAAGACCTTCTGGAATGTATATGAGAAGCAGAAATATGATCTCATTATGCTCGTCTATGCATTGCGGAATGGTGATAATGTTCTGCATTTTGATGAATTGAAGAACACGGTGGGGGACGAGTTCGCAGCTGTTCTTTGGGCTTGCATAAAGCATAATCAAGAGCATGAGCATTATTACTACTCTAAGACTTTGGATGCTATCGTAGTTAAGACGGATGATGCTGAAAATATGAGCGAGGCCGCTCTACTTTCGACGATAGATGCCCTTCTTACAACACTACCTGATGTGATGCTAGCTTCAGAGAAGGAAAGCACTATTGCAGAACTGGCAGAAAAAAATTCAATTCCAAAAGAGGCGTTGAATAGCGTCTTTGATAGCATTTATCAGCAATCAGAAAATTTCCTGCATAGAGGTCGTCTTACGGTTGTATTTATGTGTGAGTATGTTCTGAAAAACCGCTTTCAGGCAGGCTTTAAAATTGCAGATGACTTTGAAGCAGATCGGTTTAGGCAGTACATGGTTGAACTCTTCGGGACATGTGCAAAATCTATTACTACGAGAGCTATAGATGCTGATGTCGGTAGACTTGGTGTACTTTGCGACCGTGGAAAGTATATCCACCCAGATTATTTGGTTGTGGACCCAAGCGTTATCGATACCATAAACGATTATATTGAGGCGTCCCCGCGTTCACTCATTCCGTATGGCGAACTCTTTGATGCGCTAAAAGAAAAGTTTGATGGCACACAGATTACAAACAGATTTCTCCTTCAAGGAGCATTGAAGAAGTATGGGTGTAGATTTAGTACGGGCAGAGATTTTGTTCGCAAAACCAAATCGGTAACTTTTGTGGATGAACTCGAATCATTTGTTTCAGACCGTGGCATCGTACATAAGTCAGAGATTTTCGCGGAATTTACATCGCTTGGAGAGGCGGGGCTTGGCCAAGTCGTGTCCAGGAGCGCAAATGTATTCAGTATAGACAATGGCTATTATATCCATGCAGAGCAGTTTGATATTCAGCCGGAAGATTATGAAATGCTTCGCGGCTATTTAAGCGAGGCGTGTAAAGAAATTCCGGTTAATATCAGATCTGTTTATGATGCTGTTGCTGAACAATTCCCAGAATTCATGTATCGCAATGACTTTGAGGATCGCAATAAACTCTTTGCTGCTTTGAACTATATGTTCAGAGAAGAGTTTAGTTTTTCTCGCCCCTATATTGCAAAACTTGGAGTCAACGATATTTCGAATCGAAGCGTTATTCTGCAGCATATCGAGGACTATGACAGCATTGAGATAGAGGAACTGATTGATATTTGCGACGAAAACGGTATCCACTATGTTGCTCCGGCATATTTATGTCAGATGATTGCACCGGACTTCATCCGAGTTAATCGAACCACTCTGATGCGTCGTGAGCTTACCGGAATTACAGATGAAGTGATAGAGCAGGCGAATAGCATTATACGTGATCTTCTCGAAGTAAATGGATATATTGTTGGTTCGAAAGTTAACGATTTTTTGTGGTATCCGCAGATAGATATTGATTGGACCGAATTCCTCCTTGAGAACCTTATTGTACAGAGCAAGAAAATCAATGTGGTATATATGTTTGGTGACCCATTGCAGCATCCGAACGCTATTTATGTCGCAGAGGAATTCGGCAAGGATACATTTGACTCATTCCTGATAAAGATACTGACAGAAGAAGTCCATAAAGGATCTTTCACATCGAAGGTTGAGATGAGAGATTGGCTGCGCGAAGAAGGAATGATTGAGGCCAAACTCCCCAATTTCCTCGAAAGTGCAAAATACTTCTATGTCAACGAAACTGGTGTTCATTGCACTGGAGAGTAACCATAACAAACGGCGTGGTGCTGACAAATCATAGCGCCCGCTAAAGGTGAGGAAACAATTATGTATAACTACGAATGGGATATAGAAACTGGTGGATATATTCTTTTGCCTTCTAAAATTACCGGGGTTACCAAAGAAGTCAGACCTGTCTTTTCTGAAGAGTTGCGATTTCTTGGGCTTGATCGAGACTATGGTTGGGACTTTCCTGATTGCGAAGGACCTCTGATGTGGGCAGAAGCACGTAGATATTTCTACAAGGGGGAACTTGTTTGCGAGGCATCTGGCGGTGGCTTATATGAAATGCCTACGTTAAAAAATGTTATCAAAGATTTGCGTATTACACCAGTAGATATAGAAATGATGCTTTCTAAAAATGAGAGTGTCATGGATGGATTGGTTCAAAAAACACTAAAAACAACTTACAAAGCCTATTTGGATTATAAGAGTAGAGTTAGTATGTTCTATGTGGCATACAGCGGAGGCAAAGATTCGATTGTCATGTTAGACATAGTGCAAAGAGCGCTTCCTCATGACGGTTTTGTAGTGGTTTTTGGCGATACGACTATGGAATTGAAAACCACCTATCAGGCGCTTTCTGAGGCCAAGGCTCATTGGCCTTCCCTCGAGTGGTATGAAGCGAGAGCGGAGTTCGAAGCAGAAGAATCATGGAGAAGAATAGGATTCCCGGCAAGAAAGCTTCGCTGGTGTTGTAGCGTGCATAAGACAGCGCCGTCTATTGTAAAACTTAAAGAAATATACAAGACAAAATATCCAGAGGCACAGCGTCCATTTAAGGTCATGGTATTTGATGGAGTTCGTGCAGAGGAAAGTGATGCGCGTTCCACTTATACAATGATTTCTGATGGAAACAAACACGCAGTTCAGTTTAATTGTAGCCCCATATTAGAATGGAGCTCTTGTGAATTGTTCCTTTACATTTTCAAATATGGACTTTTGTTTAATAAGCTCTATCGCTATGGTGCATACAGAGTTGGTTGCAAACTCTGCCCGATGGCTTCCGAATGGTATGAATGTGTACTAAATCATATTTTTCCCGAAGAGGTTAAACCGCTTCTGGACATTGTATCGACAAGCATCACGAAATCATTCTCATCGGATGAAGAGAAGAAAAAGTATCTTCAGTCAGGTGGCTGGAAGTCCAGAATTGGCGGGAAAGAACTCTCGTTTGGCGGCAACAAGATTACTGAGATTAAGGCAAAAGACTCGGTTAAACTTATTATTACTGAGGGTAACTATAAATGGGATAAATGGATGGCAACGGTTGGCCCTGTCATTCAAATAGGGGATAATAAGTATTCCATAAGATACAAAGATATAAACATGGACTTCACTGTTTCAACCGATAAAAGAGCCACTATTCTTACTCTTCCTGCACTGATTAGATCGCCGTTATCCGTCAGATTTATGTATCTATTCAAAAATGCCCTTAATAAAGCTGCCTATTGTGTAAACTGTGGAGAATGTATGGCAGAATGTGCGTTTGGGGCGCTAAACATCACCCATGATGATATAGTTATTGATGGCTGTAGGCATTGTGAGCATTGTTTAGATTCCAATAAAGGATGTATTGCAGCGAGATCACTTGGCATTACAGGAGGCGGAAATAACATGAGCATAAAGAATATCAGTAGATATCAGAACTTTGGGTTCAGACAGGAATGGCTTGAGTTATATTTTGAGCTGTTGGATGATTTTTGGGCCAATGAGAGAATGGGAAAGTATATGATTGTTGGCTTCAAAACATGGCTCAAAGAAGCTGAAATTACTGAGAATAATGCGCTTACTCCACTTGGTGAAAAATTACAATTGTTAGGAAGTGACTCGCCAATCACCTGGGGCGTGATTTACACAAATCTCTGCTATGAATCTCCAATTATCAATTGGTATGCAAAGAAAATTGAAGTGGGAAGGACGTATTTTGCGGATGATCTCCCTATCTTACTCGGTGAAGAATACTCGGCAACTGTAAAGAAGAATGCTCTTAGCTCTTTGAAGGAGACACTTAGACTATCCCCTATAGGTTGGCTTTTATTGCAGGGAGAATGCGAAGTTAAGGGTAAAACGGTAGCAACAATCACGAAGGGTAGTTGGTATGATGCGGAACCAATTGTGATTCTTTATTCCCTTTATAAATTTGCAGAAAGAATGGAAGGTATGTACAGCTTTACTCTTTCTGATCTGCTCGAAGATAACGAAGAGAGAGCAGGATTGAGCCCTCGTGCTATTTTCGGTATTGAACGCGAAACACTAAAGCCGATTCTTCAGGGCCTTGCAAATAACTACCGCAGCTTTATTCAAGTAGACTTCAATAAAGGCATCATGGAAAACATTGATTTGCCTGCCGGTAAAAACGGTAAAAAGGCGATTGATGTGCTCTCGCTGATTTGAGGAGGATAAGACAATGGCGGTAAGATTGTATAACGAATACATAAAGGTTGACCCTAATTTCATCCCGGTATTTAGCCGGAATAGTGATAGAATCTATCCCGACAAATGGCAGTCGTTTTATCCCCACACCAGCTTCAAGAACATTCTCAAAGATGTTGTTGAGACACTGGAAAAGAGCAATGAAACAAAAGATCGAAGCATTTGGATGAGTGGTGCCTATGGTACAGGTAAAACCTATGCTTCATTCGTCATAAAACATATCCTTGAAGATAGCATCGACTCTATCACCCCGTATTTCATTCAGAATGGTATGGAGACTTTACTGGCACGAGTTAAGGGGGTTAGAGCAAAAGGAAGAATTCTAGTTGTTCAGCGTAGTGCGTCGGCTGGAATTAACACACAGGATAAGCTCTTTAATGCGATTGTAGAATCTGTGCGAAGAGCAGTGTCAGATGCTGGACTTACATACACTGGAGCAGAAAGCCTTTCTGATAAGGTGCTGACGATTCTGAAGCATCCAGAGACATCGGCCTTTAATTTCCAGGGGGCATTTAACAAATACCGTGGCAAGTTCACTGAGTATAGCTCGGTAGATAGCATTGTCAAAGACTTAGAGGAACTGGATCTTGAAGATAAACTGAGCCTTCTCGATACGATCATTGAGGTCGCAGCGCTTGAAGGTTTCAATTGGTCTATGTCTTCTGAGGATATTGTTGACTGGTTGGAGGACGTGCGCAAAGGCAACAATCTTTCTTCAATCGTCTTTATTTGGGATGAATTCACAGAGTATTTTAAGAATAATCAGAACAACATTACTGGCCTTCAGGAGATTGCGCAGGCATCTTCGCGCATCAGTTGTTATCTATTCTTGATTACTCATAGTTCTGCTGGACAACTCATCCAGGACAAGGGCTCCAAGTCTATTATTGAGGCGCGTTTTAAGCTCGATACCATAGAATTGGAAGAGAGCACTGCCTTCAAACTTCTTGGACAAGCATTAAGACACGAAGTCGACCTTGCTGATGAGTGGAAGCATACCAGCGAACAGTTATGGGACGGCGTTAAGCGTGGCAGCGTGGATGTCATCAAGAATAAGGATTATAATATTCAAGACGATGACTTTAGAGCCCTCTTACCGATGCACCCTTATGCAGCATATCTGTTGAAGTTTATTGCAAAGGACATTAGCTCCAATCAGCGAACCATTTTCCAGTTCCTCAGTGGAGACTACTCCGGAGATGAGGATAAAACCAACTTCAAGTGGTTTATTGAACACTTTGCGTTTGAGTATGGTAAATGGAACTATTTGACGGCAGATTACCTGTGGGATTACTTCTTCAAAACCAGTAACGTCGATCTTGATGCAGCTTTTATTCAAACGATCAGTCACTACAACAACTTCGCACCGCTTTGCGACGATCCTACCAACAAGCATCTTGGTGAGCGCAGACGCAGAGTGTTGAAGGTGACTTTACTTCTTGCTGCCTTGCAAGCAAAGAACGGCGCAGAAGCAAGAACTGGTGCAACATCATTGATGCGTCCAACCTTGGTGAACATCAAAGCCTGCTTTGCCGGGACGCCGCAGGAATCTACTGTTGAGCAGGATCTGAATTATTTTGCTTCAAAGGGTATCGTTGGTAAGATTGAAAGCGCAAAAGAAGTTCTCTTCGTCATGACTTCTGCTGCTATTGATACCGAGCGTATGAATCAGATTATTGATGAAACGCGTAAAGCAATCACTTTTGAAAAACTTGTTGCCGACTCCACATATGATGTTGCAAAGCAATTCATGCCAACTGATTACCTAAAGTGGAGAATGCGGATTATCAATGTGTCACCTGCAAATGCAAAGCAAGAGGCAGAGAAGGTTGATAAGTCCGAAAATCATATTCCGACATTTTTCTTGTTTGCAAAGAATGAAGCCGACCAAGGTAAGATTAAAGACACCGTTACAGCGATTTTTGATAAAGTTGGAGAGCGCTGTATCGTAGTTGACTTTAGCTCTTTGCCGTTTACTGACGCGTTGTTTTCAAAATTCATTGAGAGCAAAGCAAAAGAAAAGTATTTTTCTACAATCCCCAATCAGAAATCCCAGCTTGAGCTTGCAAAGAAAACTTCTCAGGAAGTCCTTAATGAATGGACAAGAAAATTGATTACAACATCTCTGTATGTTTATTCTGCGCCTAATAAGTCCGTTCAGAAAACTGGTGGAGCCAATTTAAGAAAGGAATTCAAAGAGATTAACGGTGAGTTCTTTGGCGCTGGGCTCGAAGAAATCACGCAAAATGATAAGCTCTTTGCTGAAACCGGCTTCAAAGAGACTGTTGCTCAAATGGCAATGGGCAAGATTGATGTTCCCAACAACTATTCGTATGTCAGAAACATCTCAACAAAACTGCAAATGGACGGGGTCTGGAACACAGCGAAGTATTGGGAAGTTAAACCGTCGCATCCTGTTTCAAAGATGAAAATTGCAATTAATGAAATCATTGAGCAGAGCTTTGAAAAGAGTACGATGGTAAGTGTTGCGGATATTTGGAAAGAACTCAGAAAACCTCCTTTTGGCCTCCTTCCGAATACCGGTTCTGTGTTTCTTCTTGGCTTCCTTCTTGGAGAGTACGCTGATAGCACCTATTACAAAAGAGACACGAACAATAATACGGTATCTCTTAACTACGTTGATCTTAGTGAACTGATCTTCGGCGTAATAAAGAATCTTCCCAAAGCTCAGGGGCAATTTATTGTTAGACAAACCTCTGAGCAGATGAAGTTCTGTCAAATCACTGGTGAGATTTTTAAGATTGCAAAGGAGAAACGCAATTCCGTCGATGATATTGCCAAGAATATCAACATCTACTTGACAAATAACAAATATCCGATGTGGGCCATACGTTATTTCATCGAAGAAGAACTGTATGACCATGAGTATTGTGAGGCTATGGTACAGCTCACATCACTCCTCTGCGAATTCATTAAGCCTGAATCAAAGATTGACCGCGAACGATCAAAGGTTGTTGAAGAAATTTATAGGCTGTATCAGCAGCACAACGCCATTGATGAGGTGTTTAGAGATATTCTTAGCGCTGAGAATATGAGAACTGGCATGAATTATTACATTGCTCAGTACAAGCCTGAATTGATTCAAATTGCCAGCAACCTGAAGGTTGATGCCAAGGAATATTTGGAGTTGTTAAATTCTAAGCTCTCGAATGATTCTTCCTACCTTTGGGAACTTGGAGATACTAACCGCCAGATTGATAATCTGTACATTGATCTGAAGCTTATTTATGACATCAACCGAGTTCTCACTACTAAACAAAAAACATATGTCGAAGCAAGAAAGGCACTCATCGAAAAACTTAACATTGTTAAGGTTCCTTATGCATTGCTTAAGGAACTGAGACCTGAGCTTATAACAATTGTTGATCAGTTTAGCTTAATTAAGGACAACGCTCAGTTTAACAAAGCCGAAACTGCGTCAACAATCGCTAATTTGGCAGATGATTTTGTTGAGTTCTTTAATAATCAGTACGAAGTATTCTGTAAAGCTCTTGATCGCGCATTGCACACAACTATCTCTGCCGATGAGTATGAGTATCTGTTTAACAAAGTGCCCTCTGGGACTCTTTACGAAGCGACAGATAAGTTCACTACTACCATGCAGCATGAACTAACCAACTTCCGTAAGTCAAAGAAGACACGGAAGATGTACGATGCATGGGAGAAGGCTACGAACAGCACCAGTCCGGCAGATTGGTCTCAGAAAAACGGTATTCCGGTACTCTGCCTGTTCACTGAGGATATTCTTACCGCGCAGAAGATTTTCGATGCCTTGAATAGAACATCGTATTTGCCGACAGAAAAGGATATTGATGATGCCATTGATTTCCTGCAGAGTGGAAAGCTTGGCATACTGAAAAACACTGACATCTGTGTTAAGAGATTTATAGACTTCTTTGCTGGCGAGTATGCATATGTCATTACCTCCGCCGATGAGTTGAGAGATCAGATTCGCGCAGCAACTGGGACAAAAGTTTATGACTGGTATGCTAAAGCGAATAGCTGTAAATCGAAGATTCGCCAGTTCGCCACAGAGCGCTATCAGTTAAAATATCGTTCCCAGGCGAAAGAGCGAGTCAGAAAGCTCACTGCGGAACAAGCACAAAAATACCTTGATGAGCTTATTGATAAAGATCCTCTGCTCGGAATCAATATCCTCAAGGGATAATCAGAGGAGGACACTATGACCACCTTTAAGGATTTGGAAAGCCTACAACTATTCTTGAAGCAAGACGCGAAACGCGTCTCGCTAAATCCTGTGCGCTTTATAAATGTCGATTCTATGGCTATGTGGATCGAGGTTAAAAAGTTTCTGCTTGCTTTGGCCGATGAGACGCTGCCCCTTTCCAAGTTCTGTGAAGGGAAAGATACAACTCCAAATATCAAACGTGTTAGTGCTGCCCTGAAAAAAGTCAAAAAGTCGCAGTTTGTATCTCCGCTGTCAGAATATTTGCGCATAATCCCTGAACAAGCTGAACCTGTAATTCAGAAGTTTATCAAGGCAGACTATCAAAACAATGATAACGGAAAACTCCGCATTTATTTCTTGATGTATAGAATGAAGAGTCTTCTTCGTGCCATACCTTCTGACGATCCAAGAGCCAAAGACTGCATTGTTTTGTTCGAGACGGATGAAGAGAGTGACTATAAACTCACCATTATTCAAAAAGATTTAGATGTTAAGTTGGCAGGTAATGAGATCGACGGATTTAGAAGCTATCTTGAGTATTGGGAAGCTAACCCCGACAAACCATTGATTTTGCACACCGGCAATGCTATCCACTTTGAAAAGAACCACTTCTTTGATGATGTTCACGTAATTGTGACATCCTACGATCTGATTAGGTATCAATATGGATTGCCAGCAAGTGTATTCGAAGAACTTGGAACGGACAATGATTGGAACAATCTTGTTCGAGTAATCATCAAAGAGGGCTCTTTTGAAGACGCCTGCCGATCCACGCTTTCCATAAATAGATATTCATCAAGTCTGTTTGAGAGATGGAATAGGTACAATTCTTTTCAAAAATGGCTTCTTTGGCTGTGGTCCAGACAGCAATCTGGAAAAAGCTATGAGATTGTAGCAGCAAAAGCGTGCAAATCTTCTGCTGAGTATTTAGACAATATCTATTGCTGTATTATTGATTATCTCAGAGACGATAAGTTTGAGCAGTTCTACAAGGACAGAAAACGGATTCTATCAGTAATGCAGGCGGTTCCTACAGAGCATTATTGGAATGAGCTGAGTTCTCTTAACAGGATTGATGCTCTTTCGTGCCTTACTTGTTTAACAGACGTAGAACAGAAAACTATCTTTGAAATAGTCGCTGAGTTTAGCTATCAGCAAAGAAAAAGCGTTCTCTCTATCCTAAAGCGTGTTTATCCATCTCTGTACTACTATTTGCAGAATGATGAACAGCCGAATTGCGCGGGGCTGTCTACAGAACATGAGCAATATTTTAGCGAGTACAAGTGGCTGAAAGCGACAGATACTTTGACGGAGGAATTTGTTTCAAAGGTCAAACGTATTTCTCTGGAAAAAGGGGCATCGGTCTTCCAGATGCAATCAAGGAATCATTTTGTTTCAGAACACTATGATGAGCATACATCTATCCTATTTGTGGATGGAATGGGTATTGAATATGTTGATTACTTGGCGCATCTCTTCTCCGACCTTGATGAGCAGCAGTATTCAGTATTCTTTGATGCTGGTTTTTGCACATTACCGTCAGTCACAGAAATCAACAAAGATTTCATGAATGGGCGTAATACTGTTGAACCACCCGTAAGAGAGCTTGATGAGCTTAAGCATGCTAATAATACTCACCCGGAAAGTCTCATAAAGCAAATTCATATTCTCGATAATCTGAAGAATCGAGTTCTTGGGTTGCTGGTTGGAAACACTCACCGTATCATCATTGCAGCAGATCATGGAACAAGCAGAATGGCAGTCAAGGTTCGCAACACAGAATACGATAATGCGTATCCAAAACCGGATAATGTAGGTATTTATAAATACGGACGTTTTTGTGAAGGAACAGAAGATGAACCCAAATATCCAACTGCGATAAATTATAATGAGCGTTTGATTTTTGCTGACTATAGTCGATTTATTCAAAGTGGAGCTCCCATAGACGAGATACATGGTGGAGCCTCATTAGAAGAATGGATTGTACCGATTGTCACGGTTGAACGTAACATAGGAGAAAAACCAGAGACTGTTGAAGTAAAACCGAAAACCACGAAATTCAAACCCGCTCTCGGAACAAAGCAAGTCAAAGTGGTCTTTTCTATCAGTGGTAAAAAGAGGCAAAACGTCTCCGCGAGAATTAAAGGCAACTCGTATAAATGTGAATGGGCTGATGGATTGTATTCCTTTACGTTTGTTCCGTCCAAGGCGGATGGAAAACTTACTGTAAAGATTGCTGACGGAGGTATTCTTGGTCAGTTCGATATTGAAATAGAACAAGGCATCAAGAAGAATACCAACTTCGACATATAAGGAGCGATGGAAAATGGATACTAACAAGACCACAGCTTCTTCTGGTATGCTTGAAGGAGCAGAATACGAGAAGAAACTCAAGCAATATTATGGTGATATGCTTGTATACAAATCTTCAGCCAATTCAAAATTCTTCTCAGCATTGAGCCTGCCTTCTTTTATGCGAGATTGGCTGGTAATGCGATTTTCCAACAGCGAAGGGGTTATAAATAAACAGGAAGTTTCAGACTATGTAAAACGGGTGATTCCCAAGAAAGAGCAATGGAACGAATATCTTGTGGATCTGCTTCATAACGATCAGACTGCTCGTTTTTTGGCAAAAGTTAAAATTGACTTTGATGCTAAAACAAAAACAGCGTTGTTTTCATTGCCGGATTTTGAAGTTCCCAAGAAAAAGGGTGAAGCCATCGTTGATTGGGATGTAATCGAAGCCAACAGAGACTACCTTCTTTCTCCGACAGAAGTTTGGGGAATTGTCGAGATAGGTATTGAAGAAAGCAATAAAGGGAATGTTTTTAAGCTTGTTGACTTCCAGCCGTTCTGCCCTTACACGATAGACTTGGACTATTATATTGAGGCCAGGCAGTATTTTACTATCGACGAATGGATAAATGTCCTTCTAAGTGCGATTGATTATAACCCCAAGGGATATGTAAGCAAAACTCAGAAAATGGCCATGCTCAGCAGACTGCTCCCATTTGTCGAAAAGAGAATTAACTTGATCGAGCTTGCGCCCAAAGAAACTGGTAAGTCATATGTATTTGCACAGATAAGTAAGTACGGATGGCTTGTTAGCGGTGGAAGTATTTCAAGGGCAAAGATGTTCTATGACATTAGCAAGAGGACCCAGGGGCTTGTATCCCGTTACGACTATGTTGCGTTTGATGAAATCCAGAGCATTAAATTTACAGACGCAATGGAAATGCAAGGAGCCTTGAAAGGCTATCTTGAAAGCGGTGAATACCGCGTAGGCGATTCGAGAGGTGTCGGTGACGCCGGACTTATTCTTTTGGGAAATATCGATTCAGAACTTATGGATGTTAATCAGAATATGTTTAAGGATCTTCCTGATATATTCCATGAATCAGCTCTACTTGACAGATTTCACGGTTTTATTAAAGGCTGGAACATACCTAAAATGAAGGAAAGTCTTAAAGCTAATGGGTGGGCTCTTAATACAGAATACTTTGGCGAAATTATGCATTATTTGCGTGATGAACTCGCATATCGCGCTGTCGTTGACCAACTATTGCAACTCCCGAAGAATTCAGCGACAAGAGATACCGAAGCAATTAAGCGTATCTGCACCGGGTATTTGAAGCTTTTGTTCCCAAATGCAACAGATGTTAGTAAAGTGGATGTTTCTTTATTTGAGACCTACTGTCTTGCCCCAGCTATGGAGATGAGAAGAGTCATCAAAACTCAGCTTGGTATTATTGACGAGGGAGAATTTGGTGGAATGACAATCCCTGAAATCACAATTAAGGAGCAATACCGTGAAAAATGAGAAGTGTAAGTTATGCGGGACAGAACTAAAGAAAGACTGGATTGCACTTCACAGGAAACTCTTGGACATTGACGCAAAAGAGTTTTTGTGTATTTCGTGTTTGGCAGATACCTTTGGGTGTGATGTTGAAGACCTTGAGATAAAAATAGAGGAATTCAAAGAGCAGGGCTGTGTTCTGTTTAAGTGAGGTCAATATGAAACGGATTATCTACGCTGATAATGCAGCTACAACAAGAATTGATCCAACTGTGTTGGAGGCAATGGCGCCATTTACGAAAGAAGAGTATGCAAATGCGTCTCAACCATACTCCTTTTCTCGTAAAGCAAAAGCTGCAATTAAAAACGCTAGGGAAGAAATAGCAAAATGTATTAATGCTAAACCAAGTGAAATTTTCTTCACCTCCGGCGGAACAGAAAGCGACAACTGGGCAATAAAGGGCTGTGCATTCGCAGATGAAAGTAAACGCACGACAATTACTTCGACTATTGAGCATCATGCCGTTTTGCGGTCATGTCAGTTTATTGAAAGACTTGGCTATCCTGTGGCCTATATCACCCCTAACTCAAACGGGCTAATTACCGTTGAGATGCTGGAACAGGTTATTGCAGGGACTACCAATCTTGTCTCTGTTGCAACCGCCAATAACGAAATAGGTACTATCCAACCAATCAAAAAGCTTGCTGAAATTGCCCATAGAAATGGTGCTTTCTTTCATACAGATGCAGTTCAAGCGATTGGACATATTCCCATTGATGTGAATGAATTAAATGTTGATCTCCTGTCTGCTTCAGCGCATAAGTTTAACGGCCCTAAAGGCATAGGGTTTCTTTATGTCAGAGAGGGAACTCCGATCTTGCCGCTGCTGAACGGTGGAGCACAAGAAAACTCTCTTAGAGCGGGAACAGAGAATGTTGCTTCGATTGTTGGAATGGCAACTGCATTAAGTATGAATTGTTCTCAGATACAAAAATCTCAAAACCATTCTGCAAAGATGGTTGAGCTTATTTGTTCAATTCTAAATGACGCTGAAGTGGATTACATCCGAAATGGCTATAGCAACGGATTAAAAGGAACACTTAATCTATCATTCCGTGGCAAGGATGGCGAAGCTATTCTTCATCGACTAGATCTTAGAGGAATTTTAGTTTCTACTGGTTCTGCTTGTGACAGTAACTCAGTTCAGGTTTCTCATGTAATCAAAGCAATAAATGTGCCCGACTCATATGCAAAAGGAACAATCAGAATATCGTTGGGAAAAGACAATACGATTGAAGAAGCAAAAATAATAGGAGAAACACTTGTTTCCGTATTGATGGAGCAAAAATAAGTGAATGAAGCTCCTGCCAATGTACATAAGATGTGCCTTGTTTTTTGAAGAATCTCATGTGGTGAGTGGTAATTGATATGGACCTAAAAGCAAAACTTCGCCCTTTCTATGTGGCTAAGATGCTCTATGAGCGGACAGACGAGGATCATTTTCTGACAATAGCTCAGATTATGGATCGGCTCGAAAAAGACTATGGTATTTCAACCTCCCGCGGAACCGTGGGTGATGATATAAAAGCTCTCCAGGAACTTGGAGTTGAAATTGAGGTTGTCCCTTCGACGCAAAAGCGTTTCTCGCTCATTGGTCGGAGATTCGATTTGCCGGAGCTCAAGACATTGATTGACGCTGTTGAGTCTGCGAGATTCGTTCCCCCAAAAAAGAGTGCCGCTTTGGTTAATAAGCTCGGATCGCTTACAAGCCTATATAATAAAGAAAAGCTTGTTCGCAATGTTGATGTGGAGAATCGCATCAAAGCTGATAATGAGAAGATTTACTACATTATGGAGGCGTTGAACGACGCGATCAATGCCAGCAAGAAAGTATCGTTCCAGTATTTCACCTACAATGTCCGAAAGGAGCAGAAGCTGAAATACGATGGTTACACCTATGTGTTTAGTCCGTATAAGCTGATTTGGAATGGCGATTACTATTATGCGGTTGGCTTCTCTGAAAAGCACAAAGGGATCGGCAGCTTTCGCGTAGATCGCATTGTCAGATGCCCCAAAATCCTTGATGATGACGCTGTGCAGCCCCCGAAGAACTTTGACCTGAATGCATACCTGAACCCAATGTTCCGGATGTACAACGGCCAGAAAAAGCAGATCGAACTGGTGTGCAGCAACGATGTCATGGATGCAATTATAGATAAGTTCGGCAAAGATGTTTATGTGCTGGCCAATGATATGAAATCCTTCCGCGCCGTAATCGAAACCTCTGTTGGCAGCGCCTTTTATAGCTGGATATTTGGGTTTGGAGGTAGAGTTGTAATTAAGTCTCCCGAAGATGTTAAAGCCGAGTATTCTAGCATGGTACTCAACGCCGGTAAGTCTTTAGGGCTATTTGAATATGGAGAATCTGTAAACCAAACCGTACAAAGAGTAGACAAAAAGTGAACAAAAAGCTGTATGTGTTTGCGCTTACCTTCGTAGATGCGGAAATCGTGAGGATTGGGAAGAACTGTCTGAAGAGGAAAAGGTGGAGGACAACGGTGCATTGAGCTGATTTTCAATTATTAGATTGGTGGTGAAACGATGCCCCTTATCATTGTTCGCAACGACATTACGAAAATGAAGGTTGGCGCTATCGTCAATGCGGCAAATGAAACGCTTCTGGGCAGTGGAGGTGTGGACGGCTGTATCCATCGGGCGGCAGGACCGGAGCTGCTGGCAGAGTGCCGGACTTTGGGCGGCTGCATGACAGGCGAAGCAAAGATTACAAAGGCGTACCGCCTGCCCAGCCAATATGTGATTCATACCGTCGGTCCTGTGTGGCGCGGCGGCTGCTATGGAGAACGGAAACAGCTCGTTTCCTGCTACCGGACAAGCCTTGCGCTGACAAAGAAATACCATTGCGAGTCGGCGGCGTTCCCGCTGCTCTCCTCCGGCATTTACAGTTATCCAAAAGATCAGGCGCTTCGCGTGGCGGTGGACACCATCGGGGAATTTCTGCTGCAAAACGATATGACGGTATATATCGTCATTTTTGACCGGAAAGCCTATCAGATCAGCGGTAAACTGTTCGCGGATATCACCGAATACATCGACGATCATTATGTGGGTGCAAACACCGACTCTATGCGCGAGCGCCTGCGTCGGATGGGTGCTGCTGAAAGCCGCGCGAAGGCGAGTCTTGAAGATACTGTATCGGTACCGATGATGGCGCCCACGGTTTCCGGCAGGCTGGACGATCTGCTGATGCATCTGGATGAAGGCTTCTCGGAAACGCGCTTGAGTTCATCGACCGCAGCAGCAAAAAGGATGCCGAGATCTATAAGAAAGCAAATGTTGATCGGAAGCTGTTCTCCAAGATTCGCAACAATCCGGATTATAAGCCGTCCAAACCAACAGCGATTGCTTTCGCCATCGCGCTGGAGCTGAATCTGCATCGAGTATTTCAGCGGGCAGAAAAAGTATGATATCTTCGAGATCAATGAAGCGCTGTTTGCCTTCGATCAGAGTTTACTAGGAGCGTGAAGAATGAAAATCATACTCAGCCGAAAAGGATTTGACTCTGCAAATGGCGGCATCGTCAGCCCAATTTTTGAAGATGGGGCAATGATCTCATTTCCAATTCCGAGCAATGACGTCGATACATACGATTCTCTTTACTACAATGAGGTTCGGTATTCTCAAATATTGCATGACCTGAGATATAAGGGTGGGGATCACTGCCATGTCGATCCTGATTTGGATTCAGAGCGGCGGGTGAAAAATATCGACGGATGGTTTCCAGCGTTTGGGCAGCGAAATGCAGCAGCTACATATTTAAAAAACATTGGTGTTGCACAGGGGGATATCTTCCTGTTTTTTGGGAACTTTCACTTTGTAAGGTACAAAGACGGCGCATATAGATACATGCGAGATTGCGGTGATTTTTATCGTGGAAAAGATATTCAAGTTATCTGGGGATATCTTCAGGTAGGTGAGATTATCTCTGAACCGGAAAAGCAGAAGAAGATATGGTGGCATCCGCATTCATCCGCTGACCGGATCGGCAACGCAACAAACGTGATTTTCAAAGCATCAGAGAGGCTTTCTTTGGATGAAAGCAAGCCCGGCGCAGGTGTGCTGCGTTTTGATAAAAAGCGGGTATTGACGTTGGAGGGCGCTACAAAGGCAACTTGGACGATGAATGAAGTATATGATGAAAACCACATATATGGAAAGAGAAAGAATAATGCCAGAAATCCAGATAGAGGTTTGTACTACGCAGGTATTTGGCAAGAGCTCGGTTTGAAAGAATCCGATGCCTGTACGGAATGGGCAAGAGATATACTAAAGTAAATCAGAGTTTGTGAGGACAGAATATGCAGCTTCGAAAATATCAGCCTTCCGACTACGCACAGTTGGCAGAACTCTTTTACCAGACCGTTCACAACGTGAACGCGAAGGATTATACGTAAGAGCAACTGGATGCGTGGGCGACCGGTGAAGTAGATTTGCAGGCGTGGGCCAAGTCTTTTCGGGCGCACAGGACGATTATCGCCGTGGTGAATGGCGAAATTGTTGGCTTTGGTGACATGGATGAGACCGGCTATCTGGACAGGCTGTATGTCCATAAGGACTATCAGGGGCAAGGTATTGCATCTGCGATCTGCGACGAATTGGAGCGCTTCGCGACTGGAAAGACATTCACGACACACGCTTCCATCACGGCAAAGCTGTTTTTCCAGCATCGCGGATACCATGTCGTGCGCAAACAGGAAGTGATCCGCCACGGCGTTGCGCTCACGAATTTTGTGATGGAAAAACAGCCAGAAAGGGCAAAATGATGATGAATATTCCTGACCCGAATGCGGTCTTTCCGAATGAATACAAGACCTCTTGCTTCATCAAAAAACGTCGTCACCGCGCCGAATATCACGGTCGGCGACTACACCTATTACGACGACGCGGTTGACCCGACGGGATTTGAGCGGAACAACGTGCTGTTCAACTACCCGGAGTTCGGCGATCATCTCGTGATCGGGAATTCCTGTCAGATCGTGTCCGGCACGAAGTTTATTATGGGTCCTGCGAACCACCGCATCAGCAGCGCCACGACGTATCCATTCAACGTTTTCGGCGGCGCCTGGACGGAGATACGCCGCCGCACATGGCGCAGCTTCCGCGCAAGGGCAACACGGTCATCGGAAACGACGTGTGGATCGGGCGCGAGAGCATCATCATGCCCGGCGTGAAGATTAGCGACGGCGCGATCATCGCCGCCTATTCCGTGGTGGTGAAGGATGTTCCGGCGTACACTGTTTACGGCGGAAACCCGGCGAGATTCATCAAGGAGCGATTTGACGCGGAGCTGAAAGATTTGCTGCTGCGCTATCAGTGGTGGAATCTGGAGCCAGAAAAGCTGGTGGAGATCCTGCCGGTGCTCTGCGATCCGGATTTGGAAAAACTCCGGCGCTTTCTGCGGGATCGGCTTACAGATTGACAAAACGGAGGACGACTGACCGTCCTCCGTCAATTTCTCTGCGCCTGCCGTGTCCAGAGCATCTGAATCTCCGCTTCGTTTGTGTCCTCGTCGATGCCTTCCGACTGCACGACGAATTTCTCACGCCGGTAAAACGCGAGCGCCCGCTCATTTTTCTGATAGACGCCCAGGGTCAAGCGCGGTCTGCGCGACTTCACATAATCCAGCAGCGCTTTGCCAATGCCCTTGGAACGCGCAGCTTTTGCAACGAAAATCCCCTCAATGTGGTTCTCCGCCAGACCGATGAAGCCGTCGATTTGCCGGGGAGCCTCATTTTCGTGGACATAGAGCTCCGCCTGCGGGAGCATATCGCGCACCATCTCGAAATGCTCCGTCCAAAAGCTTGCCGCAATAAACGCGTGGGCGTCCAGATTGCCGTGCAGCCAGATCTGCATGACCGCGTCCAAATCCCGGCTTTCAAATTTTCGTATCATCTGATTCCTTCCTGTTTGCTGTTTTCCTGCAAATTTTAGGCTTTGTCAACTCATAGCTCACATCCAGCAAAAGCTCGATCGTTTCTGCCGGCACGCTGCCGTCCAGCGCGGCTGTGATCCAACTGCTCTTGTTCATGTGGTATGCCGGAAAAATGCCAGGTTCACCGTGAAGCGACGAGATCAGAATCGGATCGCATTTGAAGTTGACGATGTCGAGCTGCTCCGTTCCTGCAAGCCCCAGCTTGTCCCGCGGCACTTCCATGACCAACGCAAACCATTTCCGGTTGCCCGCATGACGGAACACAGCCGCCCGCGGCGTGTCTGCCCACGGATAATCCGGTTGTGTAGCGCAGTAGTTCAGAATATAGACTTCTAATTCCTCACGATTCATTGCAGACCTCACAGCGCCTCAAAGTGATACCTCGGCTGTCCAACGCTCTTTTTGCCGTACTCGATCGCGCTGACCGGACAGTAGCAGATGCACGCCATGCAGTGCGTACAGACTTTGCCCCAAACCGGCTTACTGTCTTTGAGCGTGACGTTGTTCATCGGACAGCGCTTCACGCACTGCCCGCAGCCGATGCAGGCGCTTGACGCGGTAAAGGCATCCGCTTTGACGAAGCATTTGTAGAAAACCGGGTTGACCGGGCCGCTCATGAAGCGGTCGTAGAGGTTGTTCCGCGTCGGCACAAACGGTTGATTGCTCTGAATTGCCGCGATGGCGCGGTCAATGCTGGGTTCAGCTTGGGCGACGATTTGCCGCGCTTTGTCCGCCTGCGGCGCGGAGAACATCGCAATGTAGTTCTCCGGCATGACGATCTGTGCCGTGCCCATGCAGGAAAGTCTCTTTTCCGTACAGAGTTCGCGATTGTACTTGTCGGCGTTGCCGATCTCGCTGCCGCAGGTCATGACGAACCATGACCGCTTTGCGCCGCGCAGCTCCGTTTTCAGAAGCCAATCGCGCACGACGCGTGGAATGCGCCACGCATACGTCGGCGTGACGATAATCAGCCGTTCGTCGGTTTCGACGGGCGAAGTGTCACTGGCTTTGATGCGGTCATTCAAATTCATAATCTCATCACCCAGCGCGTCTGCAATGCGTTTCGCCACATAGTTACTGTTTCCGGTACCCGAAAAGTAAAAAATCATATCAAAATCCCCTCACAATGGTCGATTTCGTGCTGAATGATCTGCGCCGCCCAGCCGGTGAATGTCCGGATGCGCGTCTGGAACTGCTCGTTCTGCCACTGTACCTTGATGGTCTGGTATCGCTTCGTTTTCCGTGTGCCGGTCAGAGACAAACAGCCCTCCTCCGCGTCATAGGGCGCGGATTTTTTGACGATCACGGGATTGAACATGACCATGTACGTACCCTCGTTGTCGAACGCGATGATGCGCTTGTTGACACCGATCATATTCGCCGCCATGCCCACGCAGCCGTCCTTGTGCGCGGCCAGGGTGTCCAATAAGTCCTGTGCTACGCTCAAGTCGTCCGCCGTGGCAGGTTCCGCCTTCTGGGATAGGAAGAATTCGTCTTTGCAGATATTACGGATCATGGAAAAACCTCCGCTATGTTTTCTTTTATTGTAGCAGAGAAACGAGGAAGGCTCAACTGCATTTGTGGGAGTTTCGGTGAAGACACTCATTTTCGCACCCGCTGCTGATATTCCTCGATCGTCACAAAATGCCCGTCCACGTCGCGGATATGGCGGAGATTCAGGCGATAATCCGGGAAGAAAAAGCGGACGATTTCTAAAAACTTCGGGAAGCGGTCTCCATCGGCATACGGATATTCGGACACATAAAAGACGCGATATCGGTTGGCCCTTTCCGCGTCCACGCGGACGATTTGCATGGCGTAACCGGCATCGTCTATGTAAGACTGAAACAGCTCCGCGAGATTTTGCAGTACCGCTTCCGTGGCGGCTTCCTGCTCCCGTTTCATGCGCTGAAGCTGTCTGGCCGTTCGCTTTTGTTCTTTCTTGCGATCACATTCTTTCCAATAGCCTGCGTCCTCGTATTTTTCAAAATACCGGCAGTTCTTCCCAAGGCAGTCATGCTGCGTCATAAGCCGCTTTGTCAGCTTTCCGGGATGCAGCAGGTTGTGACAGCAGCCGACAATGCGCGTTTGCGGCAGGATCACGCACTGATTTCCAAGCAGCCGCGCTTTTACAAGCTCCGACTTTCCGGTTTCCGCTTCTGCATGTTCCTTTGACGGATGGTCGATGATCGGCTGCAAGTCTGGGTGGCACAGTTTGCAGGGGCGGCGTTTTTGGGCGGCCGTCTGATAGTACACGCTGCCAAGAAGTTCTTTCACGCGCAGAAGCTGCTTGCAATTTCGGCAGTGAAAGATCTCGGAATTTGGAGCGTACAGGTAGTTATAGCTCGACGCCGCGATGATCTTTGCGTTTCGTTCCTGTCTGGGGATCGGTTCTTTGGCTGGCGCGCGTTTTGGCACTTTTGACTGCGCAAGTCCAAGCGCCTGAAACAGCATCTGCATGACGGCAACATCGTTGCTGGATTGATGCTCCGGCGCGGGCGTTGAAAGACCGCACGCTTCTGCAATTTTGTAAAGAGAACGCGCCGGAATTTCGCGTGCCTTGATAGCGGCATAGACTTTTTGGTTCATGCAGCGTACCGCCATGGAAAATGTTCCGAACAGATAGCGGCGGTACAGCGCTTTCAGCGTGTTTTTCGTTTCAACGTGCCAGCAGCAGATCACGTCGTCCGGCTGAAGCCAGCGAAAAAATCGCTGGACGCAGCTTTTCTCTGAATCCGATGCACAAAACTCGGCAGGCGCGTAGCCGTTGAACGCCAGATGCTCCCACGGCGCAGTTCCGGACTCGCGCGGACAGACCAGCGCGTCAAACACACGGATGGTATTCCATTTCTCATCGACCCGCGCAGCATATAGCTGTGTCAGGCTCCGATGGCCGCCACGACTCTCAATCCACTCCATATCCAACAGGACAAACATTACGCTCCGCCCTTTCTCTATCTTGGTAGGAACATCATAGCACATGAAGTGTCCAATAAAGCGTACTTCTCAAGGTGATGCGGAAAAACTGTTAAAATGTTTGTCCATTCGGTATGAATACAATAGAGTTTTCGCATAGCAAACAGCATAATTCATACGCCTTGAGATGCAGAATTTGCGCGGCAATAAACAAAGATAAGAACGTCTCTTTTGTTTTCAAAAATACACAGTTCTATCGTTTTCTTGAATTTCCAAATAAAAGCTGGTATAATTAAACTAATAAACGCTGATAGCGATAACAGGGTAAAAATACAACCGCAATCATTGATGTGACACAGTTGACTGAACGAAACTGAGCAAAGAATATGAAAAAGATTTGCTATCAGTTCACTTCTGTATCATAAAGGAAGGTGAGCGCAATATGAACTGTCCGTGGTGCGGAAGTCCGGTTATGATACGCGGGTCATCTTGGGAATGCGGCTGGTGCGGAGACTTTGGAAGTCTGCAAAGAACACCGGCAAAAAAGTCACAGAATACGGCACAGATCACGCTGACGCTTTCCTTCGTCTATCATGTTGACCTACCCGAAACGTGGACGAGGCTTAAAAAGGCACTGAGGCAGATCGCGCCTAACGACACCTTACTCTCGCAGCTACTCGGAAAAGTGCTGCTGCACCATATCTCAGCCGGAATCCAGCGTGCGGGAGCGTTGCCGGACGAGAAAAAGGCGGAGGAACTGCGGTCATTCCTGCATAATACCAATGACCTGAATCTTGGTGAGAGCGCAGACGAGATCATGCGCGATGCAAAACGCGGCGTTCTATTCCGCAAAGAAGCAGCCCTTTCCGAAACGAACTGCGGCACATTCTGGACGGAACTCTTCTCGACGCGCCCGGTGGAAGACTATTATAACCACGTCGATCCGGACGACTTATTCGAGCTGTTCTCCGAATTGTCCTCTGCTTATGCCTACTTCGGCGGGAAAAAGGATGAGGAAATGAGCGAGGCGCAGGACTATCAAAATGCGCTGGAAGAAGCCTATCACACCCATTGGCAGAACAAAGTGCTGCTGCATCCGGACGTAGAGCGCGCAAAACTCCTCTTGGCGCAGGGCAAGTTTCCGGATTACGAGGATATTTGCCGCGAGATTTTACTGGTCGAATACCCGGAGGAAGTCCCGCATGAAAACGCTGAGGACTTCGATGAATTGTCGTGGGAACGTGTTCTGGATGATGTGTTTGCAGACGACCCGGAAAAAGGGATGGAGATGTGGCGGCGGCTTCTGGACATCGCAGAGCCGTCTCTAAAAATCAACGCTAAAACTGCCGAAAAACTTCTCCCGGACTGGGATTGGCTGGAGTCTCCAACTGACGATCAGGCGCTTCCGCTTTTGGTCGCGTTGGATGACGAGCGGTTTGTATCGCAGATTTTTGAGAGCGCGTACCTTGACAGATTGCAGTTCAATGTTCTGGAGATCTGTCGGGATCGTGGGGAGGAAACGCTGGCGCGGCATTGTATGGACCTTGCACTGAAAAATCCCTGTCTGGATGAGCAGTGGAGGAAACGGTATACACAGGTCCTTGCGGCTGCACCTTCTTCAAAACGCGCAAAGACACCTGCCCGTGCACTTGCAAGACCGCCCGTCAGCACTCAGAAAAAGCCGGCTGGCGAAAGCTATTATCAGTTCTGCAATGTGCAGTTCAAGGAGGATGGCGCGACATATGCCTATCTGACCGGGGGAATTTCGCTGAAAGCAGGCGATTTTGTAGTCGTTCCGATCGGCGATCATCAAGCAGAAAAGCTTGCTCGGGTGACAGAGGTGTTCGTTTGCAGCACACAGAATGCGCCATATCCGCCGGAGAAGACAAAATTTGTGCTCCGGAAGTCTGAACGGACAGCCTTTCCGGAACGCACAAAGCCGCAGCATCCTGCTCCGAAGCAGGCAGCCGCGCCAGCACCGACTGAATCGAAGCACATAGTTCCGCCTGCACAGTCCGCACCGATTGAAAATCCGCAGAAGTCTGCGCCGACTGTACAATCGGCAATCACACCGCCGATCGTCAGCCAGACGCCGACAGAGCCAGAAATAACCGAAAAGAAATCTACGCTGTCAAAGAAGCCGTTCCCGTTTGGGAAGCTCATCGCGGCAGTTCTGGCAGTAGCCGTGATTGCTGGTATCTCTATTTCCGTCTCAAGCCGCAATAAGCAGAGGGCGACAACTTATGACGCAGCCCTGCAAGAGCTGTCAAACGGCAATTACGCTTCTGCCGCGCAGGACTTCTCGGAGCTTTCCGGCTATCGGGATGCGGCATCGCTGTCCGTCTATTGCAAGTACGCCGATATGTACAAAGACAGGACGGAATACGCGGGCGGGCAGGATGAGCTTTCAAACATCACGCTGCAATATGATACGAGCTGGCAGCAGGATGTTGACACGCTGGAAACCCGCGTTAAAAGCTATAAAGCGGAGAAAGACGCCGCCGAGGAAGCCGAGCGTCAACGCATCGCTGCGGAGAATGCCGCAAAGCGGGAGCAAAGTCTGAAAAATCAGTATTCCGGAAAACTGCCCGTAGAAGGAATGCCGGTGAGCTGCTTAAAATACACTTCGCTCGGTGAACCGGATAAGCGACTGAACTGCAAAAACTTTGAGAAGCTGGAGCAAAATCAGAAGTATTTCAATGTCTACTGGTATGATGGCAACGGAGAAATGATCGCTGCCGGTATGTGCGCTCAGTGGAGAGATGACAGCGAGTTTATGCTGAAAACCTTCTCGCAGTATTACCCGTCAGGCAGCAATAAAGGACAGACCTTCCATTACGGCAACGGAGACAACAATTCTGGAAGCATCCGGGATGACTACGACAATCCAGAAGACCTCTGGGAGGATAACCAAGATTGGTATGAGGATGAGGACGAAGCGTGGGATGAGTGGGAGAATGGCTAGGAGGCTATTTTATGGATCTACAACGAGCAAAAGAACTGTTATCCGGTTTGGCGGACGGCGTTGATCCGCTGACAGGCGAGGTTTTGCCGGAGGATCATGTGTGCAACAAGGCCGAGATCATTCGGGCGTTTCACTGTGTTCTGAAATCGCTTCCGGGAAAATCGTCGAAGCCGCAGCCCGAAAATGCGGGCAAACCTTGGAATGATGCAGATGATGCAGTCCTCTGTCAGATGTTCGATGCCGGTGGAAGCAAAAAGGAAATGTGCGCTTACTTTAAACGCTCGGAGGGTAGCTTAGCCGCGCGTCTGGTGCGGTTGGGGAAGATCTCAGACCGGGCAGAATTCAGAAATAAATGATATGAAAAACGACACTGTATCAAAAGAAATACAATATCAAGAACTGATTGCCGATGTCCAGAAGGCATATCTGTCTGAAAGCCGTGAACTCCGATGGTGCGAGGAATGTAAAGAAATCAATCTATGGGCGTACTGGCAAGGGCGCGGACACTTAGATGCGGATATCATGCTGGTCGGTCAGGATTGGGGCTGTCCTAAGACTTCCGTTGAAACCATGAAAAACGTATGCGACATGAACTGTGGAAAAGCGGTAAGCTATATGCGTGGGAATGACAGCATTACAGATAGGAATCTAATTCAGCTATTCCGCACAATTGGCTTTGATATTTTATCTGACGATCCGAAATTGTTCTTTACAAATCTCGTAATGGGCTACAGATTGAAAGGAACGAGTGGCGGTTTCAAAACAGCTTGGGCCAATGCGGATGCGCCGTTCTTTCGCAGATTGGTTGATACCATACATCCGCGTATACTGCTCTGTTTGGGTAAGGATACCTTTCGGTGTACGCTCCGTGCGCTTGGATTGCAGCGGCTACCGGTCATACGAAACTATAATCGATTCATCGAAAGCAGTGAAAATCCTGTTCAAATCCACCTTGGTGATGACGAAACCACGTTTGTTTTTGCGCTTGCGCACTGCGGCGTTATGGGTACGCTGAACCGCAATCGCGGAACAAGCGAAAAAGCATCTCTCAATAAACAGATACAGGATTGGTCAAAAATCACACCTTTTCTCTGCGAAATCTGAGCGCCCTGCAACTCAAATTCTCACTCGCTATAGACAAAGAATACGCTGCCGGCACATTTACCGGCAGCGTATTTTCATATTTTGGAGTCGCGGAGCCACTGCTGGAATTCCTCCAGCGAGATGATCTCGCGGTCGCATTTCTTCTTTTCTTCTCTGGCTTTCTCGCTCCATGCGTAAAACTGCTCGTCGGTGATGCGCCCGGCTTTGATCCATGCGAAGCGCTTTTTGTACTCCTTGCGGTACGCCTTGAAAATCGGGTCGTCGGTCTGCTTTTTCGTCCACTGCCGGAACGCGCCGATCTCGCGGCAGCGCTGCTCGC
>OLWF01000292.1_pt1 | contig 30437 bp, 35 predicted proteins | sample 1644131 | NCBI WGS metagenome assembly OLWF01 (sample SAMEA103958163, study PRJEB25191) | human gut metagenome
CCGTTGATCTGAAGGGCCTTCAGGCTGATGTGGAGGATGCCAAGAAGAACGGCGGTGGTGACTTCCCCACCATTCCCGCTGGCAAGTATGAAGCCAAGGTGGAAACTATGGAGATCAAAGGCACCAAGGCCGATCCCAACCGCCCCATGCTGGCTGTGTCCTTCAAGATTCTTTCCGGTGAGTACAAGAACCAGCGCCTGTTCATGAACCGTGTTCTGTACGGCACCAAGAACGATAAGAACATGATCGCTTCCGCTATGGGCTTCCTTGAAAAGCTGGATTCCGGTATTCCCGTCAGCTTCACCAGCTATAAGCAGTTTGCCCAGCTTGTCCTTGATATTGCGGAAGCCATTGATGGCAAGCTGGAATATGCCGTGGACTATGATGATTCCCGCTTCAATTCCATCAGCATTGATGAAGTTTATGAAGTCGAGGATTGAAAAACGGCGCAAAATTTTTTACAATAAAAGTGTCCTAAAGGACACCGCAATTCTTGAAAGTTTCTTTTCAAGGCCGGGGCTTTGCCCCGGTTGGCCCCATGGTGAAGCCTTCCCGTGGCGGGGCTGTTTCTACCGATTCACCAAAGAACATTCAGAAAGCGGGTGAAATGATGATCTTCTATGACTTTGAGGTTTTCAAGTATGATTGGATGGTTGTTTTTATCGACCTGACCGAAAAGAAAGAAACCGTGATCATCAATGATCCTGATCAGTTGCGGCGCTTCTATGAGAAGCACAAGGGAACCATTTGGGCCGGGTACAACAGCCGAAATTATGACCAATACATTCTGAAAGGAATCCTGTGTGGGTTCAACCCCAAGGATGTGAATGATTGGATCATTCTTGAAGATAAACCCGGTTACAGGTTTTCAAGCCTGTTCAGGAATTTCCCGGTGATCAATTATGATGTGATACCCAATCCACCTATCAGCTTGAAAACGCTGGAAGCATTCATGGGGCATTCCATCAAGGAAACCAGTGTTCCTTTTGATATTGACCGGCCATTGACAGAAGCGGAGATTCAGGAAACGGTTAAATACTGCCGCCATGATGTGGAAGAAACCGTTGAAGTGTGGTTAAGGCGCAAAGAAGATGAATTTGATGCCCAAATGTCCCTTGTGAAAGCCTTCAGCCTTCCCATATCGGATATTGGGCGCACAAAGGCACAGCTTTCCGCCAAAATCCTTGGGGCTGTTCAGCGGGATCATGATGATGAATTTGAACTTCAGCTTCCCGGAACCTTGCGGATTGAAAAATATACAGAGGTTTTGAACTGGTATAAAAATCCGCTGAACCGGGACTATTCCAAGGCCCTTGAAATTGAGGTTGCCGGGGTTCCCCATGTATTCGCTTGGGGAGGTTTGCACGGGGCAATTCCGCAATATTTCGGGGAAGGTTACTTCATCAATGTGGATGTGGCTTCCTATTATCCATCCTTGATGCTGGTTTATAAATGGATTTCCCGGAATGTGGCTGATCCGTCCAAGTATGAAGAAATCTATCATACCCGGTTGAAGCTGAAGGCCGAAAAGAACCCCATGCAACAGCCTTACAAAATCGTTCTGAATTCCACCTATGGAGCCATGAAGGATCGCCACAATGCCATGTATGACCCCCGGCAAGCAAACAATGTCTGTGTGGGCGGTCAACTTCTCTTGCTGGATTTGATTGAACGGTTGGAAGATCACTGTGACATTATCCAGAGCAACACCGATGGTATCTTGATCAAACTGCGTCACTATGACGATTATGAATTGATTGATGATATTTGTTGGGAGTGGGAAGAAAGAACTGGTATGCGGCTGGAATTCGATGAATTCAGGCGGGTGTATCAGAAGGATGTGAACAATTATCTGGTGGTTCCTGATGGGCCGTTGGTTGATGAAAAAGGAAAACCCCGGTGGAAATGCAAGGGCGCTTATGTCAAAAAGCTGTCTGATCTGGATTATGATCTTCCCATTGTCAACCGGGCCATTGTGAACTTCTTCCTTTACGATATTCCACCGGAAAAAACCATCATGGAATGTTCTGATTTGCGGGACTTCCAGAAGGTTGTGAAGGTTTCCAGCAAATACAAATATGCCATTTATTCCCCCACCATCACCCTTGAAAAGATCAGGGATGATAAGGGCCGCTCAAAAACTGTGAAGCGGTTCAGCGGGGGTGAGGTTCAGACAGATAAAACATTCCGGGTGTTTGCTTCCAAAGACCACAGCAAAGGCGGATTATTCAAGGTTTCCGGCAAGATCATCAAAGGCCGGGAAAAGAACCCTGAACAGTTTGCCAACACCCCGGATCACTGTTTTATCATCAATGACGATGTATGCGGTATGCCGATCCCGGATGAACTGGATAAAGGCTATTACATCAAAATGGCGTGGGATCGCCTGAATGACTTTGGAATTAAACAGGTTGGGGGGGGGATTTGACCAATGCAACTATTCCGGGGCTATGTGCCGACAAAGGACAAGCAATGCCTTGAAAAATTCAAGGGGCGGAAAAGGCTGAACACCCTTGAAGATGTTCAAGACCTTGATGAATATGCGGCCATTCTTGGAGAAGAAACGATCCTGATTGATGTTGATGATGGTGAAACTTCTGATCTTCTGTTCAAGATCGTTCAGGATTTGGCCTTGAAGTGCCGGGTGTATGCCACCACAAGGGGCAAACACTTTTATTTCAAAAACCCTGAAGGGTATGTTGAAAAAAGCTGGACAAAACAAACCTTGGCCCTTGGCATTGAAACAGATGCCAAGGTGGGGCGCAATAACAGCTATGCCATTATGCGCTTCAAGGGTGTGGATCGCCCCATGCTTCAGGATTGCCCAGAAGATGAAATTCAGGAACTTCCCAAATGGTTGACCCCTGTGAAAACCAATATGAAGTTTCTGGATATGGAAGCCGGGGATGGTCGGAACCAAAGCCTGTTCAACTACATTCTGACCCTTCAGAGCGAGGATTTCACAAAGGAAGAAGCCCGTGAAACCATCCACCTGATCAACCGGTATGTTCTTTCTGATCCGCTGTCTGAACGGGAACTGGAAACCATTCTTCGGGATGATGCGTTCAAGAAGCCGGTGTTTTTCAAGGGTTCCACTTTCCTGTTTGATAAGTTTGCAACCTACCTGAAGAACAACAACCATATTGTGAAGATCAATGGTCAGCTTCACATTTACAAGGATGGGATTTATGTTCCGGGCCATGCGGAAATTGAATCCCAAATGATCAAGCACATTCCCCATCTGAAACGGGCCAACCGTTCTGAAGTGCTTGCCTATCTTGAAATTATGATTGATGGAGAAGCCAAGACCACCAACCCCAATGTGATTGCCTTCACCAATGGCCTTTACAACATCAAGGATGGTTCATTCAGGGACTTCACCTCGGATGTGGTGATCACAAATAAAATCCCGTGGCCCTACAATCCCGCCGCCTATTCGGAATTGCTGGATCACACCCTTGACCGGCTGGCCTGTAACGATCCTGAAGTTAGGGCCTTGCTGGAAGAAATGGTGGGCTATTGCCTGTACCGGCGCAATGAACTTGGAAAAGCCTTCATCCTGATTGGCGATAAGAGCAACGGCAAATCCACCTTCCTTCATGTGGTGAAGAATATGCTTGGGGATTCCAACATTGCTTCCCTTGACCTGAAGGAACTTGGGGACAGGTTCAAAACTGCTGAACTGTTCGGAAAGCTGGCGAACATCGGTGATGATATTGGTGATGAATTTATTGCCAATGCTTCTGTGTTCAAGAAGCTGGTAACCGGTGATCGGGTGAATGTGGAGCGGAAAGGCCAAGACCCGTTTGAATTCAATAACTATGCAAAATTCCTGTTCAGCGCCAACAATATTCCCCGCATGAAGGATAAAACCGGAGCCGTTCAGCGGCGTTTGGTGATCGTTCCCTTTGATGCAAAGTTTACCCCAAATGATCCCGATTTCCGCCCGTTCATCAAAGATGAACTTTGTGAACAGGATTCCATGGAATATCTGATTGTTTTGGGCCTGAAGGCTTTGAAATCTGTTTTGGGCAAGGCCCAATTCACCACTTCCAAGCGGGTTCAGGGGCAGTTGGATGAATACGAACAGAATAACAACCCCATCATTGGCTTCATTCAGGAAGTGGGCCTTGACGGGATTGTAAATGAAGCCACCAACACCGTTTACCGGCGCTATAAGGAATACTGCATTGCAAACAACTTCCAAGCCCTATCCGCCATTGAATTTTCAAGGCAGATTTGCAAGCGGTGTGGGTTCGTCACCGATGCAAAGTACATCAAGGGGAAGAAAACCCGTGTGTTCGTGGAAGGGACAGGTGGTGAAGAATGAGAAATCAGAACAGCATATTCACCACCTTGGGCGCTTCCAACCACGCCTTGGAAGAACGGGAACAGCATGATTATTATGCAACCGATCCAAAGGCCGTGGAACTGTTGCTGGAACTGGAACAGTTTTCCCCGGTGATATGGGAACCGGCCTGTGGGGAAGGCCACATTTCCAAGGTGCTTCAGGCCCACGGGTATGAAGTCATTTCCACAGATTTGATTTACCGTGGGTTTGGTGATCCTGAACCGCTGGACTTCCTGACGGAAACCCTTGAAGGATTTGAAGGGGACATAATCACAAACCCGCCGTATTCAATGGGCCTTGAATTTGTTCAGAAGGCGCTTGAAAGCGTCAGGCCCGGTGGGAAAGTGGCTATGTTCCTGAAGGTTCAGTTTTTGGAGGGACAAAAGCGGGGGCTATTCTTCAAGAGTACCCCCCCCCGAACAGTTTATATTTCCCGTTCCCGGCTGGCCTGTTATAAGAACGGGGATATGAGCAAAACAGATAGCGCCATAGCCTATGCTTGGTATGTATGGGAAAAAGGCTTCACCGGTGATCCGGTGATCAAATGGTTTAACTGAAAGGATGATCTGTATGGAAATCAAAGACAGCGGTGAACGCACCCAGTTTGAAACCGGTGCTGTTCGGGATATGCACAGCGGCAAAGGCCGTATGGATCTTTTGCCGTGGGAAGCCCTTGTGGAGGTTTCCAAACACTGTGAGGAAGGGGCGCTGAAGTATGGTGAACGGAATTGTGAAAAGGGTATTCCCATTCACAGCCTGATTGATTCGGCTTTCCGTCACCTTGCCAAGTACATGATGGGCATGAAGGATGAACCCCATTTGAGGGCGGCGGCTTGGAATGTCCTGTTTGCCCTGTATATGGAGATCAAGCACCCTGAACTTCAGGATATTCCCACAAGAAGCGCCGGTGATCCCTGTGAAGGGTGTGAACATATTCACCGGCCAATGAATGATTCAATATGCGGACACTGTTCCCGTTTGAATGATCAAAGATATGATGCTTACCAGAAGAAAGGATGAACACAAATGAAGATTATCAATGCTGATGTGGAATTTGTCACCCCGATTGATGGTGCAACCATTCTGAAGCGGCTGGAACAGTGTGGGCGGGTGTGCTATAAGTCTGAAGCCAAGATCACGGACACCAGCGCCCCGGCATTTGTGGCCGGTATCATCAAGCGGGGCCATGAAGCTGTTTTGGAACACTGTTCCTTCACGGTGAAGTTTATCTGTGATCGTGGGGTTTCCCATGAGATTGTTCGCCACCGGCTGGCCGCATACTGTCAGGAATCCACCCGCTACTGCAATTACAGCAAGGATGGGTTTGGGAATGAAATCACGGTGATCAAGCCTTGTTTTTGGGATGAAGATTCCAATGAAATGTGTGAATGGCGTTCTGCCATGCGGTTTGCCGAAAGTCATTATCTTAGCCTTCTTCGGTTTGGAGCCACCCCGCAGGAAGCCCGTTCTGTTCTTCCCAACAGCCTGAAAACTGAAGTGGTTATGACGGCCAACATTCGGGAATGGCGGCATTTCCTGAAGTTGCGGTGTTCTCCCGCCGCACACCCGCAGATGCGGGAAGTGGCCTTGATCCTTCTGGAAAAGGTTCATGCCCTTATTCCGGTTTGCTTTGATGATATTTGGGAGGAATACCATGAACAGGGCTGAACGGCGCAAAGCCGCCAAAGCTGGCCTTCCGGTAAAGAAGGAACCGGTGGTAAATATCAAAGCCGCCGATGTTCAGAAGATGAAACAGGACGCTTCCAAAGAAGCCGCTGACAAGGCTTTTCTGTTGATGTTGGGGTTGCCGGTGATGGTGCTTCATGACAAATTCGGATTTGGCCCGGTTCGCTGTGAACGCTTCACCGATGCTGTTCTTGATCTGTATGACAGCTTTGAAAAAGGGTATGTGACCCTTGACGATATTCACGGAGCCTTGAAAGAGGAATGCGGCATTACCATTGAAAGGAAGTGAAGCCAATGCCTAAACCTTGGGAAAATGCTGAAGGCTATAATGATCCCACAGCCTATCACGGCACAAAGAACATCATTCGGGAAGAAGATGAACAGCAGAAGCGGGTGAACACCCTGATCTTCGTCCTGAAGTACATCATCCGTTTGGCTGGCTTTGAACTGCTGAACAGAATTGAAATTCGTGAACGCAAGAGCGGGAGGGAATACAGATGATCAACTTTTATGACCCCAATTTTCAGGGGGTTCATGTGGTTCGTGTAACCTTCATGCAATGGGGCTATATCGGCCATGTGGCTTTCAAAATCGGTGGAAATTGCAAGGGCGCTTCCTTGTTGGACTTCACCTTTCTGGAATATGATGTTCAAGAAGATATTGACCTTTACACTGAAAATGATTGTCAGTTTAGTTTCGATGATGAATATGAAATCTACCGGGCAACGCTGAAAAATGCTAATGGGGATGAATTGGAAGTGGAAGGTGACACCGAGGACTTCAAGGATATGGTGATTGGAATTGAAATTGCTGAAGTGATGCTGGAACCCCGGACAGGTGACACCTAAAATAGTTGTTGGGGTGGTGGGTGGAACAGATGCGGAACAGATGTTTTTGATATATCTGTGACGCTGGAAACCCTTGAAAACAGCGGGATTTCTACATTATAGAACAGATGGAACAGATGTTATATTTCTTAAATATAAAATATAAAAAAAATATATAAAGAAGTATAACTATATAAGAGAATGCAAAAGTATCTGTTCTATCTGTTCTATTCTCTGAAAATGCTGATAAATCAAGGGTTTTCCAATCCACCTGAACAGAACAGATGTGCAGAAAGGATGTGTTACATAGTGACTGATAAGGAACTTTCTCAACGGGCCAAAGATTATTTTGCCCAAATCAGAAAAACAGATCGCTTGATCAAGCGGCTGACAGATACGGTGTTCACCTTGCGTTCCAGCTTGACTTCCCAAAGCTATGAACTGAACCCTGATAAGGTACAGACTTCAGGCCCGAAAAACACCCTTGAAGAAACGGTTGCCAAAATCGTTGACCTTGAAGCCGATATTAACCGGCGTATTGATGAACTTGTTGATATGAAACAGGAAGCCTTCACTATGATCAACCGGATTCCTGATCTCGATCAGCAAAATATTCTGATCGGGCGCTATATCCAGTTGAAAAAGTGGGAAGATATTGCCCTTGAACTTAACTTTTCAATTCAATGGGTGTATGAACTTCACGGGAAAGGTTTGCTTGCTTTCTCCCAAGCGAACAGCGAGTTTTTCAGGAACAGAGAAAAACAGAGTGCCACCGCTTGAAAACAGAGTTTATTCTATGAGATAATCTATTTATGAAATTGCGCCTACGGGAAACCGGGGCGCTTTTCTTATACCTGACAGAAAGGCGGTGAATACCTTGACCCCAAGACAGCAGAAGTTTTGTGATGAATACCTGATCAGCGGTAACGCCACGGAAGCGGCAATCAAGGCCGGGTATTCCCGCAAGACCGCAAAGCAGACAGGAAGCGAAAACCTTGCAAAACCTGACCTTCGTGCCTATATTGATGAACAGCTTGCCAAAATCCATTCCGCCAAGATCGCTGACGCTGAAGAAGTGATGAAATATCTTACTTCTGTCATGCGGGGTGAGCATACCGAACAGGTTTTGAAGCTGGTTGGTGAAGGCGTTCAGACCGTCACGGATATTGATGTTTCTGCAAAAGAACGCCTGAAGGCCGCTGAACTGATCGGCAAGCGTTATGGCCTGTTCACTGATAAAGTTGGGCTTGAAGGCGCTGTGCCGGTGATCATTACGGGGGATGATCAGCTTGAAGATTAACCCCAAGGCAAAGGTGATCCGCCTTCCTGAAGTGGTGGGCAAAGGTTATGCCACCTTCTGGAACTTCAAAGGCCGTTACCGGGTGTGCAAGGGTTCCCGTGCTTCCAAGAAATCCAAAACCACGGCCCTGAACATCATCAAGCGAATGATGGAATACCCGGAAGCCAACACCCTTGTTGTTCGTAAGGTGTTCAGAACCTTGAAAGATTCCTGTTTTACTGAACTGAAATGGGCAATCAACCGGCTTGGGGTTCAGGCATATTGGGAGATCAAGGAAAGCCCCCTTGAAATGACCTATAAGCCAACCGGCCAAAAAATCTATTTCCGGGGCCTTGATGATCCCCTGAAGGTTACTTCCATCACCGTTGAAATTGGTTATCTGTGCTGGTGCTGGATTGAAGAAGCATACGAAATCATGAATGAATCTGATTTTGATATGCTTGATGAATCCATCCGTGGTGCTATTCCACCGGAAACCGGCCTGTTCAAGCAAATCACGCTGACCTTCAACCCGTGGAATGAAAAACACTGGATCAGGAAGCGGTTCTTCGGTGAGATCACCGGCAAGGATGCCCAAGGGAATCCCACATACAAATTCCATGATAGTTGGACTTCCCCGGATGGTCAGATTTTCGCCACAACCACCAATTACCTGTGTAATGAATGGCTGGATGCGTCTGACCTGAAGGTTTTTGAAAACATGAAGGAAAACAACCCCCGGCGCTACAAAGTGGCTGGCCTTGGGGGTTGGGGCATTGTGGATGGCCTGATTTATGAGAAATGGCGAGAAGAAGCCTTTGACATTCAGGCTATTTCCAAGAAGCCCGATGTGAAAAGCTATTTTGGACTTGACTTTGGTTATACCAATGACCCCACGGCCTTGTTCTGTGGGCTGGTGAGCCAAAAGGAAAGAACCATTTGGGTTTTTGATGAACTGTATGAAAAGGCCCTGACCAACCGGGCAATCTGTGAGCGGGTAACCACCATGGGTTACGCCAAGGAACGGATCAAGGCCGATTGTGCAGAGCCGAAAAGCATTGATGAATTGCGGGAAGCTGGCCTGTACCATGTAAGAGCCGCCCGGAAGGGCAAAGACAGCGTGAACAATGGCATTCAGTATATTCAGGATTACACGATCATCATTCACCCCCGGTGTGTGAATTTCATCACTGAAATTTCAAACTACACTTGGGATGAAGATAAATTTGGGGCCAAGATCAATGTTCCCATTGATGATTTCAACCACCTGATGGATGCCATGCGCTATGCGCTGGAAGATGTTCTGGTTGGCCCTGCTTTCAGCTTTGATTAACACATTAGTAACAAAAGGCCCTGAAAACCGTGTGTTTTCGGGGTTCTGCTTTTATTGAGCAATAGAGAGGGTGATTGAAGATGCTATTTTTGAATACTGAAACGGCCCGTATCAATCGCCTGATTTCTGAAGGCGCTGGACGGGGTTTGACCGAAACACAGTTTTTTGCAAAGGAAATTGTGGCTTGGAAGAATTCACCGGAGCGCAAGGAACAAATTCATGGAACCAGCTATTATTCCGGTAAGCATGATATTCTTGATCGGAAAAGAACCACCATCGGGCCTGATGGGAAGTTGGTTCCGGTTGACAACATTCCCAACAACAAGATCATTGATAACCAGTATGCAAAGATGGTGGATCAGAAAACCAACTATCTTTTGGGCAAGCCCTTCACCATCACTTGTGAGAACAAAGCCTATGCTGAACAGTTGAAAAAGCGGTTCAACAAGGCTTTTCAGCGCATGATCAAGTATGTGGGTGAAGATTGTCTGAACGGCGGTAAATGCTGGCTGTTCGTCTATTACAATGACAAAGGCGAAATGTGTTATAGACGGTTCCCGGCATTTCAGATTTTGCCGTTTTGGGCCGATGATGATCACACCACTTTGGATGCCGCCGCCCGTCTGTATCTTCAGGAAGTGTGGGAAGGCTACACCAAAAAGATTGTGGAACGGGTTGAAATCTATAAGCCTGATGGGATTTACCGTTACATTCTGGATGGTTCTGTTCTGATCCCGGATGTGGAACTTGGGGATTATTCCCCTTATATCACGGTGAAGAACGGGGAAAATGTGGAGCCGTATAATTGGGATCGTTTGCCCCTGATCTGCTTCAAGTACAACAAGGAAGAAACCCCGTTGATCCGCCGTGTGAAATCCCTTCAGGATGGAATTAACCTTCTGCTGTCTGATTTTCAGAACAACATGGAAGAAAATGCCCGGAACACTATTCTGGTTCTGAAGAACTATGATGGTCAGGATTTGGGTGAATTCCGCCACAATCTTTCTACCTTTGCGGCTGTGAAGGTTCGGGATGATGGCGGGGTTGAAACCCTTACGGTTGAAGTGAATGCTGAAAACTATAAAGCAATCCTTGAACTGTTCAAGAAAGCCCTGATTGAAAATGCCCGTGGCTATGATGCCAAGGATGATCGCCTTTCCGGGAATCCTAACCAGATGAACATCCAATCCATGTATTCTGACATTGATCTGGATGCAAACGGTATGGAAACGGAATTTCAGGCCGCTTTTGATGATCTGCTTTGGTTCATCAATCAGGACTTGAAAACCAAAGGTGCTGGCGATTTTGAACAGGATGATGTGACCATTGTTTTCAACCGGGATATTCTGATCAATGAAACTGAAGCCATTCAGAATTGTTCCAATTCCGTTGGTATTCTTTCCAATGAAACCATTGTGGAACAGCACCCGTGGACAACGGATGTTGAAATGGAATTGAAACGGCTGAAGAAGGAACAGCAGGAAGAATTGGAACAGGCCCAAGAATATTCCGGGGCTTTTGGAGCCGGGACAAATCAAAATAGGGAACCGGGCGGGGGTGAATAATCCCCGCCCTTCCTATATGCCGGGGCAATAACGGGGCGGGCCGGGGTTCACCTCCTTACCCGGTCAAGGGTGCAATTCCCTTCCCCGGCACCTTTTATGGCGTGTTGGTCAAGTGGTTAAGACACCGCCCTTTCACGGCGGTAACACGGGTTCGACCCCCGTACACGCTACCATTTGCCGGGTTGGTGAAACAGGCAGACACAGCGGGTTCAAAACCCGCCGCCTTCAAAAGCGTATGGGTTCAAATCCCATACCCGGCACCACAATTCAGGAAAGGGGGATCAGCCCACCATGAAAAATGCTGACTATTGGCGGGGCCGGTTCTCCATCTTGGAAGAAAGCGCCCATCAGGAAGCGGATCAGTACATTCAGAGCCTTGAAGAAATGTTCATGGATGCCCAACGGTCTGTTCAAGCTGATATTGAACGCTGGTATGGGCGCTTTGCTTCCAATAACGGGATCAGCCTGACGGAAGCCCGGAAGATGCTGACCACCGGACAGCTTGAAGAATTCCGCTGGACGGTTGATCAGTATATCAAGATTGGGCAACAGGCCAATCTTTCCGCTGAATGGCTGAAGAAGCTGGAAAATGCTTCTGCAAAATTCCATGTTTCCCGGCTGGAAGCCATTCAGACGCAGATTCAACAGCAGATTGAACTTCTGTATGGAAATCAGCTTGACGGGCTGGATTCTCTGTTGAAGAAGATCGCCGGTGATGGCTACACCCAAAGCGCCTTTGCCATTCAAAAGGGCATTGGCCTTGGATGGGATATAACCGCCCTGAATCAGAAGAAACTTGAAACTTTACTTTCAAAGCCTTGGACAACGGACGGAAGAACCTTCAGTGATCGCATTTGGAGCAAGAAAAAGGAACTGGTGGGAAGCGTCCAAAAGGAACTGACACAGGGCCTTTTGCGTGGGGACAGCCCACAGAAGATCACGGATGCCATTAAGAACCGGTTCAATGTGTCCCGCTATCAGGCGGGGCGGCTGGTTCATACTGAAACCACCTATTTCACCGCCATTTCCACAAAGCAAGCCTATCAGGATTTGGGGGTTGAAAAAATTGAAATCTTGGAAACGCTGGATTCCCATACTTGCGAGATTTGCCAACCCCTTGATGGAACGGTGATCCCGCTGGCCCAATATGAACCCGGCGTAACTGTACCCCCGTTCCACCCAAATTGCCGGGGAACCACTTGCCCCCATTTTGCAGATATGGACGGCGAAAGAGCCGCCCGGAATGCTGAAGGGAAAGTTTACTATGTCCCGGCCAATATGACATATACCCAATGGAAAAAGGCTTTTGTGGACGGCGGTTCCAAAGATGGTTTGACGGTTGCCACCGTCGCTGGTGTTCTGAAACGGGTTCGGGATTATGAAAGCGAATTTGGAAAGAAATTTGGAAAAGATCATTATGATCAAATCAGGGATCGTGTAGACGCTTGTGAAAATCCGAACCTTCAGAAAGTGTGGGACGCTTATGAAGGCAAGATCAAGGTTGCTGATCCGCATTACAACGGCGGCGCATACTGTTCTGGGAACAATATCTATGTAGGTATCAACAAAGATGCCAAGGGACGGAAATATTTTTCCCCGTATTCCACCACCTTCCATGAAAGCGGCCATGCCATTGATGGACTTGCGGCCCAGCTTGGAAGCCCGAATGGGCAATGGCATTTTTCTTCCACCTATAAAGATGGGCTTTTCCCCAAGACTATCAAAGAAGAAGTTGATGATTGGGTAAAATCCATTCTTTCTGATATGAAGGCCCATAAAAGCGATTTTCAGTATTGGGTGGATAAAGGGTGGATCACACAAGGTTGGGCGGATTATTACGCTTCCCAAGCTAACTTCAAACCTCTAAAATCCATGGCCTTCCAAGCTGTGAAACAAGAGATTCAAGGGTTGGAGCCATTGCAGATGTGTGATATTTCTGATATATTGGAAGGTGCCACCCGTGGAAAAATCCAATGTGGGGTTGGACACGGGGGCGGTTCCTACTGGACAAACCGGGCTTACAACGGCATTGATTGGGGCCTTGGAACAGAAGCATTTGCAGAAATGACTTCTGCAACCATGGCTTGCCCGGAGAGTTTGGAAACAATCAAGAAATATCTTCCCAAGTCTTATGCGCTGTATGAAGAAATGCTTGAAGTAATCGCCAATCAAATCTGAAGGGGGGTGTTTTCGTGCCTGAACTGATTGAACAATACGCTGAAAAATTCAATGAGAACTTCCCGTTGTTCGCCCTGATGGGAATGGATGATGAAGAAGTTGAAGCTATTATTCAGGAATGTTTGGATAAGGGAACCCCTTACCGGCCACCTGATTTGGGAGAAAAAGACTTATATTGATGATTGAACCACCCCGGCTTTGGCCGGTGGTGGTTTTTTCATACCCTTTTCGCCGTTTCCCGGTGGTGGGCGGTAAACAGAACCGGGGAAATCGTGGTTCCTTACCCACGGTAAAAAAGGATTTTTTGAATGGAGGTATTCACTATGACAAAGGAAACCCTGATGCAAATGGGCCTGACGGAAGAACAGGCAAACAAGGTGATGGAGGGCTTGAACGGTTCTTTTGTTCCCAAGACCCGCTTCAACGAGGTCAACACGGAACTTCAGACGGCCAAGGCCACCATCAAGGAAAGAGATGGACAGCTTGAAACCTTGAGAAAGGCCACTGGTGACACCAAGGCCCTTCAGGATCAGATCACCCAACTTCAGGCCGACAACAAGAAGAAGGATGAAGATCATGCCGCTGAACTGAAGGCACTGAAGATCAATGCCGCTGTGGACAAGGCCCTTCAGGATGCCCACGCAATCAACCCCGCCACCGTCAAGCCCCTGTTGGCCGCTTTCTTGGAGAAGGCCAATCTTGCCGATGATGGCACCATTTATGGCCTTGCTGATGAAATCGGCAAGCTGTCCAAGGCGGAAGGAACCAGTTTCCTTTTCAAGCCTGTGACTACCACCACAACCCCCACCGTGGCTGGTGCTTCCCCCGCTGGAAGCGTAACCACGAACCCCGATCCCAAGATCAGTGGCTATGAAACCCGCTTGGCTGATGCCCGTAAGGCCGGTAATGCCGCCCTTGTTGTGGCTATCAAGCGTGAAGCCGCCGCTGATGGTGTAAACCTGTTTTAACCTATCAATTTTCTAAATGAAGAAAGGATGTTTGAACTATGCCTAACATTACTGGTACTGGCAACACTTTCAACCTGCCCAACTTTGCCGGTGAGTTGTTCACCGCCGCCCCCACCCAGACCCCTTTCCTGACCATGATCGGCGGCCTGTCCGGTGGACGCAAGACCGAGAATGACGAATTCCCCACCGGTCAGATTTACGATTTCCCCGCCGCTGAACAGCCTGCCATTTCTGAACAGGCTTCTGAAACTGCGCCCACCGCAACCGCTTTGGTTCGTGAGCAGAAAACCAATGTGACGCAGATTTTCCACGAAACCATTTCTTTGACCTATGCAAAGATGGCGAACCGTGGTAAGCTGTCTGGCCTGAACACCGCTGGTCAGAACGCCAACCCCACTTCCGAACTGGATTGGCAGATTGCCCAGCGCCTGAAGAAGATCGCCCGTGATGTGGAACACACCTTCCTGAACGGCACCTATGCCAAGGCTGGTTTGGTTTCTGAAGCCAACAAGACCCGTGGCATGATCGAACTGTGTTCCACCGGCACCACCATTGCGGCTGGTGATGCTGAACTGTCTGTGGATATGCTGAAGCAGTTGTTCAAGGCTATGGCTGATGCCGGTGCCGCATTCGGAAACATGGTTCTGTTCTGCGGTTCTGAACAGAAGCAGAGAATCACCACCCTGTATGAAAAGCAGTTGGGGTACAATGCCGCCGCCCCCCGCAATGTTGGCGGTATGAACATTCAGAAGTTGGAAACCGACTTCTTTGAAATGGGCATTTGCTATGACCCCTTCATGAAGGCGGATTCCATTCTGATCGCTGATGTTGCCGCTTGCGCCCCCGTGTTTCAGGATGTTCCCGGCAAGGGCGTTCTGTTCTTGGAGGATTTGGCCAAGGTTGGCGCTTCTGAACGCAAGCAGATTTATGGTGAAATCGGCTTGGATCACGGCCCCGCCTTCCTGCATGGTTCCATCACCGGCCTGAAGAACGGCTAATTGGGGGTGTGAATGATGTTCAAGATCAGCGGCAAACAGAAATATGGCGGTGTGTGGGCTGATGGCAAGTGCATTGCCAAATTCATCAACGGTGTTGCCACCACCGATGATCCCGCCGTTGCCGAGATTATGAGGGCGCAGGGGTACACCGTGGAAGGTGAAGCCCCTGTGACTGATCCCCTTGCCAAAATGAGCAAGGATGATCTGAAGGCGTATGCCGTGGAACACGGCATTGATCTGACCAATGTTCCCGACAAGAAGGCGGACATTTTGGCCGCTGTCAAAGCGGCTGAAGGCGGTCAGTGAGAAAGGCGGTGACCCCCGTTGCGTGATGATGTTGTTGCAATGCTTACGGCCCTTGGCGTGACGGGGGCCGATACTGATCCGCTGTTGGATATTTTCTTGATGAATGTTCAACAGCGGATCATGAACAAAATTAACTGTTCCTCTATCCCGGAAGGGCTGGAAGGCGTGGCCGTTTATATGGCCGTGGGTGAATACCTGAACGCAAAAAAGGCTACGGGGCAACTTACAGGGTTTGATCTGGATGCGGCAATCAAGCAAATTCAGGAAGGTGACACCAATACTGTGTTTGCGCTTGGAGAAGGGAGCCTGACACCGGAACAGAGGTTGAATGTGCTGATTGATCATCTGATCAATGGCCGTTCTGATGAACTGTACCGGTTCAGGAAAATGGTATGGTGAACGCCCAGCGCAAGGCCCTTGAACGGCTTTGGAAGGATCGCTGTACCGTCTATCACCGGGTAAAGGTGACAGACCCCAAAACCAAACTCACTGATTTTGATGAAAAGCCGCTTCTTCAGGATCAGCCCTGTAAACTGTCTTTTGAAACCTTAAATTCAACTGATGGTGATCATGTTGCCACGGTTGCCCAATCCGTGAAGCTGTTCATTTCCCCTGATGTTGAAATCCCCGCTGGTTGCAAAATCGTTGTGACCCGTTTCAATGATTTGGAACGAACCTTCACCTATTCCAGAAGCGGTGAACCGGGGATTTTCACCAACCATCAAGAAATCATGTTGGAGCCTTTCAAGGGGTACGCCTGATGGCCCGGTGGGGAAAATGTGATTTCAGAGAACTTGAACAGTTGAACAAGCGCCTTGAACAGCTTTCTTCCGTGGATTTTGATGCTTTTTGCCGAAAAATGTCCAATGAGATTGCCGCAAGGCTTTTGGCAAAGGTAAAGAAAAGAACGCCTGTTGGGGTGGTTCCGGGATATGCCACCGATGAAGCAAAGGAAGAATATTGGTCAGGATATGAGGGCGGCACCCTTCGGGACGCTTGGACAATCCTTCCTGTTGAAAAACAGGGTGATCAATACATTGTAACGGTGGTGAATAACACCGAATACGCTTCCTATGTGGAATATGGACACCGGCAAACACCGGGCCGATATGTCCCGGCCTTGGGTAAGAGCCTGAAGGCAAGTTGGGTGAAAGGGCGCTTCATGCTGACCATTTCCACCCAAGAACTTGAAACCCAAGCCCCCGCATTGTTGCAACAGAAATTGTACCTGTTTTTGAAGGAAGTGTTTTAATGCTGAATGAAATTATCAAAGGAATTTCAATGGCGCTGAACACCGCCTTTGGGGATGGATATGAAATCTATCAAAATGATGTGGAACAGGACTTGAAAGAAGGCTGTTTCTTCATTCAGGTTTTGAAACCCGAACTTTCCCCGTTGTTGGGGCGGCGTTCTATGAAACGGAACCCGTTTGATGTTCTGTATTTTCCAAAGGCCCCCGGAAATAATGCTGAAATGTTCACCGTTGCGGAAACGCTGATGGAGTGTTTGACCCTGATCAGCCTTCCCAACGGTGATCTTTTGCATGGAACCGGTATGAATTATGAAGTGGTGGATGGGGTTCTTCATTTCATGGTGAACTTCAACTTGCCGCTGATTCGGCCCTATGATGAAACCTATATGGAAACCTTGGAAACCGATGTTGGAACGGTGGGAGGGGGTTAAAAATGGCTACCAGCACCAAAACGAAAAAGCCCAAGGCAACAGAAGCGGCCCCGCCCGTTTCCAAGGCCCCGGCTTTTCCCAAGGAAAGAATTTTGACTTTCCAGAGATACGCCAAACGGCGTGATCTTCTGTCCACCTTGCTGAAGGATGGGCAGGAATACACCCATGATCAGGTTCAAAGCCTGATTGAAAACTTTATGAAAGGCAAGGTGAAGTAATATGGCCCTTGGCGGCGGTACTTTTCTGACGCAGAATAAAATTCTGCCTGGTGCTTACATCAACTTCATTTCCGTTGCGAATGCAAGCGCCACCCTGTCTGATCGTGGCATTGCTACGATCCCCCTTGACATGAATTGGGGGCCTGAAAATCAGGTTATGACCGTGGAACTGGCTGACTTCCTGAAGAACAGTCAGAAGATTTTCGGTTATGCCTATACTGCGGATGAACTGAAGCCCATGCGTGAGATTTTCAAACACGCAAAGACGGTGTATTTCTTCCGCCTGAACGCTTCCGGTGTGAAAGCGGCCAACACCTTCTGTACGGCCAAATACCCCGGAACCCGTGGTAACAGCTTGCGGACTGTGATCACGGAAAATGAGAACAGCACCAGTGAAGCCAAACTGTATGATGTGGCAACCTACCTTGACACGGTTCAGGTTGACCTTCAGACCGGTGTTGCTTCTCTGGCCGATCTGAAGCCCAATGATTATGTGGACTGGATCACCGGTGCAAGCATTTCCCTTACGGCTTCCCTTCCTCTGAAGAACGGCACCAATGGCACCGTTGAGGATGCGGCCTATCAGACCTATCTTGACAAGATGGAAGCCTATAACTTCAACGCTATGGGTTGCCCGTCCAACAACCCCACCATTTCCGCCCTGTTCGCCGCTTTCTGTGAGCGTATGCGGGATGATGTGGGTAAGAAGTTTCAGGTGGTTTGCTTCCGCAATCTGGCCGATTATGAAGGCGTGGTGAGTGTCAAGAACACCATTGCCGGTGAAACCGATGATCCCGCCCTGATTCCTTGGGTTACCGGCGTGATTGCTGGAACCGCTGTGAACAAGAGCGCAACCAACATGGATTATGATGGTGAATATGCCATTGATACCGATTACACCCAGACCGAACTGGAAAACGGTATCAAGGAAGGTTCTTTCATGTTCCATCAGGTGGATGAAAAGGTTGTTGTTCTGGAGGACATCAACACTTTCATTTCCGTTACGGATGTGAAATCCAGCGACTTTTCCAGCAACCAGACCATCCGGGTTTTGGATCAGATCGCCAATGACATTGCGGTTCTGTTCGGCAAGAAGTACATCGGCAAGGTTCCCAATGATGCTTCTGGCCGGGTGAGCCTGTGGAACGATATTGTGAAGCACCACACCGAACTTCAGAATATCCGGGCCATTGAGAATTTCAGCGGCGATAATGTGACCGTGGCGCAGGGCGATACCAAAAAGGCGGTTGTGGTGACGGACTATGTTACCCCCGTCAACGCTATGGCACAGCTTTACATGACTGTCTATGTGCAGTAAGAAAGGGGTGTAAATCGGTATGAATACGGTAATGAATGCGAAAGATACCGTTTCCGCTTCTCTTGCGGAATGCTTTGTGACCATCGGTGATCGCCGCTTGAACTTCATGCAGGCAATCAACCTTGAAGCCAAGTTTGAGAAGAACAAAACGGAAGTGCCTATTTTGGGCAAGACCGGCAAAGGCAATAAAGCCACCGGCTGGAAGGGTACGGGTTCCGCCACCTTCCACTACAACACTTCCATCTTCCGGGAAATGCTGAAGCAGTACAAGGACACCGGCGAGGATGTTTACTTTGACATTCAGGTGACCAATGAAGATCCCACTTCTTCTGTTGGCCGTCAGACGGTGATCCTGAAGGATTGCAATGTGGATGGTGGTATCCTTGCCAAGTTTGACGCTGATGCGGAATACTTGGATGAAGATATGGATTTCACCTTTGAAGATTTCGATATGCCCGAAACCTTCGCCATGCTTGCCGGGATGGAGTAAGACCGCTACCCCGGCCCTGATTTGGGGCCGGGGTTTTCTTTTTACAAAAAAAAATAGGAGGAACTTTTATGAATCTGTCTGCTTTTCTGGCTGAAAATGCCATTGCCGTTGAGAATGTGAAATTTGCTGCTTCCAAGCGGTTCATGGGCGAGGACAACAAGCCCATTCTGTGGGAGATCAAGACTATTACCGGCACCGAGGATGAAGCCCTTCGGAAAGCGTGTGCCAAGCGGGTTCCTATCCCCGGCAAGAAGAACCAGTATCAGAAGGAAACTGACTATGACCAGTACCTTGGCAAACTGGCCGTTGCCTGTACGGTTTTCCCCGATCTGAACAACAAGGAACTTCAGGACAGCTATCATGTTATGGGCGCTGAAGCCCTTCTGAAAACCATGCTGACCCCCGGCGAATATGCCGATTATGTGCAGAAGGTTCAGGAGGTTTGCGGCTTTGATACCACCCTTCAGGACGAGGTGGACGAGGCAAAAAACTAATCAATGAAGGTGATGGTGAAGCGAATATTGCTTACTATTGCCTTCATGAACTGCATTTGATCCCTTCCGCTTTTCTTGCTTTACCCCGGAAAGAAAGGGCCTTCATCATTGCGGCTATTGAAATCCGGGTTGAAAAGGAAAAGAAAAAGCAGAAGGAAATTGAACGAAAACAGCGCCGGGGGAAGTGATTTCCCCGGCATTCCCTTTGGAAAGGTGGTGATCCCTATTGGCAACGATCCGCACGGCTATTGCCCTGTATGATGGTATGACTTCCCCGCTTCACAGTATGCAGAAGGCCATGAATATTGTGCTGAACAGCTTTGAAGCCATGCAAAGGGCTTCCAGCAATGCGGTTGATGTTTCGGCAATTCAGGAAGCCCGTGATGAATTGGCAAGAGCGGAAACCGCTTTTGATTCTATCGAACAGAGTATCAGGGATGCCGATAACCAACAGCAGAAATTCAATGGTTCTATCAGGGCCGGTTCTTCCGCCGCCGATGGCCTTTGGAACAAGCTGAAGGGAATTGCGGCCACCGTGGGCGGTATTGCTGGACTGAATAAGGTGCTTGGGGTTTCTGATCAGCTTACCAGCACCAATGCCCGGTTGAACAATGCCATGGTGAATTTTGATGATGGCGGGAGCCTTGAAGAACTGCAAGCAAAGGTAATGGCTTCGGCACAGCGTTCCCGTTCTTATTACATGGACACCGCCGCCGCTGTTGCCAAGTTGGGCATGAACGCCAAGGATGCCTTTGGGAACATGGATGAAGTGATCATGTTTTCCGAATTGGTCAATAAATCCTTCGTGAATGGTGGAGCAAGCGCCCAAGAACAGGCGGCTTCCATGCTTCAGCTTACACAGGCTATGGCTTCCGGCGTTCTTCGTGGTGAGGAATTGAACAGCATTTTTGAAAATGCCCCCGGCATTATTCAAAATATTGCTGATTATCTGGATGTTCCCATTGGTCAAATCAGAACAATGGCTTCTGAAGGGCAGATCAGCGCCGATATTGTCAAGAACGCCATGTTTGCGGCGGCTGATGATATTGAAGAAAAATTCAATAGTATGCCCAAGACTTGGGGCCAAATCTGGACTTCCATGAAGAATAAGGCCCTTTCCATCTTCGCCCCGATCCTGAACAAGCTAAACCAGATTGCCAACAGCGCCAAGTTTGAAACCGTGACCAATGGTGTTATCAATGGCCTTGCCGCCATTGCTTCTGTTGCCACATGGGTTCTTGATCTGCTGATCAACGGTGCTTCTTGGGTTGTTGATAATTGGAGTTGGATTTCTCCAATCGTTTTGGGTGTGGCTGGCGCTTATGTGGTTCTTCACGGAGCCATGATCGCCTATAACACCATTCAGGCCATTACAAACGGCCTTGCCGCAATTTCCGCCGCCCGATCTGCTATTAAGGCCGGTGCCACCCTTGCGGAAGCGGCGGCAACCACCACGGCCACCGGCGCACAGGTGGGGTTGAATGCCGCTTTGCTGGCCTGTCCCATTACTTGGATCATCATCGGTATCATTGCGCTGATCGCCCTGTTCTATGCGGCTGTGGCGGCGGTGAACAAGTTTGCTGGAACCAGCGTTTCCGCCACCGGCATTATCTGCGGGGTGTTTATGGCGGCGCTGGCCTTTATCGGCAACATCTTCATTGCCCTGTGGAATGTGGCCGCTGAAGTGTTTGTTCTGATCTATAACCTTGTGGCTACGGTTGCCAACTTCATTGGAACAGTATTCAATGATCCTGTGGCGGCTGTGGTTCACCTGTTCTTTGATTTGGCTGATACGGTGCTTGGGGTGCTTCAAGCGCTTGCTTCTGCCATTGACGCTATCTTTGGTTCCAACCTTTCCGGGGCGGTTCAGGGATGGCGTGATTCCCTTGGCGGTTGGGTTGATGAAACCTTTGGCAAGGGAACGGAAGTAATGGCGAAAATGAACGCTGATGATCTGAAGCTGGATCGGTTTGAATACGGGGCCGCTTTTGATCTTGGGTACAACTTTGGTGAAGGCATTGATAACAAGGTTTCTGGCCTGTTTGATGGTTCCCTGATGGATTCCATGGGAGCCTTTGACCTTGGCAACACCCTTGATGGTATCTATGGCAACACCGGCGATACGGCCAACAATACAGCGGCCACCGCTGATGCTTTGGATATTACGGAAGAAGATTTGTCTTATTTGCGTGATATTGCAGAGCGTGAAGCAATCAACCGGTTCACCACCGCTGAAATCAAGGTTGAACAGACCAACACCAATTACATTGACAAGGAAACCGATCTGGATGGGATCATGGATGCTTGGGCCAATGACTTTGCTGAAAAGCTGGATGTTTCTGAAGAAGGGGTGCATGAGTAATGGCATACAAAATGTATCTTGCGGGTGTGCTTATGCCCATCACCCCTTCCAAGGTGACGGTGAAGATCAATAACCAGAACAAAACCATGACCCTGATCAACGGGGAAGAAATCAACATTTTGAAGGCCGCTGGCCTTTCTGATGTGTCCTTTGAACTGTTGCTTCCCCAAGTTTCCTATCCGTTCACCAACGGCGGCGCACAATCCGCCAACTATTATCTTTCCTTGTTTGAACGGCTGAAAACCAGCAAGACCCCGTTTCAATGGATTCTGAACCGGCAAAGACCACGGGGCGGAATGTTTTTCTATACCAACATGACAGTTGGAATGGAAAACTATGAAATTGTGGATGATGCCGGGGCCGGGTTTGATGTGAAAGTGAAAGTAAGCCTGAAGCAATATCGGGCATACGGAACCAAAACCGTTACCATCAAACCCGCCGCCACTACAACCGAAACCCCCAAGGCTACGGTTCAGGCGGCACCCCGGCCCACCACCACGGCCCCGAAAACAACCACCTATACCGTGAAATCTGGTGATTGTCTTTGGAATATTGCCAAGAAATATCTTGGGGACGGTTCCCGATACACTGAAATCTATAATCTGAACAAGGATAAGATCAAAAACCCGAACCTGATTTATGCCGGTCAGGTTCTTACTTTGCCTTCCTGAAAGGGGTGATCCCGTTGGCTGTTGAACTTTTCATTCAGCATAATAATACAATTCAATACCCGGTTGTTGAAGAAGGGGCAAAGCTGACTTGGGAGCGCAAAGGAACACCCGGAAAGTTTGAATTCACAGTGGTAAAATGCCCCGGATTGAACTTTGCTGAAGGTGATCCGGTGAAGCTGACTGTGGATGGAACCCCCATGTTCTATGGCTTTGTGTTCAAGAAAAAGCGGGACAAGGGCGGCACCATTGATGTTGTGGCCTATGATCAGTTGCGATACCTGAAGAACAAGGACACCTTGACAGAAGAAGGGCTGAAGGCTTCTGATCTTCTGAAACGCCTTGCAACCGATTTCCGCTTGAACCTTGGAAGCGTGGAAGATACCGGGTACACCATTGAAACCATTGTGGAGGAAAACCAAACCCTGTTTGATATGATTCAGAATGCCCTTGATGAAACCCTGATGAATACCAAACAGCTTTATGTTCTTTTTGATGATGTTGGAAAGCTGACCCTGAAGAACATCAATTCCATGAAGCTGAATCTTCTGATTGATGAAGAAACCGGGGAAAATTTCAACTATGAATCCAGTATTGATGAACAGACCTATAACAAAATCAAACTGGCCTTCAACAATGAAAAGACCGGAAAACGGGAATTGTTCATTGCACAGGACGGGGAGAAAATGAACCAATGGGGTGTTCTTCAGTATTTTGAAGAAATCCAGACCCAAACCGGCGCTTCCGCCAAGGCTGATGCCCTTTTGAAGCTATATGATCAGAAAACCCGCCGTTTGACGGTCAAAAACGCTTTTGGGGATGTTCGGGTAAGGGCGGGAAGCGCCCTTGTTGTTGCCTTGAACCTTGGCGATATTATCACCAACAATTTCATGGTGGTGGAGAAAGTCACCCATACTTTCAAGGACAATGAACACCGGATGGAACTTGACCTGATCGGGGGTGAATTCATTGCCTAACGCTGTTGAAGTGGTAAAAAAGGCGGCGGTGGAAGCCGTGGAAGCTGGAAAGCCTGTGAATCTCTTGTTTGGGGAAGTTATTTCTGCTTCCCCTCTGAAGATTCAGGTGGATCAAAAAGCAATCTACACTGAAAAAATGTTGGTGCTTACCCGGAATGTCACTGATTATGAAGTTGATATGACGGTTAGCCACCAAACTGTTGTGATCAGCCACGGCCACCCGGTAACGGACACCTACACCGGGGGCGGAACGGCTGAATCCATTGACCACAACCCCCCCATCAAAGGCAGGAAGAAATTCAAGGTTCACAATGCCCTTGTGGTTGGTGATTGGGTGCTTCTGGCCCGGATGCAGAAGGGCAAAAAATTTGTGGTGCTGGATCGTATCAAAGCGAACCCGGCCCTGAAGGGGGAATGGCTATGATCCCACAGACCGGGGATGATCTGCGGCAGGATTTTGTATTTGAAACCCTTCCAAGCAGAACCTTCCGCCTGAACTATAACGCTTTGACGATCACCGGAACCATTGATGAAATCAAAGCTGTGGAACAGGCGGTATATTTGATCCTGAACACTGAACGCTATCAATGGCTGATTCATTCTTGGGATTATGGGGTTGAACTTCATGATCTTATCGGGAAAGATGTGGAATTTTGCATTCCTGAAATTGAACGGCGCATTCGGGAAGCCTTGCTTCAGGATGATAGGATCACGGCAGTTGAAAATTTTGAATTTACGGTGAACAAAAAACAAGTGCTGGCTACCTTTAAGGTAGTCAGCATTTTTGGCGAAATCAACACAGAAATGGGGGTTGAAATCTGATGTATGAAGCACAAACCTATGAAGCAATTTTGGCCCGAATGCTTCAGAAGGCCCTTTCCATTAACAGCAATCTTGACACCCGTGAAGGTTCGCTGGTGTGGTATGGGGATGCCCCCGCCGCTGTGGAATTGCAAAACCTGTATATTGCCCTTGAAACGGTTCTGAATGAAACCTTTGCTGATACGGCAAGCCGCCCTTACCTGATTTTGAGAGCGGCGGAAAGGGGCCTTTCCCCGCAACCGGCAAGCCCCGCCGTTTTGCAGATGGCAATTACACCAACCACTTTGTTTTTGCCGCTGAACACCCGTTTTTCCATCGGTGAACTGAACTATTATGTTTCGGCGGATCGTGGAAACGGTAATTATGAACTGACCTGTGAAACGGCTGGTGAAGCCGGTAACAACTATACCGGCACAGTCATTCCCATTGAGTATGTGGACGGGCTGGAAACCTGCAAGATCATTTCCATTCTGGTTCCCGGTGAGGATGAAGAAGATACAGAGGTTTTCAGACAGCGTTACCTTGACAGCCTGAACGCCCAAGCCTTCGGAGGAAACCGAATTGACTACATCGAAAAGGTAAACGCCATTCCCGGTGTGGGCGGTGTGAAGGTATATCGGGCATGGAATAGCGATTTGAAACCGGCCAACATGATCCCGCCAACCGGAACCGATACATGGATCAACGGCCTTTCCGATGTACCGGAAGCCGTGAAAACTTGGCTTGATACCGTGTATGCCGCCGCCAAGAACAATATGTTCACCGTGGGCGGAACTGTCAAGCTGGTGATCATCAACAGCACCTTTACCGTTCCTTCTGAAACGCTGGTGGATCAGGTTCAGACAGCCGTTGACCCCCTTCAGAATGCCGGTGAAGGTGTTGGCATTGCCCCCATCGGCCATGTGGTGAAGGTGGAAGGTGTGAATGAAGAAACCGTGGATTTGTCCTTTGCCCTGTACTATCAGCGGGGATGGACTTGGGATGATGTTTCCGGTTATGTCACGGAAGCCATTGAAGGCTATTTCAAGGAACTGGCTGAAGGTTGGGCTGATCAGAATGAACCCCTTGTGGTTCGTATCAGCCAAATTGAAAGCCGCCTGTTGGGTATCAACGGTATTTTGGACATTGCCAACACCAAAATCAATGAAGAAGCGGCCAACTATACTTTGGAACTGGATCACATTCCGGTTTTGGGTTCTATCGCCCCAACAGTTATCACAATCAACGCATAAGGGAGGGGTGAAAAGTGGAAAGACAACTGATCAAATACCTTCCCTATGTTGTCCGGGATTATCCTGAATTTCAGGGTATCACCGGAAGCGAACAGCCCGAATTTGAACGGGCTTGGGCTTCTGCTGATGATCTGTTGAATAATCAGTTTATTTCCACCGCTGGAAGCATGGGCCTTTCCCGGTGGGAAAAAATCTTGGGGATCACCCCCAAGGGAACGGACACCCTTGAAGATCGGCGATTCCGTATTATGACCCGGATCAATGAAGAACTTCCGTACACCGTCCCGCAGTTGCGGAACATCCTTGAAACCCTCTGTGGAGCCGGTAACTATTCCGCTGAAGTTGTTGAAGGCACCTATCAGCTTATTGTGAAAATCGGCTTGGCGGCAAAAAACAATTTCAGTGATGTTGAAGCCCTGTTGGATAGGGTTGTTCCACAAAACATGATTGTGAACCTTCTTCAGCTTTATAACACCCATGCTGAACTTGGGCTTCTGACCCATGAACAGCTTGCCGCCTACACCCACAATCAGTTGAGAAACGAGGTTTTGACGAATGGCGAATAAAACAACCAATTATGAACTGGTCAAACCCCTTGCGTCTGAATTTTATGATGTTGAAGTGCAAAACGGAAACATGGATAAAATTGATGCCGGGATGAAGGCCAATGCGGACGGGATCAAGGCCCTTCAGGATGGGCAGAAGGACAAGGCCGATCTGGTGGAAGGCAAGGTTCCCGCTGAACAGCTTCCCGCCATGGACTATGAAGCCGCTGGCACCGCCGCAAGTACGGTGAAAGCCCACAATGAGAATGAAGCCGCCCACCCTTACCTGTTGGAGCAGATCGGAACCTGTGTGACGGCGGCACAGAACGCCCAAACTGCCGCTGATGCGGCCTTGAAAGCTGTGTCCAGTATTGCATTTACCATTGATGTTGTTCCCACCCAAAGCGGCGCATTGACCTATAACGGCCAAGCGCAAAGCCCTTCTTGGAACAGCTATAACCCCGATACCATGACCCTTGGCGGGGTTACTACCGGCACCAATGCAGGAACCTACACGGCCACTTTTACGCCCAAGGACAAGTATAAGTGGAGTGATGGCACCACGGATGCAAAAAGCGTCACATGGACGATTGGAAAGGCTTCTATGGCGGTTCCTTCCCAAAGTGGAACCCTTACCTATACCGGTTCGGCCCAAAGCCCTTCTTGGAGCAACTACGATTCTTCCAAAATGACCCTTGGAGGAACCACCAGCGGAACCAACGCTGGAAGCTACAACGCCACCTTCACGCCCGGTGCAAACTACAAATGGAGTGATGGCGAAACCGGAGCCAAAACGGTTGCTTGGACGATTGGAAAGGCCGCTGGAAGCCTGTCTTTGAACAAGACTTCCATGAGCCTTACCGCCGCCAAGCTGACGGACACCATCACAGTAACACGGGCCGGGGATGGCGCTATTTCCGCCACTTCCAGTGATACCGGTGTTGCCACCGTGAGTGTGTCCGGTACTACGGTAACGGTTACCGCCGTTGCAAAGGGAAGCGCCACAATCACGGTGAAGGTTGCGGCTGGAACCAACTATTCCGCCCCGGCCAATAAGACCTGTTCCGTGGAAATCACCTTGTCCACAAGCACCCTGACTGATAACAGTTGGGCCACCATCCGGGAAGTGAGTAGCGCCGGTAAGGGTGCCAACTATTGGGCTGTTGGTGATATGAAGGCCATTGTGATCAACGGCAAGATCGGGAATACCACAATTTCCAACCTTTCCATCAATGTGTTCATTTTGGGCTTCAACCATAACAGCGCCAAGGAAGGAAGCAACCTGATTCACTTCCAGATCGGAAAGATTGGAACCACCGCCGTTGGCCTGTGTGATTCCAGTTACAACAGCAATGTCAGCGGTGCGGGTTATTTCCACATGAATGATTCTAATACCAATGTGGGTGGTTGGAATGCCTGTACCAAGCGGAAAACCCTGTATGGTAACAGCGGAACGCCTTCCAGCCCGGTTTCCAATAGCCTGATGGCGGCGCTTCCTTCTGATTTGCTGGCCGTGATGCAACCTGTGACAAAGTACACGGATAACACGGGTAACGCAACGAATACGGCGGCTTGTGTCACCGCAACCACGGATTACCTGTTTGATCTTGCTGAATTTGAAGTGTTTGGTTCCAGAAGCTATGCAAATAGCTATGAACAGAACTATCAGCTTCAGTATGATTATTACAAGGCCGGTAACAGTAAGATTGCCTATAATCATTCCGCCGTGTCCACGGCGGTTCGGTGGGGCCTTCGTTCTCCTAGTTACTACAACGGCACTGCCTTCTGCTATGTCATTACGGACGGCACTATCCACTATTACAATGCCTATCGTTCCTTGGCTCTGCGCCCCGGCTTTGCCGCCTAATCCCCCGCAGGATGATCCCGCCCCCATCCCGCCCCCGAAAGGGGGCGGTTCCGGGACGGTAAGGATCAAAAAAAAATAATCGGCGCGTAAGCGCCGACGCGATTTTTTGAAAATTGGCTTTTCCCCTTTTTTGTGCTATACTTTTACGGTAAGCCCGGAAAGGGGTGAAACCATGTCTGTACTGAAACAGAAAAGAACCACAAGCAAAGCCGAATTTATCAACACGGCCAATCAGATTTATGTTGAAACCTTGAATTTCCTGACCAGACTTTCAGCCCGGTATTCACGCTTGATCGCTGAACCGGTTGCAAAGCTGGCCGGTGAAGTGATAGATCATGCTGAAAAGGCCAACAGCATTTTTCCTTCAGATCCCCAGCGAATTGAAATGCGGAAGGCCCACTTGCTGGAAGCAAGGGCTTCCCTGATGGCGCTTGATGTGCGCCTGACCCATTGTTATTTGATCTTGAACCAGAACCCGGAAGGTGCCTTCACCAATTCCAAAGGGGTTGCTGTGAAATCCAAGGACGCAATGGAAAAGCTGGACAAGATGGCCCAAAACTTGGGTGAGCTGATCGACAAGGAAAATGAACTTTTGAAAGGGGCAATCAAAAATGTAAGCGCAAAGCAAAAGAACTGATTTTCATTAGGTGTATCTCTGGAAATTTGCCTTCGGGCGGTTCGGTGGGGCCTTCGTTCTCCTAATTACAACAACAACAATAACTTCTGCAATGTCAATACGGACGGCACAATCAACAATAACAATGCCAATCGTTCCTTGGCTCTGCGCCCCGGATTTTACTAATATACACGGTCAAATGTAGTAACAGGAAGCCACGGCTTTTCAGGTGAAAGACGACCGATGTAAAAGGAGAGATACTTCCTTGGGTTTCAATCCCTAAAACTGCCCTTTGATGCCCTTACACGGACGCTTCTTGCATGGTGGGGTATGTGCCTAACCCATTTCATGTGTCAGGGCAAAGCAGATTAGACGGCACCCGACAATTCATCTGTACGAAAGGCGAATACTTTTTATTATGACAAGCCAAGAACGGCATGAAGCCCGATACCAGCGCCGCAAAGCAAAGCGGCAAGAGAGAAAACAGGCCCGGAGTGATAACCTTGGGCCGGTGAATAAAGTGTTCAGTTACCGAAAGATGTTCTTCTATGGCCGCAAGTGCTGTAATGGTGTGCGGTGGAAGCAAAGTGTTCAGAACTTTGAAGGACACCTGTTTTCAGGAACAGCCAAACGGCGGCGGCAAGTGTTGGATCAGAAATGGAAGCCTATGAAATGCACCCATTTTACGCTGTGTGAGCGTGGAAAGGTGCGCCCCATTGATGCCCCGCACATCACAGATCGCCAAATTCAAAAGGTGCTTACCAATGAAGTTTTGATCCCGTTATACCGACCCTGTATGATCTATGACAACGGGGCAAGCCAACAGGGAAAGGGCCTTCATTGGCATTTTCGCCGCCTGAAGGAACAGCTTCATTGGCATTACCGGCGATATGGCCGGGAAGGTGCCATACTGCTGTTGGATTTGAAAGGATTTTTCCCAAATGCGCCCCATGCTTTACTGTATCAGCGCCACCGGGAATTGATTTTGAATCCTGAACTTCAAAAACTTGCTGACACCATCATTCAGTATTCCCCATGCCCTACACCGGGCCGGGGGATGCCTTTGGGTGTGGAGCCTTCACAACAGGAAATGGTTTCTATGCCCAGCCGAATTGATAACTGGATCAAATGTCAGGCCGGTGTTCACTGTGCCGGTCATTACATGGATGATTACTATGTGATCTTGCCCGATGTGGAAGAACTGAAGAAACTTGGGCATGAAATAGTAAGGCGGTTTGAAGCCGCTGGAATCCGTGTGAACAAGAAAAAATGTAAAATCATCCCCCTTACAAAGCCGTTTCGGTTCTGTAAGGCAAAATTCACTTTGACCGAAACCGGAAAAATCAAGGTGAATGGGAACCGGGATGGTGTGAAACGGGCAAGGCGAAAGCTGAAGCTGTTTCACAGAGAATTCAAAGAGGGAAAGCGAACCTTCTTTGATATTGAACAGTACATGGAATGCCAAAGCGCATATTACCGGAACTTCAATGACCATGGCCGGTTATTGCGATTGCGGCGGCTGTATCATGCTATCTTTTTCGGAGGTGCGGAATGTTTAGAATCATCAAAGACGGGGCCGGTATTGGCCTGACGGAAAATCTGAACTACATCAAAAAAGCCGAAAATGGTTGCTATGTCCTTTGCCCGGAGCCTG